>JACCDG012044675.1_pt1 | contig 11317 bp, 10 predicted proteins | sample 7442471 | NCBI WGS metagenome assembly JACCDG01 (sample SAMN15323444, study PRJNA562643) | freshwater metagenome | isolation source: river surface water | place: USA:Blue River Watershed | collected 2017-08-17
AAGCAGAGATAACGAGAAGTTCAAGTCCAACACCGTTATCTGCCTGCGCAGTTGAGAAGCGGAATGTATAGATAACTCCAGCAACACCTGACATAAATCCAGTAAATGTGAAGATGATGATTTTATGGCGCACAACGTTTATTCCAGCAAATCGCGCAGCTTCTGGACTCTGTCCAATTGCAAGAGTGCGGCGACCAAACGGAGTGTTATGAAGCAAGAATCCAAAGAACAATCCGAAGGCGATAATCACCGGAAGAGTCTGAGGGATAAAGGTGGTTCCGATGGTGTCAAAGCCAAAGCTTGTGGCAGCCTCCGGAAACTCATTGATCGTATTCTCACCAAGGATTCCATTTGCGATACCGCGATAGAGAGCAAGTGCTCCGATTGTTACAGCCAATGAGCCAAGGCCAAGCTTTGTAACGAGGAATCCATTTACAAAGCCGCATGCTGTACCTACCAACATTGCAATGATGATTGCCATCCAGATTGGTGCACCTTGGGCATATGAGTAGCCAAGCATTGCGCTACTCAAGGCCAAGATTGATGCGATTGAAAGATCAATCTCACCAGCAATAATCAAGAAGATCATGGCAAATCCCATAATCAGAATCTCACTTGAGTTGGAGAAGATCTGAGAGACATTGATCGAGCTCAGGAAGTTATCTGTTGTCATAGATGCAAGCACCCACACAGCAAAGAGAAGAGCCAGGATTGCAGTGTCCCAAGACTTGCGGACTTTAAAAGCCTTTAGATTTGACACGATTAAACCCTTTCCTTAATTCTCTGGGCAAGTAAAGCTTTCTCGGCCCTACTAGCAAGAATTCGATCTGCATAAATTGCGACGATAAGAAGTGCACCGTTAATTGCTGCCTTCCAGAATGCATCAACTCCAAGCGCTGCAAGTGCACCTTGAATAGTCTGTACAAGGAGCGCGCCGATAACTACACCGACTGCTGTTCCTGCACCACCGAGGAGACCGATTCCGCCGATTACGGCCGCTGCAACAACTGCAAGCTCTTGTCCGTAGAAAGCAGTTGAGTCAACCTGTGCAAAGCGCATCAAATAGAAGACGCCAGCGATTCCTGCGATAAAACCACAGAAGATGTATGCCAAGAAAGTTCTGCGGAAGACTTTTAGTCCTACCAAGTCTGCAGCTGGAGGATTGCTTCCAATTGCATAGCAATCACGACCTGCCTTGGTGTACTTCATATACCAAGCAACTATGACCATCAGAACAAGTGCGAGGAAGAATGGCACTGGCATAAGTCCAAAGAATGCTGTCTGACCAATCTTGAGAAGACTTGGTGGCATCTCCTGTGCGTTGTAATCAACGGAGTTTGAGACTACATATACGCCTCCGCGGAATATATAGAGAGTTCCCAGAGTCACCACAAGAGATGGAAGACGTAGACCTGCAACCAGGAGTCCGTTGACGATACCAATCAAGATTCCGAGAATGCCACCGATAATGAAACAGTGATACCAACTAAAGCTCGGGTTCTTAGCGCAGAAATCGGCGACCAGCCATGCCGAGAATCCAACTGTCGATGCGATAGAAAGGTCGATATGGCGCATGATCATTACGGGTGCAATACCGATTGCGAGAAGTGCCACAATGGACGTTGCAGAGAGAAGGTCGCGTGTTCCGTCTCCGGTCACGAAGCGTGGATTGATAAATCCAGTGACTGCGACAGCAAATATCAGGATTACTCCAAGACTTGCTTCGCGGCCAAGAGATTTTCTCTTCATAAGTGATGCCACTTTTAGATGCCCTTCTTTCCGGTGGTAGCTGCTGCAATGACGTTTTCTTGAGTTGCCTCTTTACGTGAGAGTTCTGTGACTTGACGACCTTCGCGCATCACGATGATGCGATCTGCCATTCCAAGTACTTCAGGAAGTTCACTGGAGATCATTAGAACAGCCTTTCCTTCTTCAGCTGCCTGATCAATAAGGCGGTGTACTTCAGATTTTGTTCCAACGTCGATTCCGCGAGTTGGCTCATCAACAATGAGAAGATCAGGATCTGTGGCGAGCCACTTCGCTAAAACAGTCTTCTGCTGATTTCCTCCAGAGAGGCGATCGACCGGATCTGATTGATCTGCATATTTAATGCTTAAGTTTTGGCGCCATTCTTCGGTTAGTGCGCGCTCCTTCTTAAAGTTGATGAAGAAGCGACCCTTAAGGCGGTTGAAGGATTCCATTGAGATATTGCGGTTTACACCAGCAACCATGAATAGACCTTGTTGTCGGCGATCTTCTGGAACAAGTGCAATCTTTTCCGCCATCGCAGCTATAGGGGAGTTCTTCTTCAACGGCTTATTGTTGATCTTTACCGTTCCTGAATCGTAAGAGTCGATTCCAAAGATCGAACGGGCAATCTCTGAGCGACCGCTTCCAACAAGACCGGCAAGGGCAACAATCTCGCCTTTACGGACATTAAATGAGACGTTGCGGAAGTAAGCGGGATTGGTGAGGTCATTGACTTCAAGAACTACATCGCCAATTGTGTGGTCAGTCTTTGGGAATAGCTCAGTAAGTTCGCGTCCCACCATCTCTTTAATGACAGTCTGGAGATCTGTCTTAGAGATTGGCTTCTCGGAGACTGTTGCACCATCGCGCATAACAGTGATGTGGTCTGAGATTGCAAAGACTTCATCAAGGCGGTGGCTAACGAAGATAACCGCCTTATTTGCTGCACGAAGGCTACGCATCACTGTCATGAGGCGTTCTACCTCTGAGGCAGAGAGCGCCGCAGTTGGCTCATCCATCAAAATAATATTTGCATTCATCGAAAGCGCCTTCGCGATTTCAACTACTTGCTGGTCTGCGATTGAAAGTCCGCGAGCTTGTCGCTTTGGATCGAGCTCAACTCCGAGCTCCTTAAAAAGCTTGACCGCTTGCGCTTCAGCTTCCTTCCAATCGATTGCGATTCCCTTCTTTGGTTGTCTTCCAACGAAGACGTTCTCAGCAAGAGAGAGATCGAGGAATAGAGAAGGTTCTTGGTAAATAACAGCAATACCTTGGTCAATAGATGCTTGCGGAGATCCAGCGATAAATGGAGCGCCACCTAAAGTGATAACGCCACCATCATGCTCGTGTACACCAGCAAGAATTTTGAGCATCGTAGATTTTCCAGCGCCGTTCTCGCCTAGTAGCGCATGAATCTCGCCTGCACGAACAGAGAGAGTTGTTCCGCGAAGCGCGATTGCTCCTCCGAACCGTTTCTTTACATCCTTCATTTCAAGAAGAAGGTCGCCCTTGTTTGCCAATGCAGTCTCCTGTCTAGTGTGTAGCTCTAATGTGCTCTCTTGCTTATTGTGAAATCTTATTCAGTAAAGTTAAACGGTACTAGGGTTTAACGAAATTCTTTACACACTTGTCTCTGAAAATTTCTAGTTATTGAACAATTCAATACGAGGTTATGCGCGCTGCAATGTAACGAAATGTTAGATAAGGAGAAAGGGAAAACCGTCTTGGTTTTTCCCATACTTTGCATAAGAGTAGGAGACTCGAGAAAGTTTAATGTGGAAGGGAGATAACAGCATGGCGCGGTACTTATCTCTAGATATGGGCGCAGAGTCTGGACGCCTTGTGATTGTTGATATCGCGTCAAAGATTTCAACAGAAGTTCTCTATCGTTTTGAAACGCCCATTACACATGATCAGCGCGGCAGGCGATGCTGGGATTTCCCTAAAATTATTGAAGAGGTAACGCATGCGCTCACACTCGCAGCGCCTCGTGGACCATTTGAATCGCTTGGTGTCGATACATGGGGTCTCGACTTTGGGTTACTCGATGCGAATAAAGAGTTGGTTTCTCTTCCGGTAAGCCATAGAGATCACAGAACAGATGGTTATCTCGATAAAGCATCTGCAATGGTCGGACGAGATCGATTGCACTTTGAAACTGGCGCGCAACTTCTGGAGATCAACTCTATCTTTCAGCTCCTTTCCATTACTGAAAATTCTCCCGAGGAACTCGAGCGCGCCAAGTATTTTCAATTGATGCCAGATCTCATTCTTGCAGCGCTTACCGGCAATGTTGGAACCGAGTACACAATTGCTTCGACTACTGGTCTCTATGACACCCTCACTAATCAGTGGTCTTTTCAGTTGGCACGCGATTTAGGAATACCTGTACATATCTTTGGTGATGTTGAAGATGCCGGCACTGTGCGTGGTGTTCTCAAGCCAGAGCTGCAAGAAAAGACAGGTATCGGTCCACTAAAATGTGTTGCGACCACAAGCCATGACACGGCAGCGGCAGTTGTTGCTACCCCGCTTGAATTTCCAGGCAGTGCCTATATCTCTTCAGGCACTTGGTCGTTGATGGGCGTTGAGATTGATACTGCAATTACCAACGAGATCACACTCGATGAGCGCCTCACAAATGAAGGCGGCTTTGATCGCAGCATTCGTTTGCTTCGCAATATCACCGGCTTATGGATTATTCAGGAAGTACGTCGCGACCTTAAATCACAAGGGATCGATATCTCATATGTAGAACTCGTTGAACTTGCCAAGAAGGAGAGCCAACCTTGGCGCACCTTGTTCTACGTTGATGCGCCAATCTTTGTTTATGCAGGAAATATGATTGCCAGAATTCAAGAGTATGCACGCAATACCGGGCAACCTGTTCCTGAAACTCCAGGTGAATTAGCACAAGCAACTTTTGCATCCCTTGCACTTGCTTATGCGCGTACTGCTGATGTGCTGGCTGAAGTCGGTGGTGAAGAGATGCCAACAATTCATATTGTGGGCGGGGGAGCGCAGAACGCTCACTTATCGCAGATGACATCTGATATCTCGGGGCGAGAAGTTGTTACTGGTCCTATTGAGGCAACAGCTATCGGAAATGCTCTCGTTCAGGCTATCGCCAGCGGTGATGTGAAAGATATTGCTAGCGCCAGAAAGTTGATCACCGAAAGCAACCTTCAATTAGGTCGTTATCAACCTAAGATATCAAGCAGTGAAAGATCTGAAATTGCAGAAGTTCGTAATCGCTATGCTCAGCTGACGGTACTAGAGGAGAAATGATGTCCATATTAGCCCAGGAAATTTCAGATCTTGCCGTGCGTGCAGGTGCGCCAGATGCCGACCTGACAATTCTTGCCGAAGGAAATGCCGCAGTACTTGATCGCGAGAATGACCGCTTCCTCGTAAAGGCAAGTGGTGTTGTCATGGGCGATGCAACTGCAGAAGATTGGGTCTGGGTTAGCCTCAGCAAATCAGTTGAAATTCTCGATGATGCTCATAAGAACGGTCGTTCTCCGGCACTAGATAAGGCACTTGATGCACTTTTGAAGGATGCATTTACACCGGGTGGTGTGCAGAAGAAGGCGAGCATTGAAACCTTGGTGCACGTTGTGGCATTCCATTTACTTGACTCTTCATGGTCGCTCCATACACATCCAACGCCAGTGGTCTCATTGGCTGCATCGGTCAATGCTGCAGAGCATTACAGTGGAACTGTTTTCCCCGATGAGAGCGTAATCTGTGGACCTATTCCTCTCTATCTTCCCTATGACGAGCCAGGTTTATCACTCGGACTCGGCTTCTACGCAGGTGCAATTAAATATAAAGAGCAGTACGGAATGAATCCGCGTCAAATTATTCTTGGCAATCACGGCTTATGCACATTTGGAAATGGCAAAGAGGAAGCCCTCGCCACAACTCAGATTGCAGTTAAGGCAGCACGTATTCGTTTAGGTGCACTGACAGCAGGTGGGATCAACTTCATTCCGAACTCTGCCGCCCAGACAATTGCTTTCCGTCCCGACGAGATTGCTCGCAGAGCACTTCTAACAGGTGACAAGTAATCAATGAGACCTCAGGCAGTCACCTTTGATATTGGAGGCATCATCTACTCTGATGATGTCTTTAAGAGATCAATTCAGGGCGCCTTAATCGAGATGGTTGGCACGATTGATTCAGAAAAGTTTGAGCGAATTTATATTGATCATCTGAAATCTCAGAGCGGCTCACTTCGCAGCAAGCTCTGCATTGCGTTCTTGGGATCACTCGATAAGAAAGATGAGTTGATGGCTAAGGCCACCGAACGTTGGTTATTTACCGAAAGCGACCTCTATCTTGATGCCAAGAGTTGTATTGAAGAGATTCGCGAAACTGGCGCAAAGATCGGAATCGTTGCCAACCAGGCGAGAACATCGCTCGATGCCTTAAAGCGCGATGGCATTGCACCTCTTGTAGATTTCTTTGGCATCTCTGCAATTGTGGGAATAGAGAAACCAGATCCACGAATATTTGAACTCGCTCTCAAAGAGCTTGGTACCGCACCCGAGCGCACAGTACATATCGGAAATCGTTTGGATACAGATGTCCTGCCAGCTCAGGGACTCGGAATGCGCGCAGCGTGGATTTTGCGAGGCGAAGCTAATCCATCGCCGAGTGATGCTGATCTAAAGGTTCCCGATATCGCACTTTCTTCTCTTCATGGAGTTCCCGAAGCGATTGCAGCGCTATAAATGGTTGAAGTTTTTCTTGGAATAGATTGTGCAACACAATCGTCACGTTCTGTACTGATTGACGGCGATGGCGCAATTTACGCTCGCCACACAATTGATTTAGCTCCTGTACAACGTGGGGCAGATGGTCGCTTAACCCAAGACCCACAATCGTGGCTTACCGCTATCGATGGTCACTTTGAATATGCGCACAATGAAGCAAATGCGCAGAACTTGGTAATTGCGGGGGCATCAATCTCTGCAACATCCGGAACATTTGTACTTACCAATCATGATGGAGTCCCCATTGCACCTGCTGCGATGTATAACGATGGAAGAGCTGCCAATCCTTTAGCTCGTGCCGAAAAGATAATTAGCGAAGTTGGTGCAGGAACATATCTTTTTGCGCATACACCTGAATACATCGTGGCACATTTGACAGGTCAACCACTCCGCTCGATTGCTACCGATTGGAGCCATGCCATGAAAACTGGCGTGGATCTTAATTTTAAGAACTGGAGCAAAGGCGCAGTAGATGCAGCTAAGAAGAACTCAATTACTCTGCCATCTGTTGTTGCGCCAGGAACTCTTCTTGGAAGAACCCAATCAGGAGATATCCCAATCTATGCAGGTATGACCGATGGATGTACTGCGCAGATTTCTGTGGGTGCAACAAGTTTGGGAAGCGCAGTTTCTACCTTAGGCACAACTCTCGTTCTAAAAGTTGTTGGCAACAAGGAAATTGCAGGACCAGGTTTCTATAGTCATTTACTTCCGAAAGAGCGCTGGCTTGGGGGAGCAGCATCTAACTTGGGAGGGATCTCCTTTGAGAGATATCAAAGTGAGATTAAGGCTTGGGATGAGAAAGCTGCTGCACATGGCCCAGCCTCATATGTGCTCTATCCACTGGTTGGAATAGGCGAGCGATTTCCAATCGCCAATAAAGAAATGACATCGATAGCTACAGGTACTGCACAGAGCGAGATTGATGAATACCGCGCAATTCTGGAAGGTATTGCCTTTGCAGAGCGATACTCCTTCGAAATTCTAGAGAATGCAGGAGCCCAAATCACAGGTGCAATTTATTCCGCCGGCGGCGGATCACGTTCTGCAATCTGGTCCCAAATTCGCGCAACGGTTATGAACCGCCCTATTGCAACGGTAAAAGATTCGGGTTCTGATGTAGGTGCTGCAAAGATTGCAGCTGCATCACATCGAGTCGAAAGTTCGGGCGGCGGCGATCTTGCAACAGAGCTCGATAAATTTAACAGTTCAACAGTAGAAGTAGTTGAGCCGAATAAATTAGAACGAGAAGCACTTGAGAATAAATATCAGGAATTTCTCACCCTCGTTAAACCTTTTCAAAACGCAGGAATTGGATAAGGTAGAGACCTGATGAGAAAAGTATTGGTCTTAGATCCTCGCGACAATATTGCTGTCTGTTTAGTCGACCTGAATATTGGCGATGTTGTTGAACAAGATGATTTGAAAATTACTGTACTCAGCCGAATCCCACGTGGCCATAAGATTGCATCGAGTGATATTGCTAAAAATGATGGCATCATCAAATATGGCGAGCGTATGGGCCATGCAGTTGCACCGATTGCACGTGGTGAACATGTACACACCCACAATATTCTCGGCGATCGTCTTTCATCGGAGCAGGTATGAGTCAAGCGATTAAAGGATTTGCTCACGGCAACCGCGGAGCCGGCATCCGTAACCACCAATTAATTCTTCCCTCTGTTGTCTGCTCTACTCATGTAGCTCGCAGAATTGCGACAGAAGTCAAAGGTGTGACATTTGCCCATCAACATGGCTGCGGAATCATTGGCGATGATGTCGCAGGTATCGATAACTTCTTTATCCAGCTTGCCGATCACCCCAATGTAAATTCTGTATTGGTGATCGCACTTGGTTGCGAAACTATCCAAGGGCAAGAACTTGCCGCTAAATTGCTCAAGAGCAATGAATCAACTCAGTACCGAATCATTCAAGAGAGTGGCGGCGTTGAAGGTACGGTAGCTGCAGGAGTAAAAGCTGCCCAAGATCTCAACAACTCATTTAAACCAGCAAGTGTTGATATTGCATCTCTTCGCATCGGAATCGATGTGGGCCGTAAATCACCATTGGTTGATGAACTTCAAAAAGTGCTTACCGGCGCTGGCCACACAGTTCTTATCTCGCAATCAGAAGATTCTTCTGCGGTCAGCTTCTCTCACCTGGCTCAAGAGAAGGCTCAGCTCATCATTAGTCTGCCCAATGAGAACCAACCAACTTCAGGCTTCCCGCTGATTCCTGTCATCAATGTCGCAAGCAACGGAGCCCTGCATCAAGCTATTCGTGCGGATTTCGATATCGATGAAAGCCAATTACTCGATGGAATTCTCGATCTTGTAAATGCAGTTGCATCAGGTACTCAGACCGTTGCCGAGAAAAATAACAGCGGCGAGATTCGTGCGCCAAGAGTTGTCAGGAGCGTTTAATGAGCGATCAACTATTCGCCTATAAGCGCGAGAACGGCAAGTGGGGACTACGCAATCACGTCTTGGTACTTCCTCTGCACTCTGCACTTGCATCCAGTGCGCGGTCTATTGCTGACGTATCTGATGGTGCAGTAGCCATCAGCCATGATTGGTCAGGCGAAGTCGATAGCGATTTAGCTCGCATTCTCTTTACATTGGCTGGTTATGCCTCTAATCCAAATAACTTCGCAGTCGTATTTTTAACAATTGGCGGCAAAGAAGAACTTTCGATTATTGAAGGTGCCAAGGCGCTGGGATTAACTCGTTCAACAACTCTCTCATTGCCTGAACTGGGTTCACTCGAAAAGATGCAATCAGACGGATTGGCCGTTGCAAATGCCTATGTGAAAGAGGCGAAGGCACAAGAGCGAGTTCCGGCACCATGGAGCGCAATTGTTCTGGGCCTCGAATGCGGCGGATCGGATGCTCTCTCTGGAATTACTGCAAACCCTGCGCTGGGTGTGGCAAGTGATCGCCTCGTTGAACTTGGCGCAACATCAGTTCTAGGCGAGACAACTGAAATTTTGGGCGCAGAACATTTACTTGCAGCCCGCGCAATTGATCCTGAAGTCGGAAAGCGCATCGTTGCGATGGTTGCACGTTATGAAGCATCGATTAACTATGAAGGAATTGATATTCGTGGCGCACAACCTTCACGTGGAAATATCGAAGGCGGACTTTCTACACTAGAAGAGAAATCGCTGGGAGCTGCAAAGAAAGCGGGCAATGCTCCTCTAACTGGCGTACTTGAATTCGGTGAGAAGCCCGTAACACCAGGGCTTTACTTTATGGATACACCGGGCCATGACATCGAACAATTAGCTGGCTTTGGTGCAGGCCATATCAATATCGTTGTCTTTACATCAGGACGTGGAACTCCGACCGGCTCTGCAATCATGCCGACGATTAAGGTTTCGACAAATACTCCGATGTACTCATCGATTCCAGATTTGATTGATCTCGATGCCGGAACCATCGCCGATGGAGTTGAAACCCTTGCTCAAGTCGGAGACCGTATTTTTAATGAAATCATTGAAGTCTCCAATGGAAGGCTCACAAAGGCTGAACTTGGTGGCCACCACGAATTTGCCCTCTCTCGAATGTACAAGACGGTAATCAAGTAATTTCACCGCGTAGTTGAACAGATTCAACCTCGATTTACGCTCAATTATTGAACGCGCTTGACTCTGCTCAATTGAACAAAGCATCATTAGATATGGCCATGAGTCTTCGAGATATCGCAAAGCATGCAGGGGTATCGGTCGGCACCGCATCCAACGTGCTCAATCGTCCAGGCTTAGTCGCCCCTGAAACCGTTAAACGTGTTCAAAAGGTGATCGAAGAGCTCGGCTACGTTCCCAATGGATATGTAAAGCAGATGAGCGTGGGCCACAGTCGCACTCTGGGTCTGGTTGTTCCTAACGTCTTTAACCCATTCTTCGCAGAACTAGCTCGCGGCGTTGAAGATGCAGCGGCGAAGAAGAACTACGCAGTCTTTATCTGTAATACCGATGAGAGCCGTGAACGCGAAGAGCGATTTATGGGCGTCCTCATTGAACAGTTAGTTAAAGGTGTATTGATTACGCCGACCAGTATGAAGCCGGGCCACATTAAGACTTTGAAAGAGCGTGGCATCTCTGTAGCCATACTTGGCGCACCAGGTAAGAGCTCATCTGAATGCTCTGTAACAGTAAACGATGTCTTCGGCGCAGAAGTTGCAATCGAGCACTTAGTTGAATTTGGCCATAAGCACATCGCGTGGATCTGTGGACCTGATTCAATTCCACAGGTTATCGATCGCACCAAGGGCGTTGGAATCGCGGCTAAGAATCATAAAGTTCAGATAGATACCATTCACTCACCATCAATGAAATTCGATGGTGGTTTAGCAGCAGCTGAAATCTTCCTGGCGATGAACCCTCGCCCAACAGCGATCTTCTGTGCCAATGATCTCTTGGCACTTGGTGTAATGCGAAAGCTGATTGCAGCAGGAGTAAAGATTCCTGATGATGTTTCGATTATTGGCTATGACGACATTGAATTTGCACGCACTGCCGCAGTGCCACTTTCCTCAATTATTCAGCCGGCATACCAGCTGGGATATACCGCAACCCAGCTCTTGTTATCAGAGTGCGAAGCAGTAGAAACGCACGCCCATCAGGACGTGCGTTTCCAACCAGAAATTGTTGCTAGAGCTTCAACAGGACCTGTTAAGTCCTAGCGTGCTTTTTTAACGCTGAGACTTATGGCGATCGGCCATCATATCCATCAGCGCAAAGAGCACGCCTGAGATAACGAAAGTCATGTGGATACCAATGCGCCATCCTT
>JACCDG010545769.1_pt1 | contig 11311 bp, 12 predicted proteins | sample 7442471 | NCBI WGS metagenome assembly JACCDG01 (sample SAMN15323444, study PRJNA562643) | freshwater metagenome | isolation source: river surface water | place: USA:Blue River Watershed | collected 2017-08-17
AAGGGTATCTGTATCTGCGTCAGTGGTGATGGTAATGCCAGGACCGGCTACAACTGTTAGCGTGTCGTCCGGCTCGTCGGCAACAATGTCAGATTCGCCATCTACAACAATTGTCTTGAATGCGTACTGACTGTAAGGCGTCAAGTCAATACTGCAGCAGATACCCAACGGACGCCAAACCCCATCCGATCCGTAATCAGCTTCAAACGAAGCCAACGGTGGGATGTCGAGGTCTAGGCCATCTGGCAATGCCCATCGGTTTGGAGTGGTACTGCCGCCACTCTCATGCTCTAACGTGAACGGGACCGTATCCGAACCGTTGATGATACGATGCCGCAGGCCGGCCTTACCATTGGCAATCCCTGTGAGCTTGAGACCCACCTCGGTCGGCGTCAGGATGTGCTGAGCCTTGTTCAGATCCGGCGCCCAATCATTGAGATCCGCACCAAACTCTTCAGCCGTTCCGTCCACTCCTTCAAGCCGTTCGTACGAGTTCTCGGACACTCGCCAACGACCGGAAGTAGCATCGTAAACAAGTGCGACGCAATGGTTCGGAGCAAACCAATAGTTATTTCCTGTCGTCGTTAGAATTGAGCCAGTGCCAGCCCCTGAATCATTGGGAATCAGGAAAACCTTCGTCCCGACGTTGTGCAAGTACAGGACTCGTCCGGAAGGACTATCCCCTGGCAAAATGGATTGCAGCTCTGTGAAGTCAGTTGTACAAGCAACGCGAATTCTGGACTGACCAGCAGTCAGCACAAAGTTGTTGATGTTTGTGGTGAACGTAGTGTAGGTGTAATGCGGACTGTAGAACGGTCCGTTGATTGTAAAGTTGTTGTTGACAGTGACATTGTCACCCTCGAAGTTGTTGATGGTGACATCACCACCAACTCCATACTGACAAACGAGTGCCTCGCCTGTATCGCCAAGCCATGCACGGACGATTGTGTTTTCTGGTACTGAGGTATTTCCGCCAACTTCAATCAGCGGAAATTCGTCATACGCTCCTGTTGGTCCTTGATCATCAACTTCAAATCCCGTTCCATCGGGAAGCATTGTCATCACTTCCCACGAATAATAGTTCTGCGGGGGATCCGTTTCTGTTGAGGGATTCTGACCAGTTGTGCGTACCCAAACTTCGAGCGGTGACTGGTCGTATACTGCGACACCACCACTGCCGCTATCAGATCCAATCCCACCGAAGACGGAGACGTGCTCTGTTCGTCCTGAGAGCTCCGCAATGCGACGAAGCGTCTCGAGGTTAAACGGCATTCCAGGCTTAAACTGCGGGTCATTCGGATTTTGCATGGCACACCTTTAAGCTACTGGCTGGGGTCGGAAGAACTTCTTGAAATCAAACTCACGGAACAACGTACTGCCAGCAGCTGCTCCCACGCCATCAGTTGTGACCAACTTCGGAATTAGCACGCGTGTTGGTGCTGGTGTTAACCTGTAGACGTAATTGTGTCCCAGAATTGTAGGCGGATCATCCGACAAGTCTGGCTTGATACTGATCTTGAAGCGGTACGTGACATCTGACAGAATCTGTCCCGTCATTGGATTGGGTGCCGATCTGAACTCAGGAACTCCATCAAATAGCAATGTACCGGCTGGCCATCCATCGAATTCAGCGTCATTGACTACGTTGCAATTTGCAATCCAAACCAATTGCGGGAGGCATTCCTCGGGAACCTGATGCCAAGTATATTGGATCTCGCCTCCAGGCTCGGGCAGTGGCAGTCCCTCAACAATCAACTTGCCATCCGAGTCTTTCAGCATTCCTTTATTGAGGACGAGGATCTTACTCGAGTACTTTGGCACTCGAGTAATGAAGCGTGAGTACAAGTTGTAACCGCGTTCCAGCGCGCGGCCTTCGTCTGGCAATCCGGCGAGTGGTCCTGCCGCCGCGAGTACATCTTCATCCGCCTTGATCTTGTACGTTGGCATGGCGTACACCAGCGTCAACTCACAGATTTCGTAAGTTGCGACACCGAGCCCGTCAGTAGTGCCTCCCGAGTTGCCTCGGATTGCAATTGGCATTTCCTTTGGGATGCTTTGCACGTACATCCACGGTCGGGCCGGAAATGCATGCGGGACAGAGCGGTTGAGATAGCCCTGCCCTGAGCCGTTGTACAGCACTGTGACCGTGCCACCAAAGTCTTCAATGGCTTGATTGCGCGCCTCCCAGTCAACTTGGATCTTACGCGCAATCTGTCCGCGGTCCAAGAAGTAAGATCCTTCGGGAGACTCGTTCGATTCGAGGTACAGGGTAGACCTGTAACTCAGTGGAGTTGTCCAGAATGGGTATGAGATTGGCATGCTGACTTACCTTCCTTCCCAGAAGCGCAGAGCACTAATCGCTGACTCCAGCGCTTTGACATTGGCATTGATATTGGATAGCAAGCCGTTGCCTTCTCCAAGACGCTGGAGTTGTAGCTCTAGTGTTCGCAGTTGATTTCTAGCGTCCATGTCACCGACGTTTAGCGCCTGAGTCTGTACGCTTTCCGAGAACGCCATCGCATCTGTGAACCTGGCATTAATTGGAAGTCTGATGTTCTCGGTCTTGTCTTCAGGCTTCGCTGTTGCAGAGCCACTGACAAGCGACAGCAGGGACTTCAAGTCACTGACGCGCTTTTCAAGTACGCTTACGCTGTCAATTCCAGGTAGTGGCTTGCCAGCGTTGGCTGCTTCAGCAGGTCGGGCAGCCAGTGGACTCACAATGATTCGCGTTGGCTTACCTTCCTTGATGTCTTGAATTGGATCAGACACGCGCAAGGCTTCCGTTCCCAGCGGAGTGATATCAAGTCCACGGTTCGGAGCGACTACGTCCTTTGCCCATTTTCGTGCTTGGTCAATTTCCGTCAAGATTGTGCCGTACTCAATACTCTCTTTAGGAATGACTCCTAAACGGCGATCACGCTCCGGAGCGTTGACTCGGTCAAAATACTTTTTAGTTTGCACATCTACAATGCGCTGCAATGCAGGAGCTTGCTCTTCAAGTACTGCGGTCCGCTTGGCAGCGAGCTGCTCTTCAACAGCAACCGAGTTTAGAATGGCAGCCTTCTGCTTTGTGATCTGCTCTTCGGTGAGCGCAATTGCTTTCTTCACTTCCTCTGGCTGTTTATCCATTGGCGCTTGTGTGATTCGGTCGCGCATGTTCCATGGGATGCGGCTCGAAATGTCCTGTGCAGTCTCAGGACGCTGTTGACCATCGGGACCAATGGGACCAGCATCGGGGGCTGTCTTCATGATCCCAATTGCACGCCCTGCAGCAGTACCAAGACGTTCCCAGTTTCCAGTCGCAGTAATGATCCCGGCGCTTAGTGCGGTCACACCCACCACAGCAAGGCCCACTGGCGTGAGTGCTAGTGGAGCTAGACCTAGAAGCGCCTTGAGTCCTCCACCAGCGGCAGAAGCTAAGCCTACCGCCTTTAAAGCGGTGATAAGCCCACCGATGGCAACGACTGCAGTCCCGAGGCGTCCAATCCACACCTTCGTCGGTGAGTCGATGCTAGCGAACCAGCTTGCTGCTGTCTGAAGCGCACCGGATAGCATGTCAATGTAAGGCACGAACACAGCACCAACTTCAATCGCTACGGAAGTGATTGAAGCCTGGAACGTGGAGAATGCACTTGGATCAGCGGCGCTTACCAGTGACAGAATCGTACTTCGGCCTTTGGTCCCTAAGCTCTCCAGTGCGTTGCCAAACTGGTCTAGGGAGCTTTTTCCTTTGGCCGCAGGATCGTCGGCACCTCCGCCAGCACCTGGAGAAGTAGGAGGCGGAGCAATTGAGCTTCTTGTTCCAGACTTTTGCAACTGCAGCATGATTGCAGCAGTATTGTCAGCAGTTGCTTGAGTGTTGGAAAGCAATGCAGGAACAATTGCACTGCTAAATTGGGATTGTCCGTTTTGCTGCACAGTGTTGACTGTACTTACTCGGGACGTTGAATTGGAAACACTACCTGCGGGAGTAGGAGCAACTCCCGCAGGTAGGACAGCATTGGGGTCACCAGCTGCTGTATTGGTGGGAATGATCGACATCAACGATGCTGTGGCATCATGAATATCAGTCGCCCCCTGGAGGACGGAAGTTGTGTAGCGCTTCGCAGCGGCTGTGGAGTCAATCACTGTCAAAGTGAACCGCTTCAGTTCTTCCGTATCATTCACGTTAGACGCTCCCTAGGTTTTATTCATGGCTTCCGGATGCCAGCTTCAACCATCAGTCGATCAAACTCAGCGTTAGCTTTTTCAAGTTCCTGCTCAATGAGGTGCTCCGGGATTCCAAGTTTCCGAAGACGCTCTTTGCGCTTCTCAATACGAGTAACTGCCGTTCCTTCCTTGAACTTGACCCGCTTACTCAGGAAATTGAAATTGCCATTGTCATCGAGTCCAGCGTCTTCTGAAAGCAAGACATCAATAACATACGCCCGATGCAATTTTAGGATTTCTTGCAATCCCTTTCCTTTGCTTTCAAGCACAATGCAAATATGTGCGAAAGTCAATCCGCTTTTAGCCCGGCTGCCGAGACTTCCGTTTCTTCCTTCTTCGGCGCCGGCTCGGGAGGAAAATTTAGCGGCAGCAGGATGTTACCCCAGAGGTCTTTCCACACCGCCTTATTGCGGGACATCTCTTGCACAAAGTGCGGGGTGACCGAGGGATCAATAGCGTGGAGCGTCAAGTACACAATGTGACGCGATCCCTCTGGATTCTGCCATGCACTTGCAACGATGTCCGATCCCCACTCGTACATCCCTTTGTCGATGTCCTGACGCAGCTCACGTCGCTGGATCCTGTACTCGTCTTCGCCGATTGAACCACGCGAGGCATCCAGACGAAGGACGGCACGACGCTCAACCCATGCTGCAAACATACCTTCAATGAGGAACGACCACGGTCCGATCTGGTACGTCTTCCCATTGTACTCGAAAGGTACAGGGATCCCCAGAATTCGCCGCATGTCTTGTTGCTCTTTCACATCCGACATTGTACCTGCTCCTATGATAGCAAGGGTCCAGGCGCGGGACTGGTGCGCCTGGACCCCATTGTGGACAAACTTAGAACGTGAACGACACCGCGGTCTCGCCAGGTGTCGAGTAAGGGATGATCGTTTCGCAGACCAGATCGAACGGCTGTCCAGCTTCAGCATCTGGCGACCACGTCCCGTCCAAGATGAGACATCCCGGACAGAGGTAGTTCGGATCGCCACCAAGCACAATACCAGTTCCAGCGCCGGCGGAGGCGAGGTAGGTGAGTGCAACTCGAATCTTGAGTCCTTCGCGCAGTGCAAAGCTCAAGTCAATCAAGTTCTGAACTGAGTCAACCAGATTGGAAAGCGTAATCGTTGCTTTCCGCAAAGCGGCCTCAGCCGAGTCGAATCCAGCATTCATGTTGTGGCCAGTGCGGAAGGGATTGATCGCACCTTTCCATACGGCCTTACGCATCTTGTAGCTGACTGTGGTTCCAACTGGAGCAAGAGTGGTCTGATTCACCAGTCCAATTGCAACTCCAAACAGATGTCCCGGAATTTCCATCTAGCAGATCCTTTTTGTTGTGTTGGCGTTGGATTGCGTTGCTTTGTTCCTGAATCCAATTCAACAAGATTTGGATTACGGCGTTGCGTCACGCCAGATGAACGCCTTGAACGTGCCCGCCGTTGTGTTGGTGACGTACAAATCAGTCACGTCCACTGTGAAGGGATTCGGGACTCCAGTATTTTTCTGCCAGGTGAATGGCCGCGCTGCTTTGAGCGCAAACGTGTCATCTGGCGTTGCACCGTCATTGGTTTGCAAGGTCATATCCTGGCTGACCTCAATGTGGATCGCCGACAATTCGGAGATGTCAATTGGGCACGCGATGTTAAAGTCCGTCGAGTTGGCCGAGATGCTCAAGTCGATGGTCACACACTCTTCAGCAGTGGTATCGTATGCAACACCACCGAGGGTAACAGAGCCTCCCGAGTTGCCCACCACGTTCTGCGAAGAAATGGTGACTCGGCATGTCGTGGCCCAAACCGCGCAAACGAATGCCAGAATCAAAACCGCAGCGATAACCTCGAACATAATCAATCGTCCTTTGTTATGGAGTTTGCGACTCTTCAGTTAAGTAGGCGAACAACTGCACGGAAAGCTTTAAGTTTGAAGTCAATCCAAGTGCAGTAAGCTCCGGCTTGCTTTCGTACCGACACCCACGCACAATCCCATCAGATCCAAGAAGAAACGACTTCCAAAGCAATTGCCTTAGCGCATACCGCGTCTCCTTTTTCCAAGCATCTGATTGTGGAATTGTGAGCGCGACCTTATCACTCACAATCACAAATACTGGATACTCGATTTTGACTGTCATGTTTGTGCGGGACTTCGGATCTTCATTCCCAACAACAATCACACAAGTACGCGCCGGATCTGTTTTAAGACGCTCTGCGTACTCACGCTTGAATGTGCTGCCAGCGTCAATGCTTGGGATTCCCGCCGTGATGATCGCGTTGTAAACGGCGTTCTCAATTTCAACTGCAGGACAGGACATTGTGCTGCGCTCCGTTTACTCTTTGATGCAGGTGATTCGATAGCGGATATCCATGGTGACTTTGTCAGCAGTCCACACGAGCCAGACTTCACCATTCTTTGCTCTGGTGAGCTTGTCACCTTTCTTCGGTTCAATCACACCGAAAGCAGATACTAGTGCGTGCCATACGCACGTCTGATCGGAGTCAACGAGCCTGTCGTTGACTACAATCGCTTCCTTCGTGCGCATTTTCAGGCCGTAATCAATTACGACCGTATCCACTACGGTGCCTGCTTCGTTCAGGACATCCAGCGTGAACTCTTCCAAGTTGTCAACAGTGAGGAAGTCACTTTCTAGATCACCAAGCAACGTCATCGTAGAGGCGCCTCCGCTTCGTGGTGCCGACCCAAGTCACTTTGACCTTGCTCCGGCGTCCAACTGCTTTGTCGAGCTCAGCTAACTGCTGCAGGAGCCCTGTCATGTATTCCGACCACGAAAAAGACTGATCCTCGATGTTGTAAGTCACCCGCGGATTTTCCGTTGCTTCTAAAATCTTGGCAGACAGCACAAGGCGAGCTGCTTCAAGATCCTCAAGCACTGTTGCCATTGTGTTCTCCAATTAATTGCAAACCAACTGACAACGGTGCTACCAATTGGTTTGCAATTTCGATGCGGTGCCTTAGACTTTGTTGGCTTCCAAGAACTTCGTCAGCTTCGTCTTGGTTTTCAACGGCATGCCGTTGATTGCCGCAGTCGGTTCATCTTGTGTCGTGACCGTATACCCGAACTGTTCAGCGAAGAAGACCAGATACCCGTTTTCCACTGCCGAGGGAAAACGGTCGGTTACGTTCTCGCCGAAGGTGTTTGCGGTTTCGACCTCTTCCGCTTCCGCAACCTCTTCCTCCACTTCCTCCGGCTCGGGAAGTGGCGCGGGCTTCTTCTTCTTGGACGATTCGACAGGGACACCGAGGCGCTTGAACTTGTTCCGAAACATCTTGTCCAATTCGATGTTGGATTCAACTTCATCACCCGTCTGAAATAGCTCCCCATCCAGGCTGGTGTAGGTGCCGGCGGTCACTTCAAACGTATACTTTGCCATCTGATCTGCTCCTAAAAGAGCACGCGACTAACAAACCAATTTGGCAGTCGCGTGCTTAAAAGTGTTGGATAACTCAATCAGCTTTTAGCAACCGATTGCTTAGCTGTGAACACCATGGACGATGCCGGTATTGCCGAGCTGGTCGGACCGCACCTGCGGGACCATGATGACCATGACCTTGAAGTTCTGCTCCATGCCGCCCTCAGATTCCCAATCCACGGTGACCATGTCCATGCCAACGACACCGCGAACCACGTCGGGATTCATTTCGACCAAGAGCATCGTTTTCGCCGGGAGGTAGTCAACGGTCATCACATCCTTGATGCCGTCAATCTTCCGCAGACGATCACGCAGAGTCGACGTGGTGACCGTGCCACCCGTCAGGATGTAATCGTTGTCCAGGTACTGATCCCAGCTGGTCGAAGCGTAGATCATCCAGGGGCCGAAGTGGTTGAGCAACTGGCTCTTGTACTTCATGTCCAGGACGTCGGCCAGCGTGGAAGCTCCGTTGATTCCCGTCGGAGTCGTCATCGACTTCGTTGCGCGGTCTGGGAAGTTGGTATATCCGTAGATGCTACCACCACCAAAGCTGTAGGAAGACGTCACTCCCAGGAGCAACTTTTCGACCTCTTCGGCCACGCGGCGGCCCGCAAGTTCGCCAGTGCTGAAGTCCAGTCCGGAACCCTGATTGCCTCCCATGAAGTTCGCGGACTGCTGACTGGCCAGCAATTCACGGGCGGTGAAGCTAAAGTCCTTGTGGATGATGGGAAGCGGCAAGTTCACGAGGTCATGAACCGGACGATCCCGATCCGACTTGCGGATGCCATCCATGCTGATCGTGGCAGGGCTGATGTCCGATCGATTCTGGTACTGGAGTACCGTCTTGGCCATACCCTCCACAATGTTGAAGCGCAGGCCATTGGCCATCAGATCGCCCCATGCTCGCAAGCGCGGCTTGGCAACAGCCAAGATTGCTTCGTCGAGCAGGATCCACTGATCTTTCAGCAGCGATGCCGGACTGTTGGTCAGAATGTTTTTCGGCTTTCCATTCTGATTGACTGTGATGTAGCTTCGGCCGTCTCGGCCGAGCCAGGGACGGAGGGCGCCAGGGTCACCACCGCACTGCAAAAGTCGCTTTGCAACGGAACCATGTGCCTGACCGTTTTGCAAGTAATCTGCCATTCTTAATTCGCCTTTTCAAATTTGATGGTTGATCAGTTGATCAGTTGGGTTACGCCACAATGACTGCGATGAAAGCTTCAGCTTCCTCTGCCGAGTTGTCCACGGCCTCGGAAGCAACCGCGATGGCCTGACCAGCGCTGGCGGCAATGTTCTCCTGCGACACAGTCAGCGCGTCCAGCCGACAGGAGTTGCCAGCGTTGGTGCTGGACCACGTTGCCGAAGGCGTGACCACCATGGTGCCAGTGGAATCAAAGGTCGTGGACGCAATGGCGTAGGTCTTGACCGTTGCCGTGCCCGGGACACCGATTGTGATGAAGCCGGAAGCAACGAAGGTTCCAGTTGCACCAACGGTGCGGATGATCAGAGTGATGTCAAAGATGCAGATGTCGTTATTCGCGACATCCAACGCTCCCGAAGTTCCAATCGCCGTACCGGACAGGCCATTTCCAAAGTAGACCTTGACGGTCAGGGTGTCCGTGGAGTTGGTTGCGGTGGCAATCACCTGGCCGTAGATTTTAATGACGTCACCGACCTTCAGCTGATCCGCAGCAAAGGTGTAGGTCTTGTCGAAGGCCGTCTCTGTTGCCGTTGCGGTGATTGCCGCAGAAGCCGCAGTGCTGGCGTAGAGCTGCTGTGCAGCAGCAAACGACTTCACCAGACAGCCATCTCCATTGGAGATCAAGGTGTTGCCGATGACCACCGCAGCAGCACCAGCAGGGAGCCGCGCCTGGATGCGATCGCCAGGCTGTGCGACGTGATACGGGACCAGATCACCGACAGCGAAGGCGCCATCGACGGTCTTGCCGGCGAGTGGATCTTCCTTTGCGAAGTAGGTCGAACGACCACCGACCGTCGCATGCTTCAGCACCTTGCCGTCAGAGTCGATCTTCAGCAAGTGGCCAGGGCTCAAGATGCCGCTTGCGCGACGCTCTTCGTGGTACTGAGCCAGCTTCCCACGCAATACGATTGTGTTGACAGACATCTTTTGATTGACCTCACATCACATTGTTTGAAGTAATCCAACGCTTGTAACCGACTTTACGTCTGTTACTTCTTGCCGTAGTTGATGGTCGGAAGGGCAAGAGGAGCCTCTTCCGCCGCCGCATTGTTGTTGACCGGGACAGTACCACCAGCGCCAACGAAGAGCGGGCTGCGGTACTGCTGACTGTTCAGTACCTGACTGCTCGGCGGAGCCGCCAGAGCAGCAATGCCTGACAGTTCCTCAAGCGAACGACTTGCCAGGTACTCTTGCGTCAAGCAATTCGCCGCGTTGGAAGTGATGACACCGATCAAGCGGGCCTTCTCCGCGTTGTGAACCGCCATCCCATTGGCGAGAACTTCCCGTACACCAGCCGGAGCGCTGGCAATGTACTGCTCGGCGGTCATCGGCTGGGCGGCAGGAGCTACGGCCCCATTGATGGTGACCACTGGGACAGTATGCTCCGCGTTCGCAGTGGGAGCCGGAGCTTTTGCGGACAGGAGTGCGGCCTTTTCGATGAACGCGAACGAAGTATCGTCCATGTTCGTGAGGTGCTGCTTTTCAGCCTCAGTCCAACCAGCATTGCACGTAATCACTGCAGCAACACGCTGCTCACGAGTCTTGTCTGCCATTGGCTGCTTTCCTTCATTTTCCACAGGTGTAGATGGATCAGTCGGTAGCACGCTGCCCGACTCTTCGGTCTCATCTTCGGTCGACTCACAGGGCTCGTACACAATTGCACGATTCACAGGGACCGCAATGCCAGATAGCGCTACGTCCGTTGCATCAACTGTGTACGATTGCATGAAAAGTTGACTCTCGTCACTTCGGAAGATGACGGAGTCCAGGTACAGATCCTCAATGTACCCGTACCAACTTTTGCCGGGCTTTCCGTATGTTGAAGACAATGCCTCTTCCAACTTTGTGCGGATGTCCCGAAAAGACATTGGCGAATTGAACACAAGCTCCGAGGTAAGTGCTTGGTTCAACTTCAGCACCTCCGCACGTTGGATCAGGTGATCCTTCAACACAACAGGAAACGAGACGTGAGGCAGCAGCTTTATTGCTACCCGCAGCTCACTCTCATTTGTGATGGGGAAAGTACCATCAGAAAGAGCAACCCCATCATCCGCAAACTGCTGGCGTTCAGTCTGCGTGTACCCTTTCTGATTTGCTAGCAGTCCAGCTCCGTCAGCAATTGAACAGGCGCCCGCAATGTCAGGCAAAATTGCCAGATGGTCCGGTCGGAAGTTGGTTGCGATCGCTTTATATGCTTCGCCATTCCAAACACCCTCCGTCGGGATGTTGTCAGTGTACAGCCCGGTTGAGACCTCCACCTTGTCGCCGCGCTCAATGGCATCCAGAATTCGCTTGTCCACTTTGGCGAGTTTCTTCTTGTCGAGCCAGGCCTCGGCCTTGAGTTTGTCATTGTAAATGGTGTTAAGGATCAACCCCACCTTTCGCGATTGAATTACGGCGGGATTACACGCGCTTACGCCCTGTCCGTTAATGGTGGGATGATACACCACGATGGGCTTGTGGTTCCAAAC
>JACCDG011245030.1_pt1 | contig 11310 bp, 11 predicted proteins | sample 7442471 | NCBI WGS metagenome assembly JACCDG01 (sample SAMN15323444, study PRJNA562643) | freshwater metagenome | isolation source: river surface water | place: USA:Blue River Watershed | collected 2017-08-17
GTCATCGTAGGAATCGGTACACCCACATTCCGTGTTCTCATTTCTAGCTCCATCACGGATACAGGGACAATGGGGGGCCGATAAGGCTGATACGGTTGATAGCGGAGTTGGACTTGATCCACCCATTGACGTTGGAAGGCATCATTCACTTGGGTGGCATTTGCCGTGAGGGTGGAGAGCGTTTGAAGAACACGTTGCTGCTGTTGGTCTCGTTGGTATTGTTCCACTCTTCCCAAGAGAGAGGATTGTTCGGACGAACGGGTTTGGAGAAAGGTGACCGTGGATAAGGAGGCACAGGAGGAGAGCGTGGAGGCCGTACAAGGGGTGAGAGGGTTACAACAAAAAGATGTCCGATACGACATGTTTTTCTTGTTAAGGGGCTCGGAAATGCGGTGGGGTGCGATTACTCAGATGACTCCTAGTCGACTTCAGTCTTCGTCATCGGGTCTCCTTACTCGGATGGCTCCTCATCGGAATCCGGAATATCGGTCAGAATGGCATCGGTGGCCATATCGTATCGTCCTACATAGGAACCCGCTGTCTTCTCCTTCACTCGTCGGTACAACTTATTCTTTCGGGCGTCTCTGAAATACACTACGTTGTCGTAAATGAAGATGGTGAGCGGAACGTATTCCACTTCATAGTCATCGAGCCGATGAGGTTCCATGGTCTGTTCGATATGCGTAGGAATACAGGAATCCTGATGGGTGGGAAGGAAGAGGGCGGGCTCCGCCTTCGGCGCCTTCGTGGCCCGTTTCGCCCGTGGCTTCTTGGGTTTTTCTTCCTTTGGTTTTTCTTCCTTTTTCTCTTCCTTTTTCTCTTCTTGTGATTCCTGTGGTTCTTGTGGTTCTTGTTCGGGTTCTTGTGGCGCTTGTTCCTTCTTCTTGGCCACTCTTGGTTTTCGGCGTTTCTCGGTGGGGGCGGGTTCGGCTGCGCTTGAAGTCGCTGCGCTTGAAGTCAGCAACTCCGTTGCCTCCTTATGAGTCGTCGGCGTTGCCTCCTTAGGAAAGAAGAGGGCCAATACCGCAGCAGATTCCGAGACGGGCTGTGCGGAGGGAACAGGCTCCATCGGTGTGATGGGAACCTTGGTCATTCGTGGCCTGCGCTTCTTTACCGGTTCTTTGGGCTCTTTGACCTCCACCGGTTCTTTCGCCTCTTCTTTCTCCTCTACCGTGGTTTCGGCAATCGCCTTTTTTCGAGGTCGTGGCATGGCAATGGAAGAAGGTGGGGGGAGGACTTTAGATGTGTCTGTCCCTCGTGCGATTCGTTGATGCTGTTGGGCACATTCCATGTCCTCGACGGAAGGAGGACCCCAGAGTTCCACTCCTCTCTGGTACCACTCGCTTTCAAAGAGATGGGAATGGGGTGGGATACGTCCCGTGATGCGTCCGTGGTCATATCGACGGCTTCCTTGGATTCGTACCACTTCTTTGATGACACACTTCTCACAGACGCGGGCGTCTTCCATACATGGGTTTTGACACCGATACTCCAGATAGAAACGGTGCTTTTTGTCTCCAAAGTATCGGAAATGCATCTCTTTGGCGATCCGTGCCTGACAGAGTGCAGGACCAGGCAGTGAGGTCATCGTTCATGAGAGATGGTATAGATACGCAATGGAGGATGACCGATTCTTGTGTTATCGTGCGTTTCAATTTTCACGTCATTTAAACAAAGCCGTGTGTCGTTCAGAGAAAAGATGCCGTGTCGTCATCGCACGTATCCAAAGACGATTCCTGCCTCGGTGGGATGGTCCCAACAAGTCACCTATACCTTCCCCGTATCGGTTTGTTCCGAGGTTCGCCTGCCTTATTCCCCCTCCACCTTCTGGATGAATTACCGCATTGTTTCTTTTCATGAGAATGGTGTGATCGATACCACTCCCCTTTCTGTGGATGTGATTCTTCAAACCACTTCCGAGTCCGATTCGGATTCCTTGGAGTCCCATGAATGGGTCAAGGATGCGCCTTGTTTGTCGGGGGTGTGGTATTCCACCCGATGGGCCGTTCCGTCCATCCGGACGGCGGATTCCGTCGGTATCCTGCTTCGCTGGGGAGAGGAACGTCGTGTTCGTGTAGAGCTCCAGGGATTTCAGGCAGCGTATCCCCTTTCCCGTCGTTATGTCCTTATGAATGAAGACGGTTATCCTCAGTTTCTCTTTCAACACAATGAAGGGTTTGCGGGGGAGGCAGGCGTCGGATCCATTCATGAGGTGTTGTCCGATGAGCCTGCCACCCGTGGATTCTGTCCCGAAGAAGTGGAGGGATGTTGTCTCCTGCCTCTGTCGGTGGGGCGGTAGGAGGCAGGCCGATTGGAAGTATTGGTTTATGTCTCCTCAGGCTCCTCGAGAGAGGGGGTGCAGGGGGACCTCCCGCACGGAGTGCGGGGGCAAGATGCTCCCTCAGGGAGCATACGACGCTTGTGTCCACCTCAGGGGGCGAAGGGGGAGGCCCGCCTGCCTAAGGGCAGGTGGGATGTCTCCCTATGTAAAGCGGGTTCTCTCGCCCTGAATCAGAGAGATGTCGTCCACAGGAAAAGACTATTTTCGCCCTCGTGGCGATATCACGACGGTGTTAGATGTCACGGACCGTGATGCGCAGGACAATACCTATTTCCCCTTGGATACGGACGGTTCTTGGTTCCATCATGAGGATCATACTCGAATCTATCCCACGGCGTTGAGTATCCAGGAGTTTCCCCATCGTGGTCCTGCGGAATGGGGACAGTTCTTTACCTTTGAGGTCGGCTCCCTTCATGCCGGCGACTTGCTTCATTCCGTCATGCTTCAGATTCAGCTCGGAAGTTGGTATAATCCCCGTGTGCTCTATCAATTGTATCGTGGGGAATTGACGACGGATGTGGTGGGCTCGGCGGAGTCGTATTGGACGTTTTGTAATAGTTTGGGAACCTCTCTCGTGGAGTATGCGGACTTGGTGGTGGGCGGACAGACCGTGGAGCGATTGACCGGCGAGTGGATTCGTGTGGCGTTGACGCTTGGGGCGGATACGAACTCGCTGACGGGCCTATCGACGGATGCGGTGGGAGCGGTTCCCTATTCGTTGTTGGAACCATCCGAAGTGGTACGAACGGCGTTTCACCCTCGTCGGCCCTTTCCTGTGGAAGACGGGATGTATTACTGTATCCTGCCTTTCTTCTTTCTACGGACACGGTTGGCCCAGTCGTTCCCCCTGCTTTCCTGTAACGAGGGGAGCGTCCGTGTAGACATCAAGTTGAGGCCCTTTGAGGAAATGGTTCGGCGTTTTGTGGGATACCGTGCGAATGCGATGGATACGCCGTTGGGGAAGTCGGTAGCCTTCCAGACGGTGGGAGGCGGATCGACGGTGACGACCGATACGGCGGCATGTGCGCCTGACTTTCGGGACCTTCGGGTGGTGACGGCCTGCTCTCTTCTCTCGGGTGGGTTGCGTCAAAAGTTCCTTCGTCAGCCCTTTGAGCAGTTGGTTAAGTTGGTTCAACCTTTTTCCTTTGAAGAGCCTTTGAAATACCTCGTGAGTAAGCCCAATCCACGGGCGGATACGGTGGAGATTCAATTGCCGTTGGAACTCAATCATCCGGTGGTGGAATTGGTATGGGTGATGCGACGCAAGGGAGTGCGGGTGAATAACGAGTGGACGAATTTTACACCCGTCTTGGGAATGGAGGCGACGGTGGGACGGAAGGTTCAGCCCTGGATTTCACAAGCCACGATTCGTATCAATGGACAAGAATTGATTTCTGCGGAGGGGGATTGGTTTCGTGACCACATCGCAGGGGTTCATCGCAGTGGATATACGGCGTATCAGTCGTATGTCTATGGCTATTCGTTTTCTCGGGCTCCTGAGGACCATCAACCCAGTGGAAGCGCAAACATGAGTCGGTCTACGTCGGTCACCCTCCGTTTGTCCGTTCGGACACCGATGGAACGTCCGTTGGATAGTCTCCCATCGCCGTGTGTCTTTGACCCGAACGTGGTCCAGGGATGGGAGGTCTTTGTGTTTGCGGTCCATTATCAGTGGTTGCGGTTTCAGAATGGGATGTGTGAGCGGATGTTTAGTTAGAGGGGGACCTCCCGCCACTCTGTGGCGGGCCTCCCCCTGTACCCCCTGTTCCGTCGAGCCACCCCTGTTCCGACGAGGAAAGAAAGGTGGCAGGAGTACTTAAAGAAGGCAGGGAAGTTTGTCAAGTTCGTCGGGAGAGGGGGTTCAGGGGGACCTCCCGCACGAAGTGCGGGGGCAAGATGCTCCCTCAGGGAGCATACGACGCTTGCGTCTCCCTAGAGGTTTAAGACCATCGTGTCATTGTGGTCCGCAAAGTACCAATGGATATTGTTGCGCTCCGCGCACGATTCAATGACGCTCCAGACATTTGTCTCCCATGTCAGTTTGTACATCGGCATGGTACAAAAGTCTCGTAAGACACATTCGGAATGGGTGTAGAAACGCTCCACATGATGTCTTGGCATCACAAAGAATCCTCCACAGAAGCGCCAATGAATACTATCCACGTGGAGGGGGCGACCAAAGGCCCAGCATCCAGGCAGGGTGAGCTTCTCAAAACGTGCGTGGTTGATGTCTCGGAGTTTGTGGAGGAAGCGCTCTTGGTTCTTTACGATTTTTAGAATCCCATAATCGATCCATATCAATGTCTCGTCTGTGGTATACACAGTAGCCCTCTTAATAAACTCCATCTTCGTGTTCATCAGCGCAAAGAACTCCTTTGTATCCTTTTCCGGGTTCCGATTGGCAGGGAGCTGTCCCGTGTACTGTATCGCTTGCTGGTATAAGGTAAAGGAGGTGAGAGGCAGGCCAACGACCTGGAGAGAAGGCAGGTGAGAGAAGATGCGGAACTTGGGGACGAGACTCGGGTCCGTAAACAACAGGATCGGCAGGCCACTCACAGCAAGGTCATAGAAAAGATAGAGGTATTCAAAGAAACGCTCGGGTTTCTGATAAATGTCATAATAGCAGGTGACGAGCGTCGGGGTGGGGGTGGGGTGGGTGACGGGTCTACTTGGTCGGAGATGGATTGTCTTTTTACCAAACACACTTAGAGAGGTACCGAGAAGAGAGACAGAATGGTCGCTTCGTTATTACGTGTCATTTCTTCGGGCATTGAAGACGAGCGTCTGGCGTTTCGTCCGACGTTGTACCCTTTCCAGAAAGTATGGAATAAGGCAGGACGCTTTACGACGCAATGGGTACGACTGGATTTTGAGAATGTGCCTGCCTTTGGTCAAACCGGATTCCTTCGCCTGCTTCGGAAGGGTCATTTGCTGACCCGCCTGTTTCTGGTGGCGGAGATGCCTGACCTGTATTCCATTCAACGCCGTGCCCAAGTGGCCAACGGTGGAGGGTTAGCCTATCCACGGTTTGGTTGGACCAATTCCCTTGGACACGCATTGATACAGCAGGCCACGTTGGAGATTGCGGCGTCTCGTGTGGAGACGTTGGATGGGCGGCTACTGGAAGTGCTGGACGAATTCTATACTCCGTTGGAAAAGGTTCCTGTCGTCAATGAATGGGTGAAACGCCGAGACAACGGGTTTACGGAACAGTCGTTTGGTTGGCCTCCTGGCATGGCCGGTGGGGCAGGGCCGTACCGTGAAAAGGTGGTCGTTCCGTTGCCTTTTTGGTTTAGCCGTGGAGATGTCGGCTGTGCGCTTCCGATTGATGCCATTGGGATGGATGAGGTCCGTTGTGGGATTACGTTTCGTTCGTTGGCAGGGTTGTATCAGACGAGTTCCCGTCTCGGGGCGACGGCGACGGGAGGACCGAGTGGGGTGGTGACGGCGGACGGGAATGTCGCCGATGGGGCGGCCTTGTGGCCCCTGGAAGGCAGTCGGTTCTATGCGGTCGATCCTGCCGTTCATCCGGCGGCGGTGCCATTGTCCGATGCGCAGGGGGTCATTCAAATGCCGGTGGGGTCGGGGGTCGGAGCTGGATTAGGCTTAGGAGAGTGTTATGTGATGGCGGAATACGTCTACTTGGACCAGAATGAGGCTAATCGTTTCCGATTGGCGGACCTACAAGTTCCCATCGTACAGCATTATGCCCAACCTCCGTTGGATACACGGGGTCTCTTGAATGCTCGTGTTCCGTTGGCGATTCCCAATCCGACGCGGGGGATTCTGTTCTTCTGCCAACCCCGTGAGGCCACGGCGTACAATGCCCACTTCTTAGCCACTCGTGAGATGACAGGGACAGTGAATACGTTGCCGGATGGTTCGTCGTATCCGTGGTGGCCGGATGCGGTGGGATTGTCTGCCTTGTCGGCGTCGGTGGAGATGCGTCCTGCCTTTGCGTTGTCGGATTCGGAACCGGTGGCAGGCTATGCCTTGGAGTATCAGGGTTCGTTGGTTCGGTATCGCACGGAGGGGCCTGCCTTGTTTCGGTCCGTCCTGCCTTCGTATGAGATGCGGAAATCTCCGTGGGTCAATCGGTATTATTATACCCTGCCATTTGGCATTCAAAATGGATGGACGGCATTTTCCCAGCCTCGTGGAGAGGCCAATCTGGATAAAATCGTTCGTCGGGATTTGTTGCTCCAGTTCCGCACACGATATGGTAATATTTCGGGTTTGGACGTGGGTCGGTTTATCGTATATGCCTGGGCGGAGACCTATAACATCCTGCGAGTGTATGGTGGTCGGGCGGGATTGCTGTTTGCCTATTAGAGGGGGGGGCGCAAGCGTCGTGCGCTCCGAACGGAGCGCCTTGCCCCCGCACGGAGTGCGGGAGGTCCCCCTGCACCCCCTCTCTCGTCGGGCTCGTCGGGCTCGTCGGGCTTATTGGGCTTGTTGGGCTCGTTGGGCTCGTTGGGCTCGTTGGGCTTGTTGGGCTCGTATCCCGTGGAATCTAAAGAGGAGCAGGGAGAGTGGGTCATTGGATGTTCGGGATGAATGCTCTACTTGGCGCCTGTGTCGGAGATGCGGCAGGTGCGGTTCTGGAGTTCTGTGGTGGTCCTATTACCGACGAGATGGCTCGGCATGCCATGACCATGCCAGGTGGTGGCAAGCTTCGTGTCGGTCGGGGTCAAATCACGGACGATGGAGAACTGGCATTGACGTTGTGGCGTTCGTTGGAGGGACGAGGAGAGAGGGCAGGAGAGGAGAAGGCAGAGGCGGAAGACATGGAAACTCTACTGGATAGGGTACGAATGGGGTATGCGAATTGGTATGAATCCATTCCCTTTGACATGGGACGAACCTGTAGTCTTGCGTTTGAGGCCTATTACGATTGGAAAAATGGGGATCTCTCCAAGGAGGAGTGCCATCCCCTTGTGATGGAATGGAATTCGTTGTCAGAGGCCAATGGGGCGCTGATGCGTGCGACGGGGATTGCGGCATTTGTGGCCTCCCATCCCGAATACGATGTGGCATTTGGTGTTCGTCTGGCCAAAGAGGATGCACTCCTGTCTCATCCGAGTGTTGTCTGCCAGGAGGCCAATCAAGTCTATGTCTTTGCCCTTCTTCTTCTGTTACAGGGGGTCGTTCCTCAGGAGGTTCTTCGTCGAGTAGATACGTTTGTGGCGGAGTCGGTCACGTCTGAGAAAGTCCGTCAATGGTATCAGGAATCCGTGGAGATAGCGGAGATGGATTGTACACGGAACATCGGTCATCTTCGTTGGGGATTTACGCTTGCGTTTTACTTCTTGCGACATCCTGCCATTCCGTATGAGGAGGCGATACGGATGACCCTTCGGAAGGGAGGTGATACCGATACGAATGCGGCCATTGTGGGCGGTATGGTAGCATGTTGGCAACCGATTCCTCGTGAGATGGTAGAACCCGTTCGGACGTTTGATGGAACGAAGGAATCCAGGGCGAGTCGGATTCGTCCCAAGGAATACCATGTGAAGGATGTGTTTTGTAAAGGAGGGTCATAATATCTATTACTTTTAAAATATAAGTGATATAGGTAGAATAAATGGTACGTACGTTAAAAGTAATTCACAATCGCTATTCAAAAAACAATACATCCCGCGCAAATCATACATTAAAACGTAATAAAATGAATAATCACAGTACCTTTACGGGAAAAAGTACATTAGACGGTGATTTGTTTCTTATGCCTGTTACATCAAAAGATATCATTAAACGAATCAAAGAAAAAACACACACGATTCATCATTTAGAACATATGACAGATAGCGAATGGATTACGCATGTTACTCTGAAGGTCGATACATCACGAAATACATATTAAGGCTGTATTTTTGTGAGAGTTGAACTTACAGTGACAATCTTTCGTACCTCGTGTTTGGCTGGATGAATAAATACATCCATATCTTCATGTTGTTCGTAACTATCCAATACAAGTTTATATTGAATCTTATGAATATCTAGATAGGTATCGGGTTCAATTGTAATTTCATATTCATAGCGTCGTTTTGATAAATATGCTGTAAACATACATCGAACAGATGGATGAATGGTTATTTCTAGCATACAACAACTATCTCCTGTAAATCCAGCAGCAGGTGGTACAAAAATAGAAGAAGATAAGAAATCAATATTATGGAAATACGCATTTTTGTTACCATACCGAACCAAATGCTTTTTAATGTATTCGCCATCTTTTATTCCACGAAATACACGTATTGGGCGTTTTAATGGTGGAGAATTTCTAATAATTTTAGAAAACTCTTCAATATACCTCGGTATGTAGATGAATGCATTTTGATAATAGATTTCATCCATCTCTTCTGACTTTGTTTCATCATAGTGTTGATATTTTAATAAGTTAATACCACTTGCTTTTGCTCTGTCCAATATATGTGTAATGTCTTCTTGCTTTCTCAATTGATTTCTTTTAAAGCGGTTCATCAATTCATCGCCGTAAATGGTATATGTATAACTGATATGTTTCTCCCTCTCTGATAATTGTTCCATATAGTCCATTTGTTCTTGAAGCCATGTATAATCTATTAATGATTTATCTGTAAATGTAAATGTTCTATGTAGGGGGTGTTCTAGTCCTATATCAAATGCTGGTATTTCTAAAATAGTCCTCATGTGAACAACACCCCCTTTCATTCCTTTCATTCTAATTATAGTGGTATGATAATTATATTTCCCCGTTATCATCCGTCTATTGATATAAAATTGATGAGATGGAGGCAGGCAATACGCAGAAAGGCAGGCAATGCGCATCATCACCTTCAATGTCAATGGCATTCGTGCCATGGCCCAAAAGAATAAGGCAGGCCAACGCGGAGGTGTTGAGCGGTGTGGGTTGCGAGAACTCATTGACGTAGAACGTCCGGATGTGTTATGCTTACAAGAAATCAAAACACAGTCGGAAGCGGATATCGTGGAGTGTGTGGGGGACGAGATGCCCTACGTCTTCATGAATGCCTGCCAACGGAAAAAGGGATATTCAGGAGTCGCTCTCCTTTCTCGTGAGGCGCCTGAATGGGTATCCTGTGGGTTTGAATTGTTTCATGAGAATTGGATTGGTTTGTATGAAGGATGGGAGGTGGATCAGGAGGGACGTCTGTTGTGTGCGAAATTCTCCGAGGTGATGGTGGTGACCGTCTATGTTCCCAACGCACAGCCCGAGTTGGCACGAATGGGAGAGAGAGCCCGATGGGATGCCCTGCTTCGGAAGTACATCGGAGCGCTTCGGACAACGTTTCGGATGCCTGTCGTGGTCTGTGGAGATTTCAATATCGCCCCCACAGATGCGGACATTCATCGGACACAGCCTCGTGGGACGCCTGGTGCCTCCGAAGAAGAACGGGCGGGGTTTCAGGGATTCATGGAGGATGGATGGGTGGATGCGTATCGGGTGCTTCGCCCCTTGGAGGCAGGATACACCTATTGGTCCAACTTTCATCAGGCACGGGCACGGGGGCGGGGATGGCGGATTGACCTCTTTCTCGTTTCTCCGTGTCTTCGGGAACGTCTTCTTGCGGCGGAAGTCCTGTCCTCTTATTTGGGGTCTGACCATGCACCGGTCTTACTCGAGGTGGGGCACTAACAAGACAGGGGGCGCAGGGGGAGGCCCGCCCTCCGAAGGAGGGTGGGAGGTCCCCCTCTAAATGTAGTCACACACGACCGCTTCATAGGCAGGTTCGGAAGAGGCAGGAGAAAGTGGAGCGACTTGGGCAGAAGAGGCAGGTTGTATGCGAAACGGCTTTCCACATCCAAAAATGAGTTGTTGTTCGGCGACACGGTCACATTCCGCTTTGGAGAGATGGGGTGGAAGTTGTTCTCCTGTCTGCCGATAGATTCCACAGCGAAAGATGGCACAATTGATAGCGAGGATTTCAATCAATTGTTGACAATGCGGGCAATGGACCAGGAGCATGACTCTATGGAGGGGTGTTTTTTTAGGGGCAGGCTACTTGCTTCGGAGACGGATGTCGGCCGCCCGATTGTTGTACCGTGGAAGGCAGACTTCTGCCATACGGCCATATTCGGGAAAGGGGATGACATCTTCATAGGGTTCTCCTGTCTGAATCCAGTCCGTGATCTGCTTCTTTATCTCCATATAACTCATCGAATGGTCACGAATGCCTGTCTCTTTCAATTGGCGGAGAAGGGAGATACCTTCTTGGAGACGCTCCTCCTTCGTTTTCGGTTGCTTCGGTTTTCCCATTAGGGGAAGGGAGGAGATGCGGTTTAAGTCTGGAACGTGGGTTGGCAGGCAAGAGGTGATGGAAGAGGATAAAAAGCAGGGAGAGGAGAAGCCGTTGAGAGTGCTAGACTTATTCGCAGGATGTGGTGGGATGTCTCTTGGGATGACCCAGGCAGGCCTTCAGGTGGTGGCAGGAATGGATATCTGGCCGGTTGCGATGGAGAGCTATCAACGAAATCATCCTCATCTCGCCGTCTGTGCGGACATACGGACAATGACGCCTGACCAGTTGGAGGCGAGGTATGGCATCCGACGAGGCGAGGTGGATGTGGTGGTCGGCGGTCCTCCCTGCCAATCCTTCAGTATGGCAGGCCAACGAAAGAAAGATGACCCACGCAACACCCTTTTTATGGAATATGTCCGCTATTTGGAGTATTATCAGCCCCGTGCGTTTTTGATGGAGAACGTGATGGGGATTCTCTCCAAAACCACGGAGACGGGGGAGAAGGTGATGGATATCATCTTACGAGAATTGGATCGGGTCGGATATCACTGTCGGGTCCATAAACTATGGGCGAGCGACTTTGAAGTTCCCCAGAATCGTCGTCGGGTGATTGTCGTTGGGATTCGTCGGGACCTCGGTCTTGGTCCTCCTGAAATTCCCTTGGTGATTCCCACCGTGGCCCAACGCCTGCCGGTCGGACCCCTCCTCCTGCCTCGTGAAGCCATA
>JACCDG010854545.1_pt1 | contig 11307 bp, 10 predicted proteins | sample 7442471 | NCBI WGS metagenome assembly JACCDG01 (sample SAMN15323444, study PRJNA562643) | freshwater metagenome | isolation source: river surface water | place: USA:Blue River Watershed | collected 2017-08-17
GGATGAGATGAGAGTTCCAATCAGCGACGCTGAATTGGAAAAAGATCCGTACATGCCGCCTTATTACAAGCCAGCCGATTCTTCACCAGAGTTGCAATACCTGCATGAGCGCAGACGACAACTGGGTGGTTATTTGCCAGAGCGCCGCAGCAAATACGTAAGTTTCAAGCTGCCAGAAGACAAGGCTTATGAGGTCCCTCGAAAAGGATCCGGCCATCAAGAAGTTGCCACCACCATGGCTTTTGTTCGAATGCTCAAAGACGTGATGAAGGCCGAGGAAACTGGCCAAAGAATTCAGCTAATCATTCCCGATGAGGCAAGAACCTTTGGAATGGATGCCTTTTTCCCAACCTCGATGATTTACAACCCGCACGGACAGCACTACATGTCCGTTGATCGAGAGCTCCTTTTGAGCTACAAGGAAAGCGAACACGGTCAAATTCTGCACACTGGAATCAACGAGGCAGGCTCTATTGCCGCCTTCACTGCCAGTGGTTCTTCCTACGCGACCCATGGCCAGCCGATTATTCCTATTTATGTGTTTTATTCCATGTTTGGTTTCCAACGCACCGCAGATGCTATTTGGCTAGCTGGTGACCAGATGGTTAGAGGTTTCATGATTGGCGCCACCGCTGGTCGCACCACCTTGACCGGAGAAGGTCTGCAGCACGCAGATGGTCACTCCCCTGTTATTGCATCGACCAATGCCGCAGTTATCTCCTACGACCCGGCTTACGGCTACGAAATTGCTCACATCACTAAAGCTGGTTTAGAGCGGATGTATGGAGGCAGCCATCCAGATCCAAACGTGATGTATTACATCACCGTCTATAACGAACCGATGATTCAACCAGCGGAACCCGCGAATCTCGATGTTGACGGACTGCTTAGGGGAATCTACCTTCTAAACCAAAATTCAAACCCTGGCACCAAAGCGCAAATTCTTGCATCCGGTGTAGCAGTTCCTTGGGCACTGGAAGCTCAGCAGCTGTTAGCCGAGTGGGGTGTCTCTGCAGATGTCTGGTCCGTAACCAGCTGGGTTGAACTTCGCCGCGATGGAATCAAGGCAGACGAGCACAACTTCCTGCAGCCAGATGCTCCGAGGGCGACTGCCTACCTCACTCAAAAGCTTGCCGGGGCGCAGGGGCCTTTCCTTGGTGTTTCTGACTACACCCACACTTTGCAAGACATGATTAGACCGTGGGTGCCTGGCGACTATGCCACCTTGGGTGCCGATGGTTTTGGTTTCTCTGACACCAGACCAGCTGTGCGTCGTCATTTCAAGATTGATGGTCCTTCCATCACGGTTAGGGTTTTGCAGCAGCTGGTTGAGCAGGGCAAGCTTGATCGAAGCGTGCTGGCGAAGGCCATAGAAAAGTATCGTCTCTACGATGTCAGCGCTGGAACAAGTGGATCGGCCGGCGGTGACGCCTAAGCACCTGCCGTGGCTTAGATCGATTGCGGGTGATCTCGCAACAGCAACGCTATCCCGACTAGAAGAGACTCTCACTTGGTATCGAGAGATGCCACCGGCTCGCCGGGCCGCGGTTGGCAACGTTGCGCAAAGCGGTATTACGAGTTTTATTCAGTGGTACGAAGATCCCTCTTCACAACCCTGGGTAGCTGCCGACGTTTTTGCAGCCGCTCCAAGAGAGTTGCTGCGCTCAATTTCTTTGCAAGAGACACTGCAGCTAATTCATGTGGTTGTGCAAATGGTGGAAGAGCGTGTGGTAGCCGAACATCCCGAATTGCAAGAGGCGGTTCTTCGTTATTCGCGCGACATTGCATTCTCTGCAGCCGATGTTTATGCCAGGGCAGCCGAGGCGAGAGGTTTGTGGGATGCTCGCCTTGAGGCATTAGTGGTAGACAGCATCATCAGCGGGGAAACCTCACAGGAAATAAACTCTCGGGTTGCTGCCCTAGGTTGGCGAGCAGACGGACCAGTCGCCGTCCTACTGGGAACAAGACCAGAAAATCCTGACCCAGATGCTATTCGAAAAGTCGCCCGCAAATCTGATTGCGATGTGCTAATCGGTATTCAAGGAAGAAGGCAGGTCGTCGTAATTGGCCTTCTCAGCCAAACAGAGAACCCAGCTTCAAAAATCATGCAAATGGCGAATTTGCTAAGCGAGTTTTTTGGTTCAGGTGATCTAATGCTTGGGCCAGCGGTTGCGGCCGTTTCGGATTCGGCGCGGTCGGCAAAAGCAGCCCTGGCGGCAATCTCAGTTGCAGCTAGTCGCGACAACCTAGCTAGACCAACGCTCGCGGATGACCTTTTGCCAGAACGCCTGCTGGCTGGTGATCAACTTGCCAAACAGGCACTGATAAACCGCTACTACCTGCCGCTCGTGGCGGGCTCCGCGGACCTACTGCAAACACTTCGTGCCTACCTCGAACATGGCGGTTCCCTAGAGGCCACTGCCAAGTCGCTGTTTGTTCATGCCAATACAGTGCGGTATCGTCTGCGACGAATTCAAGAACTAATTGGCGAGGATGTCACCCAGCCAAGAACTGCTTTCGTAGTGCAAACGGCAATTGTCGTCGGACTCATTAGCGATACGGAAAGCGGAGTAAGGAGATAGCTTGTTGATCTTTGCTTGTCCAGGCCAGGGTTCTCAAACCAAGGGCTTTTTGGCCAGTTGGCTAGAGCATTTTCCGGAGCTCTCTAAAAGACTGGAGAACTACTCGCAATATTGCGGCAAAGACCTTATTGAGCTTGGCACCGCAGCCGAAGAAGATGTCATCCGCGATACCGCTAATGCCCAAAGACTGATTGTGGGGGCCTCCTTGGCAATCTATCGAGAGGCATTTTCAGAAGCCGAGGTTTCTGGAGTGCTCGGGCACTCAGTTGGTGAAATCGCTGCCGCGGCAATTGCGGGAGTAATTTCTGATGAGGATGCAATGAGACTTGTTGCCATCCGAGCGGATGCCATGGCAAGAGCTGCTTCATTAACCCCCACTTCTATGGCGGCCGTCTTAGGTGGCGAGGAACAGTCGGTGCTGGCAGCAATTGAAGCATGCGAGCTAGAGCCAGCAAACTTCAATGGGGCGGGTCAGATTGTTGCTGCCGGTCCAAAAGCAGCAATTCAGAAACTAATTGCCTCGCCTCCAGAAAAAGCTAGGGTTATTGAGCTCAAAGTAGCAGGAGCTTTTCACACCAGTTTTATGTCATCGGCAGTTGAGAGCGTGTCTGAGTTCGCGCAGTCAATTGAAACTCACAACCCAAAAATAAGATTATGGAGCAATTCAGCAGGCCAACTGGTTGAATCAGGATCTGAGTTCCTAAAACTGGTGGTGCAGCAAATATCAAAGCCTGTCCGCTGGGATTTGTGCATGAATAGCGTCAACCAAGACGGAAACCGGGTTGTTGAACTCCCGCCTGCCGGAGCGCTAGCTGGCCTGCTAAAGCGCGGTGCCGATAAAGTTCTTGCCATAGCAGTCAAAGAACCAGCGGATGTCGAGAAGGTGCAGAAGTGAAGCAGCTCAATCAAACTTCGCCAGTTGCCCATTCACGAATCTATGCGCTAGGGGCTGCGCGTGGAGAGCTTTCCGTCACCAACGATGAAGTGGCAGGACCGATTGATTCTTCTGACGAGTGGATTAGGCAAAGAACCGGAATCATTACTCGCAGACGCGCAGGCGCTAACACCTCACTAATGGACATGTCGGTGGCTGCGGCACAGGAGGCTATTGCGAAAGCAAAGATTGCCCCTTCAGAAATCGATGCGGTGATACTGGCTACCATTTCTTTCCCTTACCAAACCCCATCCGGAGCCACTTTGCTAGCGGAAAAGGTTGGCGCAGAAGGAGCTGCGGCCTATGACATCTCCGCAGCTTGCGCAGGTTACTGTTACGGAATTGCTCAGGCTGATTCCCTGGTTCGATCGGGTACTGCGCGTTATGTTCTGGTTGTTGGAGCAGAAAAACTTTCTGACTTTATCGATCCAACAGACCGCTCAATTAGCTTTTTACTCGGCGATGGTGCTGGCGCGGCCGTAGTTGGCCCCAGTGATCACCCAGGCATTTCAAAAACTGTCTGGGGATCAGATGGTGGAAATTGGGACAAAGTTGGAATGACGGGATCGCTGGTTGATTTCAGAGACGGAAAAATCAGCTGGCCAACTCTTGTGCAGGAGGGGCAATCGGTCTTTCGCTGGGCGGTCTGGGAAATGGTGAAGGTCGCTAAGCAAGCACTGGATGCTTCAGGATTAGAGCCCAGTGATCTTTCTGCGCTGGTTACTCACCAGGCCAACGTTCGCATTATCGACGAATTCGCCAAGCAACTTGGTCTACCCGAAAGCGTGGTGGTGGCCAAGGACATCGTTGACACTGGCAATACCTCAGCAGCCTCCATTCCCCTGGCGATGCACCGACTCTTGGCAGAGCGACAGGTCAAATCTGGCGGATATGCCCTGGAGATTGGTTTCGGTGCAGGGCTTGCCTACGCCGCTCAAGTGGTCGAACTCCCCTAAAATAAAGCGACTAATACCCAATAGGAGATTTAGATGGCGCTATCTGAGCAGGATGTTCTAGCCGGCCTGGCAGAACTGGTTAATGACGAAACAGGCATTGCCACCGATGCTGTCCAGCTGGACAAGTCCTTCACTGACGACTTAGACATCGACTCGATTTCGATGATGACCATCGTGGTTAACGCCGAGGACAAATTTGGCGTCAAGATTCCAGATGAAGAGGTCAAGAACCTGATCACTGTGGCTGACGCAGTTAAGTACATCACCGCCAACCAGGGCTAACTATTTTGCGTCGGGTCGTCGTAACTGGCATTGGAGCCACCACTCCACTAGCTGGCGATGCCCCCGGCAGTTGGAAAGCTTTGCTCGAGGGCCAGTCAGGCATTCAAACGCTTGAGCAAGATTGGGTTGCAAAGTATGAACTGCCGGTTACATTCGCGGGAGTTTGCAAAGTCCCGGCAAGCGAGAAACTAACACCACAAGAAGCGAAGCGGTTAGACCCCTCTTCACAATTTGCTCTGGTATCCGCAAGGGAAGCCTGGGCTGATGCAGGATCGCCAGAGGTTATTCCGGAGAGGTTGGCCGTAGATTTCGCCACCGGCATCGGTGGGGTTTGGACTCTGCTTGATGCCTTCGAAACTCTAAAAGAGCGTGGGCCGCGCCGCGTCTTGCCGATGACAGTTCCAATGCTGATGCCAAATGGACCAGCGGCAGCCATTGGTATGGATTTGGCCGCTAGGGCGGGAGTGCGAACGGCGGTTTCTGCTTGCGCCTCTGGCAATGAGTCCATTGCGAACGCATTCCAAAGGATTCGATTGGGTGAGGCCGATGTCGTGGTTGCTGGTGGTGCAGAGGCAGCTATTCATCCACTACCAATCGCTGCTTTCGCGGCCATGCAAGCGCTGAGCAAAAGAAATGATGCTCCAGCAAAGGCATCTAGGCCCTACGACCTTGACAGAGACGGTTTTGTCATGGGCGAAGGCGCCGGTGCTCTGGTGCTAGAAGACTACGAATCTGCAAAGGCCAGGGGCGCAAAAATCTACTGCGAGATTGTTGGCGCGAGCGTTACCTCGGATGCCTATCACATCACCGCGCCAGATCCTGAAGGATCAGGTGCAGCGAGGGCTGTCCTCGGTGCGCTAGCGCAGGCGGATGCTAAGCCGGAAGATGTCGAGCACGTCAACGCTCACGCAACTTCAACACCGGTAGGTGACATAGCTGAATACACAGCACTCAAGCGCGTCTTTGGTGATCACACCAGCAACCTGATGGTTACTGCAACCAAGGGTGCTACCGGTCACCTGCTTGGTGGCGCTGGTGCGATTGAAGCTATCTTTACCATTCTTGCCTTGAAGGAACAGATCTGTCCGGGCACGCTCAACTTAGATAATCAGGACCCTGCTATCGAATTGACCGTTCCTCGCTTGCCCACTCCCCTGAAACGCCATGATGCAATTGCAATCAGCAACAGTTTTGGTTTTGGTGGCCACAACGCCGTCTTGGCGTTCCGAAACATCTAGCCAACCTGCCTAAGGCCATCAATGGCCATTTTTCCTGCTCTGAATGGCTCCAGCCTGTCTAGCCAAGCCTGAGCACTAGCAATCCTCAATAGCCGCTCCAGCTCGCCCAGAGAGCCTTCTGAGCGCCGAATTAGCTGGTTGAGGTGTCCGAGTCGAATTGTGGGCTCCCCGGCCTGATCCAAGGAAACCTGTGTCAGCCCTAGTCTTTGCTCGAACAGATAAAGCTTCGCATCAGCACTGGCTTGGGTAATTTCGAATGCCAGAGAAAGATCACTTAGCGAAGTTGCCAGACGATCCACCACGCAATCGTCTAACTCGCAAATTGTTCTGGCTTGAAATGATTTGGGGCTGGCAGGTTGCGTAAACCATCGCAGATCAAGGTCCAGAGGGCGCAAACAATCCTCAGCCTTGCCTAGGTTTTCCCGGGCAACACTGAGTAGCCAGATGTCAGTGAACGTAAGTAACCTCCGATTCAGTCTGCGTCTTCCCCTACGCCCTGAACCGGTCTGACAAGACTAAAACAGATCAAGCTTTGTTGTCAAAAGCTATTTCTTTCGGCTTCTTGTTGACGCAGCTGGTCTAAATCGTTTAGTTTGCGAAGCCCCGCGTAGGCATTGAACATTCGATGGTTTGATTTCAATTGTGGATTCTTGTCGAGAAAGTTCCAGTAGCCGGCAGTAAATGGACAGGCATCTTCGCCAACTCGTTTTTTGGGATTGAGGGGGCAGTCCCCACAGTAGTTGGTCATCTTGGACAGATAAGCGCCACCTGCAGCATAGGGCTTGGTACTCATCAGTCCACCATCGGCATACAAAGTCATTCCGATTGTGTTTGCTGGCATTACCCAGGGGGTGCCATCAACGAATGCATCTATGAACCAGTTGTTTACTTCTGCGGGATGATAACCACGTTGCATGGCGTGATTTCCCAGAATCATCAACCGAGGAATGTGGTGAAGCCAGGCATTCTCAGCCAGGTCAGAGATGCTCGAACTCAGACAGTTTGCCTGCAATTGCCCTGAATCAAGCTCGGCCATAAAGGCGGGCAATGAATTATTGGCACCGAGCTCATTTTTGCTTGCGTAGTCCTCACCGAAATGCCAATACAGATGCCAGACGTAGTCGCGCCAGCCGACTATTTGACGAATAAAACCCTCGACGCTTTGCAGCCTCGCCTTTCCCTGCTGGTAGGCAACTTCGGCAGCTCTAACAACCTCCAGGGGATCAAGTAAGCCAAGATTCATCGGTGCGCTCAGCAAAGAATGTGACATCGCCCAACTTCGCTGGTCGACCGCGTCCTCATAGGGACCAAAGCTGTCCAATCGATTCTCAATGAAGTGACTCAGCGCTTGCAATGCCTGCTGGCGACTGCCGGCAAACTTGCGAGGCCCATCTTTACCCACAAACTTGACCCCCTGACTTTCAAGTTCGTCCAGCTCGGCCCTCACACTCTTATCGAGTTCGTCTTCCTTGGGTAACCAAGGTCCTAGAACGTCAAGAGTTTCAGTTGGTGGCGGTAGTCGATTTTGATCATCAAAGTTCCACTCACCGCTTACTGGCTGATCCCCATCCATCAACAGATCAAGACGAGTTCTTTGCCGGCGATAAAAATCCTCCAATCGGAGGCGCTTGGCAGAGGCTGCGTAATCTGACCAGTCTTTTTCCGTTGAGCAAAATCCTCTGGCTGGGCTGATTTTTAGCTCTAAGGCCTCAGCCAGGCGTCGCATGGGGTAGCTGGTTGGGTTGACGGCTTCGGACGCGCCGAAGTCACCAGTGAACAGGTCTCGATAGCTGGCTAGCTCAACAGCCGTGACGTTGGAATCCTGGGCTCGACTGCGCAAAGCGTAAAGAATTAGGTGGGCTTTTTGGCGGTGGTAACGGCGCTTGCGGAATTGGTTTTTGACAATCGGCAGCAGAATCTCGCCGCCAAGCTCAAAATGAGGGCCTAATTGATCGGCAAATAACAGCTGCAAGACTCACCACCTAATACACTCAACTCAACCACCATGAGCAAACTTTACTTCCGCTACGGCGCCATGAACTCCGGCAAGAGCACTGCCCTGCTGCAGGCTGCCTTTAACTATGAGGAGCGGGGCCAGTATGTGCTACTTGCCAAGCCTGCTATCGACTACAAGGGTGACAAGAACATAGTTTCTCGACTAGGGGTCTCCAGAGAAGTTGATTTTCTGATTCGCCCAGAAGACAGTCTGCGTGAACTATTTGCCGAGCACAGCCAGGAAGTCGAGCGGAAGACTGGTCAAACAATCTCTTGCTTGCTAATTGATGAAGCCCAATTCCTAACCGAACCACAGGTTGATCAGGCCTTGGAGGTCGCCGTGTTGGACAAGGTTCCAGTTCTGGCCTATGGAATCAGAACCGATTTTCAAACCAAAGCTTTTCCTGGCTCGCGCAGGCTTCTGGAAATTGCACACAGTCTTGAGGAGCTAAAGACCATTTGCCGCTGTGGTAAAAAGGCGATGTTCAATGGTCGCCTACTAAACGGACGATTCGTCTTTGCCGGTGAGCAGGTGGCAATCGATGGCGACAAAGTCACCTACGAATCGCTCTGCCCTTCCTGCTACTTAGCTCGCAAGTCTGCGAATTAGAGCAAGTTCGGGATTTTTTGCTCAGCCGCTAGGTTTGCCCTGCGGAACCAGAAAGTTACCAATGTTGAAACAATCACAATGAATAACGAATAAAGTGCTGGCACAATCAGAATTAACCCAATGTCGGGGTTACCGCTGAACGTCAAGAGGACAATTGCAATTGCAAGAGGCCCATTTTGAATACCCGTCTCTAGCCCAATTGTTCTTGCATTCATTGGGTGAAGCCTGATTAGTCTTGCAAATCCGTAGGCAAAGAATATGCCAAACAAACCAAGCCCAATTGCCACCACATAGGTTTGCCAGGGCGTTGAAGACAATAATCCCCAGTTTCGAGGCACCCAGGTTGCCATTAAGAAGACGATAAAGAAAACCCCGAAAAATCCACCCATTAACTCAAGCAGGGCTCCGATGTTTGGGCTGTAGCGCCTGATCAACATTCCAATAACCACTGGAATAAGCAATATTGCAATTGTGACAACAATGTTGGTTGTTGGAATCTGAAGGTCTGAGTCCGCTGGAAGTATTTGACCACCAAAGATAACCAGAGCTAGTGGGGTCATAACTAACGCCCAGAGAGTTGAGTGGACAGTCATAATCACGCTTAGTGCGAGATTGCCTTTTGAGAAGTAAGTGAAAATGTTCGAAGTCGTTCCAGCTGGCACCGCTCCCATGAGCAGGGCACCAATAGCCACTGGTAGTGCGTATTCAGGGGCGAGTTGAAATAAGAAGATTGACACCAATACAAACGAAAGCAATGGCATTATTCCAAATTGAGTTAGCCAGCCAATTATGAGACCCCATGGTCGGCGGAAGGCAAGCTTAAAGTCGTTTGGTGTAAGTGTCGAACCGAGTCCAAACATAATTACAAATACGAGACCCACCAATAGATTCTGTTCGAACGGAGTAACGACATCCTGTTCAGAGACGGTAGCTTGATTTAGAATTGCGATTCCCTGTGCGAACATCAGTTGCTCCTTCCAGCGCCTGAATTTTCAATCGTTTGCTTTCTTAGCTCTCGACGAAGAATTTTTCCAATCGGACTTTTAGGCAATTGGTCAACAAAGAACACCCGTGCTGGAATTTTGTATGCAGCCAAGTGCTCACGACAATGAGAAATTATCTGCTCTTCCGTTGGTGCTGATTGACCAGCGACAACATAGGCAAAAACCTTCTCACCGCTCTTCTCGTCGGGTAGCCCAATCACTCCGACCTCTAGAACCCCCTCAACCGCTGCAATTCGCTCTTCTACCTCGTTGGGATAGACGTTGAAGCCACTGACTAAAATCATGTCTTTCTTGCGATCGACAATCGTTAGATAGCCATCGGAATCCATTGATGCTATGTCACCAGTTTTGAACCACCCATCTTGAATAGCTACTTGAGTTTCCTGATCCTTTTTCCAATAACCTTGCATGATTTGAGGACCCTTGGCAATCAGTTCTCCTGGTTCATCCGTCGCAACGTCGTTACCAGAATCGTCAACGCACCTAATTTCCGTTGAAGGAACAGGAATTCCAATTGTGCCATCCTTCTGAAGGCCGCCTAAAGGATTGAATGTCAATACTGGTGAAGTTTCCGTTAGACCGTAACCTTCAACTATTGGAGTTCCAGTAACTTCACGCCAGCGGGCTGAAACAGATTCGTGGAGCGACATTCCTCCGGCGGCGGATGCAACTAAATGCTTTGGTGGGCTATCTACAAACCATCGTTCGTTCAATAGCGCGTTGAATAAGGTATTGACACCAGTCATCCACGTCACCTTGTAGTTTTCAAAAGCTCGCTTTAAGTTGCTTGGTGGTCTGGGAGTTGGGATCAGAATATTTCTCGCTCCCATGTGGAAGAATCCCAACAAGTTCACCGTGAATGCAAAGATGTGATAAAGGGGTAAGGCCGTCAAGACAATTTCTTTACCTGGTCGAATAAATGTGCCGCACATCGCAATCATTTGAAGAGTATTAGTGACAAGATTTCCGTGGCTCAGCATGGCGCCCTTTGAGACTCCAGTTGTGCCTCCCGTATACTGAAGAGCAGCTAGAGTTTGTGCTGTCACTCCAGACAAGTAGGTAGCCGCCTTTTCCCTTGAATACTTTGCGGAACCTGCCAACAGCGCGTCGGCAAACTTGGTGGTCTTAACTTCAATTTTTGGAAGGCTGCGGCTCCAATATTTTTGTACTCCTCTAATCACCCCTCCAACGACTCTTGGGAAAAACTCACTAATTTTGACAGTGACAATGTTCTGAATTGAGGTTTTTGACATTACCTCAGGTAAGCGATCTGCAAACATGTCAATGACTATGAGTGTGGTAGCACCCGAATCATTAAATTGGTGAATCATTTCCGAAGCGGTATAAAGCGGATTGGTGTTTACAAGAACACACCCTGCTTTAAGGATTCCAAAAGCAACGATTGGATAAGAGAGGCAGTTTGGCATCTGAACGGCGACTCGATCTCCAGCTGAAAGTCCTAATTCTTCACGAAGATAGCTCGCGAAATGATCAGAAAGTTGTTCAATTTGACCAAAAGATAGAGAGCCATTCATGCCATTTGGCATCACTTGTGTAAAGGCAGTGGTTTTTTCGTATTTTCTAACCGCTTCAGAAAGCAGTTCAGGCAAGTTTGTGAAAAGGACAGGAGGAAGTTGTTTCGGAACGTCACTTGGATAGTGAGCTAGCCATGGCGTGTTAGTCATCTTTGCTCTTTCCGGTTAGCC
>JACCDG012075370.1_pt1 | contig 11307 bp, 10 predicted proteins | sample 7442471 | NCBI WGS metagenome assembly JACCDG01 (sample SAMN15323444, study PRJNA562643) | freshwater metagenome | isolation source: river surface water | place: USA:Blue River Watershed | collected 2017-08-17
CAACGACCTGGACAACGACCTGGACCCGGTCAAGGCGGACAAGGTCAAACGATCAGACCCGGGCAACGTCCTCCGATGGCAGGACCTCGTCCTGGTGCAGTGCGTCCTGGATTCGCTGCACGTCCACAACAAGGTGGTCCAGGTGCAAGGCCCGGAGGACCTGGTCGCGGTGGACCTGGCGCGCGCCCACAAGGTGGTCCAGGTGGATCCTCTCCATACAGAAATCAAGGTGCACGTCCTGGTGGCCCAGGAGCAGGTGGTGGATTTGCCGGACGACCTAGCGGACCCGGTGCAGGTGGAGCACGTCCCGGAGGTCCCGGTGGACGCGGCACTACTGCTGGCGCATTCGGAAAGGGAAAGAAGAAGTCGAAGATCGCGAAGTCGAAGAAGGCTAAGCGCGAAGAGATCGACAATATGCAGGCACCCGTATTGGGTGGCGTGCGCGTCGCTCGTGGCGATGGCTCCAAGATCAGACTTCGACGCGGAGCGACCCTCTCGGATCTTGCAGAGAAGATAGGTGCAGAGCCAAGCCAATTGGTAGCAGCGCTCTTCCAACTCGGTGAGATGGTCACTGCCACGCAATCGGTCGACGAGGACACCTTCAAGATCCTTGGTGGCGAGATCGGTTACGACCTCGAGATCGTCAGCCCTGAGGATGAGGATCGTGAGATCCTGCAAGGTTTCGATATCGATCTAGAGGATGAGATCAATGTCTACGACCAAGATCGTCTCATCGCACGACCTCCGATTGTGACCGTGATGGGCCATGTCGACCACGGTAAGACCAGGCTTCTCGATGCGATCCGTCAGACCGAAGTGGTCAAGGGTGAAGCCGGTGGCATCACACAGCACATAGGTGCGTATCAGATCCATCACACACATGACGGAATCGAACGAGCGATCACCTTCATCGACACTCCAGGTCACGAAGCCTTCACCGCGATGCGTGCACGTGGTGCGAAAGTCACCGATATCGCGATCCTCGTCGTTGCTGCTGACGATGGCGTGATGCCGCAGACGATCGAAGCTCTCAACCATGCACAAGCAGCGAATGTCCCTGTCGTCGTAGCGGTCAACAAGGTCGACAAGGAAGGCGCGAATCCAGGCAAGATCCGCCAACAATTGACTGAGTACAACTTGATCGCAGAGGAGTACGGAGGCGACACGATCTTCGTAGATGTCTCTGCTCTCAAGGGCAAGGGAATCGACACCCTGATAGAAGCGATCTTGCTTACTGCCGATGCAGCGATCGATCTTCGAGCCATCCCAGAAGGTGATGCACGAGGCGTTGCGATCGAAGCTCATCTCGATAAGGGACGTGGTCCGGTCGCCACCGTCTTGGTTCAACGTGGTGAATTGCATGTCGGCGATGCTGTGGTCGCAGGCGGCGCATATGGCCGCGTCCGTGCGATGCTCGATGAGTTCGGTAACACCGTCGATGTGGCAGGACCATCCCGTCCGGTACAGGTCCTTGGTTTCACTGCTGTCCCAAGTGCAGGCGATGGCTTCATCGTCGCACCAGAGGATCGCACCGCACGTCAGATCGCAGAGAAGCGCCAAGCAGCAGAGCGCACTGCAGCTTTGATGAAGGCGCGTAAGAAGGTCTCACTCGAAGACTTCATGGAACAGTCGAAGGTGGAGACGCTCAACCTCATCCTCAAGGGCGATGTCAGTGGTTCGGTCGAGGCGCTCGAAGATGCGCTCCTACAACTCGATGTGGGCAGCGAAGTCGAATTGCGCGTGATCCATCGTGGCGTTGGTGCAATCACCAAGAGCGACGTGACTCTCGCATCCGCATCCTCTGCAGTCGTGATCGGCTTCAACGTCAAGCCAGAGACCCATACTGCGATCTTCGCTGAGCAAGAGGGCGTCGAGATCCGGTTCTACTCCGTCATCTACAAGGCAATCGAGGAGATCGAAGCAGCGCTCAAGGGTCTGCTCAAGCCTGAGTATGAGGAAGTGGTCATTGGAAACGCGGAGATCCGCGAGATCTTCCGCTCCTCGAAGTTCGGAAACATCGCAGGTTCGATGGTCTCGGATGGCTTGATCCGTCGAAATGCGAAGGCACGCGTCCTTCGTTCAGGTGTGGTGGTCGGAGACAACCTCACGATCGAATCCCTGAAGCGTTTCAAAGATGACGCCACTGAGGTCAAAGAGGGCTACGAGTGCGGTATCGGCGTCGGTTCCTTCAAAGACATCCAGGTCGGTGATCAGATCCAGGTCTTCGAGATCCGCGAGAAGAAGCGGGTCTAGGAGATGGGTAACTCACATCGCACCGGTCGTGTTGCCGATCGAATCAAGGAGGTCGTCGCCTCGGCTCTCGAGAGCAAGGTGAAGGATCCTCGACTTGGATTCGTGACCATCACTGATGTTCGCGTCACTGGCGACCTGCAGAGCGCCTCGGTCTTCTACACCGTCTTCGGTAGCGATGAAGAGCGGAGCGCGACGGCGGCGGCGCTCAAGAGTGCGACCGGTCTTCTCCGTTCAGAGGTTGGTCACGCACTCGGTACCCGACTGACACCGACGATCACCTTCTTCGAAGATGCCCTTGGTGAGAGCGCTTCGAACTTCGAGACCTTGCTTGATGAGGTGAAGCGTCATGATGCAGAGGTGGCGAAGATCCGGGAGAGCGCGAAGCCGGCCGGTGAAGCCGATCCCTACAAGCATCAACGATAGCTTTTAGATAGATAGCGACTCATGGTGCGTCCTGGCTTCTTGATCCTTGATAAGCCCGAAGGAATCACCAGTCATGATCTCATCGCTCGCGCACGAAAAATCCTCGGCACGCGAAAGATCGGGCATGCCGGAACTCTCGATCCGATGGCCACAGGGCTGATGGTCCTAGGAGTGGAATCTGCGACTCGTCTTCTTGATTATGTGATGGCGGGGCGGAAGCGGTATCTCGCGACGATCAAAGTAGGTGTTCTCACCGTCACTGATGATCGGATGGGCGATGTGATCGAGAGACGCGTCGTTGATGAAGAAGTGATGGCAGTTGCTGAGAAGAGTCTTCGCAGTATGGTCGGAGTCATCGAGCAAGTCCCGTCTCGCGTCTCTGCGATCAAGGTCGATGGCAAGCGCTCTTATGACCGCGTTCGTGAGGGTGAAGAAGTCGAGTTGAAGGCTCGACAGGTAGAGATCTTCCATCTTGAGATCGTGGCACGCCGAGAAGATGAGATCGACATCGATGTGACTTGTTCGCCTGGAACCTATATCCGTGCCATTGCTCGAGATGTGGGCGGACACTTGATCGCCCTGCGCCGTATCGAGTCCCAGCCTTTCACTATCGGCGACTGCACCGAGATCGATGGTTCCTACTTACTCTCTTCCTCAAGCGCCCTCTCACGACTGATGGCTTCTTACAGTGTCAACGAGAGTGGACAGCGCGAGATCTCACTTGGACGAAGCATCGATTTCGACCCTAGTCGGCTGCACCGCGATAGCTCCGTGCGCGAGGATGTCATCGCAGCGATCGGTCCTGCTGGGGATCTGATCGCACTCCTCAAGGTCAGCGATCAAAGATTGCAACCGATCGTCGTCCTACCTGAGTCACGTCTCGAAGCCGAGAAGTGAGGGAAGCGTAAAGTGAGCATTGTGAATCTCCAGTGGCGCGATGAGAGGATCGAAGGATCCGCTGTCGCCATCGGGATCTTCGATGGCGTCCATCAAGGTCATCAACTTCTCTTAGAGCGTGCTCGTCAACACAACCCTTATGTCACTGCCCTTACTTTCTTTCCACATCCCACCGCACTCCTTGCGCCAGATAAGGAGCCGAGTTACTTGCTGACGCTGGCTGATCGCGTCCTCCAATTGCGACTCAGTGGCGCTGATTCAGTTGCTATAGCACCCTTCACGGACGACTTCGCGCGATTCTCCCCAGAGCAATTCATAGATCAGATCCTGATCGAAGAGTTGAGAGCCTCACATGTCGTCGTCGGGGAGAACTTTCGTTTTGGGGCAAAGGCACGTGGCGATGTCGCCATGTTGCGATCGAGAAGTGAGTTCGAAACCGAAGAGGTTCCACTTGTCGAAGCCGACGGAGGTGTGATCTCTTCGACTCGAATCCGACAACTCGTCCGAGAAGGTCATGTGGTGCAAGCATCAGAGTTCCTAACACGTCCACATCAATTAGTGGGCGAGGTAGTTCACGGTGAGAAACGCGGTCGTGAGATCGGATATCCAACTGCCAATCTGGGTTACGACGCCAAGGCGACCGTTCCTCGGGATGGCATCTACGCTGGATGGCTCTCTGTCGATACGCATCGATGGCAGGCAGCGATCTCGGTCGGACGTAACCCACACTTCCCTAAAGAAGGCGGCGAGCGAAGCGTCCAAGTCGAGGCCTACGCAATCGATCAAGATGGACTCGATCTCTATGGTGAGATGGCCCGGATCGAGTTTGGCTTTCGCCTCCGAGATACCGTCGCATTCGCCTCACTCGATCAGCTTCTGACCCAGATGCGTATCGATGTCGATGAGGCAAGACGCCTCACCGAATAGACCTCTTCGTAGCTTCTGGCTTGCGAGGCAGTGGATTTCTCTCCCACCCCACCCCGCTGGTAACCTTTGGCGTCCTCACGAGGGGCTCGCGATCTGTTGAGAGCGGGATTTCTTTGAGGGCAAAGCGAGAAATTCCGGTGACCCCGTGATGCAGACCGAGGTCCCTCGCCCCCCGATGTAAGAAGGAGTCAGTCATGGCCTTGACCGCAGCAGAGAAGAAAGAACTCATCTCGAATTACGGTGCTTCAGCATCGGATACCGGAAGCCCGGAGGCGCAGATCGCGCTCCTCTCAAAGAGGATCGATCAGATCACCGAGCACCTGAAGACGAACAAGAACGACCACCACAATCGTCGTGGACTTCTCCTACTCGTCGGACGACGCCGTCGCATCCTCCAGTACCTAGCTAAGGTCGATATCGATCGCTACCGCGCGATCATCGACAAGTTGGGTATCCGTCGCTAAGTGGCGGCGGACAACTCCATATCAACTGAATAAGGAAGCATCAACCGAAATCCTTTTGGTCGGTAGCGTCTTAGGCTCGAAGGCCATGGAACATTGGTCCTCGGTAGTGGTCCACGGAACAGGTTCCGTGTGCTTCGATCGAAGATCCATCTTCCACTGCGCTCTTCATGCGCGATACGCCCTGACAAGGAATGCGAGCGACCCGATGTCGCCTGCGTCAAAGAGGGTTGTAAGAGAAAACATCAATTAAGGAGACCCATCAGTGGGTAACGAAGTACATTCATCAGTAGCAGTAATCGATAACGGAAAGTTCGGAAAGCGCGAGATCAGGTTCGAGACCGGACGTCTTGCAGCACAAGCATCAGGTAGCACCGTCGTCTACCTCGATGAGGACACCATGCTCCTCTCGGCGACGACAGCATCAAAGTCCCCACGCGAGTCGTTCGACTTCTTCCCACTCACAGTGGATGTCGAAGAGCGTATGTATGCCGCGGGACGAATCCCAGGTTCATTCTTCCGTCGGGAAGGACGTCCGAGTGAGGATGCGATCCTCACCTGCCGTCTCATTGACCGTCCGCTTCGCCCCTCATTCGTGAAGGGATTGCGTAACGAAGTCCAGGTAGTCGTCACTGTGATGGCGCTCAATCCAGAGCATATGTATGACGTCGTCGCGATTAACGCGGCATCGATGTCGACACAACTCGCAGGCTTGCCATTTTCCGGCCCAGTCGGTGGCGTTCGCGTCGCTTTGATCGAGGGTCAATGGGTGGCATTCCCCGACCACAATCAAGTCAAGGAAGCGGTCTTCGACATGGTCGTTGCAGGACGCATCGCGGGTGATGATGTCGCGATCATGATGGTCGAAGCTGAGGCGACCGATAACACCATCGAGTTGATCAAGGGTGGCCAGACCGCGCCGACCGAAGAGGTTGTCGCTGAGGGTCTTGATGTATCGAAGAAGTTCATCCGCATCATGTGTGAGGCACAGATTGCTCTGGCGAAGGTGGCAGCGAAGCCAACGGCAGAGTTCCCAGTCTTCTTGGATTACCAAGATGATGTCTACGCGGCAGTGGAGGGTGCAGCGAAGGAGAAGCTCGCAAAGGCTCTGACCATCGCAGGAAAGCAAGAGCGCGAAGAGCAACTCAACTCCATCAATGCTGCTGTCACCGCAGAGATCGCACCAAGTTTCGAAGGCCGCGAGAAGGAGATCTCCGCAGCGATCCGCTCCGTGACTAAGAAGTTGGTTCGTCAACGAGTCTTGCGTGACAAAGTCCGCATCGACGGTCGTGGACTCAAGGACATCCGCCCACTCTCAGCAGAGGTGGAAGTTGTCCCACGCGTACACGGTTCCGCTCTCTTCGAGCGCGGTGAGACCCAGATCCTCGGCATCACCACTCTCAACATGCTCAAGATGGAGCAACAGCTCGACACGCTCTCTCCAGAGACGACGAAGCGCTACATGCACAACTACAACTTCCCGCCTTATTCGACAGGTGAGACTGGACGAGTCGGCTCGCCGAAGCGTCGTGAGATCGGACATGGTGCGCTCGCAGAGCGTGCACTTGTCCCGGTCCTTCCAAAGCGTGAGGACTTCCCATATGCGATCCGTCAGGTATCCGAGGCGCTCGGCTCAAACGGTTCGACATCAATGGGCTCTGTCTGCGCATCCACACTCTCGCTCCTCAACGCTGGTGTGCCTTTGAAGGCTCCAGTTGCAGGTATCGCGATGGGTCTGATCTCAGATGAGGTCGATGGGAAGACGGAATACGTCGCGCTCACAGACATCCTCGGTGCTGAAGATGCTTACGGTGATATGGACTTCAAGGTCGCAGGAACGAGTGAGTTCGTCACCGCACTGCAGCTCGACACCAAGCTCGATGGCATCCCAGCAAGCGTCCTCGCTGGCGCACTCACCCAGGCTCGTGAAGCACGACTACGCATCCTTGATGTGATGTCGGAGGCGATCGATCGTCCAGATGAGATGAACCCACTTGCACCACGGATCATCTCGATCAAGGTCCCAGAGGACATGATCGGTGCGATCATCGGACCTAAGGGCAAGATGATCAATCAGATCCAGGATGAGACTGGTGCTGAGATCACCATCGAAGATGATGGAACGGTCTACATCGGTGCGACTAACGGCACTGCAGCAGACGCTGCAAAGGCGATGATCTCCGCGATCGCTAACCCAGTCGTTCCCCAGGTGGGAGAGAAGTACAGCGGAACCGTGGTCAAACTCGCGGCCTTCGGTGCCTTCGTCAATCTCGTCCCGGGCAAGGATGGTCTCCTCCATGTCTCACAGATTCGAAAGATGCATGGTGGCAAGCGAATCGAGAACATCGAAGAAGTGATGAAGGTCGGCGACAAGGTCGAGGTCGAGATCGCAGAGATCGACCCGAAGGGCAAGCTCTCACTCGTCCCAGCCAATCTCCCTGAGAAATCAGCTGAGTAGACCTTCGTAACGCATCACTGATGTCACTTCGAAGGAGCGTCCTTCCGAGCGGACTTCGGATCGTCACTGAGACGGTCCCTGGCGTACGTAGCGCATCTTTCGGTATCTGGGTCAATGTCGGATCCAGAGACGAAGATGCGCGAAGCGCCGGGGCCTCTCATTTCTTGGAGCACCTACTCTTCAAAGGAACGAAGCGACGTTCAGCCCTTGAGATCTCCTCCGAGATCGAAGCTGTCGGTGGTGAGATGAATGCCTTCACCTCCAAGGAGTACACATGCTTCTATGCACGAGTCATCGACTCGGATCTTCCGCTCGCGGTCGATGTCATCTCCGAGTTGATCACCTCCTCACTCTGTAGCCCGGAGGATGTCGATGCCGAGCGCAAAGTCGTCCTCGAAGAGATTTCGATGCGTGATGATGATCCGAGTGATTTGGTCCATGAGGTCTTTGCAGAGGATTTCTATCGCAAGCACCCACTCTCGAGGTCGATCCTGGGCAATGAGAAGACGATCAAGTCCATCAAGCGCGATGCCATCTTCGACTACTACAAATCACGATATCGACCAGATCAGATAGTCGCCTCTGTCGCTGGTAACTTCAAACATCGTAAGGTCGTTGCCTTGATCGAGGAGGCCTTCTCGCGCGACGGTTTCCTTCAAGGTTCAAGCGCACCAGAGATCCGAAAGAGCGAGAGTTTCAGACCGATCGGAGGTCGTGTCGGTCTGCTGACGCGAAAGACCGAACAGGCACATCTCTTCATGGGTCTTCCTGCCGTCGATCGTGATGATCCACGTAGATTCGCCGTCGGCGTACTCTCTGCTGCCCTTGGTGGTGGAATGTCATCCCGTCTCTTCCAAGAGGTACGAGAGAAGCGTGGGCTTGCTTACTCGGTCTACTCCTACGCTCAACAGTTCTCTGGCACGGGGCATCTTGGTTTCTATGCCGGGACTGCGCCGAAGAGCGCAAAGGAAGTGATCACCGTGATTCGCGGAATCATCGCGGATGTCGCAGCGAGCGGTTTGACCCATGAGGAACTGGTGCGCGCAAAGGGTGCAGTACGAGGATCACTCGTCCTCTCACAAGAGGACACCGGCTCGCGGATGAGCAGGATCGGAAAGAGTGAGCTCGTCTACGGCCACGTGATGAGTTTCGACGAGATCCTCGCCGAGATCGCGCAGGTCGATAGCGCTGCGATCCAGGATGTCGCTGGCGAGTTACTCGCTGCAAGCCCTACCCTTGCCATCGTAGGTCCATTCAAGTCCGCTACCGCCTTCGAACGAATCATCTGAGCATTGGACCTTGAGGACTCAGTAGGAAAGTGAAGGAGCAGGAGAGATGATCCGCGTCGGTGTCCTTGGTGCCAAAGGTCGCATGGGCAGTGAAGTCTGCAAGGCCGTGCGCGCAGCCTCCGACATGGAACTCGTCGCCGAGCTCGATCTCGGTGATTCACTCTCTACGCTCATTGAGAAGAAGGTCGATGTGGTCGTCGATTTCACGGTGCCTGACTCCGTCATGGCGAACTTGGAGTTCTTGATCGGCCAAGGAATTCACGCTGTCGTCGGCACCACAGGATTCGACGATGTGAAGTTGGACCGGATCAAGAACCTCCTCTCCGGAAAGAAGACCTCAGTTCTCATCGCACCAAACTTCGGCGTCGGTGCAGTCTTGATGATGCACTTCGCTGAGATAGCCGCTCCTTACTTCGATTCGACCGAGATCGTCGAACTCCATCATCCGCGAAAGGTCGACGCACCGAGCGGCACCGCCAAGCGCACCGCAGAACTGATCGGGAAGGCTCGCAAGGATTCTGGGAAGGGCTCCATGCCAGATGCGACCGAGAGTTCCCTTTCCGGTTCTCGAGGTGCCATCGTCGATGGAGTGCCAATCCACTCGATCCGTGCCGAGGGTTTGCTCGCTCATCAAGAAGTCATCTTCGGCACTACCGGTGAGACGCTCACCATCCGACATGATTCACTCGATCGTGCAAGCTTCATGCCAGGAGTGCTGCTCGGTATCCGGAAAGTGAGAGAACGTGAAGGTCTCACCTATGGCCTGGAGAAGATCCTCTTCTAGATCAGGTTGTAGAAGAGCGACCCCGTCGCTCCGGCGATGACCATGACGGTCAAGAAGCTCCGTCTGAAGTAGAGAGCGATCGCTCCCGCCAAGAGCCCCGCAAATCGATGATCGATCACGAGTTTGCCATCGCTCGTCATGGTCTGGACCGCAATCAGCGCCGCCAAGAGCACTATCGGAATCAAGGCGGTGATCCGAAGAACCCGCTCCTGGCTCACCCATTGGGGAGGGAGTAAGTAGCCGAAGATCCTCATCGCAAGCATCACGATCACCGAGATAGAGATTGTCAGCCAGATCGCTTGATCGCTCACTTTCGCCACCCCGCAATGAGTGCGATGAGAACGACGGAGATGATCGGAAGTCCTGCAGCGAGGAATGGCGAGAGCGCAAGAGCCATCACCATGGCAAGGAGGGCGATGATGCGAAGGCGACTGCTCGTCAGTTGAGGCCAAAGGAGCGCTAGGAAGGCAGCAGGAACTGCACTATCAAGACCCCACTTCGACGGATCCTCAAGGATCGATGCGCTCAATGCACCCACGATGGTGAAGAGGTTCCAGAATACGAAGACGCCGATACCAGTGAACCAGAACCCCTTCCTTACTAAGTTGCGATCTTCCTGATCTTGCGCGAGTGCGACGGCGGTAGCCTCATCGATCGTGATGTGCGCTGCGATGAGACGCCTGAGTCCTTGTACCTCCAAGAGAGGAGCCATGCGAAGCGCATAGAAACCATTTCGGATCCCAAGGAGTGCACTCGCCAGAATCGCAGCGATGGCACCCCCGCCACTGCCGATCACACCGACGATGGCGAACTGCGAAGCGCCAGAGAAAAGGATGGAGGAGAGAGCAATGGTTTGAAGAAGGTCGAGACCTGCACTGATCGAAGCTGCGCCGAACGCTGCGCCATAGAGGCCAACTGGGACAGCAACTGCCATCGATGCGCGAAAGACCTTGGAGGACACGCGGAGATTCTGCCCTATCGCCAAGAGCGCCGACTCTCTTGGGTATCTTCACGCCGTGAGTGAGAGCGAGAAAGAACATCCAATCGTCTTTCGTGACGATGTCACCGTCGAGTTGGTCAAGGCAAGCGCCAATGATGCTGATGTCATCTGGGCGGCGAGAGTCTCGACGGCAGGGGAGAAGTCGCTCGCAGAGATCGATGGCGATCCTGCCCGCTCTGCCGGATTGATCAACTATCTCGCTCGTGAACGTCATGGTTCGCCCTTCGAGCACACATCGATGACCTTTTTCATATCAGCGCCGATCTTCGTCTTCCGCGAGTTCATGCGACATCGAATCGCTTCTTACAACGAGGAGAGTGGTCGATATCGAGAACTGCTCCCGGTCTTCTACATCCCGAACAAGGAGCGCAAGCTCGTCCAGATCGGCAAGACCGGCGCATACGAGTTCATCGACGGGACGGATGAGCAATACGAGGTCCTCGTCGCCGCGATGAAGGAGAGCTACATCAAGTCATACGAGGGATATCGAAAGATGCTCGAGGTCGGCATCGCTCGTGAGGTCGCTCGCGCAGTCCTTCCGGTCGGTCTCTACTCGTCGATGTATGTGACGATGAATGCGAGAGCGCTGATGAACTTCCTCTCGCTTCGCACCGCACGAGAGGGTTCTCACTTCCCGAGCTATCCGCAGCGCGAGATCGAGATGGTGGCAGAGAAGATGGAAGCGCACTTCGCCACGCTCATGCCGCTGACCTATCAAGCATTTGAGAAATCAGGTCGAGTAGCACCGTAGTAGCCTTCCCTTGTGAGTACGCCTTACGAGATCACTCCTCCCTTCGGTCGCCTGCTGACCGCGA
>JACCDG011754394.1_pt1 | contig 11304 bp, 9 predicted proteins | sample 7442471 | NCBI WGS metagenome assembly JACCDG01 (sample SAMN15323444, study PRJNA562643) | freshwater metagenome | isolation source: river surface water | place: USA:Blue River Watershed | collected 2017-08-17
CCAATGTTATATTTTATTTGGTCCAATCCAAATAAAATATTTACAGTGGTAAATGCCGTTGCTATTAATGTTATGGTGCAATGTAGTGAAACGGAATTGGACCATTATATTAATACAAACGGTATAATACCGATTGGAAATATGTCTTAGGCAAATTCTCCTTTCAGTCGGTTGGCCTAAACCTATTTATCCATCGGCATTTACCAACGTAATACTCGAAATCGTTTTTGGATTATTTCTCCTTACCCCTGATATAACACAGAATGAAGGGAGTTTCACAGAGGACAATTAGGTCTTCCCTTCCTTTTGACCTCGGAATTTTTGACTTTAAACTTATACCTTAGGGCTTTATTGAATATTAAGCAATTCGATGTCAAATATTAAAACGGAATTAGCTGGTATCTGCCCATTAGCCTGATTGCCATACCCCAAAGCTGAGGGAATTAACAACATTCCCTTCCCTCCCTTTTTAAAATAAGGTATACCTTCCTGCCAGCCACGAATTACACTACTTAAACCAAAAGTAGCGCCGGCAGTTGCACTCTCATCAAATACCGCTCCGTCCTTCAGGTAGCCTTTATATTTTACTGTTACCTTAGAACTTGCTACCGGGTTGACCCCACTTCCTGGAGTGCTAATAACGTAATAGAGACCTGATCCAGTACGTGTGGCATTGAGGTTATGAGCCAAGACATATTCTTTAATGGTCTTCTCATCTTTTTCGGCCTGTTTGGCTGCTTTTCTTTTGGCACATGAAAATACCATGAGTAAGAGGAGCAACAGGGCTAGTTTTTTGAGCATAATGGTGTTTTAAACAATCTTCAAGTTTACAAAATAAACACTAATTTTAAAAAGAGGTGTTTAGAAGCATTGAATGATCCCATTTCGAAATATGTATTAGTTCAATTCACCTTTCCGTCGATTGGCCAAGACATATTTATCCATCGGCATTTACCAATGTAATACCCGAAACAATTTTGGACTATTTCTCGTTAACATTGGTATAAAATGCAGTATCAGCTAAATGCAGTAACCATTTCACTTCCGTTAACAGTTGTAGTGTTTGTTGTTGTTCCTCCGGCATGCAGGTAAGATTGATCCACAATGCCTTTTTCAGTTACAGCAATAAATAATTGCTCGCGACTAATATAGTCTTTGTTTTCTACTAGCTTCCGAATGGGTACATTACCAATTACATAACTGTATTCCCTGCTGCTATATTGTTCCTGTATTTCATTGAAGCCGAATTGTTTTATTTCCCCCGGATTCCGGTAGCGGAGGTATACATTCAAAACAATATTATTATTGAACGGAATATCATTTCGCTGATGGGATTTTTTATACTCGTATTTATATCCATACGATAAAGCGGAAATGTCAGACAATACAGCCGAACCGGTAGGATGCCCCCCCGCACCTTTACCCGAAAGGAATTGTTTGTCGGAGAAAGCCCCTTCAACAATCACTCCGTTAAACTCATTCTCTACATTAAAGAGATAGCTGTTGGATGCCACAAACTGCGGAATAACAAATACAGACACACTGCCATCTTCATGTTTTTTTATTGTAGGTACCAGTTTTATTTTAAGTCCCTTTTCTTTGGCATAACGAATATCGGCTGCCCCAACTGTTTCAATTCCAAAGTTGAATACTTCTTCCGGATTTACAAATAAGCCGAATGCATGTGCAGCCAATATTACCGCTTTAAATTTGGCATCGAACCCTGCCACATCATTGGTAGGATCCGATTCAGCAAAACCAAGTTCCTGGGCTCTTTTAAGGGCAGCACCGTAACTCAGGTTTTCCTGTATGGTTTTACTAAGAATGTAATTGGAAGTGCCATTAAAAATTCCACTTACCTTAAACAGCAGTTCGTTATCATAGTACTCTTCGAGGGTACGGATAATGGGAATACTACCGCAACTAGATGCCTCGTATAATAAAGACACTTTATGCTCTTCCTGCAGAGCCACCAGTTCTTTTAAATGGGTAGCCACCATCTTTTTGTTGGCCGTTACCACGTGTTTACCTCTTTGCAGAGCATATTTTACAATATGATAAGCCTCATCTGCATCGTCAATCAGCTCAACTATCAGATTAATATCCGGATTATCCAGCAGTTCCTGTTTACTATAGGTGAAATACGATTCGTCAATCGGACGCTTCTTATTTTTGTTTTTCACGCATATCTTTACTATGTCGGCTTTAATTCCCTGACTTTTTGAGAGCACTTCGTAAAGGCCGTATCCTACACAGCCAAAGCCAAACAATCCTATTTTTAATTTTGTCGCCATTTTTAATTAGAGCTTAAGGTTAACGATTGATGTTGTATTTTTTCTCTGAATTTTAATATTGCTGCCGTCAGTTGAGCTGTTTCCAAGAGAAAACCATCGTGTCCGTAAAGTGAATCGATGATTTCATAAACGGCATTAGGGATGTGTTGTGCAATAAATTGTTGCTCTGAAGGGGGAAACAAAATATCTGACGAAACGGAAATAACCAGTGTATTGGATTGTATCAGTGCCAGAGCACTTTCTGCTGAAGCTCTTTCGCGGCTTACATTATGCGAATCCATGGCCTTCGACAGGATCACATAAGAATAAGCATTAAAGCGTTTTACCAGTTTTTCACCCTGATAGTTCTGATAGGAACTGGCTTTATAGTTATCGCGTTTCCCGTTGCCGTCTTCTTTTTGTGTGGCTCCATAAGTATTGTAATTTCTATAGCTCAACAGAGCTATAGCTCTGGCCGCCTTCATACCTTTCTGCCCCCCAACCGAACTATTGGAATAATAGGTACGGTCGGCTTTTATAGCCATGCGCTGCGCTTCGTTAAAAGCAATGCCCCAGGGCGAGTGTAACGCATTAGTGGCTACCACAATTGTATTACTGAATAAATGGGGTTGCTGTATATTCCACTCTAATACCTGCTGACCACCTTGTGAGCCTCCAATAACAGTATGTATTTTATTAATACCCAGATGCTGACGCAGCAAATCATGAGCCTTTACCATATCGCGGATTGTAATATCCGGAAAAAGCGAATACCAGGCGTTATTCCAATCCGGGTTATTACTGAGAGGCCCTGTACTACCATAACACGAGCCAAGGTTATTGGCACAAACAATAAAATATTCCTGCGGGTTAAACAGGGTATTTTCGCCAAAAAGACCCTTCCACCAGTCGCACACATCACTATTGGCAGTAAGTGCGTGACATACCCATACAACATTGCTTTTATCTGCATTTAGTTTTCCACATGTATGGTAGGCTATCTCCAGTGATGGTAGTTCAACACCACTTTCCAGTGCAAAAGGCTTGTTGTAGTTCCAGGTATTGTAGTTCATTTTCAGTAAAACTTTAGTAGAAAGAATAAGATGGGGATGTCCTGCTGCCTTGTGTAAGCTGCCAGGATTTGATTTTCCTTAAATAAAGCGGAGCGCTTGCTTAACACATAGGGCAACAGGAGTCAATACAACAACAACACGTAGCCATAATTTGTAAGCTGGTAATCGAAGAAATTGCGTGATTTTTTTTCATGTTTACGTAATTAAATTTATTTGCCCCTTTCGGGTAGGAATTGGCACCGATTTTCCAATCTCGCTTTATGCGGACTTTTAGTTGGTTGCCAGCGGGTCAAAGAGCCCATTCTCTCACCGCTTCTTTATAAATCAATTACGCACAAAAGGTGGGTAATCAATTCTGACGCAAAGATAGGAAAAAAAACATTCAACATTCCAAATTTTTACCCAATATTTTCGGATTTCGCTAATTCCGGTTAACATTGTGCTAAAGTTCAACTAATTCTGCCATGAGAATATTTTTTCTTTTTAACTGCTTACTGGCTCTTACTCCAACTGCCAAAGCCCAGTCTTATCAGTGCCTCGATACGATCAAGCCCAATCAGGATTATTCCAATATATACAACCGAACCTTATACTCCGACAGTTTAAGCAGTAGCTTTATGATTTGCATTAAACTGGAGGTAAAAGCTCATAAACATGCCCAACATACCGAACAGGTGCTGGTACTGGAGGGTACAGGCAATATGCAGTTGGGTGATAAAATCATTGGCATCAAAAAAGGTGATCTGATAGCTATACCAAAAAACACCTGGCATGGAGTAAAAAACACTTCTCCGGATGGAAAACCTTTAAAGGTTATATCATTTCAGTCTCCATTGTTTGATGGGAAAGACAGGATTATGAAGCCCGAAAACTAAACGAGACAAACCGATTCTTTTCCTTTTTTACTAAGATCGGCCACAATATGTTCTTGTAAAGTAGTGGAAAGGGAAAGCCCCACAAAATCGGCCTTAACCGGATAACGGGTATGACTACGGTCGACTAATACAACCGTATTCAAACGTTTTACGGGTTTATTAAGAAAAGCTTTCACAGCATAAATCAGTGTTTTTCCACTATTCAATACATCATCCACCAATACCACCGCTTTGTTGCTATAATCTTTTTCGCTGAAATCCAACTGTACTTCACCATCAAAAGGATTTTCCTTGTTCAGGCTAATTTTACCAAGACTGGTTTTCAATGGAGAGATTTTTTTCACAATCTCTTCGAGACGCCTGGCCACAGTGTAACCATTGCCACTAATGCCAACAATAAGTATTTCCTTTTCTGCGAAATTACTCTCGTACACTTCGTATGCCAGGCGATTTAGCTTTTGCTGAATTTGCCGGGCGTTTAACAGTTCTATCTGACTCATGTTTTGCCGCTAAAAGGGCTAAGTTACAAATAAAACGTTCAGGCTTTTCTTCTGGCTTTCTCTTTTATTATCAGGCTAAGTTCCCTACCCGTTTGACCTTTAACACTGGTATTTTCCTGAGCCCTGCGGATAAGGTAAGGCAATACTTCTTTCACTGGGCCATAGGGTACATACTTGGCCACATTATAGCCATTCAGTGAAAGGTTAAAGCTGATATGATCGCTCATACCTAACAATTGCGAAAAATAAATGCGCTTATCGTCTTTGCCTATGCCATATTTTTCCATTAAACCGGTTAGCAGTAAACTACTTTGTTCATTATGTGTACCAGCACATAAACCAATACGGTCGATATGTGCAACACAAAATTCCAGTGCGCTATTATAATCCCGATCAGAGTTTTCTTTGGTGTCCTGAATCGGTGACGGATACTGCTGCTGATTAGCGCGTATCCTTTCTTTTTCCATATAAGCCCCGCGTACCAGTTTGGCTCCAATATGGTAATTACCCAACTGTGCTTTCTCGTATGATTTTTTCAGGAATTCGTAACGGTCTTTGCGGTAAAGCTGAAATGTATTGTATACAATAGCTTTGTGCTTATTGTATAAAGCCATATTTTCATCGCATAAATCATCTATAGCTTGCTGTATCCAACTTTCTTCAGCATCAATAAACAAGGGTTTATCGGCCTCGTTGGCGGCTTTACATATATTATTCACGCGTTGCTTTACGATTTCCAACTCTTTCTTTTCATTAGTTGTCAAAGGTGCTCCTGCACTTATTTTCTCCAACAGAGCAAAACGAGCCAGACCTGTAACCTTAAATACACAAAAAGGTATGTGCGTATCCTTTTTTGCCCTTTTAATGGTTGCAATGGTTTCGTTACAACAGGAGTCAAAATCCTCTTCACTTTCTTTTCCTTCCACACTATAGTCGAGTATGGTACCAATATTATATTTACCAAGTTCAGTAATTGTTTTTGAGCAGTCATCAATATTCTCGCCACCCACAAACTGTTTAAAAATAGTACTTTTGAACAAACCCTTTAAACCCAGGTTTAAGGCCAGAGGAGCGGCAGTAGCGCCCAATTTTACCAGCCCCGGATTACCAATCATTTTAAAAAGCCAGTAAGAACGGTTTAAATCATGATTAGTTTTGGCTTTAAATGCGTTCTCCGTGTTGTCGAAAGAAATCTTCATAATACGCTTTAGTGAATGATACAGGTATAACAAGCTCAAAGTGAATGCAGGTCGCTAAAATTTCACGCAAATATAATACTAAATGATGCTACCCCATATTGGCTTTTAATGTATTTTTGCTTCAATTATTAGGTTTATGAATAAAATCGAATCACTAGGGTATTTTGTTTATTTTGAGGAAGATAAATTAACGCAACTAAATGAATTTTTGGTATTACATCCATATTTCAAATATTTTATCATTTCGGATAATAAAGTAGCGCAATATTGTATTACCCACCTGCTAAAAAAAGTAAAGTTACTGGCTAAAGCCGAAGTGTTAGTGGTAGCCCACGGCGAAGAAAATAAAACCATAGAAACCTGTGTGAATCTTTGGAGTGAGCTAACCGATTCAGCAGCCGATCGCAAATCGTTGGTAATTAACGTTGGCGGTGGTGTAATTAGTGATATGGGAGGGTTCGTAGCTTCAGCTTATAAACGTGGCATCGATTTTATTAACGTACCCACCACCTTACTGTCTATGGCCGATGCCTCCGTTGGCGGCAAAACAGGTATTGATTTCGGTTCTTACAAAAACCACATTGGTACATTTACTCAGCCCAAAGGTGTGTTTATTGCCCCTGTTTTTCTGAAAACACTGGATAAACGTCAGTTAGTGAATGGATTTGCCGAAATTATTAAGGCGGCCCTTATCGCCGATGTCAGGCTTTGGAAAACCCTATTGGACTTAAAAGGATTACCCTTGAATAAACTCAATACGCTTATTCATCGTTCGGTTGAAATAAAAAACACGATTGTGAAGAAAGATCCTTTGGAAAAAAACGAACGTAAAGCACTTAATTTCGGACACACCATTGGCCACGCCATAGAAAGCTTTTACCTCAAAAAAAAAGGCAAAAAATTACTGCATGGTGAAGCTATTGCCATTGGTATGATTTCAGAAGCTTATCTATCATTTAAAATGGAACTGCTCAGACAGGAAGAATTACTTCAGATAACACAATTAATATTGAATTATTTCCCAAAACAACGATTGAACAAAAAAGATTTTCTAGTTATGATGGCTTTAATGCAACATGACAAAAAGAATGAACAGGGAAAAACAAGATTTACTCTTTTACAGGGTATTGGCAAATTCAGAATTAACATAGAATTATCCTCGATGGATGTTCTGGAATCATTAACCTTTTACAACGCATTGTAATGATCTATCGTTTGTCTCATCCAACCGGTATTTTGAAAGGAGAAGTTGCACTGCCTTCTTCTAAAAGCGAAAGCAATCGTATATTGATGATCAGAGCTGTCTCCGGATTGGATATTCAGATCGGAAATCTGTCTCCGGCCAAAGACACTCAAACGCTGCGACAAATACTAAGTGCTCTTAAAGAGGAACAGCCGGGCACAATACCCACTTATGATGTCGGGCATGCCGGAACCACGATGCGCTTTCTGACTGCCTATTTTTCTACTATAGAAGGTGAACGTATACTCACCGGATCGGAGCGTATGCAGCAACGCCCCATTGGCGAACTGGTAGATGCCTTGCGCAAACTGGGAGCAGATATTGAATACCTGGGCAAAAAAGGATACCCTCCTGTTAAAATAAACGGCGACAGCCTGCATGGCGGGGAAATAGAAATTGACGGGGGCATCAGCTCTCAATTTATTTCAGCACTATTGATGATTAGTCCTTTGTTGCAACGCGGACTGGTCTTGAATTTTACCGGAGAGGTAGTTTCCAAGCCTTATATTAATATGACCATGAATATGATGGAAATGTATGGGGTAGTTGGTAGTTGGGAAGATAATGCCATACGCGTTAACCGGCAAAATTATGCCCTGCATGTATCGAAACAACACTACTCCATGGAAGAAGAAAACGGAAGATATGAGGTAGAAGGCGATTGGAGTTCGGCCTCATACCTTTTCAGCATGGCAGCGCTGGCCAAAGAAACGGATCTCCTTATTAAAGGGCTTCGCGAAAATAGTTTTCAGGGTGATGCCGTTGTGAAAAGTATTTTCGAATTCTTTTCGGTACATGCCGAATGGAAAGAAGGAGTTCTCTATTTGAAAAAAGCCCCTGAGCTTACCGAACAGTTTCAATACAATTTTGAGGATTGCCCTGATGTGGCTCAAACCCTTGCCGTGGTATCATCTGCATTGAAAATACCGGCTATTTTAACCGGTTTGAAAACATTAAGAGTTAAAGAAACCGATCGTATAGCAGCACTTAAACAGGAGCTGGAAAAACTCGGCGTGTCCATAGAAATACATGGTGATGAGGGTATGAAAATAACGCCGGATAACTTTGTCCCTTTTACCACTTCACCCATTGCCACCTATCACGACCATCGCATGGCGCTCAGCTTTGCACCACTTGCACTTTGTGGAAAACATATTGACATTGAAGATCCGGATGTAGTGGAAAAATCTTATCCCGGATTTTGGGAAGATTTGAAGCGCCTGGGTTTTGTAATTGAACAGCTTCATACCTGAAACTCTTTTAACGTTATACCTATTTTAACGGGGAAATGGGTCAAAAACCATTGTTCATGCTGAGTCTGTATTATGTTGATATGTGCTGATGAATAAATATGTTTCAGATTAACATCTTTAATTGACTGTTAGGAATCAGTCTTAGGTCTTCCTTTCCGAATCAACCACCACTATTTCAGTATTATAAACCACCATTGCAGGGGCGCAAAAATGCACTAAATTTGCCGGTGTACCCATGCAATACTATTTTCGTTACATAACCTGCCTTCTACTTTTATGCCTGTTTACGTTTAAGGTAAATGCACAAAGCAGTCCCTATAAAAATTTTGAACTTTACCTGGGCGATACCATTAATCGCATTGATCAGCATGGGTTAAAACAAGGCCGTTGGGTATATTTTGGCAAAGATAAAAAAGGAATTAAGAATCAGTTGCTGAAGCATAATCAAATTGCTGAAGAAGGTCAATTTATTGACAGTAAGAAGCAGGGAGTATGGAAAACCTATCATTTTCAGACCAATAAACTGAAGAGTGAAATTACTTACCAAAACGATCGCACGGAAGGAAATGCCAGATTCTATAATGAAGAGGGGAAGCTATATGAAGAATGTTTGCTAATCAATAATAAACGTACCGGAGAATATTACCTCTACGATGAAAAAGGTAATAAGCTGAAGAAAATGGTATCTGCGGGCACACCGGAAAATGCTTACTTAACGTTTAGCGGACAAATTATTAAAAACGGGAAGCCCTTCGACCATGTTAGCCTTACCATATTATGGAATGATATGGTAATAGAACAATTTGAATTGCCCCGCGAAGGAATTTTTACTACCGTGCTCGAACTAAACCATGAGTACATTCTCCGGTTTTCACGTCCGGGTTATAGCACACAATCACTGCTTATAAACACCATGGTAACCTCATTAAACGACACCAGCACTTATACCCTAAACGGATGGAAAGTAAACATGTATGAGAACACAGCTTCTATGGCTACCAGTGGATTATTTGGCTTTTTATTAAATAAACCATCAGATCGTATTTACTTTAACCGGAAGAAAAAAGCCTTTATGGCCGACGGAGCTTATGCCAGTCTGTTTAAAAAACAAATAAATGACATTAGCGAAACCACCAAAATATTACTGGCTACCGCAGTTGAGGATAATAAAAAACTGGAGATTGAAAAATTAAGGATTGAGGCTGATAATAAAGCCAAAGAAATTGAATTGCTGCGAAAATCAAAAGAATTGCAGGATGCCGAGCTGAATAGTAAGGAAATTGAGATTATGGCTCATAAACTGGAAACCGATAAGCAACAACAAAACCTGATGCTATTGGAAAAAGAAAAGCAGATTAAAGAATTACGATTTAAACAACAGGAAACGGCTTTGCTGAAGCAGCGCATGGAGGCAGAACGTAAAGCTCAGGAAATTGAGCGTTTGAATATGAACCGCCAGATGCAGGAAATGGCACTGCTGGCTAAAGATAAAAAGCTGGAAGAAACGGCCTCCGAATTAGATGCCAAAAGTCAGGAAGCACAGTTAAAAGAAAAAGAATTTGATATTCTTAACCGGGAGAAAATGATTAAGGAAAAAGAATATAATCACCGACTGGAAAGAGATAAAACCATCATTACCTACGTTCTTTTGGGTTTATTAACACTGGTAGTCTTTTTTGGATTCCTGTACCGCAACTATACCCTGAAGAAAAAAGCTCATGAAACACTGAGTCGGCAAGCTGAAGAAATTTCGAGGCAAAAGAGCGAAATTGAAGAAAAAAGTCGGGTGATAGAAGAGAAAAATATAGAAACAAGTCAGAGTATTACTTATGCACAACGTATTCAACAGGCCATGCTGCCCCCTATCGAATCAATTAAAAAAGCCTTTCCCGACAGTTTTGTATTATATAAATCGAAGGATATTGTGAGCGGGGACTTCTACTTCTTTCACGCGCCTGACTTTCAAAACAGTGACAACAAAAAAACCAATGTGATAGCTGCCGTAGATTGTACAGGGCATGGTGTTCCGGGAGCTTTTATGAGTATGATAGGTTCAGAAAAACTGAACCTGGCTGTCAAGAAAACTACCGATCCGGCCACCATCCTCCATTCACTCAACAATGGTGTAAAGACAGCCCTGCGTCAATCAGAACATGATTCATCTACCCGCGACGGAATGGATATTGCCCTGTGTGCCTTTAACAAGGAGCAACAAAAACTATGGTATTCCGGCGCCAACCGCCCACTCTGGATTATCAGACATCAGGAGGCGGAGGTAAGTGAAGTGAAGCCCACCAAAAATTCTATTGCCGGTTTTACTTCGTATAATCATGAGTTTGAGCAACACGAGATTTCTTTCAAAAAAGGCGATACGTTTTACTTTTTTACAGATGGTTATGCCGATCAGTTTGGTGGAATCAATAAAAAGAAACTGATGACGAAACGCTTTAAAGAAATATTGCTAAGTATACAACACCAGCCTATGGAGGAGCAAGGTCGTTACCTTAATGAATTTATAGAAGGCTGGAAGGGAGATCAGGAACAGATTGATGATATTCTTGTAATTGGGGTGAGGATGTAGTTACCCATCTGAAACAGACTATAGGTAAGCACTCCTCCATATTCCCTTTGCTATTCTTGCCGTTTTTTCTTGCATTAAATCAATTTCCTTGGGTGTGAATTTCTCATAATTGCAATACTCGCTACAGAGTTTATAAGCCGATTTTGAATAATTTTGAAGTTTCTCAGAAAACGCTATATTATACCGTTTGCATTAATGTAATGGTCCAATTCCGTTTCACTACATTGCACCATAACATTAATAGCAACGGCATTTACCACTGTAAATATTTTATTTGGATTGGACCAAATAAAATATAACATTGGTA
>JACCDG011431255.1_pt1 | contig 11301 bp, 12 predicted proteins | sample 7442471 | NCBI WGS metagenome assembly JACCDG01 (sample SAMN15323444, study PRJNA562643) | freshwater metagenome | isolation source: river surface water | place: USA:Blue River Watershed | collected 2017-08-17
CCCTTTAGAAGTAGACCCATCACAGTGACGCGGACTCAGTGAGCCTCCCGATCTCCGATTAAATGATTGCAAAGGATACTCATCAATCCCAAGGGAAAAATGCTCATCTCTTTTCAAGATCTAAATCCCGAAGGCATAGAAGTATGTGTCTGCAACTAAAAATTGCTGCATGGCAGCAGCGAGCGGGAAGAAGGATGGAACTTTTAATAACGCTCAGACTTACGGCAATGGCCTCAACTCTCAATCGATTTATGCAGGAGATGTCGACAATGACGGAGATGCGGACATTCTGAGCATGTCGGTCGCCACAAGTTATATAGAAATTTTCTTTAATGACGGCACAGGGGCCTTTACGTCCACAAAGAGTCTCTCGGGCCCCGTCAACCCAGGAGATCTTACAATCTCTGATGTCAATCTGGATGGCATCACCGATATTGTTTACGGTTCCGCCTCTTCAACCACCGTGGATATCTTTTACGGTCTCGGCAACTCGAACTTTGCTGCGGCAAGCAGTATTACGTTTGGTTCGGGCGGGAGTTACAATGTCGCCGTTGGAGATATCAATGAAGATGGAAAAATGGATGTCGTCCAAGGCAGTACCGCCACCATTCGTCTAGCATTGGGAAATGGCTCAGGCGGATTTGGAACTGTCACTCAAATCGGAACAGCCTCAAACTCTACTGACATGCGAATCGTCGATATGGATCTCGATGGGCATCTCGATGTGGTTTGGGGAAATTACTCTACAAGCAATGTAAATGTCTTGATGGGACGTGGGGATGGAACTTTTGATGCCGTTCAAACACTCACTCAGGGTAGCGGGGCCGCAGCTGTGGGTGATTTGAATGGAGATGGTATCCTCGATATCGCCACTCGATATAATGCGACACCCACCCAATCATCCGTGTACTTGCAAGGAACTGAGCAAGTTGTGGCACTGGCGGACATCACCGTCTCCACTCAAACCTCAGCCCAGTCGCTCATTCAGATTCTCGACACCGCACTCGAAAACTTAACGTCGCGACGAAGCGATATCTCGGCCCTTCATTCACGTCTTGATCATGCCGTCAGCTCCAATTTATTGATGTCAGAGAACCTCCTCGAAGCCAAAGCTCGAGCCATCGATGTCGATATTGCGCTTGAAACCGCAGAACTCGTCAAAAACCAAATTCTGCAGCAAGCTCAGATTGCCGTACTGGCCCAAGCCAATTTCAATCTCCAAACGGTTCTGGGTTTACTCAAAGGCCTGTAAGATTTTTTTACTCAAAATAGACAATGAGCTTTTCGCCAGCGGCTTCTTCGCGAACTGCTGTGCCATAGCCGACAAGGTCCACCTTGGCTCGCCCTTCAGGAGGAAGCTTTTGAAGCTCTTTAAGAACCTCTCGAAAACTGCGCCCCACGAACTTTCCTGAGAGCGCGGCCTGATTTGATTCACGAGGCGAGTTCGCCGGTTTTTCGCTCGATCGAGCGGGAGGAACTCCCAAAATCGCCAAGGCCTTACTGGCGATTTTTTTAAACGAAGGAGCGGCAGTTGCTCCTCCACTCACTCTTCCTTTAGGATCGTCATAAATCACCGCCAAAACAAACGCTGGATCTCGCGCAGGAACATAGCCCACAAAACTCACGACGGACCGATCGTTGGCATAAGTCTTAATGATTTTGCCGCGAGAGTTCTTGGTCTCAACCAGTTTTTGGGCCGTACCAGTTTTACCTGCGACTTCATAGCCCTCGATCGCCGCTGCTGCTCCTGTCGAGCCTGCTTCTGTCACATGAGTCAGCATTTCGGTCATTTTTCGAGCTTTGTCCGCTGGATAGACTTCGTCACGTTCAGGAGTTGCCTCCCAGAGGACTTTTCCTTGGTCACGCGAGGAGACAATTCGAGAAACCACATACGGTTTTGGCAAAAGACCTCCCGTCGACAGTGCGGCAACTGCTCTCGCCAATTGTAAAGGAGTGACGCCGATCCCTTGCCCAAAGCTAATGTTAGCAAGTTCAATCGGCTTCCAATCCGATGCACGTCTAACTAAACCACCCTCTTCTCCGGGCAAATCAATGCCCGTGGTCTTTCCAAAACCCAAACGTGCGATCGTCTCGTAGAATTTAGTCGCTCCAATTTTGAGACCAATTTTGGCAGACGCCACATTCGAAGAAACTTCGAGTAATTCTTGAAGACTCAGCCACTGATATTTTTTTCCATGAAACTCTTTAATGGTGCGATTCCCTACACGAAAAGCTCCGTTCTCACCAAAAATCTGAGACGACGGCGACATTCCAATCTGCTCCATCGCCGCTGCAGCCAAGATAACTTTAAAGGTGCTGCCGGGTTCGTACAAATCCGCCACCACGCGATTGCGGACTTCATTGCGATCGCCGCGCGCTCCTTCGATGCTGGCCATTGCGAGAATTTCTCCCGTCTTTGGATTCATCATGACCGCTTGCCCTGAGAGCGCGTTTTTTTCTTTGACGGTGGCAGCGAGCTCTTCTTCCATCACGCGCTGAAGACGCAAATCCAATGTCAAAATCAAATGCGCATGATCAAACCATTCTTTATCGAGATCCTTAAAGAGCAAAAGTCTTCCCAGCGCATCTCGAAACGCCACAGCATTGCCCTGATCTCTGCCTTTCAAAAACTCATCATAGAACTTTTCGAGTCCTTCAAGGCCTGTTCCATCTCGGCCCGAAATCCCCACCACGGCTCTGGCAAGCTCTCCTTGAGGATAAACGCGCTTGCTTTCTTTGCGTGAATCCACACCTTCGATCTGCATTTCTTCGATGCGGCGAGCGGTTTCTTCGTCAACTTCACGCTTGAGCCAAACAAAATATCGATCTTCAGAAAGAAGGCTCTGAAGTTTGGACGCGGGCATTTGCAAAAGGGGGGCCAGCCGTCTCGCGACGGACTTGGGGTCACGAACGACTTTTGGATTTGCAAAAAAACTTTTTGTTACGATCGAAAGCGCGAGCTCACGATTTTCGCGATCTAAAATAGATCCTCGAGAGATGAGAAGATCTTCTTTTTGTGTCTGCTGGCTAAGCTTTTCTTTGCTCGACGCAAATCGCGTCAGTCGGGGATCAGGGCGCACCTGAAACTGAATCGCCCTCGCCATCACGAGCAAAAAACCGGCCGCCAAAAACCAAAACAAAAGCATGGATCGAAATCGCGTTGGTCTCAGCATAAATTAGGGCTCCCCCACCAATCGATGAATCTGGTGAGGCTCTGGATCCTGGTAGCCTTCAGATTTTTGTTTAAATCCTGAAAGTCTTGAAGCGATCATCGATTTGAGTCGAATCTGCTCCTCTCTCAAACCTCTCTCTTCTTGCTTTACCGCTTCAAACTCATAAGCCGTCTGCGTAATCGAAAGCCGAATGACAATCATCGCCACGGCATACAAACAAACTCCAAACACCAAAAACCAAACGGAAGACTTGAGCATTCTCATGAAGCCTCCTTCACATAAACTCTCAATTTTGCCGATCGCGCTCTGGGATTGTCTCTCTCTTCCGTGGGCTGCGGAATAATGGGTTTTTTCATAAGTGGCGTCAGCTTCCCCTTCAGCTGCCATTTTACCTGACGATCCTCGAGACTGTGAAATGTTATGATGCCTACTCGCCCTCCGGGGAGCAAAAGATCCGAAAGATGATTGAGCATCTCTTCGAGAGCTCCCATTTCATCATTCACCCACATTCGAAGCGCCTGAAAGACCTTGGTCAGGGGGTGGCGACCCTTTTGAGTCTTTGAATGGAGCTCAAAGCCGAGAGTGCGGACAAAATCCTCGGTCGTCAGAGGTCGTTTGAGTTTTCGCCGTTCGTTCACCCAAATTTTGGCAATCTTTCGTGAGAATTTTTCGTCGCCGTAGTTCCAAAGAATATCAGCAAGTTCCTTTTCGCCGCAGCGCATGAGCAGATCTTCTGCGGTTTCACGCGCCGAAGAGTCCATGCGCATATCGAGGGGCCCCACCTTCTGAAAGCTAAATCCCCGGTCAGCATCATCGAGCTGAAACGACGACACTCCCAAATCCACGAGTATTCGATCAAACTGACCGTCCTCAGCGCCTGTGATTGATCGAAAATTGGCGTGCTTATACTGAATAGGCCACTGCTGAAGACGCTTTTTACAACGCTCAAGAGAGGATTCATCCTGATCGACGGCAAGAATTCGCTCAGGCGTCGAAAATCGATCAAGCAAAGCCTTCAGATGCCCACCCCCACCACACGTCAGATCCAAAAGACCTTTCGAATGGTCCCAGGCCAAATGCTCTAAGACTTCGTTCAGAAGAACGGGAAGATGATTATTTGCCACCGACTCGTACTTTAAACCGAGCCTGGCTTTCGTAGGTATAAAACTTTTGAGACTGCAGATTTTCGCTGCTTCGTTTGGGAGCCCCGCAACTAGCCTGAATCAGACTTTTGCCGTTGAGTCGGATCATTTCGTTCTTCCACTCTTTGCAGGCTGTTTCCCAAGTCCTATAAGCCGCTTTTATCGACTCCTCCGGAGACCCCTGAATAGCGTCTGAGCCCGACTCAACGTATTCATTGCGCTCTTTTCGAAACTGAGGGCCTCGACCCTTAGGGTCCTGAATCACGATCACTTGGTTCTTAGATTCTGTCGGAGTGCCGTCGGTTGCCCCCAGATGTGAACCCCAAAGAATCAATCCACCCATGATTTGGAAAACAATCTTCATAAAATCGCAATCTTCTTGAGAGCCGCCAAAATTCGCTCTCGATCCTCAAGAGCCAAGCCCATGAACTTTATACCCATGCCTGCTTCGCCTTCTTCTTCGTCATTGACCCAAATCACTTCGCCGCGGCAGCGAATAATATAATCATCCGGCAGGGAGAATTCCAAAAAGAGCTGGGTTGCGGGCTCCATCGGATCATCGGTGTGAATAAAAATCCCACTTTGAGAGAGGTTCGAAGAATACTCAAAGAGGTAGTGATTGTTCGGCGACTGCATATTGACTTTGAGCTGAATCGGAACCCGAATGTCTTGCCGACGTAAAAAAGCCTTAGCTCGGGCTGATCGCATCCGAATTTTTTGAACGGCCGAAAGCTTTGACATCAACCTGTTTCCCCTTCACGTGGATCCCCAAAACTTCTTTGAGCAAGAGTTCTTGTTTGACCTGCCCGTTCCATTCATTTTCAAACGGCTCGGCCAAAAAGTCGATACTCAACTCATCTGGGGATCCCCCCCCATTTGCCAACATGCTAACCCAAGGACTCTGAAATTGCAAAACACTGAATGAATTCCGTCCTTTATGGGCCTTAAACTTAAGATGAATTTCTTTTAACTTTCGAACATCACTCACCTTTGCATCCTTGATTCGAATCAAGGGGGCCGGATTGCCATTTCCGTAGGGCTCAAGCAAAGAGTGAACCTCCGAAAGGGCGTCTAAAGCCTCTAATTCGGCATCATACGAGAGAGCGTGCTCAAGCTTTCCTTGAGACTGAAGGCTCTGCTGCAACAAATTTTCAAATTTTTCGAGGTCAACTTCCTTAAGAGCGACGCCTGCCGCTTGGGCGTGCCCTCCGCCCGACACCAAAAGTCCAGGCGCCGCTTTTTTGATATCCTCAAGTGCCTGAGCCAAATGAAATCCAAGTGGCGCTCTCAAAGATCCTTTCCAAAGTGGAGTGTTCAAAGCCTCCTGACCAAACATCGCCATCTCATGTTCGTCGTCAATGCGTGTGAGCACGCACGTGGGAGACTCAAAACTCTCAGCAATTCGACCGGCAATCAATCCAACGAGTCCCAAATGATAACGTGAGTCCTTAAGAACAATGGCAAGCCGAGGAGATCTTGAAGCCAGCGAAGCCTTAGCCCATCCCAGCTGCTCCTCTTGCATGCTCTTACGGCGCGCATTGAGTGTCTCAAGCTGCTGAACAAGAGTTTGAGCTTCGACCCTATCCTCAGCCAGTAATGTTTTGAATCCAAGCTCGGGATCTCCCAAACGTCCGCTCGCATTCAATCTTGGCCCGACAAAAAATCCTAAGTCCTTGGCCTTAATTTTGGCCGCTCCACTGGGACAGCGCTCGGCGAGTTCTCTCAGTCCCAAAAATTCTGAATTCTCAATTCGAGGCAGCCCATACTTTACAAAAATGCGATTGGTTCCTGTGAGTTCTGCCACATCACACACTGTCCCCACAGCGACGAGATCCAAAAACCTGTTTAATGAAAAATCCTTTGCCTCGAGAGCTCGTCTGAGCCCCATCAAAAGCAAAAAAGCCACACCCACTCCGGCGAGCTTTTTGTCGGGATAAGCACATCCCGGCTGCTTGGGATTCAGAATCGCATGAGCCTCCACTCGGCGAGAAGGCGCCTCATGATGATCCGTCACAATGACCTTGAGGTTTTGAGATCTCAAAAATTCGATTCCGTCAAAAGCTCCGATTCCGTTGTCACAAGTCAAAATCAACTGAGCTTTAGGAAATTGCGCCAAAAGTTTTTCGCTGCCTTTGACCGTCACTCCATAGCCGTCTTCCACTCGATGAGGAATAAAAGCCTCTGCCTTGAAACCAAGAGCTCTTAGACCCCGAAGCAAAAGTGCCGTGGAGGTCGCCCCGTCCACATCGTAATCTCCGTAGATCACGATCAAATCTTGACGATCTTTGACTTCTAAAAGGATCTGAATCGCCTCTCGCAAATCTTTGAGAGTGTCCTGAGGACTGGCAATATCCTGAAGCTTCGGAAACAAAAACTTTTCCGCGAGTGAAGAATCTCTCCAACCTCGGGACCAAAGGATTTGCCTCAAAAGCGCCGGAGCGCCTGAGATAAATCGAGGATCAATCGGATTATGCGGCTGCCCGAGAATGCTGTCGTCCCTCCACCTTCAGCAAGCGTCTCATCCACAAGATTGAAGGCGAAGCAATAAACACCGACGAATAGGTTCCGACAATCACACCGATCAAAAACGCCGTCGCAAATCCATGGATCACAGGCCCGCCCCAATACCAAAGTGCGAGTGTGGCCAAAAACACAGTGCCCGAAGTGATAATGGTTCGGCCCAATGTTTGACTGACCGCAATATTGATAATCTCAATGAAGTTTTTACCTTTCATTTGAGACGCCACTTCGCGAATTCGATCAAAGACAATGATCGTATCGTTAATAGAATACCCCGCAAGAGTCAGGAGGGCCGCAACAATCGTCAGATCAAATTCAAGACCTGTCCAAGCAAAATAGCCGGCCACCAAGCTCACATCGTGCACGAGCGCAATAACAACTCCCGGCGCATACATAAAATCAAACCGAACAAAAATATAAACAAAGATCAAAATCGTCGTGATGATCAAACTCAGGAGCGCCGAAATTCGCAAATCACCTCCCACTTTGGCTCCCACAAAGTCCACCTTGAGAGCCTTTAGAACTTGCCCTTCAGGTAACTTGAGAGCTGTCGCAAGCTTTTGAGTCACCGTCTCGCCAATACTCAAAAACAAAATTTGATATTCATTTTGAGATTCGCGTCCAAAGACCGTCACATCGACAAAGCTCAGCATTCCAAAATCAGTTTTCTGCAGTGCCGCTTTGAGTTGATCGAGTTTGACCGATTCCGTCAGAGTCAAATACGCCTTTTCAATCCCGACGAATTTAAATTTTTGAATAATGTTGGCACTGGATGAAGTCTTAAGTCCCTTCAAAGAGCTTTCGAGCTTCGTTCCCGTTTGGGTCTCGTCCAAAAACTCTGCTGGAAAATGCACAATAAACTGATTGTCGTTTTGTTTTGCCGCCGTTCCAAAGGACTGAACGCTCGCTCCTTCGACTCCTGAAGCTTCCAGACCGGCTCTCAATCGCTCCGCATCCACTCCAGAATTCGCGGGAAGTTCAAATACAATCTGAACGCCTCCTGCGAAATCAACGCCGTAATTAAAACCCTTCTTAAAAATTCCCACAAAAGAAAGGGCCAGTACTGCCAGAGAAAAGATGACCATCGGCCATCGGTACTTCATGAAAGGGAATCGAATATTCGAGCTAATCAGTTCAATCATTTTGTCTTCCTTAAATACTCAAATTTTTAACAGCGTGACGATCGAGATACCAATCGTAGATCCATTTAGAAAACCAAACAGCGGCCACATAATTGGCAAACAATCCCACCATCAGCGTGACGGCAAATCCGCGAATCGGACCCGACCCCACATTGTAGAGCACAATCCCTGAGAGAACTGTCGTTAAGTTCGAATCAAAAATCGCCGCATGAGCACCGGAATAACCCGCTTCCAATGCCGATCTTATCTTTTTACCTGCTCGTAGCTCTTCTCGTATTCGCTCCAAGATCACCACGTTGGCATCCACCGCCATTCCGATCGTGAGCACAATCCCCGCAATCCCGGGTAATGTAAGGGTGGCCTGAAACAGCGACATGAAAGCCAAAAGCATCGAGATATTGGCGATCAAAACCAAGTTGGCGATGAATCCGCTCCAGCGATAATAAAAGAGCATAAAGATAATGACAAAAAGTGCGCCCAGAAGCGTGGCCTTTTGTCCGGCAGCAATCGAGTCCTCTCCTAAGCTTGCTCCGACAGTTCGGTTCTCCAAAATTTCAACGGGTGCTGGTAAAGCTCCTGATCTGAGCACAAGAGCCAAGTCTCGAGCTTCCTTTTGAAGCTCCTGAGCGTTTCCTCGCCCTAAAGATATCGTCGCTCCCGCGCTCACAGCAGGGATCTTTTCTCGGATGACGGGGGCCGAGACCACAACGCCATCAAGGAGAATCGCTAAAAGCTTGCCGACATTTTTTTCAGTAATTTTTTCAAAGGACTCGGCGCCTTCTTTATTAAATTTTAAGCCGACTTGCGGTCTCTGAGTCGTCTGATCCTGAGAGACAAAGGCATCTTCGAGAGCTTGGCCCGTCAACTCCGTCGTGGCCGAAAGCAAATAAGGACGAATAGATATATCTCCACTCTTCGGATCCGTCACACGCTCAAACGAGATCTGAGTCTGAGGGGGCAAATCCTTGGCCAAAAATTTATTGAGGGCTTCGAGATCGGTTCGAGCAAAACTGTTTTTAAATCCAATTTCTTTGCGAGCTTTTTCGACAAGAGTCTCAAGCTCCGTTGTGCCCTTTGCGTCGCTGACGACTTTAAATTCTAAGAGAGCTGTCCGCCCAATGAGCTGAATCGCACGCTCTGGATCCTTGATCCCCGGCAGCTGAATCACGATTCGATCCTCTCCCTGAATCTGAATGGAGGGCTCGGCCACTCCAAACTCATCCACTCGATTTCGAATAATTTCGCGCGCTTGTTCCAAGCTAAAGCGAATCAAATTCTCCTCGTGTTGAGGATCGAGCACAATCCGAACAATCTTGCGGTCTCCCCCCTGAATCAGCAAAGCGCCAAAATAATCTTCGCGCAGATTTTTTTCGAGATTTCCGTAATCTTGATCACTTCGCAGATGAATCAAAAAGGCTCGTTCTCCCGTCACGCGCTCAAATCGATCAAAAACGAATTCTTTTTCTCCGAGGCGTTTTTGAACATTCAAAAAATACTTGTCGAGCTCGACATCAAGGGCTCTCTGCACATCCACGCCCAAAACAATATGAATCCCCCCTCGCAAATCGAGACCCAGATTCATCCTGGGGGCCACAAAAAACTTGGATAGCGCCGAACCTTCAGGAAGAAAGCTCGGGACCAAAATATAAAGAGAGACCAAAAATGTCCCCAGCATCACGGAGATTTTTTTGTTCACGACTGAGTTCCTCCGTCATTGGCAGTAGCGTAGGGATCCAAGCCCGAAATCGACTGACGATCCACTCGTACAAAAACCTTGGTCGCAATCTCAAGCGTGACCACTTTGTCGGTGATTCCGGTGATACGTCCAAAAACGCCCCCTTGTGTCACCACAGCATCACCCTTTTTAAGGCCTAACAAAAACTGGCTTTGCTTCTTGGCTCGTCGCATCTGAGGCCAGATGATCAAAAAGAAAAAGACTCCAAACATCAGGACAATGCCGATGATATTGGACATCGGATTGGGTCCAGCAGCTCCCGGAGCAGGGGCCGAAGTCTGTGCCTGAACATTTGAGAGGGTCATTCCAAAAACCGCAATAACGCTAAAAATCACTTTCATAGGGCCCAAAACTAAGGAAAGAGCCCTGCGACTGTCAAAAGCTAAAGTGCGAGTATTCCTCAAAAAACCTTGTCTCCCCCGTTTTTAGTCTGAAAGACTAATGGTGGAGGGGAAATTCTATGAAAATTCTTGTGAGTGCGTTTGCACTTTGTTTGCCAGTTGCCGTCGAGGCAGGCGTGGGATTTAGCAATGTCCCAACGGCCCATGTTCAATCTGAAACCTATTCGGTGAATGACGCTCAAGCGCGAGACCAAGCCTACGCTGAGTGCACTCGAGATTTGACTGAAGCTCGCCGGCTTCTGATTCGCAAAAGTGTCGAGATCATCTTGCAGGAGAATCCCTGCACGGAATTGAAATTTACCGACACCGCCATGTTCTTAGGAAGTATTCATTTTTTAAATTAGAGATTTGAATCATAGAGCCGCGTCTTACTTGATACACAGACACTGAATCTTGCCGCCGATTTCGATGTAGCGGCAATCAGGGCGATTGTCGCAGCTGCAGTGCGATTCGGGAACCGCATCGGCATGTAAGCATTCGCGAGGACCAGGACATTCAAAATCCGACTCACTCACCGATGAAGGACAGCACTCGATACTAAAGATTTCCGCTTGGCGTCCATTGTCACAAAACGGAATCACGCCTTCGGCTTCCGCCGGAATCACACTCGACGCCACACAGCCATAGCACGCTGAGGGATAAGCACATTTGACGGGCTTTTTTTCTTTGCGCGGCTCGACATTGTCTCGACACCAAAACTCATCATTTCCAATCCTCTCGACCATGATATCGGCGGGGGCATCGACCACGCGAGATTCTTTGATCGAAGCCACTTGAGTTGGCGCTTTAAAAATTTCTTGATTGAGAGCGGGATGGGGCACTTCTACCGCAGTGACTTGGGGGTCTCGACTCTGGCGCTGCTGAGCCAGATGTTCGGCGCGCTTTTTTTGCACTGAGCGCACCGCTTCTTCATGGATTTGACCGCGCGCCTCTTGAAAGTCGGCCTGCACTCCCGAAAAAATCAGATACATGATCCCGAGCATCGAGATCGCGAGTGCACCCGCTATGAGATGAAATCTCAACGTTGATCCTCCGTCAAAGGCATGGCTACTTCAGCGCCCCGTCGCTGCGCTCGACCACTCGATTAAACTTCTCAGCGACTTCTCGAAACAAATCATCGTCTCTCAATTTGAGAGGCTTTAACTGTTTGTCGTCGAGGCATTTTTCGAGATGCCGTGAAAGCGCAAA
>JACCDG011782644.1_pt1 | contig 11301 bp, 10 predicted proteins | sample 7442471 | NCBI WGS metagenome assembly JACCDG01 (sample SAMN15323444, study PRJNA562643) | freshwater metagenome | isolation source: river surface water | place: USA:Blue River Watershed | collected 2017-08-17
AAGCCCTCCGCACTTTGAAGACCACTGAGATCAAGTACACCATGGAATTCCTTCGGAAGAACTAAGCCCTCCGCACTTTGAAGACCACTGAGATCAAGTACACCATGGAATTCCTTCGGAAGAACTAAGCCCTCCGCACTTTGAAGACCATTGAGATAAAGTTTGCCATGGAATTCCTTCGGAAGAACCAAACCTTCCGCAGTTCGAAGACCATTGAGATCAAGTACACCATGGAATTCTTTTATAAAAGCAAGCCCCCTCAGTTCCTTAATATCTTTAATATCGTTAAGGTTCAAATCTCCAATATGAACTTTAAAACGTCCTGATAAGGCTTCTTCTCTTGTTGTACTCACTTCATTTGGTTGACAATCATAGATCCATGCATAGTCTTCCTTAAGATTGCGAGTCCTTCGTATTTCTTCAATCCGCGGATCCCTTCCATGTCCAAAGCCTTCGATTTCACCATCCATTTCATATAAAAATCGCAGTTCTTCTTTAGTTAAAATTTCATTTTTCTTATTCTTTGCTTCTATCAGCGTCATTCTCTGCATATCAGATGCTTTCTTCTGATACGGTTTCCCATCTGGAAATTCTTCCATTTTCTTCTTCACAACTTCTGCAATATAGGGATCTGTATTTTGTTTTTGAGCAACTCCACGCACTTCTGCAATTTTGTTCCCTTGCATTCGAATCGCTGCTCGTGGGATTTGATATTGCCCCTGTGGATCCTTGCTGTAGTACACATAAAAATCCCCTGCAGCCAATTGGCTTTCTGCTGTAGACTGAGCTGCCGTGCACCAACCTGTGCCATATCCCTGCAATGAATTCACTAAAGCTTTGGCATCACTTCCTTGCTTGTATTTGATCCAACGACCTTCAACCTGCGGCCACAAAGAGGGATCTTGAGTTCCATACATTTTGATCGCATAGGCGTACAGATCACCAAAATTTCCACGCTGAACAAGATCTTGCAATTTTGGATCTTGCATAAGTTCCAATGGCATTACGTTCGGTATTGTGTTCGGTATTTTATTGTTCTGCTGCTTAAGATAATCAGCGGAAGCTTTCCACTGCATCCATTCCATGATCTTCGCGATCGAATCTCGATGCAGTTCTGCAAAGGGTGCAACAGTCTTCTTTGTGCGTTTTCCAAAACTTACTTCTTCTGCTGTGTAAACACCTAACTGCAACATTCCTTCAAAAGCCCAGTACTTCGTCCACATGGGATATTGAGATGTCTCCTGCTGGAAAAAATAATTTATCCACTCTTCCAAGCTTCCACGCTGATCTCGGATCACAGTTTCGATCATCTGCTGTTTCATTTCCGATGTGATGGTTATATCTCCGTGACCTTGCTCTCGAGCGATGCGTTTTTGGAGCTGAAAATATTCTTCAGGAACATCTTCGGCCTTGATCACGTACTTCTGAAAGTAGTCGTCTCGCATCCTTCGGTACACTTCAAAATCGTTGTTTTGAACTCTTTCGTTCGTCACGGAATCAAGTACATGAGGATGTGTTCTTTTCAGTTCTTGCAGCCAATATGCAATTTTAACTTCAGAAGACTTTGGAATGCGGACCTGCGGATTTTTGGATTGAACTCGGTCCCATGCCACCTGTACTTTTTCGGAAAGATGAAGTTGGGGATCCTTCTTGGAAAGGTACTTTGCTCCAGCTAATTCCTCAAAACTCAGAAGATGAGTTGCTGTACGTTCTGTTCTTGTGAATATATCTTGGCAACTTATTGGGTTAGGTTCACCATCAACCCCGGCTTTTGCAATATCAACTGACGTTATAAAAATCAGTGCAAAGGCTAGCGACAACCATCTTACAGATGAAATCCATGAATTGAATAGTTTTTGGCAAGAGAAAGAATCAACCACCCACCAGCCCCCGAAAATGGTAGTTCTATGGAATGCCTACTGGAAACTCAACTTATTCCCTGAGGTATGTAAAATTTCATGAGAATAGCTTAAACACAGGGTTCAAAGGTCATTTCCGCTTTGGAAATGACAGATTCCCGCCCCCTGCCCTCACCCCTTCCCCCATAAAAAAACCCCCAAGGGAGATTGGGGGTTCTGGTGAACGGAGATAAAACTTAGATCCAGGGACTAGGCTGCTTTACCAGCAGATTTTCGCTTCATAAAGGCATGGTACTTCTTATCGAAGTCTCTGGGCTTTTGGCCCTCTTTCGTTAGAAGTCCTTCTTTAAACCACTCATAATGTTGGTCGCAGAATCCAGCCTTCGAGGGCTTTGATTTGCAATCCTGAGCCACACAGCGAGCGGAGGTGATAGAAATCACGTTGTTTGGAACCTGTTTGTCGATCTTTTCTGTATTTGTTGTCTTTTTATTTTCTGCCATAATCACCCCTTTCTTTGGGTCTAAGGTCTTATCGGCCAGACCAGAAAAAGGTTGAGCTTTTTATTGCATGCGATGCGTTATTATGATAGAAATAGGTTCCTTTGTTTACCTAACTACTGACAAAAGCAAGACTTTTAGGGAGCGAAATTTTTATGCTGAATTTACGAAAAACCCTTATGTTACAAATATTTTCACTGATTTCCATCCTTACCGCCCCCAGCTGGAGTTCTGAACTTCTGGACAATCAAAAAGTTTCTTGCCTGCAAGCTCTGGCAAGCATCCATTCTTCCCCTGCCATCCCACTCAAAAGTTTTGAAAAAATCAAAAACTTCCAAGAGGTCCATGAAAAAGGAATGCCCGATGCTATTTATGAAATGTTGAAAGAATACAGACAAAAGCATGAGGTCGAATTTTACTCCCACCCCATGGATATTCAGTTTTTGAAGGTCGAAGGACCCACTCGGATTATAGGATACAAAGTTGTCATCCAACACGATGAACTTCACAGCATGACCTTCACGTTCGCCTCTTCAAAACCAGGATCTGGCTTTCTTTACCACGTCGAAACCAAAACCCCCGGACCTATTTATTCCAATGAGTTTCCCTGTGAAGATACTCGGGAACAAAATTTAAATATTCGCATTTAATCCGTGGATCAAGGGTAAGAATAAATCACTTCGGCATCCAGGTCTTTCCATTTTTCTCCAACCTTATTTTTTGCCTGAACACGCCCCTTCAATTCCAATAACTTTTTATCAGCTTCACTGAATTTCAAAATCAATGGATCCACCAACGCAGCAATGACAAAACTGGTGGGTTTCATTCGAAACACAAGGGCATTTTTATCTCCCACTTTTTCCTCACCGATTTTAGTGAAGGTAAATCCCACGGTTTCTCTTCGATCCCAGACAGCATAGCGAATATCTAAAGCCTCACCCGCCTTGAGCTTGTCCCAATTTTTTTGAATATAGGGAACAAAATTGGCAGAGACCAAAACATCCCCCTTCTTCTTTTCTGAATCTGTTTTGGTCTTTCCATCCCGAGTTTCTGTGAATAAAATTTCTTCCCCTTTGATTTCGATGGTGGCCTGAGCATTCAATTGACGATGATCCATCTCATACTTGATCAATTGGTCCCCACGAATCTGCCCCTTTTCCACCACGACTTCTTTGCCCTCAAGATCCTTTGTGACAAAATTTTGAGCGGTCACTCCGTCGGCTTCCGTGCTTTGACTTTGAAAGCTATAGAGCTTTTTTGATCGATTCGATCCGATCTCATAAAATAAGGCTGAATACTCCGCGGCCTGAACGGCAAAACATGCCACTGCACTCAAAATGAACACAATCCTTTGACTCATTTTCACAATTCCCCCTTGGTTTTGAAAAACTTTTCCTGTCCGTTCAAGGATAGATATTTCATCTTTACAATTCAACCATGGATCAGTATGGTCACGCGCGATGTCTGATAATAAAATACGCCTCTCAAAATTAATGACGGAACGTGGTCTTTGCTCTCGCCGAAAAGCCGATGAATGGATTGAAAAGGGCTGGGTGATGGTCAATGGCATTCCTGTGACTCAATTGGGCACAAAGGTGGATCCTTTGGATCGCATCACTCTTTCCGCCGAAGCCATGCGTCTGCAAAAACAAATGGTGACTGTGATCTTGAATAAACCCGTAGGCTGGGTTTCAGCTCAACCTGAGGAAGGTTATCACCCTGCCATCGAATTGCTGTCTCCTGAAAATTTTGAAGGACCAGGACCTGCTCCCTTCGATCCACGAGATCTGAAACAGTTGGCTGTGGCGGGACGACTGGACATTGATTCACAAGGACTTTTGGTTTTCACACAAGATGGTCGCATCGCGAAACAATTGATCGGTGAAAATTCTGAAGTTGAAAAAGAATACCTGGTTCGGGTCGAAGGAAATTTACCCCCCAGTGGGCTAGAACTCTTATGTTACGGTCTTCAGTTGGATGGAAAAAAACTGAAACCTGCTAAAGTGGAATGGTTGAATCAGGATCAATTGCGCTTTGTTCTGAAAGAGGGTCGCAAACGGCAAGTGCGCCGCATGTGTGAAGCTGTTGGTCTTCATGTCTGCGCCCTGAAGCGCGTGCGTGTTGGAAAAATGCTTTTGGGAAAACTTCCTGAAGGCAAGTGGCGCTTGCTTAGCGCCTCGGAAAAATTCTAGTACTCCCCACCATCAAAAACCGGCGGCGGTAAAATGGGATCATCAAACTCTTGAGGAAATCCCGGCGCAGGCGGTGGCGGTGGATAATCATTTTCATAAATTTCTGGAACACCTGGATTAAACGCAGGCGGTGGCGGAGGAAGATCATTATTACCACCTGAAAAACTATTTCCAACCGAAGAATCGCTTCCCACAGAAGATCCTGTACCTAGAGATGCGCGACCTCCCGTGATCCATTGACGACGGTGAGACGCCACACGCTCCCGATCTTCCATGACAAACAATTCCTTTTCTTCAGAAATGGGACGTTGAAATTTTTGTAAAATACTTTTTTTCGCCACAAACTCTTTGCGAGCTTGTTCCTTTTGAATTTCTTTTTGTTTTTTCTCTTGCTCTTGCTGCTTGTAGGCAGCGGAATTTTCATCCAGAACAAGTCCTTGCTTCTGCTTTTTTAAAACATATTCCTGACGAGCCTTTTCATCCGACAATTCTTTCGCGCGTCTTTGTTCGGCAATTTCTTTGACAGACTTTTGACGCTCAGAATTCCAATTTTTCTCCTGCTGATAATGCTTGGAAAAAGCATTCAATCGAATACGTTCACTTTCAATATCTTTAGAAAAATCTTCCGCGAAAAGAAGGGGTGAGAACAACAAAACAAAAAAGGTGAAAATCCTGCGATGAGACATGCTTTCAGACTAATCGTGGCAGACAAAGCCTGCAAGAAAAATACATCTCGACCTGGCTTCGATTTATGACTAAAGTGGGGTCTTTGCCATGGCACCGACCAAAGGAGTAACTATTATGGCTTGGGATCTTTTTTTTATGGACCTTGGACTTTTCGCAAGTAAAAGTTTTTTGGTTGTTTTCTCCATAGGCCTTGTTCTTGTGCTGATTGCGATTCTTGTCGCTCGCGCCAGTGATAAATTTGAAATTGAAGTGCAAGCTCTGCACCATAAAATCAAAGAAGATGCTCTGATGCTCAAAGAACTGATGTCGACCAAGGAAGAACTGAAAGAGCAAAAAAAACGTCTGAAAGAAGAAATGAAGGCGGAAGAAAAAGAAGGGCCTAAGAAAAAATTCTTTGTGCTGAATTTCAAAGGGGACATTCACGCTTCCCGAGTTGAAGGTCTTCGTCAAGAGATCACCGTTTTATTGGGTGTTGCCTCGGAAGAAGATGAAGTGATTGTACGACTTGAAAGCCCTGGTGGTGTGGTCAGTGATTATGGATTAGCAGCCTCTCAATTGATGAGACTTCGATCTCGAAAAATTCCTTTGACTGTTTGTGTGGATACGGTGGCCGCCAGCGGTGGATATATGATGGCCTGCGTGGCGAATAAAATTTTAGCAGCTCCCTTTGCGATTGTTGGTTCCATAGGCGTTGTTGCTCAGGTTCCAAACTTTCATCGTCTGCTAAAAAAACATGATGTGGACTACACAGAGTACACAGCCGGTGAATTCAAACGCACCGTCAGTATTTTGGGTGAAATCACTCCTCAAGGAGAAGAAAAGTTCAAGCAACAACTTGAAGAAACCCACGTCTTATTTAAAGACTATGTTCAAAGTCATCGCCCTCAACTTTCTATCAAGGATGTTGCCACAGGAGAATACTGGTTTGGAGAAGTGGCTTTGAAAAAAGGACTGGTCGATGCTCTGATGACCAGCGATGATTATATTATGGAAGCTAGCACTCAAGGCGCTGTTTACGAGATCACTTACAATATCAAAGAAAAATGGAAAGACAAAATCAGTCATATGATTTCTGCTGTGGTTGAAAAATCCTTGAAGGCCGGATTAAAAATCATTGAACAAAAAACAAAATACCCTCTATAATTTTTAAGGAGGACTATTGAAGACCAGCCAAGATTCCACCTTCACGCAATCAGATTTGCCCTATGTTCGGGTTCAAAATTTAGTCACACAGTTTGACTTAAAATCTGGCCCCTTCAAAGCTGTGCATGATGTCAGCTTTGATATTCGCGAAGGAGAAACCTTGGGAATCGTAGGAGAATCTGGCTGCGGAAAATCGGTCACCTCTTTTTCTTTGATGGGGCTTTTGCCTGCCGCGGGTCGCATTGTTCAGGGACGTTTTCAGCTAGGTTCAAAAGATGTTTTCACTCTTTCCAAGGAAGATTACCAAGAACTCCGAGGTGGAGAAATGGCCATGATTTTTCAAGAGCCCATGACCGCCTTCAATCCTGTTTTAAGCATCGGTCAGCAAATTGATGAACAAATCCAAAGACACCTGCGACTATCTTCCAAAGATGCTCGCCATCGATCCATTGAAATGCTTCAGAAGGTGGGCATTCCGTCTGCGGAAAAACGCTACGAAAGTTATCCTCATCAACTTTCCGGGGGAATGCGACAACGGGCCATGATTGCTATGGCCTTAAGTTGCCGGCCTCGCTTTCTGATTGCAGATGAGCCTACCACCGCTTTGGATGTGACCATTCAGGCTCAAATTTTAGAATTGATTCAAAATTTTCAAGTCGAAGAAAAAATGTCGGTGCAATTCATCACGCATGATCTTGGTGTGATCAGCGAAATTTCAGAACGAGTGATGGTCATGTATGGTGGAATGACATGTGAATTGGCTTCGAATAAAAATTTATTCACAAATCCTTTGCACCCCTACACCGAAGCTCTGATTGAATCACGACCTCATTTTGGTCAACGAGTGAGTCGCCTTCGTAGCATCGAAGGCAGTGTCCCCGCTCCCCATGAACTTCCCGCAGGATGTCCTTTTGCAAACCGTTGTTCCAGAGCCACGGAAGTTTGCTGGAAACAGCGGCCCGCGCTTCGAGAATTGCAACCCCAGCATTTTGTTGCCTGTCACGAACCTCTTCTTGGAAAAGGAGGGTAAGAAAAATGGAAGCCTTATTGACAGTTGAAAATTTAAAAAAATATTTTTCTGTTTCCACTTCGTGGTGGAAAAAATCTCAAACACTGAAAGCCGTGGATGGAATCAGTTTGGAAGTATTTCCAGGTGAAACATTGGGTCTTGTTGGAGAATCTGGCTGCGGAAAATCAACCTTGGGACGCACTCTGATCCGCTTGTATGAGCCCACGGAAGGAAAAATAAAATTTCAGGGAAAAGATTTTCTGTCCCTTCAAGGAAAAAAACTTCGCGAAGCTCGCCGTCAATTTCAAATGATTTTTCAAGATCCTTTTTCCTCATTGGACCCCAAAATGACTGTGGGTCAATTGATTGGACAACCCTTCGTGATTCACAAAGTCCTTTCTGGAAAAGACCTTGAAGATCAGGTGAAAAAACTTTTGACCTCGGTGGGATTGAAGGCTTCTCATATCAATCGCTACCCTCATGAATTTTCAGGGGGACAACGTCAACGCATTTGCATTGCCAGAGCCATGGCGCTGAACCCACAATTGATTTTAGCCGACGAACCTGTCAGCGCCTTGGATGTTTCAATCCAAGCCCAAATTCTGAATCTGCTGAAAGAACTTCAAGAACAAAGAAATCTGACTTTGATTTTTATCAGTCATGACCTGAGTGTGATTGAACATATGTGTGATCGCATCGCTGTGATGTATTTGGGAAAAATTGTCGAACTTGCAGATCGAGAAGAACTTTTCCGCAACCCTCAACATCCGTACACAAAGGCTTTGATCGCCTCCATTCCACGTGTAGGACAGGGCCCAAGAAAAATCCATCGCGGACTTACGGGGGAAGTACCAAGCCCTTTAAATCCCCCGACGGGTTGTTCCTTTCATCCGCGCTGCCCTCAGGCCACAGAACAGTGCCAACGACAAATTCCGCAACTTCGATCCGTCTCACCCCAACATCAGGTGGCATGTGATCTTGTCTTAACCACGAACAATGACCGATCTTCAGGAGGTATCTCATGAAATTGAAACTTGGATTTTTTTCTCTTCTGAGTCTTGCTCTTTTTTCTCCGCCTAGTTTTTCACTTTCCAATAAGGAGTTTAAAATTGGAATGGTTCAAGAGTTTGAAAATCTGAACCCCATGATCATGTCCATGTCTGCCACGACCTATATGGCTCATATGGTGAATAGAACTTTAGTATCTTTAGATGCTGATGGAAAATGGTACCCCCAATTGGCCAAGCAAATTCCCACCAAAGAAAATGGACGGATGAAGGTAGAAGGTTCTGGGGATAAAAAATTTATTGTGGCGAAATGGGATATTATTGATGCTGCAAAGTGGGGAGATGGTACCCCAGTAACATGCGAAGACTTTGCCTTTTCATTGAAGGTCTCCTCAAGTCCCAATGTGAGCGTTGGCAGTAAATCTTCCTATGATCTGATAGAAAAAATCACTTGGGATCCAGCAAAGCCAAAAAATTGCACATTCAAGTACAAAAAAGCCACCTATGATTACTTTCATGGGTTAAGTGAATTTTATCTTCTTCCAAAACATCTGGAAGAATCTGTTTTTCAAAAACATGCTTCACAACCTCAAGCTTATGATCGAAATTCCAACTACACAAAAAATCCAACGTTACCAGGTTTGTACAATGGTCCCTATCTGATTTCAGAAGTGAAGTTAGGATCCCATGTTGCTTTTGTTCCTAATCCTCATTTCTATGGAAAACCAACAAAAATCCAAAAGGTCATCGTCAAATTGATCCCTAGCTCTTCAACATTAACGACAAATTTAAAGGCAGGAAACATTGATATGATTTCCGTGATGGGCTTAAGTATGGATGAGGCTCTCATTTTTGAAAAGAAAGTGAAGTCAGAAAATCTTCCCTACCAAGTCTTATTTCAACCTAGTCGCGTTTATGAGCATATTGATTTTAACTTAGACAATCCTATTTTAAAAGATGTACGAGTTCGCCAAGCACTGATGTATGGAATGAACCGACAAGAAATGGTCAATTCACTTTTTGAAGGAAAACAAGCTGTTGCTGATCACTTTATACATCCCTTAGATATCTGGTACACCAAAGACCCCAAAAAAGTGAATATCTATACCTACAATAAAAAGGAAGCCTCTCGCTTATTAGATGAAGCTGGATGGAAGATGGGACCCAACAATGTTCGAATGAAAGATGGTCAAAAACTTTCCTTTACTTTTATGACCACCGCTGAAAACAAACTGCGTTCTGTGGTTCAAACTTATCTACAGAATCAATGGAAGAACTTAGGTATCGACATTGTTATTAAAAATGAACCTGCGCGGGTCTTCTTTGCAGATACAACGCGAAAACGTGCTTTCCCCGCTTTGGCAATGTATGCTTGGACAAGTGCGCCTGAATCTTCTCCAAAAACACAAATTCATTCTTCACAAATTCCAAGCAAAGAAAACACATGGGTAGGACAAAATTATCCTGGATGGAAAAATCCTCAGGTTGATTCCTGGGTAGATGATGTGGAAAAAGAATTTGATTCCAAAAAACGTGTTAAAATTGTTGAGAAGATTTTAAAATCCTTCACCGATGAATTGCCCGCGCTGCCATTGTTCTATCGATCTGAAATTGCTGTGATCCCTTCAACTTTGAAAAACTTTCGTCTGACGGGGCATCAATTTCAAGATACGAATAATATTGAAAATTGGGACCTTGAATCCTCGAACTAATTTTCTGAAGAGAGGCCACTTTGTTTTTGTTTATCTTTCGTCGCATTCTTCAAAGCATATTGATGATTTTCATCATGTCTTTCTTTTGTTATTTTCTGATGAATTTAATGCCAGGCGATCCCGTCGATCAAATGCTGGCCTCCAATCCGAAAATGACCTCTGAAGATGCAGATCGTTTGCGCAAACTTTATGGCGTTGATCAGCCCATCACGGTTCGCTACAGTCATTGGATCCAAGATATTCTTCACGGAGATTTAGGATATTCTCGCACCTACCGCATTCCTGTGACGGAAATTCTGGGACCAAGACTTCTGAACTCGATGATTCTGGCCTTAAGCTCCCTGATGTTCTCTCTTCTGATCGCCATTCCTATTGGAGTTTTCACGGCCCTGAAGCAAGGATCTAAGTGGGATCACTTCGTGAATCTTTTTGCCTTCGCAGGGATTTCGATGCCCTCCTTTTGGTTGGGTATACTTTTAATCCTGATTTTCAGTGTTGGTCTCAAAATTTTACCAGCAGGAGGCACCAGCAGCATTGATACCACAGAACTTTCGGGATGGGATGCCCTTCTGGATCGTTGCAAGTATTTGATCCTTCCCACTCTGTCCTTGTCTGTGATGCAAATTGGTCGATTTTCTCGCTTCGTTCGATCCTCGATGATTGAATCCATGAATCATGATTATATTCGCACAGCCAAAGCCAAGGGCTTAGCAGACTTTCAAATTCTGTGGCGCCACGGATTTCGAAATGCCCTTATTCCCGTCATCACTGTTGTGGCCCTGAGTATGGGAGGAATTTTTTCAGGAGCTTTGATCACGGAAACTCTTTTCAGTTATCAAGGTGCGGGAAAATTGGTCTACGAGTCCATCCTTGGAAATGATTACAATGTGGCAATGATTTCACTACTTGTCTCTGTGACCATGGTTTTGCTGATGAGTCTGGTTGCTGATTTACTTTATGCGTGGGTGGATCCGCGAATTTCTTTGAAATAGGTGACTTCATGAATAGTGCAATTTCAGATGACATTCTTAAGCTTGAAAAATCTCAGTCACTGACAAGCCTGATGTGGGAAGCCTTTTGCCAACATCAAGCCGCGGTGGTGGGCCTTATCACCATTCTGTTTTTTTCATCCCTGGCTGTTTTGGCTCCGTGGATCGCCTCGCTGACTGGCTTATCGATGGAAAAGCAAAATCC
>JACCDG010197638.1_pt1 | contig 11300 bp, 13 predicted proteins | sample 7442471 | NCBI WGS metagenome assembly JACCDG01 (sample SAMN15323444, study PRJNA562643) | freshwater metagenome | isolation source: river surface water | place: USA:Blue River Watershed | collected 2017-08-17
AAAGTAATTGATTTAAGTAATGGTCAACAATCTTTAGGAGAAATTGAAAAAGAACTTGAAAAGTTGTTAAACTCCTAATATTTATTTGTAAATAAAAAAATGACGTTCGGCCAAATCAAATCCCTTATCGAAAAAAACCTTCTTGAATCCTACAAAAATGAAGCGGATTTTAAGAAAAGTTTACGCGAGTTCAAACATAACGTTTTGAACAACAAATCTATTTCTAAAGTATATAATCTTTACGACCAATTAAGTACTCCACAAGGATTAACTGAATCTGAAGCCAAAGAATTCTTAGAAGAAGGTGTAAATCTTTTACAAAGAATTTTACCATCTATTAAAATGCCAAAGTCATTAGAAGAGGAAGTTAACAACAATTATTCGGATATTGATACTTTGGTTTATACAAAGAAAATTGGGATATCAGAAAGAATCAAAGCTAAGAAAAATATTATTGAAACTTTGAAAGGTAATAAAAATTCAATTAAAGAATCAATCAACATTCCAGTTACATCGATGGTTAAAATTGCTAACCAAACACTTAGAAACTACATAGAGACTATGGATGAGAATTCTAAAAAAGAATTTTTCCAAATTGTTTCTGAAGACAATAAAAATCTTGAAAATAGATTTGAAGAGTTGAAAACTAGTGCAATTTCCAAATTACAGAATATTTTGGAAAACGAAAGTGAAAGTGATGTAAAAACTAAGATTAATGAAACTATCGACAAGTTAAAAGAGGAAAAGTTTGACCAATTGAATTTCCTAAAATTGAAAAATTTAGAAGGTTCCCTTTAAGAATTTTTAACTTTGTTTGTGTAGATTGCTTTTAATAACGCCTTCCTTTTTTGTACAGATGGTTTCACATACTCTTTTCTATTGAGTAATTGTTGATTCTGTTTTGTTTTTATCACTTTTGATTTTAGTGTCTTAAGAGCTCTCTCAAGATTATCACTGTTTTGAATTTTGATTATTAGCATATATTACAAATATCTCTTATTTACGAGAAAATTTTGACTATGATGATTATATGTAGTATTTTTTTAAAAAATAAACTACATAACATGAAAATTAATGAAGAAGGGTAAAAGTGTAAAGTTAAAGCTATTCACTCCAATCAAATCAAGTTACGGAACCGTAGATTCAAAAAACTTAAAATCATTATACATAAACATTCAGTCTTGGGTTACCCCAAAATATGATACAGACAATTGGAACCGAGTTGTCGGCATCTTAAGCAGAGAAATCAAACATTCAGTTTTTAATTCAATCAACACAGAATTTTTCAGAGAACAAAGCATTGTTGATTTAGATTTAAGAACAAGTGGAATTTCAACGGGAAAAAAATCATTTTTCAATTTAGAAGTTAATCTATATGTGAAATCTCAATTAGATTTTAAATCAAAAGATGTAAAGGAATCGGTCAAAAACATCGTAAAAACTATCTTCAAAGAAAACATTTCGAACAACAAATACTTCAGTTTTTCGTTAACTAAAAAACCTGAGGTTAATAAAGTTGACTGACCAATATATTTATCTAAAAAACCTTAATGAAGAATTTAAGAATATTAGAGGCGAATGAACTTGGTCATGGAATTTTGATAGAAATGGACGCAGGTTTTGTTTCCCCAAAAGATGAAAAAAATATAAAAGTTTTACAGGAAGCGGCTAACTTGGATTATAGAAATCCATTCGAGTTCTATGCTGTATTACAGAAATATGATACCCCTAACAGAAACGGAAGATTCTACCCTGAAAGAATTCTAAAAAGAGAAGCAGACAATTATAAAAAAACTATCTCTAAGGGTCTTTCAACATCAGAGTTGAATCACCCTGAATCATCACTTATAGATTTAGACCGTGTATCACATCTGATTACTGATATATGGTGGGATAAAAATATCCTTATGGGTAAATTAAAATTACTTACTACACCAGGTTTTCATGAAAGAGGTATTGTATCATCAAAAGGTGATGTTGCAGCTAACCTTATGAGACAAGGTGTGACCTTAGGAATTTCATCTCGCGGGGTGGGGTCTCTTAAAAAGGTTGGTGAAAGAAATGAAGTACAGGATGACTTTGAATTAATTTGTTTTGATTTGGTTTCATCTCCATCAACACCAGGAGCATACCTTTTCACCAATGCGGACGATAGGTCAAAGTATGAAGAGAATTTGGACGAGGAAAAAAAGAATCGTGAAAAATCGTCCGAACCAATGGACAAATCTATTGACTTGATGAAAAAACTTACTCATTATTTAGGAAAATAATTATATGGACGAAAAGTATTTTGTTGCTAAAATTCAGTATGAACTTCCTGACGATAACACAGGAAAAATCAAAAAGATTAGAGAGGAAAAACTTGTAAGAGGTTTTTCAGTCACGGATGTTGAGGCTAAAGTTACAAAAAGATATGAATCTTTTTCATACGATTGGAGAATAACATCAGTATCGGAGAGTAAAATCGACGAGGTAATAGAAAAGTAAAAGTGGTCCAAAGACCACTTTTTTTATTTAATAACATATTTATAAAGAAAAATAATATGTTATTTACCCTAATATATAAGAACAGTTCGAACGAACAAACTACTGTAAATTTGAGTGGTTCGAACATGTCTGCAGCAATTTTATATTGTGATGCAAATAATTTCACACCCATACAAATTGGGTCACAAAACTCAGATTTGTTGCTAAATAATCCTTCATTAAACACTGCTTATTTGGTTGGTTTGAAAGATTCGTCAACAGAAGCAACATCAAGCACAATAATTTACGACACATTTAGTAACGTAGAATCTTGGATAAATTCTCAATCCAATAAGGTTGTAATTACTGTATCTATCCAAAATAGAGCTTTTGTACAAGCCTAAAATAAACTTTTCTCTATTAGACACTATTTATAGAGTAAAATAATTAATTTTCTCATGCAAGAAAACAAAAATTTAGTTGAAGAGGCGCTCATTCAAATGAAAAATGTTGAAGAGGCTATCGCCGAAAATGCAAAAGGAATACTTGCTTCTACTATGAAGGAAGAAATCAATCAATTAGTAAAAGAATCTCTTTCGGAACAAGATGACGAAATGGAGGTTGATGCAGAGGTAGACATGGACATGGATGACGAAGAGTTAGACATGGATATGGATGCTGATAATGAGGAAGACATGGACATGGAATTAGATATGGACATGGATTCTGATGAAACTCCAATAGATTTAACTGACGCTTCCGACGAGGAAATTCTTAAAGTGTTCAAAGCTATGGGTGAAGAAGATGGTATCATCGTTAAAAAAGACGGTGAAGACATTCATCTTTCTGATACTAATGCAGACACAGAATACCTTGTAAAGCTTGGTGAGTCTGAAGAAGACAAAAATTTAGAAGAAATGCAAATGGACGAAATGGAAGACGTTGATACACAGAGTGTAATCGACGCAATTTTTTCAAATGATGGTAACATCGAAGACGACCAAGAAATGGAAGACGACGAAGAAGTCATGTATGAAATCGAGTTCGAAGACGAAGATTCTGACGAAATGATGGAAGAAGATGATGACGAAGATTCTGACGAAATGATGGAATCAGATGATGATGAAGATTCTGATGAAATGATGGAAGAAGATGACGACGATGATTCTGATGAAATGATGGAAGAAGATGATGACGAAGAACTTGAAGAAGATGACGATATGTTGGATGAAGCATACGACCACAAGAAGGTAAAAAAATCCGAAACGAAAGAGGGTAAAAATATGTCTGTAAAACCTAAAGGTGTTGGAATGGGTAAAGCTAAATTCTCGTATAAGAAATCATCAGGTGGTTTCAGTGAGGACAAAAAAGAAGGTCCTAAAACTATGGGAACAGGCAAACCTAAATTCGAATACAAGAAAGGTGAAAATATGGGAGGTAAAAACAAAGTTGTAAAAAAGGCTGAAACTAAAGAATCAGCAAGAACTTTGGGTAACGGTACAAGAAATTACGCTAAGAGAAAAGGTTCTCTTCCTAAATTAAAGGTAATCCCTAACAAGGCGATTAAGGAAGGTTTCCAAGATGACGCAGCAGAAATTGCTATGTTAAGAGAAAAGAACGAAGAATACAGAAAAGCATTGAATGTTTTCAGAGAAAAACTCAATGAAGTTGCAATCTTCAACTCAAACTTAGCATATGCAACAAGATTGTTCACAGAACATTCAACAACTAAAAAGGAGAAAATAAATATTCTTAGAAGATTTGACGATGTTGAGTCTTTGAAAGAATCAAAATCTCTTTATAAGTCAATTAAAGATGAGTTGGGTAAGACTGAAACTAAGTCTATCAACGAATCAGTTGAAAAGAAAATTAACAATACTGTATCATCAGGCTCAGCGGTTAATTTAATTGAATCTAAAACTTATGAGAATCCTCAGTTCTTAAGAATGAAAGATTTGATGAGCAAATTAGGTTAAAAAAAATAAAATAAATAAAAACTAAAAAATACTCAAAATGGGAGCATTATTAGAATCAGGTCTTGTTGGTAACATCGGTCTTAAGCACCTTAAAGTTATCAAAGAAGACACAATCAACAAATGGGACAAATTAGGATTCTTAGAGGGTCTTAAAGGTCACATGAGAGAGAACGTAGCACAACTTTACGAAAACCAAGCTTCTCACTTAATCAACGAAGCATCATCTACATCTGATACAGGTGCATTTGAAACAGTGGTTTTCCCTATCGTTAGAAGAGTTTTCTCTAAATTATTAGCAAACGATATCGTTTCAGTACAAGCTATGAACTTACCAATCGGTAAATTGTTCTACTTCGTACCTAACATTCAAAGTTACGACCCAGCGGCGGCTGCTGGTTATAACGAGCATTTCGCACCTTATGGAGCACCAAATGGTCCAGAATCACCAAACGCAGGTTATAACTACAACAACGGTAGAGACCTTTATGATAGATTTTATGAAGGTAACGAACCAGCGTTAGACCCACCAGGTTTATTCGATTATTCAAAGGGTTCTTTCACTTCTGTAACTTCAGCTATAACTTCGGTTGTAACTGCAGCTTGGAACAATACTACTTTGAATCTTGAGGCATCAGGTTATTCAACTGATAACTACAGAAAGGTATTAGTAATCATGAGTGGTTTTGCATCTGACGGAGCTGGAAAGCTTATCGGTCCTGATGGTAACCCAATTGATACTGAATCATTCCTTTCAGATTTAACTATCTATGGTGTTTCTGCGAACCCAACTACTGCGGGTGGTGGTCCTTACTTATTTAGAGTTGTAACTCAAAGATATGGTAAAGGTATCGTTCAATACGGTAACAATAACGCAACATCAGTATTCCCTACTGATTTAACAGATGGTGGTCAGTACGACAACATTTGTGATGTAAACGGTCAAATTTATCTTGAAATCGACCTTCAAGTTCCAGTATGTATTACATGTGATGGTTCTTTAGACGGTTACACAGGTTCAACTTTCTCTTCTACAACTGCAGCAAACGCAGCGTTCTCTGCAACTTATAGATTATATAAGAACTTGGAATTCGAAGATAAAATTGGTGAAGTTTCATTTGACCTTATGTCTGTAACAGTTTCAGTTACTGAAAGAAAGTTAAGAGCACAATGGTCACCTGAAATGGCACAAGACGTTGCGGCATTCCACAACATCGACGCTGAAGCTGAATTAACAGCTTTATTGTCTGAGCAAGTTGCTGCTGAAATCGACAGAGAAATCTTGAGAGACCTTAGAAAAGGTGCAGCTTGGAACTTAAGATGGGATTACAACGGATGGAAGAGATTAGGTGGTTCAGCTCAACCATACACTCAAAAAGACTGGAACCAAACGTTGATTACTGCAATCAACCAGCTTTCAGCTCAAATCCACAAATCAACTTTAAGAGGCGGTGCAAACTGGATTGTTGTTTCATCTGAAATCTCTGCGATTTTCGATGACTTAGAATATTTCCACGTTTCAAACGCAGCTCCTGAGCAAGACCAATACAACATGGGTATTGAAAGAGTAGGAACTCTTGCTGGTAGATACCAGGTTTACAGAGACCCTTACTTCCCACCAAACCAAGTGTTAATCGGTCACAAAGGAACTTCGCTTCTTGATACAGGTTATATCTACGCACCATATGTACCTTTACAACTTACTCCAACAATGTATAACCCATTCAACTTCACACCTATCAAGGGTATCATGACTAGATACGCTAAGAAAATGGTTAACAACCGTTTCTATGGTAGAATCACAGTTGATGGAGTTAGAACATTCGATTTGAAAGAGTTGAGATAATATGGTCTAACCAAAATAATAAAGGGTCCTTCGGGACCCTTTTTTTGTTATATGGATATTTATAATTAAAGATTTTTAAAATGATTAAACAGACATGGAATATTAACGCGGATGAAAGAGTAAGAATCTTAAAACTTCACGAAAACGCCACAAAGAATTTATATTTAATATCAGAACAAGAGCCTGTACAAGGACCTAGTAAAAACTTAGTTCTTAATCAAGATGAAAACTATATATATTATTTATCACAACCAACTTTTGCCGTTGGTGCAGATTACATAGATTGGAAAAAGGACTATTTTGTATATGCGTCAGACGGTGAAAAATCATATCAGACAACTATTTCATCCAAAGATGAAAAAGGTAGACCAACAAAAGTAGAAGTTCTAACAGACAAGATTCTACCTGATTTTAGAAAAAATGAATTCCTATTCAAAATGGTTAAATTACCAAAGAAAGATGGGTCCTATAATTATTCATTTGGTAATGAAATAACAGAGAGTGCGTTTCTTTATCAAGCTCAGGAAGCAAGTGGTTTGAAACTGAATGTAAGATATTTTGCGGTTACTTGGTACAACGGGAAACCAATAACAGTTGCGATATCATCAGAAGGTGGTTTATATGGGAAAGAAAATAGGATTAACTACGATGATTTAGAAATTTATTCTGAAACATTATTCAACCCTTACACCGATGTATTTGTTAGTAAAAAACTTGGAGCATTCTCATTAATAATGCCAACGTTGGTTACATCATATCCTATTGGTATTGGTAATGAAAAACCTGAAACACCTGGTGAAACTCCAGGAAAAGTGCCTACACCACCGCCACCACCAGTTCCTTTGGGTGATAAGTTCATGGATAACGTATCAGTACCAACTGCCGATGCAATCCTAAAAGACCCCAAATTTATTGAGTTCAAAAAGTTTGTTGAGGGTAATGATATGTCTAAATTTGTCTTCGACATTCAGTCATCTGCATCAAAATGTAGTGCGGGTTTCAAAGAATCAAATAAGGCAAACGGAAAATGGAGTGAAGACAAAGCCACATATCCTGACGTTACCGTAGACCCTCAAGCAGATAAAAAAGATTTGGGTAATTTGAATTTAACCAAAGCAAGAGCACAAAATCTTAAGAACTTTTTAGTTGCGAATGTACCAAAACTTAAAGACGCTAAGTTTAGAGTCATTGCTCAAGGGTCTAAAGGTAAGTGTGGGACTGAGGAAGAAAATAAGGAGTTTAGAAGAGTTGACCTTACGGTAACTGCCCTTTAATCTTCTCAGCAATTAGTACTTCCATTTCATAACGGTCAGAATATTCTTTCACATATGGTGTGAAATATAAATCTGAATTTACGTGGAATATCTCAAAGTATTTACAACCACCCCACTTTACGTCGGCATTCTTGTATTGTACATAACAAACAGTCTGAACTTTCATTTTTGTTTTATCTAACTTAGTGAATTCATAAGTGTCCAAAAACTTTAAGGAATTAATCTGTCTGTAATAAGTTAGGATGTAATTCTTATAATCTTCCAACAATTTATTGATGGATGTAAACTTTTGAATATCTATGAGTTTATATTCAAATTCAACATTCAATCCATATTTTTTCATTTGTTCGATGTCCTCAGAAGCTTTGATTTCATTCAAATAATACACGTATCCCTTATTCTGTGAATAAGACATTAAAGATACAAATACAAGTAGTAGGGTAAGGATATATTTCATATTATGAGTTTTTACAAAGGTAATCATTATTTGATAATTACAAAATTTTTTCAATCAAATCAATCCTTTTTTTTATTGGGATATTTATCAATAGATGAAAAACAATTTAAGAGAAACAACTGGTTCAGGTAGTTCGGGACGAATGAGGATTCCATTAGTTCTGGCACCCCAATTGTGGAAAAAAGAACCTTTGGAACCATTCGTAACACCAGTGTCTGATTATGTTAGTGCGGTTAACGCTTATGATAGTTATGACGGGGAAATGGAAAGAGACTCTGCAACCATCCGTAAAAATGAAAGAAAGGCTATCAGTAAGGCAAAAAAGGCGGAGAAATTATTTTCACAAAGTGATGATGACGGAAATCCAATAAATGGGTATTCACCTATGGGGAGTGATGCCCCTGGTACACCTGATTATATTAGAAAGATGGCTCACATACCAAAAAGTGAATATGAACCTGTATTGAAAGAAGATTTGGCGGTTTGGTTCGGTACGAAGAAAAAACCTAAGGGTAGCAAACAACCTAAAGGACCTTGGGTTAATATATGTAGAAAAAAAGAAGGTGGTGGTCATCCTCCGTGTGGTAGACCTGAAGCTAGTGGTAAGGGTTACCCAAAATGCCGAGCCGCAGGAGTTGCATCAAAAATGTCTGATTCAGAAAAAAGAGCCGCTTGCCAACAGAAAAGAAATGCCGAAAAAAAGGACCCCAAAATTGGTACAGGAAACAAACCTACCATGACTTCGTATAAACCAAGAAAAGAGTCTATTAGAGACGTAATTAAAAAGGTTTTAAGAGAACAGTACAACCGAGAAATGTTATATCCTGTTGAACAGGTATATATGATGACGAACAAAGCCCCTGTAGAACTAAAAAGAATAGTTAAAGGATTAAAACCAATTGATTGTGTGAATAAGTCAGGAGAAAAAAGAAGTTGTTTCAGAATTCCTGAAGTGTTATTTGTTTACCTAACAGGAAGATATTAATCTAGTTTGTCTAAGATTTTCTTCAGAGAGTGTTGGATGTTACTTCTTATCTCGACTTCAATTTCTTCTCTTTGTTTTTCCAAAGTTTGGTCAAATAAGTTATTCAAACCTATAAAACTACTACTGTCTTGAAAATAAACACTGTAACTATACACGTGATTAACCACATGTACAGTGTAAGTTTCTAAAACAATATACATACTAAGAGATTCGTTCTTAATTATTCTTTTTGCTGAAAGGGGGGAGAAACTCAATTTGGACATAGGATGTTGAATCATCTTATCGCAAATTTGGTGAGCAAACTTTTCCTCGTCAGTAATAACTGGTCGAGGGTCAAATTTTTCTTTTAATGTGAGAAATATTTTGTAGAGGAGATTTGGGATAAGACCGACTACTTTGTTATTTTCCATAAGACAAATATAGGTAAATCATTTCTGATTAACAATAAGCACCTGAACATCTTTTTTGTCCATCGAGTCCTTTGATTTTACCCTTACATACAGATACCGCATAACCATTAGCATAAGCTGATGGGTATACTTTAAACTTAGATTTAGCAGCGGCTTTTCCTCTTGCACAAAGTTTTGTACCAGTTTTCTTTCTACCTTCATTCAAATCTTCAAAATCAACGTATTGTTTCATTTTTTTTGTTTCATTCATCATGAAGTCGAAAACTTGGTCCATGTTGGTTTTTGCTTCTGATACGTGGTCATCAGCCCAATCGTGACCGTTTTGAATGATTTCATCAATCATTTGTGGGTCCAATTCCAATAACATATCACATTGTCTTCTGATTTGTTGAAGATTAGAGAAAAACATATAGTTGGCTGGTTCTTGCATTTGTTCTTTTAGAGCTTTCTTAACAAGGGACTCCAAGTCATTTTCATTCAATTTAATTATTTTTTTCATTTTACATTCACGATTGAAAAGGTTAATTGTTTTTTATAAGTATCTTTTTCTCCCGAAGTATTCACTTGGATATCAACATAATATTGATTTGGTATTTTATCTCTCATGTCGAATATAAAATAATACTCATTTGGCGTTCTGTTAATCGGAGTCCAATCTTGAACTTGTACTTCAGTTGTTCCTTCTTTAACGTAAACTCTATAGAATGCAGAAACATCTAATAACATTTGTTGACCTGTGTAAGCCTTTTTGATTGTTACCCCAACCTTTCTGATATCTGTACTTAAAATCTGTTCATTCTGTAAAATACCGTAGAAATTAAAACCAAATTTTTGTGGTTCTTTTGAAAGTGAACCGATTTGGATACCAGCGGTATATTGTTGTAAGGTGAAGGTATTTGTTACGTTTGGTAATGATTGTCCATTAATTGTAAGACCTGACCAAACATCATAATATTGGCAAGGTGTTGGACCTGTGAATCCGTTTGGAACAATTACTTCATATATCCCTTTGGTCCTCAAACATGTTTGTAACGTAGCCATTCCACTTACCGCAACACCATTTCTATCTTCGATTCTTACCACGGGGTCTGAATCCAAATTAACAAAGTCACCATTTTGATAGATGTAAAGGTATAGTTTGTTTTCTTGGTTTTTCAAAAACTGATTTCTATCGTCCTGAATGAAATCATCATAATTAGTTAAAAGATATGGTTGGTAGAACGTTTGAGTGTGTCTCGAAAAGAATGCTACACTGTAACTGTCCGTTAGACCTGTAATGTTTTCAATCTGTGGAAGATATGCAAGACCCCATCCAGTAACTCCTGTTATTGTACCTTGTAATATTCCGTTGACTTCATTAGTCATGTCCATATTAAGGTCTTCGTTACCAAGTTCAAAATGTTGTCTTGCTACGATTGTAAGACCTGAATAATTAACATTACCTTCGTTTTTATTGTTATAAATTCCTGGCTGTGACCATCTATCAAGAGTTGTTGTTTGGTACCAGTTTGATGGTCTTGTAGAAAAACTTCTTGGGTCTACATAGGTAAGAGGTGCAGAACCCCCCTGTGCGCTATTTTGAGCTATGTTAAAGTCATTATAATCATAACCGACACCTTCGTCCCATTCTTGAGGAAGTCCCGTAGAACCTGATATTTTGGGGATTCTAAAGAGTATTAAATCAAATGATGTTGCTCGTCTTCTTGTATCGGACATTGTTGTGTTTAACAGCTCGTTGTCGAAAGAAGAAGTATTGGTCATTTTAAGGGTATGAGTCATCGCAGAAGTACAACCCGTTGAGATTGTTCCCGTATCTATCATTTCTTCAAGTAATGATAAATCCAAATCAAATATAAATCTTGTGTATCCATAGTTGGGTACAAGGTAAT
>JACCDG010191460.1_pt1 | contig 11296 bp, 10 predicted proteins | sample 7442471 | NCBI WGS metagenome assembly JACCDG01 (sample SAMN15323444, study PRJNA562643) | freshwater metagenome | isolation source: river surface water | place: USA:Blue River Watershed | collected 2017-08-17
TATCCGTTTCCTTGAATCGCTGAGTAGTGAACGAAGACATCTTGTCCGCCGCCATCTACCGCGATGAAACCGAAACCCTTTTCAGAGTTGAACCACTTTACTTTGCCTGTTGCCATTTAACTTATTTCCTTCAGTCTTGATTGGGACAAACGAGATTTTCTAGCTTGTCAGTCTTCCCGTTCTCCAGACCAAACAAGCAAAAGCAAGCGGTATTCGAAAAGCGTTGGACTAGCGCTGAGTCTACCCTGAGAATTAACCATCAAAAACAATTCTTGAAATCTCTACTAGACAGAGCGTGAAATCCGGATAAGAATCCGACAAGCAGATGGGCTGGGGAAGGTCGCATCTGCAATGGATGCGGCTTGCTAACCCAGGAGCTGCGATGAAGAGATTGTCAGAGGTCGGAATTGGTCCGGCCCATGGTTATTTACATATTTATTCGGCGCCCCGCGCTGTTGCAAAACATATTGAGTGGGGAGTAGCTGAAGTTTTGGGCTATCCAGTTTCAATGAATTGGCAATCGCAGCGGTTAGTTCCTGGTTCAGTGACCGCCGATTTTTCCTGGAGCGCACTTGTCGGAAATGGCGCAAAACTAGCCAGCACACTTAAAGGTTGGCACTACTTAACTTTTGAAGTTTATGAATCAGCTGGCGTTCAAGGAGAAGGTTCATTATTCATGTTTACTCCTGAACTCGGACTTTTTCATGGCAATGTCGGAATGACCGGCAATCTATTAATTGATGAGAATCAGATGCGAAGTGTTTTGCGTGAGAATTTGAAGAGCAATGATTTAGTTGAGGAACTTGAGAAACTAATGGGAAAGAAGTGGGATGTTGCACTGGAGCCATTTAGATTCAATCGGGATGGAGATAGCACTTCGTCTGATAGAATTTCGGTATGACATCAGAAACTCGCGAAAAATCTATTTCCTTAATTATTGCGGCCGCAGTTGTTGCTTTAGCAATGGGTCTTGGATTGAACCAAGTTGGCAGCGGATTTGCATCTAGATCCAATGAAGGAATTACCGTAACGGGTTCGGCGCGAGTGGAAGCAAAAGCCGATAAGGCAGTTTGGCCGATGAATGCAGAATACGTAGCACCAACCCAGAGCGTCGCTGTTTCAAAAGTCGGAGTAGCTGTTGATGCATTGGTTAAGTATTTGACTAACGGTGGCATCTCATCTGATGCAATTGAATTTGGATCAGTATCTGCCTATCCACAAGAAGAATACGTTAACGGTTCGAGCACAGGTCGCATCACTAGTTACCGAGCATCTCGATCTGTAACAGTTCGCACTGATGATGTAAATCTAGTTTTGAAATTGAGTACCAATTTAGGTTCGTTATTAGAGACCGGAATTAATGTCTCCAATTACGGCCCGCAATATTATGTTTCCAAGTTAAGCGAACTTCGCCCAGAGCTATTGAAAGAGGCGATGCAGGATGCAAGATTGCGCGCGAACTCAATTGTGGAAGCTACCGGTGGCAAAGTTGGAAATGTCATGAGCGTCCGCTCCGGTCCATTCCAAGTTACATCAACAGACTCGGTAGATACCTCAGCTGGTGGTTTCTATGACACGATGACAATTGATAAGACCATAACCTCCACAGTTACAGTGGTTTTCAAGGTTAAGTAGCGCTTCGGTTCACAAACCAAATCTGCACACTATGTGGTTGAACTAGGGTCTGATCACTTGGCTTACTCAACTTAGGTGAAAATTCACTCTCAAACATTGCCGAGTCAAAAACAGTTCGATAACTCTCACCCCAAATTGCATTTGGCAAGGTAAAACTATGAGCTTCACTATCGCCATTTAGAATCACAAATAGACCTTGTTTATGAGTCGCATCCATAATAAAGGAGAGGTGACGGAGCGAATTATCTTGCCAATTCTGGCCAATCATTTCTAAACCGTCCCTATGAAACCATGCAATATCTTTTCGTTTCGTTCCTTGATCTAATGACCCCGTAAAGAATTCATCAATAATTTCAGAGATATACCGCGCTCTAATCGAACTTAGCGATGAGAGAGTTTCTAGTAAATCAGTATTCTGATTATTCCAGGAAAGTGTCCAGCCACCGTGAAAATTCTCGGGCGCATCCCACGGAAGATTTGGGTTTAAAGAGTATGCGTTATTTGATCCAGATTGGGATCGGTCATTCTCATCACCCATAGTTAGCATTGGAACTCCAGATGAAATCATTAATGTTGCAAGGAGCGATTTTTTCAATCGATGACGGAGTGAATTAATTGCGATATCGTCAGTTGGGCCCTCAATACCTACATTCCAGGATCGATTCTGATTGCTGCCATCTTGGTTGCCTTCTAAGTTCGGTTCATTATGTTTTTCAAGATACGAAACTAAATCGGTCAAAGTGAATCCGTCATGCGCAGTAACAAAATTAATTGAACTTGTTGGACCGCGAAAGTAGAAAACATCATTTGAGCCGGCAATTCTTGAGGCGAGATCGGAGACTCCGGCGCTAAATCCTTGAGCTGAATCAGCGAGCCAAAATTGTCTGACCGCATCTCGATACGCATCGTTCCACTCGCGCCACGGATGCGGAAAATCGCCTAAGGCATAGCCCTTGATATCCCAAGGCTCTGCAATCAATTTCAAATCTCGCAAAATCGGATCTGCCGAAATTGCTGAAACCAGGGCGCTAGCTATATCGATTTCACTTCGAGATCTTGCGAGCGCAGTAGTTAAATCAAAGCGAAAACCATCAACGCCAATAACTTCTGCCCACCAGCGAAGTGAGTCGGTAATCATTCTCGTGACAAAGGGGTTTCGCGTATCTAAAGTATTTCCACATCCAGTCAAATCTTCATATTGATCATCTGAAATATGCCGGTAGAAGGCTTTGTTATCTATACCTCGAAAAGAGAGCGTGGGACCGGTTTTTCCTTCTTCAGCGGTATGGTTAAAAACAACATCAAGAATCACTTCGATTCCTGCTTCATGTAGCTTGGCCACAGTTTCTTGTAGTTCGGAGATTGGATCATCAGTGGCCGCGTATGGAGAGTGGGGAGCGGAGAACGCAATTGGGTTATATCCCCAATGATTTATTCGACCTCGGGAACGGAGCGAGGTTTCTGTCAAGAAATGATGTATCGGCATTAACTCCAGCGTTGTAATGCCAAGTTTCTGCAAATGTGTAATTACGCTCTGGTGAGATAGCGCTTTGTAAGTTCCCCGCTCTGATTCTGGAATTGCTTGATTTCGAAAAGTAAATCCTCTTACATGTGCTTCATAAATGATTGTCTTATTCCAAGGAATGTGTGGATGCTTTACTTCGGGTTTACGGATACTGGCCACAACGGATAGCGGAACAAAAGGCGCAGAATTTCTAAGGTCTTGCTTATCAGTATCGCCGTTACCTAATTCATCAATTGCCTGATGACCAAAGATTTCCGGGCGATGCATCAATGTCCCTGAAATTAAATTCGCATATGGATCTATCAAGATCTTCTCTGGATTAAATCTCAAACCACGGGCGGGTTCCCAAGGGCCGTAGACTCGAAAGCCATATCTTTGACCGGCACCAATTCCTGCAAGATGTCCGTGCCAAATTGGACCATCGCGATGAGCAAGTGAGAATCTTGTCTCGGTCAGTTCGCCAGATTCATCATTGTTAAAGAGACAGACCTCGACCGCCTCAGCTGCCGGCGCCCAAAGGGCAAAGTCAGTTCCACCCTCTACAAGAGTGGCGCCAAGTTTTCCTGAGTCAGCGGCCTTCACTTTGGTATCCAACCATTGCGGCTGCGCCAATGAGGGCAACTTCAATTGGAGGGCGTGGTTACCGACCAGTAGCATTTCCGGCATGAAGATTGCCATCTGCGTGAAGCAAGTTCCTGATTCCTGGGCGGAGAAGAAGATGGTCTCTGGCCGACTAGATCGCGAAAGTGTTGATGCGGTTCTAAATGATTTAGATGAATATGCAATTGAAGAGGCGCTTCGAATCGTTGAACCTTTAAATGAAGGAAAAGAAACTCCAGAGCACACCATTACTTTGATTTCAATGGGCCCAGATCGAGCCAGCGAAGCAATTCGAAAGGGCCTTTCGATGGGAGCTGATTCTGGAATTTTGATCTCTGATGCGGCGCTTCAAGGCTCTGATGCAGTTTCGACGGCAAAGGTTCTTGCTAAAACAATTGCAGATGGTGGATTTGATTTAGTTTTCTGTGGAACTGAGTCGACAGATGCTCGAATGAGCGTGGTTCCTGCGATGCTCGCTGAATTATTAGGTTGGGCGCAGCTCACTTTTGCGGGGTCAGTAAAGATTGATGTCGCAGGTAAGAAAGTAGAAATCGCTCGCATGACAGATAGCGGCGTCGAATCAATGAATGCAAACTTTCCATGTGTTGTAAGTGTGATTGAAAAAATTAATGAACCGAGATATCCATCATTCAAAGGAATTATGGCAGCAAAGAAGAAACCGATTGAGAACAAAACCTTGGCCGATTTAGGAATAAGCTCCGGCGAAATAAAAGCCTGGAGTGATGTTCTGGATTCACAACCAAGAGCACCACGTGAAAAGGGTGTAAAGCTTGAGGATGCCGGTGATGGTGGAAGTAAATTAGCTGACTATCTATTAGAGAAGCGGTTGGTATAAAGATGTCAAAGATATTTGTAGTTGTCGATCACGATGAATCAAAAGTATCTAAATCTGCTTCAGAACTAGCTACATTTGCAAAGCGCGCCGGAGAAGTTGTTGGAGTACTACTTTGCAAGAATGGTTCAGGTGACTCATTGACTTCACAGTTGGCCGATTCTGGGTTAGCCAAGGTATTGGTTGTGGAAAATGACGAGATTTCTCAGCATGGAATTGCTGCAGCGACTTCAGCAATTGCGCAATTGGTAAGTAAGGAATCACCCAGCGCAGTTCTGATCTCTTCTTCAGCTCGCGGCAAAGAGATTGCCGGTCGATTAGCAGTTCGTTTACAGGCAGGTATCATCACTGATGCAGTTAATTTAGCTCCTGATTTATCAACCACCCAATCTGTTTTCGGCGGATCTTTCACTGTTAATGCCAAAGTGGGAACTGCGATTTCGGTAATCACAATTCGCCCTAGTTCGATCGAACCTGAAATCGGTGGCGGCGCACCAGCTATCGAGAAAGTTCAAATTTCTATTGAGCAAAAAGATAAATCTGTGACAATCACAAATGTAGAACCACCAGTAAAAGGTGGTCGACCAGATTTAACGGAAGCAAAAATTGTCATTTCTGGTGGCCGTGGCACAAATGGAAACTTTGCAGAAGTGGAGGCATTTGCCGATCTACTTGGCGGCGCAGTCGGAGCTTCACGTGCAGCAACTGATGCAGGTTGGTATCCACATACACATCAAGTTGGGCAAACTGGAAAAACTGTCTCACCACAGCTTTATGTGGCTTGCGGAATCTCCGGAGCAATTCAGCATCGCGCAGGTATGCAAACTTCCAAGACCATTGTGGCAATCAATAAGGATCCTGAGGCGCCAATCTTCGATTTGGCAGATTTTGGCGTTGTTGGCGATTTATTCTCTGTTTTGCCTCAGGCCCGCGAAGCCATCAGTTCAAAACGCGCATAACTTAAGTCGTACGCTGGTTTTAGACTTAAGCCCATGACACGCGTCTACTTTGATAATGCTGCGACAGCTCCAATCAATCCAGTAGCGCTTCAGGCATATCTGGAGCAAGCACGCGAATTAGGAAACCCTTCAAGTCTGCATGGCTATGGAAGAGAAGCTAGAAAAAAAGTTGAAGATGCTCGCGAAAAAATGGCAACATTTTTAGAGTGTCAACCAAACGAAATCATCTTTACAGCAAGCGGAACTGAATCAAATAATTTAGCAATAAAGGGAATCTATTGGCATCGCATTGCTGAGGATAAAAAACGTAAGGTAATCATAACTTCAACTTTTGAGCATCACGCAGTTCTTGATCCAATCAATTGGTTACGCGATAGCGAGGGTGCCGAGATTATCGAAGTACCTGTTGATCGCGACGGTTATTTAAAATTAGATTTTCTAAGAAGTGCTTTAGAAAATCGCAGCTCCGAAGTGGCTTTAATCAGCATCATGCACTCAAATAATGAAGTTGGAACTATTCAACCCATTGAAGAAGTAGTTAAGTTGGCAGACAGGTACCAAATTCCAGTTCACACAGATGCGGTTCAAAGTTTTGGCAAAGTGCCACTTTCATTTGCAGAACTTGGACTCTTCGCGATGACGGTTAGTGCTCACAAGATCGGCGGACCGGTTGGTGTCGGAGCTTTAGTCCTAAAGAAGGGAGTAGATATCACTCCACTACTTCATGGTGGCGGACAAGAACGAGATATCAGATCCGGAACTATCAATGCCGCAGGAATAATCGCATTTGCAACTGCAGCACAAGCTGCCCTAAGAAATCGTGAAAAAAATTCAGTTTTTGTCTCAGGGCTTAGGGATGTCCTTGCGGCAACAATAAAGAACGATTTGCCTGACGCTGTCTTTAATGCCGGAGCTGGCGAAAGATTACCTGGCATTCTCAATGTTCGTTTTCCAAATACCGAGAGCGATTCATTACTTTTGCTCTTTGATTCCGAAGGAATTGCATGTTCCACTGGTTCTGCATGTACGGCCGGAGTCCAACAACCTAGTCACGTACTTCTCGCAATGGGACTCTCCGAAAACGAAGCAAGGTCTTCACTTAGATTCTCACTTTCTCCGGAAAACTCCAAAGAGGATATTGATTATTTTCATACCTGCCTTAAAAAAGTTATTGATAGAGCGCGAGCCGCCTATCGGAGCACTGCATGAAGTTAATTGCCGCGATGAGTGGAGGCGTTGATTCAGCCGTTGCAGCTGCTCGAGTAACTGAAATGGGCCATGAAGTTGTTGGCGTTCACCTAGCTTTATCGAAGAATCCAAAGAAGTATCGATCAGGCGCTCGTGGATGTTGCACGATTGAAGATTCGCATGATGCGAGAAGAGCTGCAGATAAAATTGGAATTCCTTTTTATATTTGGGATATGTCTGAAGAGTTTCACGACAATGTTGTAGAAAACTTTCTCTCTGAGTATGCTGCTGGCAGAACTCCGAATCCCTGCCTGCGTTGTAACGAGAAGATTAAATTCGCTGCAGTACTAGAGCGTGCAACCGCAATGGGTTTTGACGGAGTTGTAACTGGACATTATGCACAACTAAGAACTCAAGATAATGGTGAAAAAACACTTCATAGAGCAATTGATGAAAGTAAAGATCAATCTTATGTCCTTGCTGTTCTCAATCGAAAACAATTACAAGGTGCTATCTTCCCACTTGGCGATACCCGTAAAGAAGATATTAGAAAAGAGGCGGCAAATCGCGGATTAACAGTTGCTCAAAAACCTGACAGTCACGATATCTGCTTTGTTCCTTCTGGAGATAATGCTGGATGGCTTCGCGAAAGATTAGGGAGTGAAGTTGGACCAATCGTTGATTCCGCTGGGAAAAAACTTGGCGAACATAATGGCGCATATACCTACACAATTGGACAACGTCGTGGTCTCGGAATTTCTGAACCAACTCCATCTGGAAATCCTCGATACGTTTTGAAGATTGAGCCTAAGAGCAATACTGTCGTTGTTGGCGAGCGTGAATCACTTGCAATTTCAGAAATAACTGGTGAAAAGATTATTTGGTGTGGACCTGAAATTTCAGATGAAGTTTCTCTGCCTGGAACTGTACAAGTTCGCGCACACGGCACTCCGGTTTCTTGTGTATATAGCCGTGATAAGTCCGGCAACTTAAAGGCAGAGTTAACCGAGGCGATATTTGGTTTGGCGCCCGGACAGGCGATGGTTATTTATGATGGCGATCGCGTAGTTTGCTCTGCCACGATTTCGGAGACCAAATAAATGGCTGCTAAGTCTGGACCCGACAATGTTTCGGCAGCCAGACGACGCATGACCGATCTCTCAGAACAGATCCGCGATCATCAATACCGCTATTACGTTTTAGATAAGCCAATCATTTCCGATGGAGAGTTTGATTCACTTTGGAATGAATTACTCAAATTAGAAAGTGAATATCCAGATTCCAGAGATCCAAATTCTCCAACATTAGAAGTCGGCGGTGGCTTCGCTACGCATTTTGCGCAATTTAATCATCATCAGCGAATGATGAGCCTCGATAATGTTTTTAGCGATGAAGAACTAGAAGCTTGGTTCGAGAGGATAAAAAAGGAATATGGAGGCGAATTAACTTGGCTCTGTGAAGTAAAGATTGATGGACTTGCCATTAATCTTATTTATGAAGATGGAAATTTAACCAGGGCCCTCACGAGAGGAAACGGTGAAACTGGTGAGGACGTTACCGTTAACGTTCGAACTATTCGGTCAGTTCCTCAGAAACTTAAGGATAAGAATCCACCGAAACTAGTTGAAATTCGCGGTGAAATCTTCTTTCCAGTTGCAGCCTTCAATGAATTAAATGAGTCGCTAGAAGAGTCAGGTAAAACTCCTTTTGCTAATCCTAGGAATGCCGCGGCAGGCTCTCTTCGGCAGAAAGATCCAAGAGTTACCGCTTCACGACCTTTGGCATGCATAGTCCATGGAATAGGCGAAGTTACAGGTGCCGTTTTTGATTCACAGAGTCAGGCCTATGAGTTACTCGAAAAATGGGGAGCCCCGGTCTCCAAGCGGTATCAAGTTGTCAAGAGCAGAAGTGAAGTGAAGAAGTTTATTAATTACTACGCAGAACATAGACATGACGTTGAACACGAAATTGATGGAGTAGTTATCAAAGTTAACGAACGTGAATTACAAAAGAAAATCGGAACGACTTCACGAGCCCCAAAATGGGCTATCGCATATAAGTATCCGCCAGAAGAAGTCACAACGAAACTAATCGATATAAAAGTCAGTGTAGGTCGAACCGGACGCGTGACTCCATTTGGATTTATGGAACCGGTAAAAGTTGCTGGCTCTACAGTCACAAACGCAACACTTCACAATATTGAGGAAGTTGAACGTAAGGGAGTTTTAATCGGCGACATCGTTGTCCTGCGAAAAGCAGGTGATGTGATTCCAGAAATACTTGGTCCGGTCATAGAGAGACGCACTGGTTCCGAACGTAAATTTGTCATGCCTAAGAAATGTCCAGAATGTGGCAGTGCATTAAAAGCAATTAGTGAAGGTGATGTTGATATCCGGTGTCCAAACTCAAGGTCTTGCCCTGCTCAGCTTCGCGAACGAATTTATTACATTGGTTCTAGATCAGCGCTAGATATTGATGTACTGGGCTATGAAGCAGGACAAGCTCTGTTAGATGCAAAATTGATAAAGGACGAAGGGGATTTATTCAATTTAACGAGCACAGATTTACTGAAGAGTGATTTCTTCAAAAAGAAAGATGGAACACTGGGAGTAAATGCAGAGAAATTTTTGCGTGGACTTGAAATTGCAAAAGGTCGTCCGCTTTGGCGAATTTTGGTCGCTCTCTCAATTCGACATGTTGGGCCAACAGCGGCGCAGGCGCTTGCTAGAGAATTTCGAACTCTTGATGCAATTGCGAAATCAGAGCAATCTTCGCTCGCAAATATTGATGGCGTTGGGGAAGTAATTGCGGCGAGTATTCAAGATTGGTTTGCCGTCGATTGGCATAAGGAAATTATTGAAAAATGGCGCAACGCGGGAGTGCAATTTGAAGATAAGAAAATTGCCGATAAACCGCAGACCCTGGCTGGACTGACAATTGTTGTAACCGGCTCTTTAGCGAACTTTTCCAGAGATGGAATCTCCGAAGAAATTACATCTAGAGGCGGCAAATCGGCATCCTCTGTCTCGAGTAAAACCGATTACGTCGTTGTTGGAGACTCGCCAGGTTCCAAAGCAAAGAAAGCCGAAGAACTTGGATTGCGCATACTTGACGAGCAAGAGTTTCTCCAGCTATTAGAAAAGGGAAGCGTTTAGGAGATAAGATTCAGGCATGCTCAAATTCCTAACTGGTAGCACGGCAATTGAATTGCTCAGCGAAAAGGGTCGTGAACTACCTGCTTCACCAGCGTTTTTTGGAATCCTGACTTTCGGCTTTTTGATGTTCCTTCTTTACCTAGTAATGCGACTTGATAAAGATTAAGAAATGCGCCATTTATGGCGGAACATTTGACCCGATTCATAATGGTCACTTGCATTTAATTGATGAATTAACCCGTAGCGGCGATTTTGATAAATTTATTGTCATTCCTTCTGGAATTCCTTCGCAAAAAGTAGCTATCGCTTCAGCAGCAGATCGATTAGCAATGACCAAATTGGCAGTTTCAGAGATGCTGGGAAGTAATCATTTATATGAAGTAGACGACTGCGAAATTAAGAGATTAGGTCCGTCATTCGCGATTGATACCGCTACGGAGATTTCAAATCGATATCCCGAATATGAAATCTATTGGATTGTCGGCAGCGACACTGTTTCTTCTCTTGCAAAGTGGCATAAGTTTGATGAGTTAGCAAAGATTGTAAAGTTCATAATCATAGAACGTCCTGGATTTAAACTTAATGAATATCCGGCAGAACTTAAGTTTGAAAGACGTGAGATAGAAGCAAAAGATATCTCGGCTAGCGAGATTAGAAATGAAATTCAAAATGGAAAAGACGTTTCGAAGTTAATTCCGAAATCAGTACTTAAATATATTTTTCAGAACCGGTTATATGGCGCCGCGTAATCAGACTCTGGCATTGCTGGAATCGGCAGCTAACGCTGCACTGAGCAAACTTGGCAAAGATTTAATTGCGATTGATTTAACTGAACAGATGGTACTCAGTGAGGTATTTCTATTAGTAACTGGACAGAACGAACGTCAGATAGATGCCATTGCGGATGAAATTGAACTCAAATTAGCTATTGGAGGAGAGAAACCGCTTCGAAGCGAAAAATCTCCACATTGGATCCTTCTTGACTATGAGGATTTAGTAATACACGTGCAAACAGAGGAAATTCGAAGTTATTACAAGCTAGAAAGACTCTGGAATGATTGTCCAAGAATTGAAATCGCTGCAGTAAAAGAAGATGAGGCGAAGAAAAATAAATGATTCAGCGAATCGTTCTCTGGCGTCATGGTCAGACTGATTGGAATTTAGTAAACCGATTTCAGGGACATTCAGATATACCCCTTAACCAAACTGGAATTGAACAAGCGCGAAGAGCGGCGCCATTGCTTTTTGGACTCCGGCCCTCAAAAATTATCTCGAGCGATTTAATCCGTGCCAAGCAAACTGCAGAAGAATTAGCTAACTTATCTAAACTGCCGATTCACATTGATCCGGGGTTACGCGAAACAAACGGTGGTAAATGGGA
>JACCDG011733577.1_pt1 | contig 11296 bp, 11 predicted proteins | sample 7442471 | NCBI WGS metagenome assembly JACCDG01 (sample SAMN15323444, study PRJNA562643) | freshwater metagenome | isolation source: river surface water | place: USA:Blue River Watershed | collected 2017-08-17
AATAGGTATGCGTGATGTTTTATCTGCAGATTTTTGCTTTTGATTTGGATCGTAGGCCTTAGTCATGGTGAAATTTGAATTAATTTTCTTTGTTAGTGTTTTTTTCTTGAGTGTTGTTCATTCCGTCTTTAAACCCCTTAACTGCACCGCCAAGATCTTCGCCAATGTTTCTAATTTTTTTTGTACCAAAAACAAGCAAAATAATTAATAAAACAATACCCCAGTGCCAAATGCTAAATGAGCCCATTTATAACTTTCTAAGTATTAATTGGATCGAATCAACGCGTAAGCGCTGTGATTATGGATAGATTCAAAGTTTTCGGCTTCAACCACAAATGATTTGATTCTTTGATCTGTGCTTAAGCGACTTGCCACATCACGCACCAAGTCTTCGACAAATTTAGGATTGTCGTAAGCTCGCTCAGTAACGAATTTCTCATCAGGACGCTTGAGTAAACCCCATAACTCGCAAGAGGCCTCAGTTTCAGCAATTTTGATCAAGTCCTCTATTGATAACTTGGCAGTGGGCTCTAAGAGCACATTCATTGTGATGTGTGAGCGCTGATTGTGTGCACCGTAGTTCGATATTTCTTTTGAGCACGGGCATAAACTGGTTACCGGTACAACTGTTTTTAACTCCAAATCAACTTGTAGTTCGCCATTTATTTGCTTGGCAGTAGCCAACCATGTTACATCGTAGTCAAGCAAACTTTTAACGCCAGATATTGGGGCTATTTTATTAATAAAGTGAGTGTACTTTAATGAAATTTGACCTGCTTCCGCCTCAAGCATTGGCAACATTTTTCTCACCATTGAGCGCATTTTTTCCGCATTTAAGAGCCCATCTTCTTCTTGCAGTAAAGCAATGAGGCGAGACATGTGAGTGCCTTTTTTATCGCCTGGAAGTAAAACATCCAAATCGATCATGGCAACACTGGGCTGAATACCAGACTCGGTTTTAACTTGTATGGGGTGGCGCACACCACGAATGCCTACACGGTCAATCGCAATATTGCGATGATCAAATAATGACTGGACATCGGGGATGTGTTTTGTAGACTTTGAGGTGTTATCTAGAGTTTCATCAAATAATATAGTTGACATATTGTTATGTTCTTTGATTTGGAGGAACTATGTTGTATCTATCCATCCATCTGTAGATGGATGCTCTAGAAGAGTCTAGTTCTTGAGCTGTAGATGTTACGTTCCAATGATTTCTTGTGAGTGCTTCAATAAGTTTGTCTTTTTTTGACTTATGCTTGTCACTCAGCAATTCTGATGGGTTTGTTGAATTGTTTAATGGGTGATAATTCGACGCGGCATTGCTTGTTATTGAAGTTGGTAAATCTTCAATTTTGATTAGATCATCATCGGACAAAATGATTGCGCTACGCAGAGCATTTTTCAATTCTCTGATGTTTCCAGGCCAGGAGTAGGTCAGAAGTATTTGTTGAACATCATCTGCAAGTTGAGGAGTTTTTTTTCCTAAATCACATGATTCAGCTTCCAGGATATCGTTGATTAATACTAACTTATCGGATCTATCTTGCAGTCTAGGCAAGGTAATCGTTAGCCCAGCAATTCTGTAATAAAGATCTAGCCTGAATTGACCTGATTGAACGGATTCTGGGAGGTTTTGATGTGTTGCGCAAATAATTTGGACGTCTACTTGAATTGGAGTATTTGAGCCAAGAGGGGTTATTTCTTTTTCCGCTAAAACTCTTAATAATCGAGTTTGTAATGAAAGCGGCATATCACCAATTTCATCTAGAAATAGTGTGCCTTTATTCGCTTGTAGAATTTTTCCTATTGAGCCTTTTGTTTTTGCGCCAGTAAATGCACCTTCTTTGTAACCAAATAACTCACTCTCGATTAAGCTTTCTGGAATTGCGGCACAATTAAGGCCGACAAATTGTTCTCTAGATCTGTCGCTGACTTCATGAATCGCTTTTGCAAACGCCTCTTTACCGGTGCCAGACTCCCCTAAAAGTAATATTGAAAGACCTTTATCAATAACTCTCAACACTTGTTTGGCATTGGCAGACATTGATGTATCTGTTCCAGCTAATTTTTCAATCTTGGTAATAGGCTCGCCAATTTGTATATCAATAATGCCATTTTTAGATTTTTTTGCTTTTGGTAAAGAAATGCAAGCAAAGAAAAGATTGTTACTTGTCCATGGCCTAAGCGAAATAGGTTCTCTTTCATAGCGTGCAGCTTTTAGAATTCGATCAATGGTGGTGTCAAATATTGAGTCGATGTGCTTGCCAATTAGATTTGATAGATTGGTTCCTAATAGCCTAAAAAGATGTTGGTTGGCAGAAAGTATGAAGCCATCGTGATTGAGAGCAATAAGTCCTTCCGTTGATACTTCAAGAAACTCATGTCGATTAGAAATTCTAATGATGATATTTTGTTCATTAACTCTTAAAAAATTCGCATTCTCAATCATTCTAGAAGTCGATTTAACCATTTCTAAAATCAGATATTGGCTTCTTTTGTCATCTGGAGATTGAAGTGCCGAGGCATCAAGGATGGCTAATAGATCTCCATTAGGTGCAAAAATTGGTGAAGAGCTACAAGTTAATCCCTTGTTGATAATTCTGTAATGTTCATCTTTGTGAACTGTTACTGCAGTTTTTTCTGCTAATGCAACTCCAACTGCACATGTTCCTTCACGTTCTTCAGCCCAGCAACTACCTAAAAATAATCCAGCTTTTTTAAGTTCTTGATCTACCAGTTGGTTATTGAAAAAATCAACCGTAACACCTTGTGCGTCGGTTAGTAGTAGTACATAACCTGCACCTTTAACTTGATTAAATAAATATTCAGTACCAAAACGAGCAACATCAAGTAGTGGCTTCATTGGTTCCAAATGATCTTTCAGATTACTAGACGTTAAAACGTGAGGTGGTCTAGAGTCTTCAGGATCAACTTTGTAATCCTTAATCGCTCGATCATTCGCGCGAGTGATTAGTCTGTAATCAGGTTGAAAAGTTGCGATACTTTTATCTATTTCATTGCTATCATTTGCAACCATTATTTGTCTCCTACTCACCACTTTATTTGTGGCATTTTTTTAGGCTGCTTCTGCAACCTTCTATTTGTCTAGAACAATTTTAATTCTCACATTGTTAAAATTGTTTCTATATACACGTTAACCCTTATTCATTATTAAAAACCGCTTATTCCTATTGGTTTTCAGACTGTTTCTGAGTGTTTAAGGTTGTGCAAACTTGTCTTACACAACCTGTTATTCATAAGTTAGCGCCCGAAAGTTGCAGTAAATGAGGCTTTACCTAACAGGCTTTTACCGATGGCCTTATTCAAAATGAAAGAATAAAGAGCAGGTGTTCCAGTTTTAGGGATACCTGCAGCTTTTTGAATATCCTCAACGTCTAATGCGTAAATCGTAAATGTGTAGTTATGAGGTTTGTCACCTTGTGGTGGGCAAGGGCCTCCATAATTTCCATTTGCACCTGTAGCGCCTGTGTCTTGAAAATCAGAAATGCCACCAAATGCTTGAGGAGGTAGTTTATCTGGCGAGTTTCCAGCGCCTCTGGCTAAAGTAGTTTGTGTGGCTGGAATGTTATATACGGCCCAGTGCCAAAATCCAGCTCCAGTTGGAGCATCTGGATCATGCATTTGTATGCTTAGAGATTTTGTTCCTGCTGGAATATTTTTCCATTCAAGTGCCGGAGAAATATTTTCACCAGTACAACCAAAAGCATTCAGTATGAATTTGTTATCAAACGAACCATTCTTAAGATCAGAACTTGTGAATGTAAATTGATTTGATTGTGCATATGAACTATTAATTGCAAACAGAGTGGCATACAAAAAAACAAATTTATAAATTTTCTTCAAAATATTTTTTTTGTTCATAGTAGTCATGTGTTCTCCTGCTAGAAATTATTTTTGGTAATTAAATTAAATTTGATGTTTCTGTCAGAGCTATATACATCAAGGTTTTGCGCCAGTGTATAGAGTCAAAGTGCATTAATCAATATACGAAAAATATTTTTTTGAGAAATATTTTTTTGGGTTTAAAAAACTGAGACACCTGTCTCATATGCAACGTAAAAAAATGTTACACATGTCTCATTTTTTTAATTTCTGAAACATCTAAAAAATATTTCTTACTGAAATTTCTTTTCATTTGCTAACAAATAATTGATTTACTTAATTTGAAACGGTCAATTTGTTAGGGCTTTCCCTAGGAATTTTTTTATTTTCTAAAACTGGCACGCAGTTTGCAGTTAGACCTCCGTAATTTTTTTAATCCCGCGCTCTCTGAGTATTTTTTTGAGCGATTAATAACAAAAAAGGAGATCTCTATATGACTGCAAGCACAGAAAAAAAACTGTGGATGTTTGAGAAGATGGTTGAGATACGAGAGTATGAAGAAACAATGGCTCGCGTATATCTCGAGGGTAAGTTGCCACCAAATATTCAAAAAGGTTTGGCTTTCGATATCGGCTCAGGTCCTGTTCCAGGTGAAATGCATCTAGCTGCTGGTCAGGAACCGGTGGCTGTTGGAGTATGCGCTCATCTCCGTGATGACGACACTGTTGTTGGCGCTCATAGACCACACCATTTCGCTATAGCTAAGGGAGTTCCACTTAAGCCTATGACTGCTGAGATGTTTGGTAAGGAGGCTGGTCTAGGTAAAGGTAAGGGCGGTCATATGCATCTTTTTGATCCAGCCCATAAATTTAGTTGTAGTGGCATTGTTGGTGCCAGCATGCCTCCTGCATGTGGAGCTGCTCTTGCAGCTAAAAAACGTGGGCAGGATTCAGTTGCTGTTGCGTTCTTTGGTGAAGGTGCTGCAAACCAAGGGGCATTTCATGAGTCAATGAATTTGGCTGCCTTGTGGAAATTGCCGGTAATTTTTATTTGTGAAGATAACAAATATGGTATCTCAGTAGAGAAATCAGATTCAACCTCTGTGCCTTCAAACGCTGTTCGTGCAGCTGGATACGGTATGCCAGGCGTGTTAGTTGAAAAAAATGATGCGCTTGCAGTTTATCAAGCGGCTGGTGTTGCAGTAGATCGCGCCCGTCGTGGTTTAGGCCCAACTCTAATTGAGGTTAAGACTGATCGATATTTAGGTCACTTCCAAGGTGATCCTGAAACATACAGACCTAAAGGTGAGGTTGAGGAACTTAAAAAAGACGACCCAATCACTATCTTAGGTCAACAACTACGTGATTCAGGCGAGTTAACTCAAGCTAAAGAAGAGGCGATGCGTCAGGCTATTACTGCGCGTATACAAGAAGCATATGACTTCGGACGTAATGCCCCATACCCAAATCCAGCTGATGCTTTAAAGCATGTCTTTAGCTAATTAAACAACATTAACTAATAACTAAATTGGAGATTAAATTGACATCGACAAATATAAGAAAACTTACTATGGCGCAAGCTATCTCTGAAGCCATAGGTCAAGCGATGGACGCCAATCCTGAAGTGTTTGTTATGGGCGAGGATATCGGTAAATACGGCGGTATTTTTGGTGCGACAGGCGGTCTATTAGCTAAGTATGGCAACGATCGCATTATGGATACACCAATTTCAGAAACAGCATTTATTGGTGCTGCCATTGGTGCCGCTGCTGAAGGAATGCGACCAATTGCTGAATTGATGTTCGTGGACTTTTTTGGCGTGTGTATGGATATGATTTATAACCACATGGCCAAAAATACATACATGGCCGGCGGCAATATTTCACTTCCAATGGTTCTTATGTCTGGTATTGGTGGTGGTTATAACGATGCTGCACAGCACTCCCAGTGTTTATACGCAACTTTTGCGCATATGCCAGGCATGAAAGTAGTTGTTCCATCGAATGCTTATGATGCTAAAGGGCTTATGGCTCAGGCAATTCAAGACAATAACCCAGTGGTATTTTTATATCACAAAGGAATTATGGGATTGCCTTGGATGTCTTACTACGAAGGTAGTACCAATGAAGTTCCTGAAAAGTCTTACACAATTCCATTTGGTAAGGCAAATGTAGTCAGAGAAGGTTCTGATTTAACAATTGTGACTCTTAGTCAGATGGTTCAGAAAGCAAAAATTGCTGCTGATCAATTGGCTGAAAAGGGTATCAATGCAGAGATCATTGACTTACGAACAATAGTTCCTCTAGACAGAGAAGCAATCTTAAATTCAGTTCGTAAAACTAAGCGATTACTAGTTGCCGACGAAGACTATTTAAGTTTTGGTTTGAGTGGAGAGATTGCAGCATTAATTTCTGAAAATCTAGACACTGTATCTCTTAAGGCTCCAATTAAACGGTTAGCCGTTCCTGATGTACCTATCCCATTTAGTAGACCGTTAGAGCAATTTGTGATTCCGCAGGTGGAGTCAATTGTTGCTGCGTCTATTGATTTATTAACTAACCGTCAAATTTGAGGATTTATGAGCGAAATTATTTTATCTAGTGAAGCGTGGAAAGACGTAGAAGAGGGTACTGAGGCTTTGGTTGAAGAGTGGCTAGTTAAACCAGGTGACAGTGTTACTTCTGGTCAAGTAGTTGCAACGGTGGTGGTTGTTAAGACTAGCCATGATGTAACTGCAAGCGATGCGGGTGTGGTTGAGTCAATTCTTGTTCAGGCCGAAGAGACTTTTAAGCCTGGTCAGGTGCTTGCAACCGTTAAGGCTTAACGATGTCTGAACAGACTGTTGATATGCCAGCTGGTGAAGAGCAAATTACGTTAATTCCATTAAAGGGAATGCGTGGCAGTATTGCTCGCAATATGACTGCCGGCTGGCAGGCGCCACGTGTTGCTATGGCAGTTGATGTTGACTTAACTGCTGTGACAAAAAAACTGGTAGCAATGAATGCAACTGCTGGGTCTGGTTCTAAAGTGACCGTTACAGCATTTGTATTGCATGCCCTAGCTAAGGCTTTAAGGATACATCCCGCCTTAAATGCCTTGGTTAAGGATGGTGTGGTTGAACGTATTCCATCAATACATTTAGGTCTAGCAGTATCAATAGATGATGGTTTGGCTGTCCCTGTTATTAGAGATGCTCATTTGTTGACTGTGAATCAATTGGCAGATACTTCTAGAGAGTTGGCTGGTGGTGCAAGATCTGGAAAGTTGCCGCCGAAGTCATACCAAGGTGGAACAGTCACGCTAACTAATTTGGGATCTACAGGAATTGATTGGTTCACACCAATTCTTAACCCTCCTCAAGTAAGTATTGTGGGCTTGAGTGCGGTGACAGAAAAACCTGTTGTTCGAGATGGCTCGATTGTGGTTGCCACTATGACAACTCTTACCCTGGTTTTTGACCATCGCGCCGTTGATGGATATCCAGCCGCTCAATTCCTTGCTTGTATTAAAAAAATATTGGAGGAAGCTGATGCTTTGTGATTACGAAGTAAAAGCACTTCCGGTAGCTCTTATTGAGCAACTTTGGAATGAGCAACAGCTCATGGATCCAGTAAAGAGTCCTGCTTGGAAGCTTTGGAATTATGAATCACCGATGGTGATATTGGGTTGCTCTCAAAGACGATTTCTGAAAGAACTTGATAAGGCATTTGATACCCAAATATTAATTAGAGAGTCTGGTGGAGGCGCTGTTCTTGCTGGACCTTGGATGATGGGTATATCTGTCTCATTGCCTATTAACCACCACTTGGTTAGTGGTGGACCAGTTGATAGTTATAAATGGTTTGGAGAGTTAATCGCTAATGTATTAAATCAACTGGGAGTCAATGGTGCATATGCAATTTCACCTGCTCAGTTGAAAGCAGATCTTAATGCTGGAAATTTCAAACCGGTCAGTTGGGCTTGTTTTGGTGGTCGATCACCATGGGAAGTTTTAACAGCTGATGGAAAAAAAATTGCAGGACTTGCTCAAGTTAGAAGACGTAATGGCGTGTTACTTGTTGCAGGAATCTTAATCAACCCTACACCTTGGGGGTTGTTGTGTTCGGCTTTAGAACAAGATGAATTAGATGCTGTTCGTCTAACTAATCTAACTAGTAGCTGTAGCAATCAAATCAAGGGAAATTTCGACCTGATGGATTTAGAGCAGTTGATAGGCGACGCATTACATGCACGCTTATCGAGTGATCTATAGAAGTCAGAATTTTAATTAACTTTCTAGGAAGCTAAATCATGATTGATAAGAAATTAGAGGGAAAGAGTGGAGCTAAATTAGGTTCTGATTCTGCCTCGGAAATGAGGGTCCTAAAAAAAGATTTTCAGGTCACTCGACGTGGATTTTTGCAATCGGCCAGTATGGGGGCGGCAGCGGTAGCTACTGTTTCTGTTTCTTCGATCGCATTATCTCCATCAAATGCAATTGCTCAAAGTTTGCCTGATCTTGGCAAGGATATTGGTACTACTCTCGTTAAGATGGCAAGAGATATCTTTCCTCATGACAAGATTCCAGATAAGTTTTATATCCAAGCAATTGAAACATACAACACTGGCGTAAAAACCGACCCAGAGTTGAAAAAATTATTGACTGAAGGAGTAGCTGCTCTTAATGCTGCTGCTCAAAAGGCTCATAAAGTTTCATACGTTGAGGTGAAAACCGAACAAGAGCGTGTGCAAATTTTGAAAAGCATTGAGCCAAGTCCTTTCTTCCAAAAAATTAAAGGTGGTTTAGTAACCGGTCTTTATAACAATAAGGCGATTTGGCCATTATTTGGTTATGAAGGTTCATCCTGGGAAAAGGGTGGTTATGTAAATCGTGGTTTTGATGATCTTAACTGGCTCTAATAGGAACAGGAGATATAACTATGGCAAATCAAGCAAAATTTGCGCTAGATGATGATAGCGTTGTTGTAATTATTGGTTCTGGAGCTGGTGGTGGTACGTTAGCCGGTGAGCTTTCAAAACGCGGTGTTAGATGCGTTGTGCTGGAGGCTGGTAAGCACTATACCCAGGACGATTTTGAAAATGATGAATGGGCAATGTTCGGGAAAATCTCGTGGTTGGATAAGCGAGTATCTGCTGGTGGTTGGCATCACACAAAAACATACCCAAATTTACCAGCATGGATTGTTAAGGGTGTAGGTGGATCTACTGTTCACTGGTCTGGTGTTGCGTTACGTTTTAGAGAGCATGACTTTAAAACTAAGACTATTTACGGCAACATTAAAGATGCAAACATTCTTGACTGGCCAATTACATATAAAGAGCTTGCTCCTTACTATGATTTGGCTGAAAAGAAGATGGGTGTTGCTGGCACTAAGGCTAGTGGTTTGCCTCAAATGCCACCAAATAACCATTACAAAGTAATTGATGCTGGTGCTCGTAAAGTTGGCTACAAAGAAATTATTCGTCCGGTAGCTTCAAATCCTGTTCCATATGATGGCCGTCCTGGTTGTCAACAGATTGGTTTCTGTATGCAGGGTTGCAAAATTGGTGCTAAATGGTCTACTTTGTATACAGAAATTCCAAGAGCTCAGGCAACTGGGAATATGGAGTTGCGTCCTGAGTCAATGGTTCTCCAGATTCAGCACGATCGAACTGGTAAGGCAACTGGCGTTCTGTACATGGATAAAGATGGTAAGCGTCAATTACAGAAAGCTAGAGTTGTTTGCGTAGCTGGTAACTCAATTGAGTCAGCTCGTTTACTTCTAAATTCTGCATCTAGCATGTTCCCGAACGGTTTGGCTAACTCATCTGGACAAGTTGGTAAGAACTATATGAACCATGCTACTGCAGCAGCCGTATCAATTCATCAAAAACCTGTTTACATGTATCGTGGTTTTGACATTGCAGCGGTAGTTGCTGACGAGGTAAACCTTAATACTAAACGTGGATTCGTGGGTGGTTACTACCTTGAAGGTTTGGCTTTGCATTTGCCATACACGGCAGCATTCATGAAGCCAGGTGGTTGGGGTAGAGAAGTTACATCTGCTTTAGAGATGTACGACCACATGAGCTGCGTATGGGTTTGCGGTGAAGACTTGGCAAGTGAAAAGAATGCAATCACATTGCATCCAACAGAAAAAGATCAGTATGGACTTCCAATTCCAATCGTTTCAAAAACATATCTTGAAAACGATGACAAGATTGCTGACCATGGTCTTGCTCAGTGGCGCAAGCTTTCTGAGGCCGTTGGCGCTACTCGAGTAATCGACATGCCTCCATATCCAGCTAGCCACAATATGGGTACTAACCGTATGAGTGCTAAGCCACGTGATGGCGTTGTTAATAAATGGGGTCAAACACATGATGTGAAGAATTTGTTTGTTTCTGATGGTAGTCAGTTCACATCAAGTGCTGCGGCTAATCCAACTCTAACAATTGTTGCGCTTGCTATTCGTCAGGCGGAATACATTGCGGGTGCTTTAAAGCGTCGTGAACTTTAATTAACTCAATTTCCCCCGCAAATAAAAGCGGGGGATTTAATTACAAGGAAATCAATTATGAAAAATAAATTATTAGCATTAACAGCATTATCTTTATTTGCAGGCGCAACATTTGCGCAAAACGTTACTGTATATGGTGTTTTGGATACAGGCATTATGACTCAGTCAAAAAATGCTGCTAGTGCCACAACAAGAACTAATGATGGCTCAAAAACTGCTATGTTATCTGGCGGTATTCATCCAAGTATTTGGGGTTTAACGGGAACTGAAGATTTGGGCGGTGGACTAAAAGCAAACTTTAACCTTCAATCTCATATATCTGTGGATACTGGCGATTCTAATATTTTGAGCCAGGGAATTTTCACTAGATCTGCGAATGTTGGATTGTCGGGCTCATTTGGCAGCCTAACATTGGGACGAGTTTATGATCCAGCGTTTTTATCTTTTGGATTAACTGATCCAGCTGGATTCAGAGAATCATTTAGTGGTTCAACTGCTATTCAAACTGCTACCGGTGCATCAAGATCTGGTTTGCGTTCAGATGCTTCTCCAGATACATATATTTTTGACAGAGTAGGAGTGTTTAACAGTAATGCTGTTGTTTATTCGTATGCTGCAAATGGTTTCGGTTTTAATGCTATGTATTCATTTGGGGAGAAAGCAGGTAACTCAAGTGCCAACGAAGTCATGTCTTTGTCTATGACTTACAAGGGTCCTATTCTTTTTTCAGCAACATACGGTACCGCCAAGAATGCATCAGGGCAAAAAACTGGCAATGTGTATTCAACAGGTATTGGCTATCCAATGGGTAACTTAACTTTAAAAGCCAATTACATGAATGGTAAGGCTGATGACAACTCGCACGAAAACCAGACGTGGACTGTTGGTGGTGATTATAAAGTTTCAGCTAATGGTCTAATTAGGGCAGCTTATTTTAGAAGTGAAGACAAA
>JACCDG010641315.1_pt1 | contig 11295 bp, 9 predicted proteins | sample 7442471 | NCBI WGS metagenome assembly JACCDG01 (sample SAMN15323444, study PRJNA562643) | freshwater metagenome | isolation source: river surface water | place: USA:Blue River Watershed | collected 2017-08-17
GTTAACGCCACAAGACAAAACCATGCGAGGAGGGAAGACATGAAAACTCCAAAAGGTCTTTCGAAGATCGGCGAGATAAAGAAGAGCACCACCTCATCCAGTCCGTTGGCCCGCAAAGCCTTGGCCGCCAAGCAGCGGCAGCAGAACTACGATGTGACCGCAGCGATGGAGGTATCCCAACGGAAAGGAGCGATGGAAAGCTCGCCGAAGATTTCAGCCGCGTTGGTACGCACCGTCGAAGCGGCAAAGCTGCAGCGTAAAAAGGCCGCGATCACCGCGGCCATGGAAGAATCGCAGCGAGAGGCCGATCGTCGGCGCACATCACGATCGGAGGCTTTGGAGCGAACCGTGGCAGCCAATGAGCGTCTACGCGCGAAAACGGCCGTTACAGCGGCGATGAAAGCATCGCAACGCCGGTCGGGGTCCTGAAAATCCTCGGACTGCCTTTCTATGTGTGGATTACGAGTACGTAGGAAGAGCGGCGACATCTGTCACGACCTATCCGCGCTATAGTTTCGCTGCGTCAGCAAAGCCTGGTGGATCGAATGGCTTAGAAGAGCATCGTATGCCGGAAGATCATCGTCAACAGCGTAGACCCCGAGTACTGATTGCCGATGAGATGGCGCTCATTGCCGCCGGAACTCGCGCCCTGCTTGAGCCGGAGTGTGATGTCGTGGGAACTGTTACCGACGGACGCGCGCTCCTCATCGAGGCCGAACACCTCCGACCTGACATCATTGTCCTGGAGATCCTCCTTCCCCTGCTCAATGGCTTGGACGCGCTCCGTTCCCTCGCCACAAAAGTGCCTGAAAGCAAAACCGTCTTCCTGACTGCCCAAGAAAGCTCCTGGCATGTGACGGAAGCGTTCAAGGCCGGCGCCTCGGCCTATGTCCTGAAGCGTTCACAACCAGCCGAATTGACGCAGGCCATTCATGCCGTCTTGATGGGGCAACGGTATCTCACGCCGCTCATTGCCAAAACTGTAGTGATGCCGGATGCGAGCGGGGCGCAGGACAGGACGAAAAGTCCGGCGTTGTCTTCTCTGACCCCTCGCCAACGAGAAGTCTTGCAGTTGATTGCGGAAGGACGGGGGACGAAAGAGGTCGCTACGTTGCTCAATATCGCGGTCAAGACCGTCGAGTTCCACAAGTTTCGCATTATGGACCACCTGAATCTTCACTCCACCGTCGCGTTGGCAAAGCACGCGATCGTTGAGGGTCTTGTTCGCCTGTAGCTGTTGTTAGTAGACACCTATACCCCTGTGCCACCTCAAGTAAACTTCCCAGTTCCCATGATTCCCCATTCAGCGTAGGGTACCTATCGAATTCCGACAGTGCCCGCTCATGCGATCCGTGCTGAGGCCGACAGCCGATCTGGAAAGAGGCCCAACATGATTCTCCCCACTACTGCTCTTCGCGTTCGTATCGCCTCTTTGCCGCTAGTGTCGTTACTGGTGATGGCGCCGGGCGAGCTTCCCGCCATTCAGATTTCACCCAATCCGAACCCAGACATAAACACGATTACTATCACCCCTGCCGCACCACGCGAAAATCTTGTCCCGTTTGGCAATTTTGGCACGATCAATATCGAGCCCCTTGCATCCTTTCACAATGCGAATCGGTTGGATAATTCCGGCGTTATTAACAACGGGGGCATCATCACGAATTCGGGTACGTTTACCGAGGTTGTTCGACCCTTCCCCAACCCTGGTGGTGGCTTCTTAGGTCTTGGTGAAGGGTCGCAATTCATTAACCAGGCGACAGGGGTATATAACGGCGGCGATAGGACCACTGGGATTGCCGGTACTATTATCAACGAAGGCGCTGTCACGCACGGCCTTGGCCACATTACAGTGGGCGAAACAGGCCAATATATTCAGCGGCAGGCCGTGGGTTCGTCCATGATGCCCACGACGACTACTCCCGACGGGCCATTCAATAATGCGGGCCGGGTACAGATCGCCGCCGGTGACTTCAGCATTGACCCGATTAGTAGTCGTGCTGCTGTCTCGCGTTATGATCAGTCTTCCACCGGCACAACCCAGATCGACGCGAGGTTTCAAAACATTGGCGGTGAGGTGCGCAACGCGGGCACGATGACGGTTGGGTCAACCGGTGAGTATCGTCAGCAGGGTAGATTTGGTCCCGTCTACACCGTTCATACTGGTCTCACGGTCAACACCGGCGTCTTTCTCAACGGCGGCACGACGAGCATCACCACTGGGGTCTTCGAGAACCACAGGGGCTTCTCCAGCACGGGCACCGTGCGCGTCGGGGCAGGAGCCTCCTTTAGCAATGTAGACAGCGGATACTATGTTCAGTCGTTCTATTTTCAGCCGTTCGGTGCCACTACGAAAATTGAAGGGAGTTTCACCAACATCGGTGAGGTGCAGAACGGAGGAGCGATAACTGTGAGTTCGACGGGCGTGTACAGTCAGGTGGCAGGTGTGTCGTCGCCCTCTGCCACGAACAATCCCGGAACCTTTACCAACGCGGGCCAAGTGCGTATCGGGGAGGGCACAGCATTCTCCAATGCTGTGGTCGCCATCCACCCTTTTCCGTCAGGGTATTATGTGCAACAGACTAGCGGAACGACTCTGATCGACGGCATCTTTGCGAACAGTAGCCGGGTAGAGAACTCAGGCACTGTAGGCATTGGGACAACAGGACAATATCGCCAAGAATCGAGCCCTCGCCTACTGGATCCTCCCAGCACGGTCAACAGCGGCACCTTTACCAACGCAGGCCAGGTGCGCATCGGCGAGGGGACGTCGTTCGGCAACTTCCCAAGGTTGGAGAATGGCTCACCTGCTGCGGTTGGAGGACAGTATATTCAGCAGGCCGGAGGTACGACGCAGATTGATGGCTCATTCTCTAACGGCGGCGGGCGTGTGACCAACGAGGGCGCGATTACTGTTGGAGTCGCGGGCACATACAGTCAGACACGGTCTGCCGCGCCAGTGCCGGCGACACCGGCGACCGTGAACAGCAGCACCTTTACCAATGCTGGAAGCACCTTAATTAATGCAGGGACCTTCACCAATCACGGCAGTGTGGTGAACTCCGGGACGTTTCAGGTTGGCGTTAATGGTGTCGCGATTCTCACCAACCACGGCACCATGGTCAATGCGGGCACCTTCGAGGTCGGTCCCGTCGGCCAGGTCTCCGGTACCGGAACCTATTCCCAAACGGCCGCTGCAGCCCAGACGATCATCAACGGGACGTTCGCGCACAATATGAACCTGCAGGCAGGCAGCCTCAGTGGGACCGGGACCATGACCGGTGCCGTCATCAACTCCGGTGGCCTGGTCCAGCCTGGGAGTAGTATTGTGCCGGGTACGTTGACGCTGGCGAATTACACGCAGAGTGCTTACGGGAGATTGGATCTGAAAATTGGTGGACTGCTTGCCGGATCTCAATATGACGTCCTCAAAGTTAGCGGCCAGGGGACATTCGGCGGCAGCTTGTCTGTGCGACTGATCAACGGATTTACGCCGGGATTGGGCAATACCTTCAATCTTCTCACCTGCTCCTTCGGCTGCTCGGGATTGAATAGCGGGACTTTATTTGGTGGCGGCGTTTCACTGCCGTCACTGGCCTCAGGCCTCGCGTGGCTTAGCGGACTCACCGATGGCGGCCACGATTTTTCGTTGACAGTTGTGGCCGCTGCCGCGTCTGCACCAGAACCTGGCATGCTGTTACTTGTTGGTTCGGGCCTTCTTGGTTTGCTTGTATGGCGATGGCTGAGGCAGGTTCAAACCAGCGATAAGTGACGAGGTCTCGGAGAGACCAATAGAAGAGAAGCACTCCACTGCCGGACTATTAGTGGACTAATGCCTCCGCGAGGCTGAAGTGAAATCCTCGCGTGGAGATTTTGATGGCTAGATGGGTTGTTCTCTGCTGCGCCCTGTACGCTTCATTCTCAGTCCAATCCTGCACAAAGTCTCCATCAGACCAGGCCAACCAACTCGAGTCGCGCGGGGACGGGTATGTCCAACAGGACAAGTTCCGCGAGGCGATGATTGAGTACAAGAACGCCGTGCGGGCTGCACCGGATAATCCTGCTCTCCACTGGAAGCTGGCGAAGGCGGCGTTGAAAGGCGGAGACCCTTCCACCGCCTACCTCGCTCTCGGGCAGGTGGTGCAACTCGAGCCCTTCCATTTCGATGCAAAATGGTCCCTCGGCGATCTGTATCTCGCCGGCGGGAAAATGGACGAGGTGGGCAAGATTGCCGAGGACTTGGTGGTGGCCAATCCACACCACCCCGCGGGATACCTGCTTCGCGCGGCGGTGGCCTTGGCAGCAGATCGGAGTGTGGATGCGATCGCGCTCCTGAAGCACGCGATCGAACTCGATCCGAAGATGGTGGGCCCCCGCCTTGCCCTTGCGAATATGTACTTTGCCCAACAAGAGTTCGCGCAGGCGGCCGAATGGTACGACCGTGGAGTCACGGCCGATCCTACTTCTGCCGGTGCTCGTATTGCTCGCGGACAGTTCCTGTTTGCGACCGGCGCTTCCGAGGAGGGGAGGGAGGAGTTTCGTAAGGCCGTTGAGCTGAGTCCGGATCAGGAATCCATCACACTGGTGCTCGCAGAACGGTATGCTGCGCTCGGCTTTCGGGAGGATGCCGAACGCGAACTGTCAGCGCTCATTGCCGACAAGCATTCGCGGAGGGCGCTCAATGCCCTCGCGGAGCTGAAGTTGACCTCGGGACAGGTGGCAGCAGCAAAACCGCTTGTGCAGGCGCTTCTCGAAGCCGATGCACATAATCCGGCTGGTCTTTATCTCAAGGGGCGGGTGGCATTCGCGGAACGTGATGTGCTTCAAGCGGCCAGTCTGTTCGAGGCGGCGATCGGCCGCGATGCGACCCTGGTCGGACCTCATCTGTACCTCGGCCTGATCAGATCAACGCAGGGTCGCATGGACCAGGCAGAAGAAGCATTGCGTGAGGCGACAAGGCGCGATCCTTCTAACCAGACAGCGCATCTGGCCCTCGCGAATCTCTACCTGACACAACAACAGCCGGCTGAGGCGGAAAAGGAAGTAGCGCTGACCTTGCGGTTGAACCCGGCCAGTCTGGAAGCTGCCGTGCTGTATGGTGATGTGTTCGTGTCTGGGAACAACTGGTCCAAGGCTGAAAACGCGTATGGCGCAATCATCAGGCAGCTTCCCGGGCAACCGATTGGCTATGTGAAGATGGCGGCTCTCCGTAGGCTGCAGGCAAGGCCGGCCGAGGCCGCGCAGCTCTTCGCGCAAGCCCTTTCGTCTGCGCCGGGTGATCCGGTGGTTATGCAAGACTACCTGCTCTCCCTGGTGGAGTCGAAGCAGGCTGAGCGGGCAGATCGAGTGATTGGGGAGTATTTGGCCAAATCGCCGCGTGATTCAAATCGATGGAGACTGGCCGGTCGGTTGTCTATCGCTCAGGGCAGGATGGATCAAGCCGAGAAAGCTTTCCGAAAAGCGGTGGACCTCGTGCCGGATCTTGCGCCGGCACACTACGAACTCGGACAACTGTATGTTCTAAAGAATAAGTTGTCGGCGGCCGTGTCGGCGTTTTACGCAGCTTTGAAAACGGATGAGGCCAATTCGATAATTCACACGGCGTTGGGCATGGTGCTGGCCAGCCAAGGGCAAGTTGAGGCAGCGAATGGCCATTATAAACGGGCCGTTCAGCTCAATCCTCGTGATGTGGTCGCCGCGAACAATCTGGCGGCAAACCTGAGCGACCAGCAGGACTTAGACGATGCGCTCGGGTTCGCCCGGGATGCATTGGAGCTGGCGCCTTCCAACCCGGCGATTAAAGATACGCTCGGCTGGATCTATTATCAGCAAGGCCGCTTCGAGAAGGCGTATCCGTATCTGGAAGAAGCCTCGGCGGCGCTCCCGCAACATCCGATTGTCCGTTACCACCATGCAGTGGCGCTCTCCAAAATGGGCAGACAGGATGAGGCCCTGTCCGAGCTGAAGTCCGCGCTAGCACTTCCCGGAGGTTTTCCGGAAGCGGCACGAGCGGCGCGGATGGTAGCAGCGAGCAAAATGGATGATTAGTCAGTCACCCGGGCTACGGCAATAATGATACGCGAGGCCGATACGTGGAGAATGCTCTGGTCAATCCTTCAACTGCAGCAGCCGTCCCAAGGCCGGTGGCTGTTCATGCCACGGCAAGCGCGAGGCTGCCCGGCAATTGTTCTGTCCTGTTCCGAGTCCTAGGGCTCAGTCTTCTCCTCATCCTCTTCTGTGCCCCTCTATTCCGCGACCTCCTCGACTTGTGGTGGAACCGGTATGGCTTTTCCCACGGATTCCTCGTCCCCTTGCTCAGCCTGTATCTCGTCAGGTTGCAGTGGCTCACGTTGAGGCAGCTCACGATTGAACCGGCGCTTGGACCGGGATTGCTCTGGCTGGTGGGGGCGACTGCCCTGCTGCTGGCGAGCGAAGTCGCCGGTATCCTCACCACCGGAAGTGTAGCCTTGATTCTGGTGCTTGCAGGGCTGGTTCTGCTACTTTGCGGGTTCGCGTACCTGAAAGCGCTGGCATTCCCGCTCGCCTATCTGATCTTCATGACGCCGGTGCTCGATGGCCTGACTGAACCTCTAGTGTGGCCCTTTCAACTCCTCACCGCGAATATGTCCGTCTCCATGCTTCAGGCGCTGGGCATTCCTGTGATTCTGGAAAACCGCGTCTTTATCACTCTCCCCACGGTTACGCTGGAAGTGGCGCGCGAATGTAGCGGGGCCGGCTTGCTCGTCGCTGTATTGGCCATCGGATTGCCGCTGGCCTCGCTTACCCTGCAGGCCTGGTGGAGCCGGGTCATCCTGGTTCTATCGTCGGTTGCCATTGCGATCATGGCCAATTGGCTGCGCTTGACCGTCATGGGGATCTATGCTCAAGCGGGAGGCAAGGATCTTCACGGCCCTTATCATATTCTCCAGGGATTGTTCGTCGATTGGGTCGCCTTTGCGTTCCTATTCGCGGGAGCCTGGGTGTTGGGCCGGCTGGAGCATGTTGCCTCGCTGCCACCTGTTCGCGGGAACGAGACGAGAAAGTCTCAGTACGCCGCCACTTATGGTCGCGCCTGGAATCGCGCCTGGTGGTTGGCTTGCGTGACGCTTTCCATTGCGACGATGGCTCTCTATCAGCTTGATCACGGGGCCTCGGGACTTAAGAAAGATCTGGCGACGCTTCCGGGCGTCATCGGGGATTGGGCTGTGGACCACCAACCGAACAGCACCTCCGCCGTGGGCCTCAGTGAGGCAGATGAATCCCTTACGCGGACCTATCGTGCGTCGGACGGACGACGCGTGACTCTCTTCGTGGCGTATACGAAGTCGCAACGGCAGGGGAAAGAGTTGGTGGGAATGGACACGGCGCCGCTTCATACCGAGGCGGTTGCTACGATGCTGGGGGGAGGGGACTATTCCATCCCGCTCAATCGCACCGTTCTCGGCAAGCGAGGCAGGCCCGTCCCGGCCATGTTCTGGTATCACATCGACGGCCTGGGCTATGCGGGTCAGGTCCGAGCGAAACTGGCGACCATCAAACAGGCCTTCTTGCGCGGACGGACGGATGGCGCACTGGTGCTGGTGTCAGCTGAACCTCGAAGCGGGTTGAATGCCGAATCCTGGAAGGCACCGGAAGAGTTTGCCGCCACAGCTTTGCCGTTGTTGCGCGAGTATCTCCCATGACGCTGCGTCGACCCCTGACCATTCGCGCCGTAACGACCTCCGAGGAGTTCAAGGGGCTGGCTCGGGAATGGGACGCGTTGCTCAGCACGATCCCGGGACACAGCCTGTTTCTCACGTGGGAATGGCTCTACTACTGGGCCATGCACTATGTGGGAGACGGTCAGCTGAGGATTCTTCTCGCGTGCGACGAGGACGAAAGACTGGTCGGCATTGCGCCATTGTATCTTCGCCGCTCTCAGGAGCACACTGTGATCGCTGTCCGAGAATTGAGATGGCTGGGGAGCGAGGACGCGTGTTCCTCGTATCTCGATCTCATTGTGCAAGAGTCGCACAAGCCCGCCTTCCTGCAGAGCCTCTACCACTATCTGTTCGGTGACCTCCGGAATGAGTGGGACCTCCTGACGCTGTCTGCTGTGCCTGCCGAATCCTCCACGTTCGATCTGTGGAACGCATTGGTCGACGAGGCCGGGAAGGTCGGTGAGGTGGTCACGACAGGCTGCTGTCCCGTCATCCGGCTGCCGGACGATCTGCTCACCTATCGAGCCGGCCTTGGACGAAACAGGCGGTATACCCTGCAACGCAAGACGCGGTATCTCCAAGAGGCCGGGCACATGCAATGTACCCGTGCCACGGCTCCCGCCGAGGTCGAAGCCGCCTTCAAGTCGTTCATCACGCTCCATGAACGGCGGTGGCGCTCTCACCCGGGCGGGGGCGTATTCGCGAATGAACGGACGAGACAATTTCACTGGGACATCGTGAGGGTCTTGAGTGAGCGGGGTCGCGTCAGTATCGATCTCTTGTTGCTGGATGGGCGGCCGATCGCGGGCGTGTATGGATTGCTGTATCAAGGCGTCTATTATTTTTATCTGCCCGGATTTGATCCGGACATCATGCCGAAGGCCAGCCCGGGGCGACTCTTGTTGCATCAAGTCATTGAGCAGGCGATTGGTGATGGTGCGCAGATCGTAGATCTGTTGCAGGGCGCACAACCGTATAAGCTCGAATGGTCAACCGGTCTTCGCAGGCTGGTGACCGCGCGTTATTACAACCGCCATACTTCTGCTGCGGCGCTCAAATTCATGGACGGTGTACAGCAGGCCTTCAAAATACTGTTACGGTGATGAATCAGCCGCGTGGCCGGTTCAGAATGCCTTGGAGTGAATGGTGAGACTGGTTGTCACAATTGATGTAGAAGAAGATCAATGGGGAATCGTTTCGCCGTGCCATGCTACGGCGTATAACGCCTACCGTCTTCCCAGGTTGCAGAAGCTGCTCAATGAGTTCGGCATCATCCCCACGTACCTCGTGTCGTATCCCGTGGTGCAAGATCCCCATGCGGTCGGGATCCTCCGGGAAATCTTCGAGGCCGGGGAGTGTGAGATCGGCGCGCATTGTCATCCTTGGAATACCCCGCCGTTTAAGGAGCCGTTAAACACCTGCAATAGCATGCTCTGTAACCTTCCACCGACGCTGCAATACGAAAAGTTGCAGCGATTGCATGAGACGATTCAGAACAGTTTCGATCATGCTCCTGTCGCGTTCCGAAGTGGCCGTTGGGGGTTCGATGCGGAGGTGGCACGCAACCTCCTTCGGCTTGGATACCGCATCGACACATCCGTGACTCCGTATACGTCCTGGGCACAATCCTCCGGACCGGATTTCTCCTGCTTTTCTCCTCAACCCTATGCGTTCGCGCCGAACGCGTACAGAGACCGATGTTCGAGCGATGTGCTGGCAGAAATTCCGGCGACGATCGGATATCTTCATGGCGAGTTTCAGGCTTGTGCAAAATTCGCAGGCCGGCTCACTCATGCCCCGTTTCGCGGGTTCAAACTGGGGGGGCTGTTGTCGCGGATGCACCTGTTGCGGAAGGTGTGGCTCTCTCCGGAAATGGAGACGCTTGCCAGGATGATGCAACTCGTACGGCAAATGCGGAACCAGCACTTTGAATTGCTGAATCTGGTGTTCCATTCTTCAGCGCTGATGGAAGGGTGCGGACCATTCGTTCGTTCTCGAGCGGACGAGCAGGCATTTCTGAGGAGGCTCAGGACATTTCTTGATCACGCTGTGAAGGAAGGCATTGTGTGTGTCTCCCTTTCAGCAGCCGCCCACGACTTCGTTCCAACTCCGGTTAAGGCGGTGGTCGCGCGTGAGTCTGCTGCCCTCATAGGGAATTGCGCTGCTGTTCCGGCTCAAACCGTTTGATGAAGCCGCTCCAAGGGGCGCGGTCTCTATATGTAGCGGCGGATGTGATCAGGCTACCAATTATTGTGTCAGCATATGTCTGGCCTGAATCTGAGGAAAATTCGTAGTGTGAAGTCTTGATAAATCTGTTAGGGTTGGGGCGCATTGTTCTTGATGGGTACATAGTCCGCCGCGATCCGGGGAGGTCTCTATGCGTAGTCCTCAACTCGATCCGACCATGACACGGACACTCACCTGCCTTCACATGCGACTTATCGATCGCATCCGTTGCGACGATGAGGGCGAGCCTCCTCGCTACCGCTGTCTCGAATGCGGCGCGGTCATTGAAGACCCTGAACTTCAGGACCGGCCTTCCACGTAGATAACGCCCTACGCTCGTCGTTCATCACTCTGCGCTGCTACGGACTCCGGTCAGCACTGATTCGATTGCCTGCTTGGCCAGCCCTCGTCCCGCGATCTGCATACACACTTCAGCCATGCGGTTCTGTCCCTTTCTAGTGGGGCAGGTGAGATCGCCAGTGGTCAGAGAGTTTTTCTGCGTCGAAGTGGTGATGGGCGTGATGCGCGAGAGGTGGTCTCGGCAACCGAGCAGAACGCGGCGCCAGAAACGTGCGTGCAGCGGCCTCGGGCGGTTGCAGGACGGGGGATCATCCAGTAGAGTAATTCTAGCCTTCGTCCGTCTGATCGGGGCATTCCTTCCTGGACCATTTCGCAAGGAGTCCTGCAGGTGAGTCGCAACAAGCTGATCTCAGTCGGGCTGCTCGTCTGGTATCTGGCCGTGTCGGTCTGGATGGCGCAGGCTCCCGTCGACCCTCAATTCTGGTTGCTGGCGAGTATTCTTCCGGCCCTGTTCGTCGTCCTGTTGGTGGTGACGCACCGGTTTCTTCCCTTGTCGCATACGTCCTATGCGCTCATCACAGCCTTCCTCACCTTGCATACGATCGGCGTGCATTATACGTATGCCGAGGTGCCGGTGGGGTTGTGGATGGACAAGGTGCTACATCTCGGACGCAATCATTTTGATCGCATCGTGCATTTTAGTTTCGGGTTCTTGCTGGCCTATCCGATGGAGGAGTTGTTTCGATTGAGCGCAAGTATCCGGGGATGGGTGGTGTACTACCTGCCCGTCATGACCGTTCTCGGGTTGAGCGGGCTATGGGAAATCATCGAATCGTGGGTGGCTCGCGCTGTGCATCCGGAATTGGGGGTGACGTACTTAGGGTCGCAGGGAGATATCTGGGATGCGCAAAAGGATATGGCCGCGGCACTCTATGGCGCCCTCATTTCGATGACGGTGTTGCTGATCGTGCGCGCGCTGCGAGGGGCGGAAGCCGCGCTGGAGTCTGAAGCGGCATTGTCGGAGTAGCGTACAGGACATACTGGTGGCGACCATACAGCAACGAGACAA
>JACCDG011033201.1_pt1 | contig 11294 bp, 7 predicted proteins | sample 7442471 | NCBI WGS metagenome assembly JACCDG01 (sample SAMN15323444, study PRJNA562643) | freshwater metagenome | isolation source: river surface water | place: USA:Blue River Watershed | collected 2017-08-17
CCTGCTTTCTTGAGAGTCACAAACGCGCCGCGTTTGTTGATGGTGCGGAGCGCACGAGTGGAGATAGTCAGAGTCATAGTTTTTTTGAGTTCAGGAATGTAAACCTTCTTTTTTTGAAGATTTGAATACTTGCGGACTTTGCCGGTCGGGTTGAATTTGGTGGCACGAGTGCGGTTGGAATAGCCACCACCAATCATTGAACCTTGTTTAGTTATTGCGCAGACTTTTGCCATAAAAATAGTTGTTAGGGGTTAGTAAGTAGATAAGAAATAATTTTTAACTTACGTGTGGCTCATGGTATCATACTCTCTATAAGAAGGCAATCCCAAGCACTATGGACCAAATCAACACTATTTTCTATATTGTTATCCTTATTTTCTCTATTGTTGTCCATGAAGTATCCCATGGATATGCGGCACTTTCCTATGGCGATGAAACAGCTCGTTATGCGGGCCGTTTGACATTGAATCCTCTCAAGCACCTCGACCCATTTGGATCAGTGATTCTACCTGTTTTGCTCTTGATCACACATGCTGGGTTTTTGATCGGATGGGCAAAACCGGTACCATTTAATGAAAATAATTTTAGAGACAAAAAACGAGGTACGATTGCTGTTGCTGTGGCAGGTATCGCTGCCAACCTCGCCATCGCTATTTTTTTTGGTTTAGTTATTCGCGCTTGTGTGTATTTCGGCTATGGAGCGAGTCCGCTTCTCGTCATTGCAAGCATTATTGTGCTCGTCAATTTACTTCTTGCGGTTTTCAACCTGATACCGATCCCACCGCTGGATGGTTCACGGATTTTGACCGCACTATTGCCTGCACGCATAGAAATGCAAGTCCGTTCATATGAAAAATACGGCATGTTCCTCCTTCTTTTCTTCGTGCTTTTTGGTTGGCAGTTTGTATCCCCAATAATATTTAAAACCTATGCACTTTTGACCGGCTTTGCGCTTCCGGTGTAGTTGTATGTTTCATCAGAAAATATTATTTTTCATCTTCACTCAATTTTTATTATTGGGCCTCGTACCGTTTGCTCACGCCGAAACCGGTACGATTGATGCCACTAATAATACTGCTAAGGTGTATTCGGACGGTTCCTCGGTCAATTTCCTTCCAACTGGCGGAGCCGCGCCGATTATGATTACCGACGAAGAAGTTACTGGCTATGCGTGGGGAGAGAATATTGGCTGGATCAATTTTAGCCCGAATGGCGAGAGTGTCGTCAATAGTTGTGGTGGTGCACTCTCGGGCTATGCATATGGTTCTACGGCTGGTTGGGTAAATTTTGGTCCTTTTGAAAATTCAGCCACGCCAGAAGTAGTGATTAGTACTTCGACTGGGGATTGGAGTGGTTTTGCCTGGAGCGCTACATTTGGGTGGATACAATTTGATTGTGGGGTCGTTGGTGCCTGTGTGAGTACTGACTGGCGGCCAGATGCGGATTGCGGCGACGATGGCGGCACCGGTGGTGGGGGTTCAAAGCCGTCAACCCCGATTTACGATCAATGCCCAGGTGTATCTGGTTTCCAAATCACCAATACCTTATGCGCACCGCCAATTGACCATTGTCCAAATCTGGTGGGTATTCAAACCAGTCCAAGTTTTTGCCCTCTTCCGATTGATAAAGGCATAGATAAATGTCCAAATATTTCTGGCATCCAAACAAGTGCAGCAAGTTGTCCTGTTACACCGGACGATAGCGGTGATTCATCTGACGTGTGTCCAGAAGTTTCTGGTGTGCAAACAAGTACCGTTGATTGTCCTTCATCAATCGATGATGGAGATGAGAGTGACCCTACCATTCCCGGCAACACTGATCCTGACGCTACGGGAGATGATCCGACCCCATCAATAACAGAATTTTTCAATACAGTAGTAGAGGTAGTCACTTCCGCAAGCGATATTGTTGCTTCATTTTTGTCGGACGTGTTCCTAAGTGATGTTCCTCCGGGGTTGATCGGCGCACTTGCCCTCGTCACGGCACTTGCTGGTGGAATATTTGCCAGTAGTTTGGCGAGTTTCTTTGTGCCATCACAAATTGGCTCGCTCGCTCTTTTTTTGATAGGAGTCCGTATCCGCCTGTGGGGAGTTGTGTATGATAGTGAACTCAAAGAACCACTTGACCCCGTATATGTCACATTATTTGGAGCGCATGGCGAAGAAGTTAACACGGCAATCACCGATCTTTCTGGTCGGTATGGATTTTTGGTCAAGCGTGGGCTCTATCGACTCACTGCAACACATAGTAATTATCGATTTCCATCAAGCTTGTTGGCTGGTAAAAAAAATGATGGATATTATGACGACCTTTATTTTGGAGCTGATATGACCGTGTCTGATAATGTAAAAGTTATTATTAAAAATATTCCCATGGATCCGACCCGTACCCGACCCGATTTCAATGTAACCGAAAAAATAAATCAACGCCTTGTGGTATTTCGTGTCTCGCGTATTAAGCGCTCTCTCGCTCTAATACTGCATATCTTGTTTTGGATAGGCTTTGGACTATCGACCATTACTGCATTTGCATACCCAACGTTTCTTAACCTGGCACTCTTTGCACTTTACATACTCATATATCTTATTTCTCTCCGCGCGGGCAGTATTATGAGTCCGTACGGAATCGTTATTGATAAAAATACTAAAGCTCCAATTTCGCGGGCACTTATAAAAATATTTAAGGCGGAACTCCATACTGAAATCGGACATAAAAAAACCGATACCGAAGGAGTGTACTATGCATTAGTACCGAAGGGTCGCTACTATGTAGAAATCAGCGAACTTGATCAGTCGGATGCTGTGATGCGTACGTTTACATCAGCACCTTTCATGGTCCGTCGTGGTTGTATCAACCGTGCATTTGAAATTTAATATATAATCATATCTATGATCGTGTTTGGCAGAAATTTTTCATATGCGAAAAGCAGAATGTTTTTTGTAGCACTCCTCTTTTTTTTGTCGTTACCTGCTATCAGCCATGCAGTAACAGGAAGTATTAATCCTGACAATGATGGATCATATACCGCAGAGGTCATGCGTGATAGTAGTCTCATTAACTTCGGCTACTTTACCGAGCCAGGCATTTCAGTTAATAATGTTGTAATCACAGACACCGAACTCTCCGGCTATGCGTGGGGAGAAAAATACGGGTGGATTAGCCTCAATTGTGCCAATGGCAGTAACTCCTGCGCCGATAGTGATTTTAAGGTAGAGAATAATATCATTGATACTCCGGCAATTGGGACAGATATGCTTTCTCAGCTCTCCGGCTATGCCTGGGGTCAAAATGTTGGTTGGATCAATTTTGGACCATTTGACAATGAAGATGCTGATTTTGCACGAGTTTTAATTACGGACGGTGAGTTTCTTGGCTATGCCTGGGGACAAAATGTTGGGTGGATCAAATTTGACTGCGAAGATGCTGGTACGTGTGTTAAAACCGATTGGGGGACCCAATGCAATGACGGTTTTGATAACGACAGCGACGGGGATACTGACTACCCTGAAGATACGAGCTGTAGTTCTACAAGCGGAAATGCGGAGGCAGCTGCTCAGTGTAGTGATGGTCTTGATAACGACAACGATGGAGAAACTGACTATCCAGCTGACGCTGGATGCGCTTCGGCAGAAAGTATCAACGAAGGCCCTGCCTGTGATGATGGTGACGATAATGATAATGATGGACTTATCGATTATCCTGCAGATACAGGATGTACTGGTTCGCTTGATAACAATGAAGGTGGAAGGACTTTTTCAGGCGGTGGCGGTGGTGGTGGAAGTGAAGAAGACCCTGAAGAAGATCCAATAGATCCAGGGGAAGATCCTCCTGTTGAGGATGGAGGATCGGAAGATCCTACTCCAAGTGACCAAGGAACAAATAATGGCGGAGGTGGCGGAGGAGGTAAAAAAAATGATGATGACCTAAGCAGCGTTGATATATCAGGGGATGGATTTTATTTAAACGAAGAGACTCCCACTGTTGAAGAAACAACGAGTGTGGGTCAAGCAATACAAAATACTACTAATCAAATTATCAATACAGTAAGTAATACACTCTCAACAGACATCGGACGAAACTTTTCCAATATTGTGACAGGTGCCGGCGTGGCGATTGGTGTTGCGACTGCAGTACCGACGCTTATCACCGTCCTCAATATTTCCGAGATCGCACTTATTCCGTTTCGTATTGGCTCACTGATTCTCTCAGCGCTCGGTGTCAGACGAAAATCATGGGGTATTGTCTATGACTCAGTGACCAAACAACCGCTTGATCCAGTCTATGTCTCTCTTCAAGATGTAAATGGTAAGGAAATTTCTAGCGCAATTACCGACCTCGATGGTCGCTATGGATTTATTGTCAAAAAAGGCACCTATAAAATTTTGGTAAATAAAACCAACTACCGTTTTCCATCTCTTCGTCTCTCAGGTGTGGGCGCGGATGAATTTTACAAAGAACTTTATTTTGGCGAGGAAATCGTAATAGAAAATGATGGTGATATTATTAATAAAAATATTCCAATGGATGCGATTGGAGTTGACTGGAACGAAGTCGCGAAACGTGATCGCAAGATTATGCGATTTTATTCCAAATGGCATGTTGCCGCGCACCAAGTTTCAAAAGTATTTTTCTATGCAGGTTTTCTGCTTTCAGTGTTTGCGGCTTTCGTGATAACAAAACCGTATACATTTGCCATTCTCGGACTCTACGCGCTAATGTTTATCATGCGCCGGATCGGAATCAAGGAAAAGGTGAAAGGTGTTATTTTTGAAAAAGATACCGGCTACGGTATACCATTTGCTGTGGTGCGCGTATTCTCTCAAGCAACGAATACTCAGATCAAAAACTGTGTCGCTGATGTGCAAGGACGGTATCTCTGTTTGGTAGCAAACGGCACCTACTATGTAAAGATAGATCAGAAAAATGAAGGAGGTGGTTACCGCACGGTCTATTCTTCACCACCGATTGCGGTTAAAAAAGGAGTAATCAACGGATCCTTTGAAGTATAACGTAGGGGAGAGCTCTTTATTTCTTCAATAATCTCTATTTTAAACCTTACATATCAATTTATAATACGTAATTTGATTTTTTTAGGTATAATAGAGTGATGAGGGAATGGATTTTTGAAAAAAATCGTCTCCTGGTTATTTCGCTGCTCTTTGCGTTTGTTTTTTCTCTTGCCTTTACAGTATTTGCAGCAGGCCCATTTGCACCAGGAGAAACCCTTCAACCAGATTGCGGTCCCGATGACGGTACTTGTATTGTCTCTGAATCATTCTCGATCGATACTACAACGATTGGCTCAGGAACCACTGGATCCGTGTTGTTCGTAGGTGCTGCGGGGGTTCTTCAGCAAGATAATACTAATTTTTTCTGGGATAACACCAACAATCAACTCCTTCTCGGTTTAGGAAGTGCAACCGCACCTTCGTATGGTTTCGTCGGTGATGCTGATACGGGACTCTATAGTGCGGGAGCTGGTCAGATCAATGTCACGATTAATGGCGCTGAGGCATATCGATTTGGAAACACCTATTACCAATCGGGTACGAGTGGAGGGTTTGCATTACGTAAAGCTGCTGGCTCAGCTTCTGTACCGACATATACATTTGCAGGAGATCTGACCACTGGTATGTTTCTACCAGCCGCCGGCAGTATTGGGTTTACTACTGGAGGAACAACCGAACGTTTGCGTATCACTTCGACGGGTAATGTCGGTGTCGGTGATACATCACCCCTCTCACTTTTTACTGTTGGTTCTGGAGATTTATTCCAAATTAATACTTCTGGTGCTATTACTTCAGCAGCGGGTATTACTTCATCTGGAACTATTAATTTTTCCGGACTGACTGCATCAAAGCTGGTATTTACTGATGCATCAAAAAATTTAACATCTTCAGGGGCAGTGCCTCTTGATCAAGGGGGGACTGGTCTTACGAGTACGCCAACAAACGGCCAATTATTAATTGGCAATGGATCCGGATTTACTCTTGCGACGCTTTCAGCTGGTTCCAATATCAACATTACCAACGGCGCTGGCACTATTACGATAGATGCGACGGGCGGAGGTGGTGGTGGAGGTCCCGAATTTGATGATGATGTTTTTCGGATTTTGGATGATGGAGATTCTACTAAAAAAATTGCCTTTGAAGCCTCGGGTATTTCTACAAGCACGACGCGTACACTCACCGTGCCGAATGCGAGTGGTACTTTGGTGTTGACCTCTGATCTTTCAAGTTATTTGCCTATAGCGGGCGGCACACTGACTGGTACGGGAGGGTCTGGATTTATCGGTTTTCCACTTCAATCCAGCGCTCCATCAACACCAGCTTCAGGTTTCAGGCTCTATGCTGATTCATCCAATGCTTTTTCTTGGAAAGGGAGCAACGGATTTGTCCGAACATTTGATGGTACCTCCAATACTGCTGATCGTTCGTATATCTTGCCTGATGCCAGTGGCATGTTTCCACTTACAACAACACCTGGTACGTCAGGTACAGATGTGAACTGGTCTGCGACAGGTACGCTTAATATTCCCGACGCGTCTACGACTAATCGTGGGCTGGTTACGACAGGTACGCAAACATTTCTTGGCGATAAAACATTTAATAATACTATTGTTATGAATCGAAATGGCGCTTCGGTGTTATCCGTTGGAACAACAAATTTCACTTTTAGAACGACAAATGGTGGATCAAACGTTACCTCTCAGACCATGTTTGACGTCGACAGTGCTACAGCAACGACAGGAGCTCAAGGATTTGCTTTTGAAACGGCCAATGGATTTGTGTTTACCGTATCAAACGGTGCGCGTCGTATTGCCCGGGGGGCATTAAAGATTACAAATGCGGTGAATACCGCTGGAAGTGAAACAGGTGATCTCTCTTTTTATACCAAAGCTTCAGGCGCTGGTATTGCGGAACGTTTTCGAATCGATACAGCAGGAAAACTTTTTGCGACCTCAGGTCTCGCTGCTTCATCTGGCACGCCTGACGCGCTGTGTATGAATACATCCACGTTTGAGATCACGCACAACACAGGAACTGCAACATGTACGGTTTCTTCGTTGCGGTTTAAACACGATATCAATACGTATACTGAAAATGGTCTCGATATTGTAAACGCACTTCGCCCGGTGACATATGCGTACAATGGCACCGATGCACTTCGCATCGGATTTATTGCCGAAGAGGTGGAACAAGTCGATACACGATTGATGTTTTACGAAGCTGATGGCGTGACACCGAGAGGAGTCCGCTATGAAGATATGGTGCCGGTACTCACCAAGGGCCTTCAAGAACTTGATATAAAGATTGAACCACTTCTGTCACTGGATCTTCAAATTGAAAATTCGCTTGCAAATCTTATCAAGCAATTTCTTGCTAACGTCGGGAATAGCATTAGTGATCTGTTTGCTGATCGTGTCCACACAAAAACATTATGTATTGGTGATCCTGGTGATGAGACGTGTATTTCAAAAACTGAACTCGACAAACTCTTGAAGCGTCAGAATATCAGTGGAGGAACCAATACTGGTGGTGAGGGTGGGAATGACAATACTCCGAGCGAGGATACTGGCAGTGAAGATGATACTGACTCCGATGGAACCGCCGAAAACGACGAAGAGAGTGAGGATGGGAATATTGATATTGGGTCAGATAACTTTGAAACAGATGGCTTGCCTGATATTCCTCGTGAAGTATCAGAAGAAGAAATTGTGGGGCGTCACTAAACCAAAAGTAATTTTCCTCCACAAACACTTTGCTCGTATTTGAAGTATAATATCTATATGTCAGTAGCCCGAAAGCTCGCTCATTTCTTTTCCCGCGACAATTTTCTGCTCGCTCTTTTCTTCCTCTTCCTATTTGTTTTCTCCATTACTATCCAAGTTTTTGCGACACCGCCTGCTTCCCCGTATATTCCAGGAGAAACTAACGATCCCACCTGTGTGCCTACAGATACCTATTGTTTTGCATCTCCTTTCCCTGACCAGACTGGTAATGCAGGAGAATTTTTAAGCACGAACGGCACGGTTGTAAGCTGGGCTGCCATCTCTGCTGGTCTTACGGTGGGTACAACGGCCATAACATCAGGCACCGCCAATAGCGTTCTTTTTGAAGGTGCTGGCAATGTGTTGCAAGAAAATTCTGTTTTTGTTTGGGATAATAGTACTACAAGACTTGGACTCGGTATTGCAAGTCCGACCGCAACTCTCCACGTAAAAGGTATTGGTGCTACGTCGGCAACCAATGCATTTACTATGGAAAATAGTTCAGCAACAAAGTCATTGACGTTGCGCAACGATGGCGCGATTTTGCGGAACGGTACTCTATATTCTCTCGGGGCCAATGGTGTCACGCTCAATACTACCTGGGGACTCTCTGCTGGGGCTGCGCTGACGAGTGGTGAGGTGAATACCTATATTGGAGATTTTGCCGGTCAATCAACAGACTCTGGAAGTTTAAATATTGGGCTTGGTGTTGATGCGGGGTATCAAATTACGTCTGGATCAAATAATATTGCGATTGGCGTTGATGCACTCACTGGGAATGTCACGGGGAGTAATAACGTCGCGCTTGGAGGTAATGCCGGTAATGCCAGTAGTATTACTGACCTCAGTAACTCAGTTTCGCTTGGGGCAGAATCGTATGCTCATTCCAATTCAATTGCGATTGGCTACGGTGCACAAACAACTACCAGCAACCAGCTTGTCTTCGGTCGGCCTTCAGATGCGACGCAATTCATCAATGATGTATATTTTGGTGCGTCAGTAGCGCGTTCAAACCTCACCTCACTTTCCGATGTTACCTTGAATGCAAGCGGAGGAAATGGAACTGATAATACTGGTACTCATCTGAATTTTGCTGGCGGCAAGGGTACTGGTACGGGAGTCGGAGGTAATCTGGTCTTCAAGATTGCCTACCCAACAACTACCAGTAGTAATCCTAATTCTTTAAGCACTGTAGGCACTTTTCTTGCAAGTAATAAGGCCACAAGCGGTACACAGAATTTAATTTCACTTACACCAACAGTCAATCAATCAAGCACGGCCGGGTATACAGGACTCTTGCTTAATGTGACAGAAACAGCAACTGGGAGTGGTACCAAACGACTGCTCGATGTCGCGCTTGGTGGTGCCACTAAATTTAATGTTGCAAATAATGGGGATGCTACGATTACGGGCAGCGTTACTACTTGTACTATCGGTAACGGTTCATCTACGACGAGCTGCTCTGCATCTGACGAGCGCCTCAAGGATGAGATCCGTTCACTGTCTGCCACAGATGGTCTCTCTGCAATCAATGCGCTTGATCCGGTATCGTTTAATTGGAATACATGGATGCAAGGCAATGGAGCAACAGATGCGGAGCAATTTGGATTTATAGCTCAAGATGTAAAAGATGTATTTCCGAATTTAGTAAGCCAAGATCACAACACTCATTATTTTAAACTTGACTATCAAGGTCTCGCCGCTCCCATGGTAAAGGCTATCCAAGAGCTTGATGCAAAAGTTGAGCCACTTGCTTCACTCGACGAAAAAAAAGACGGTTCGCTCGGTTCGCTCGTAAAAAAATATCTTGAAGGTGTTGGCAACGGCTTGAAGAAAATATTTGTCGGCGAAGTTCATACCGATAAACTCTGCATAGGGGATACGTGTGTAACGGAGGCGCAGTTGATTGATCTTTTACATAATGACACTGAAAATAATTCTGGGGGCGGCGGCAATAGCGAGGAAGACGATGGAGGACGCGAGGAAATAATTAAGGAGGACATCAATGAGAGTGCACTTAATATTCCTGGAATAAAAAATAGTGAAGATAAAGGAAGAGAAAAAGATGATTCTCAGAGAGCGGAAGAATTTTCGCAATAAAAAACCGCTTGCATGTCGCAAGCGGAGGTTATTTTTCTTTGTTTTTTAAATTGAATATTATTAGATACCAGGGTTTCTTGATTTGGGTGTGATACCAATCAAGACTTCTTTTGTTGGAGTAGTATTGTCTATAACTTTGACTTCAATGATACCGTTGGTAATAGTAGTTCTTATATTCACTTCTGTCTCCGTAAGAATCTCCAGTTTCCCTTTAGATCCTCTGAAATACTCAATGATTACATCTGATGTATTCCACTGAGTTCCGGTCGCTCTAGTTATCGAAGGAAAACCGGGCAACCATTGGAGCACAATCGCAGTGGCATCATACCTTGTTTGTACTTTTTTGTCTGTGTTTTGTACGTTCTGTGCGATGCACAGGTTTGATACAAAGATTGACAGCAGTGCAATGTAAAGGAAGAGTATATTTTTCATGGCAGTTTTTGGTATTTTATGTTAGGAATATCAGAATTTTCTTTTGTTTGTACTATACCATAAGTTTTTTACATGGTTGCTCCCTTGACCCAAGAACAGTTTTTCCCCCTTGCTTTTTTATATATGTCATAGTAGAGTACTCCTACTAGTCCTAGGGACTATTTTATTTTAGCCAAAAGCGGAATGCCAACCATCAACCAACTCATAAAGAAACGCCGGAAAAAAGTCACCCAAAAGTCAAAAGCGGTGGCTCTTGCTCGTGGTTTCAACGCTTTGAAAAATCGCCCAGTCTTTTATCCTGCGCCATTTAAGCGCGGCGTGTGCACTAAAGTCTCAACTACGACTCCAAAGAAGCCAAACTCAGCGCTCCGAAAAATCGCCCGTGTACGTCTCACCAACGGTATGGAAGTGACTGCATATATTCCAGGTATGGGACACAATCTTCAAGAACACTCAGTGGTCATGCTCCGCGGCGGTCGCGTGAAAGACTTGATCGGAGTGCGATATCATATTGTCCGCGGACGTCTCGATGCGACTGGTGTGGAGGCTCGACGCCAAGGCCGCTCACTCTACGGTAACAAGCGACCAAAGGCAGGTGGGGACAAGAAAAAATAAAATTTCTAATTTCTAATTTCTAATATTTAAACATGCGAAGAAAAGTAAAAAATCGAAATATGGTAAATCCGGACTTGGTCTACAACTCAACGAAACTTGAGAAGTTTATCAATACCGTGATGTGGAGCGGCAAAAAAGAAACTGCTCGGAAAATCGTCTATGGTGCGCTCGACGTCATCAAAGAAAAGACAGACAACCCAAATCCACTTGAAGTATTTGATACAGCTATTAAAAACGCCGGTCCACTTATGGAAGTGCGCTCACGCCGAATCGGTGGCGCCAACTACCAGGTGCCTCGTGAAGTTCGTCCTGACCGCCGCACAACTATGGCGATCCGCTGGATCATCGAAGCTGCTCGCAGCAAGAAAGGTATGGC
>JACCDG011521837.1_pt1 | contig 11294 bp, 22 predicted proteins | sample 7442471 | NCBI WGS metagenome assembly JACCDG01 (sample SAMN15323444, study PRJNA562643) | freshwater metagenome | isolation source: river surface water | place: USA:Blue River Watershed | collected 2017-08-17
CTAATACTGCTTTGGCTTTTGTTAGTGTTGGCCACTACACGGCTAAATACGGGCGGTATTCAAGCGCCAATGACAAACGAGGTACAAGAGGCGGTATTAACGCCGTCCGACGTGCGGGCGGCTATTGATAGCGGTAGAAAAGAGCTGCGCGCCCTGAAAGAGAAGCGGGCCCCCAAGCCTGCAAAATTGATTTCTCCGAGATTTGGAGAAGTTGAATAAGTTAACATTTAAACAAAAATTCATGGAACAGAAAAAATTTTGGCAGGGCACTAATTTTTGGTTTGCCGCCCTCATGGTGGTTTTTAGCTTCTTTGGTGGCACCGAAGGGCTTGCACAGCAAATAGTATCACTTGGTGTTGGCGTGGTGGCGCTCTTTGGAGCTGTCCGCCAATTCCTGCCAAACGCCAAATTCAAGGGCTTTAAAGACGCTCTGGGCGAGGTTAATACCTGGAACTACATAGGCGGCGTGTTAACCTTGATCGTGCCACAGGCGGGCGAATTGGTACCTGCTTTGCGAGATTTATACGACGCGCTTATCACAGGTAATTGGGGCTTAGTTATTACGCGGGGTGTTGCCCTGCTTACTATTGCCTTCTACCTGTTCAAAAAGAAGTAATTGAAAATGATGTTTTTTCCTATCTGGGTGCCCCCGTCAAAAGCGATGGGGGCTACCAGTTAAACAACTGAAAATGAAAATACCAGGCGTTGATAATTTCGAGGTGGAGGAATTTTTGCACCCCTCTGTTTTCGCTTTCTGCAACAGGGGCGACGGAATCGAGCGTTGGCGCTGGTTTATCAGTCAATTCCAGATAGATTTTGCCGTCTTGATGCGTGAGGTTACGGACGGGGCTATCATGGGCAATAATTGGCACAAGGGCGGCAAACACGTAGGACGTGGGCACAGGCCAGCTAATTACAGGCCGTCAAACGGCGGTATTTTTTCTCAGCATTACCTTTCAAAGGCAATGGACGTAAGCTCTCCTAAGTACACGCCGTTGCAATTGCTTTCAAAAATTGAGGCCAATGCGGAAAAGTTTGAAGCGATTGGGTTGACCACAATAGAAAATCCCCGCAAAACAGTTACCTGGTTGCACGGGGATTGTCGGGCAAGGGTTCAGGGCATTCACCCTGAAAAGGGTTTTTTGATTGTGGAGCCTTAGTGGCTGGAATTAAACCATACCTCCTTTCCGTTCAAAGGCTTTTAGTCTGTTTTCTCGTTTGATTTCAGCCATCCACGCCAATACTTGTAGGATGGTTATTGTTTCATACCCGCTTTTTTGCAGGTCTTTAAGTTTTTTCTCTAATTGTTTCATTTCAATAAAATTTATTCGGCTAACTACGCGTGTGCGGAATTATTCAAAAGTGGGCAATTTTCCATATTTCCGTCAATTGCGGGCTTTGTGCTTAAATCATCATTTGTGCTATTCATATACTTTTGTTTTTATGTGAGAAAATCCGCATAACACAGCGCCCAAATAAAGCCGCGCTACACGTCGCGCCCGCTAAAAGTTGCACGGGCCATGCCGCAGTTAGTCGGAAATAAAATCAGATCGCTGCAATTTTCGGCAAACCCTGATTATTCTAAGGCAATCAGGGCAGTTTATCTTCCCCTCAACTTCTTCCGCCTCTTCCCAGCATTCACCTGCAACGTTATCGCCCCACAAATCTTGCCCACAAAGGGCAGTAACCCAAGGTTGCGTTATTCCAGGGTGGTGCAATTTTGTATTAACGATTGTCCCGTTTTTTATGGTCAATTTTGCTACTTTCATAGTTTTATTTTTTTTTGGCAAACTACACGTCGCGACCGCTCGGGCCATTATGATTGTAGTAGTAGTTATACTGGTTGTATGTGTTGCCAGTTCTTTCTCTTTCGCTATGGATACGACTATTAGAAGAGCCAATTCCACCGCTCGAAATGAACACGACAAAAGCCACCACGCCAATAATCGCAGCACTTGCAAATATATGGGCTTCCATCCAGATAAACGCCGCTGTAACAGTAACAACAACCGCCTTGCCCAATATAAACACCACAACTAAACCAGCTACACCCTTAACCACGAAGGCGGGCACCTGATTTTTCTTTTCCACAATAACGGGCGTATGATCGCCAATAGGACGGCGCTGAATGGCTGCGTATTGATCGGCTATTTGAGCGGGCAACATTGGCCCTGTGTGCCTCATTTCTGCATACTGCATGCCCTCTAAGTCGGCTGCCTGTCTTTCCTCTATTGTCATGGTTTATAATCTCTTTTGCGGACATATTCGTCGTGTGCCAACATGTCCGCTTGCGTATAATTAGGGGCGGTCGTCTTAGTAATCCCAGGGGTTACAACCAATTTCACCAGACGTTTCGGCCCCCGTTTACTTCGCCCCGTCCGCCCCAATTTCTTTGCTTTTGTCCGTGTTGTTTTTTTATTTGTCCGCTTAACGTCGCGCATTCCTGCGCACATTGCCAGAGGCGCAAATACGCCCATCAAAGCCAGAAGGCGGCATATAACATCAAATGCTTCGGTGAGTGTCATACCTGATTGGCGAATACACGCCCCGATTCATTTTGGATAAAGTCAACCTTTAGTTTTCGCCATTGTGCGCGGCGCTCTAATACTTCTCTCATTACATCCTCATACCATTGGGCATGATTTGGATTTTTCACTTCTCCAAAAACAGACACGTTCACCCTATACACATAAATCCAAACATCCCGATCTGTCAGGAACTTATTGCCACACTCTTTGAGGGCCTCGATAGCCTCTTTTGCGCGGGCCTCAACCGTCGTATCGAACGGGTGTTCGCTTATGAATACAAGCGGCTCGCGGCGCGTCGCCCATGCCAGCACCTCGGCATCGTCGAGTTTCCGGCTGTATGAAAGCCAAATGTATATAGCAACAACCGCCGCAAAAATCAAATATTCCATTTTACAATTCACCTTTACCCTCCCCCGCTTCACCCCCGCGAAAACGGGTACTTTTGGCAGTAGGGGAGGGGTTGTTAAAAATATTGTACCGAAAGCCTGCGATCACGTCCTTAGCCGTCTCTTCGCCCATTCCAGAGGCGTTTGCAAGCTCTTTTTTATCTGTCGTAGGGTTGGAAGCAAAAAACGCTTTAGCACGCGCATACGCCGGATTTGAGGCATCCAGCCTCTTTTTTTTCAACCAGAGTATATCAGCGTCGGTCAAGTGTGACGGTATTTCAATGCCAGAAAATGCCGATTGATCGCTGAATGTCACCTGCCCGCCCTCTCCTATTCTTACTCGGTCATAAACCGTTGAGCCTTTCTTTGCCCCTACAAGTTCTCCGTGAAAGTTTGCCGGATATTCAACAGCATTCGCAAACCGCTTTTTGTCAGGCGGCGGCGGGTTAAATACTTCTGATATGGCCCTTAATAGATTCATTTTCTTAAATTATACACTGGAACAGCGGCAAGCACTGCAATACATGTGGCCATGAATAACGAAAGCACAAGTGCCGTGCCCTCGTATGGCTTATTTACCATGCTTGTCACCATGTGTAGGAACTTTGAAGGGGCTACAAATAGCCCTTTGTTTAGCCCAGTCATACCGCCGTAAAATCCGGCGGCGTTGCAAAACACCTCAAACCCGATAACCAAATAAGCCGCCACATTTGCCAGTTTGCCAACGCGGGCCCCTATCAGTAGAAACGGCGATACAGTCAATGAGGCTGTTACAATGCCAGCCCTCCAGGCGCTTTCCTTGATCGCAAACATAACGTCGAACATATTGGGCACGGAGCAGCCCAAAGAAAGTGATAGGCAAACCCAAAGAAGCGGCTTGTTTAACCCTATCGGCTTTGGCTCTTGCTTTTGTATAGGATTTGGCGTTGGCGCTTTTGCGGGCTCAGGGCTTTCCTCCTGCTTTGGCTTTTGTCCTCGACCAAAAAGGACAAGAATTTCCGCATCTGTTGGGACATACGTCCGGCTAAATTGTCCGCCTATTGTCCGCGACCATTGCTTCCGTGCGGATTCAATTGTCCGTCCGTATTGTCCGCACAAGTCCGCTATTGTTTGTCCGCCTTTGTCCATGCCCATTTTTGTCCGATTGTCCGGTTTTATTTTTGTCCGTCAAAGGTATGTAATAAATTTATTTATTACAATAGGTGTAATAAAAAAAAATATTACTTTTTTGAAAACCAGACCTACCTTTGTCGCATGGAAAAAAAGTACACGCCACTGGAGGCCTGGATTGATTTTTTTGAAAGCACCAAGGCGGGGCCGGATTGGAGTAGTATAGATAGGGCCACCAGGCAGCGCCTTTATACGCTTGATGCTAATTACAAAAGCGGGCGGCTCGGCATTTCGTCTATCAAAAAAAACCTGGAGCGATACGCCCCAGGCCGATTTGTTTTTCATGCGGGAGATCCATTTTTTACGATCCAGACAGATAGTCAAAAATAAGGCGAAGTTCAAGCCACATCACAGCCCATACAATAATAATCATTATGTGTGCTGGAAAAAAGAATGTTTCAGTATGGCCGTCGCCCTTATAAAAGCTACTCCTTAGCCCTCCAAACAGGTCGTGAAAAAACTGCTCGATATGCCATGCGAAAGGAAGCACCATAAACCCGACAGGGATAGCAATGCCAGGTGCTGACCTGCTTACAGATTTGGCCCGCTTGGAAATTCCTGACCGCGTACCAGTGTAGCCGATTTTTACAAACCAGATCGCCGGAAAGTATATCATTACATACACAATGCCGAAGCCAATAGTGTTGAATGGCGGGAGCTTGATTTTTTTGCGTTTCATAGATTAAAAGTGTGTGGCTTAAATTTTTTTCGGGTAACGGTAAAATACCCGCCTGGCGAATAAAGCAGCCTTTTTGCGCCACTATGTCGGCTTAGTATTCCCCTAAATCCTCCCAACACGACCCTAAGCCACTCATTTTCTGGTAGATATACTTTCCCTGCCGTAAGGGTACACATTTGCCTTTTCATCTGTTTGCAATTTGATTAGATACAAGCAATATTGCGTGAAGCCTTAGTTATGTGCAACCCTAAAAGAAACGCAAAGCCCTCGAACGTTGGCCCCCATTCAAATACCGCCGAACTGCGGAGGGCCTTGGTTTGCGTTTGGCATCCACGCAATCGGCGGATAGGATGTGCCGCCCTCTCCCGAGGTAGGGTTTCCGTCAAGGAGCCACAGGCCATTGCGCCAAGTTGCTGGCTGCACCGCCACCGGGTTCGACTTGTTGTTCCATGGGTAGTATGCTACCCAGCAGTATTGCCCTTCTTGGGGCATCCGCTCTTCGAGTTTGATCCAGTTGCTCATGTTACTGATTTTTACCTGTCACCTAATGCCTGAAGAGAAAAGAACGGGGGCCAACTACAGCTTGCCGCAAGCCCGCCAAATGCGCGGGCCAGCGTCAAGCATTGTCCGTTCAAAGCAATTAAAAATTAAAATAATCAATATTGTAAGATGTAAGACCTCGCTTTTCTAATTCTTCAATTTTTAGGATCCCCACGTTCGCCGAAGAGAAATTATTTTGCCGGGTTTTTTGAACGCGGAATTTTTTTGCATTTGATATTTTGTTCACGCTCGCTTGAAGCAAAAACGCCTCACCGAGAAATGAAAAGGTTTGAATGTCAACCCATTTTGACCAAGAAAATGGGGAAAGAATCCATCCGGCTATTGCCGTAAAAATTTGTTTCAACATAAATAATAAAAATTTCTTTGAACTACTGCTTGCCGTCAATGCGCTTTAAAATCCAGCCCGCAAAGCCACCCAAGCGCACGGCGGCAAGCGGGGAGTTATATGAAAGTGGGCAGACGTGTTTCAATTTAAGTTCTGTGTGAAAGAAAAAAGAAAAAATTGCCCACGCTCTTAAAAAAATTTAGTTTGACATCTTTCGTTTTCATATCGTTTTTGTGCTTTTAAATAATATTGTTCGTCAATTTCGGCCGCTCGGTGACGTACTTCTTTTTCCACCTGCTTTGCAAGCCGCTCGATCAATTCTGCCACCCTTACTTCATTTGCCCCACTTTAAAAAACGTGGGACACCTCTAATTTTATTTGCTCTCTTGTCATTTTAAAAGTTTTGAGTGTGAAAAAACAATATGTGTAGCACTGAACGGCCTTTACAGCCGACTAAGCGCGGCGCAGTGGGGATGCCTCAATTCATTGCACTGAAATAGTAGTATTATCATTGAGCGATAGTTCAACCTCATCGGGGCCACCGTCATTAAAGATGCCTTCGCCGCCAAGTCTGTCAATAATGTACTTGGCGAAGTTGGCTACCGTTTCAGGCGTTTGGGCAAAAAATGCTTTGTCTGCATTTGCTTGGTCGTTATAATTCAGGGATACCGTTGCCGTGTTTCCCACCTCAAGGCAGAATGAAAACTCCACCGTGTAGTGGTTCGACATTTCATTATAATTTCGGGTCACGAGTATATCGTATTTTTCATACTCGAAAATTTGCCAAATATTTTTCATAAAATATTATTGTGTATTGGTGAAAGTAAAAAGCGGTGAACTCTGCATGGTCGCCAAGTGGCGGCAATGGCTCAACTCAATGCCGACCCGCCGCCACGTCGCCCATGCTCACGTTACAGGCAAGTGTTAGCAACCTGCTAATCAATGCCGACAAAGAAAGCCAAATCTTCTCCACTTGATTTGTCTTCTTCATTTTGATTTTGTTCTTCGTTTTTTGGTTCAGGTTTTGGCATATCTTGTATAGCTTCAACGAGTTTCTTCATTTCGCCTAAACACATTGAGAAACCCTTTTTATAATAGCGAAAAGCACGGCTCATAGTTGAAGCAGGATAAGTAATCTTATTTATCATTAATTGCCTTTTTGCCAAGTCCATAAATGTAGTTTCACCATAATAAACATTTTCAGTATCTACTGCAAACATTGAAACAGTAAAATCAAAGGCATCAATAGTTTCTTTTGGAGTTGCAAAAAACTTTTTAACCAAGTCAAATGTTTTGCCATTGTAAACTATTTTCATTCCGTTATCACTTTCCCATTTAACCGTACATTCTTTTGCTTTGAAATATACTTTTGCTTTTTCGTATTCTATTTCATTAGGAAAAAATAAATCATAATCGGTGTTTACTTTTACACCAGCGAAATAATCCCGCAAAGCACCACCAGCAAGCCAACAATTAATATTGGCTTCTTTTAATTCGTTAAGAATAAGTTTGCCGTATCTTTCAACAGCGTTTGTAATTTGTATCATTTTAACGTTTGTTTTAAAATTAACCCACACCTGCATGTAACATCGGTTTGCCAAAAGCTGGGGAGACGTGGTAAATTCAGTTTTTGTACCTTTAATCGTCTTTAGTGCAGGGTTGAGCTTTTGTGCTTCTAATCCCAGCCTTATGTGCAGCACTGAACGCTGCCTTTTATGCCGCCTAAATAAGGCACATAACAAGTTTTTTGCGTAATAGCCCTATTGCTCTGCAAACACGGGGCGGCTTTGTTGCGTTACATTGCCGCCCCGCTTCTCAATGTGGAATTGAGAAATCAAAATGGTAGGTCGCCTGTTGGGTCTGGCTGCTGTGGCGCTTCGGTCGGGAAATTACTTTCGGTGGGTGGGGCTTCATTGCTTTGCGCCTGTTCGATCTTTTCCAGTGGGCGCACAGTATGGGCAACAATATCGGTCACCGTGCGCTCAACACCATCCTTGTCGGTGTATTTACGATAGGTTACTTTCCCATCAACAAACACCAACATGCCCTTTTTAAGAGCCTTGCAGCGTTCGGCCAATTCGCGCCAAACGGTAATACTGTGCCATTCGGTTTGCTTTTGCCATTCGCCGTTTTTGTCTTTGTAATTCTCGTTTGTGGCAAGCGAAAATCTGGCGACAGCAACGCCCGTTTCGAGTGTCTGAACCTCAGCATCTTTGCCGAGATTCCCAATTAGTGTTACTTTGTTTATCATGATGAAGTTAAATTTAAAAATCAAAAAAGCCTTCGTGGTTTGCCCAAAACTCAGTACCCATGTCAAGCCCTTCCATGTTGCAACGGTGGGCCGCTGAAACCAGCTTGCGCCACTCTATTTTGATTTGTTCCCGTGCGTCGCGTCCAATTTCAAATGGAGTTACATACCCATCGTTGTCAACGGCAATCACGTAGTATTTTACAGGCTCGTTCTTTTCGTCAAATTCATGACAGTAAATAGCGGCTTGTAAGTCGTACTTAGCGTTTCGTATCTCGCTCCTTACCAACTTTTCGCCGCTCTTTGCGCCCATTCGCTTCAAGTCCCATACAACCAAATTGCCGTTTCTATCTCTGCCAAATGCGTCGCGAACACCTTTGTGTAGAAACCCCTGGAAAAAGAACTTCACATCATGTTGGAATTGGAAAAAATCAGGATTCAAAAGACCATGATAAGCAACTGTGCTGTTTTCGCGGATTCTGGCATTTAAAAAGTTAGCACTTTCCATTTGTTCGGTAGTGATTAGCGATCTACTACCAGCCTCGTCTATGGCGGATTGCCACAGGGACTTTCCTACATTGGTGCGTCTGTCTGGCTTTTCGATCACAAAAAAGCGTTCATCAAACTTTTCCGGCTCAAACAAAAGGCAGTCAAGTAGCGACCCTTCTATCATTGCATCGGTTCGATCTGTTTTTTGCTCGATGTATTGGCGCAACTTCATTGGTGAGTGCGCCAAATTTTTCAACCTGGTAAAACTTAGGTGTGTGATTGCGTTTGCTGTTTTTGCTTCGCTCATTGTATTTGACCATTTTGCGCCATTTCAATAATTTCATTCTTTCTGGCAGTAAACAGTTCGGCGTGTCCGGCGTGAAGCGGAGTTTCTTTATACACGGTGTTCAGCACTTCAATCGTGAATATTTTATCCAGGCGGTCGCGAAGCAATTCTGGGTCAATTGTAAGCTCTGGTTTTGATTCGGAAGCCTGCACCGTTGCGTCTGCAATTGCGGCGCTCTCTTCTTCAATATGGAGGCCGGCGGTTTCGTCTGCAAAACCCATGCGTAGCGCGGCGGCTTCTGCGCACTTCTCAATCATGTTGAACGGCATTGTGTTCCATTTGCCAGAAGCATTTGCGGGGCAATACTCGTTAAAGAGTACTGTCTTGGTAAAGCCACACCGAACGCCGCCAACAATACGGTAAACCGTTACAGTGCATGACGTGGGGCGCTTGTTTTCGCTTTTCAGTTGTGATGCCGTCAAAAATGAACCAGACTCATTTAGGTCAAACTTTACATCGTCTCGACCTGCCAGGCTGCCAGTTTTTGCGGCTTTTGCCCTAAGCCCGTCAATACCAACAATTGTCGAGTACTGGGAGCCGTATTTAACCAGGTATATTTCCTTTTTGAAGGGAGACAACCCATGTTGTGCGCACGTTATGGCAAATACGGAAAGAATTGCCTTTGGTGTGCCGTGTGGTATTACGCCAGCTTGTGCAAGCGTATTAAGTTCTGTGTCGCTAATTGTGCGGGGCGCAATGTTGCTCATATTCCAAGTATATTGAATGATAAAATATCAAAGGCCACTTCCCGAGCATTGCTCGGATGCTGCGTATCAGTTACATGCACCGCCTCAGCGGTAACTTCCAACACCTCACCAGGCGCAACCTCACCCCGCACAGCTTCAATGCGCGAAGCAATACGGCGGTCTTTGCCGTTGAAATGCTCGTGGTAATCTGATTCTGTTGGTAGTGTAATTTGCAACTGCTTTTCGGGTGTAAGGTCGCAGCAAGTAACGCGGTCGTTCAGCCAATTGCGAAAGCGGTGGTAGTCGCCAGCGTTTGTTTTGTCGCCGTACAGGGTAGCCAGTTCGCCGTTAATGAATAGTTCGACAACGGATAACTCGCCGTCAATATCCTCTTCAACTACCCCTATAAATTCCACCTCAAAGCATGGGTGAATTACGTCGGGGCGGTTGGCAAATATGGGCTGTTCGTAAAATCTGAATTTTGAGTACATGGTGCGTATCATTTATTTGATAGCACGAAGGTACAATTATTATTAAGTTTGCGCAAACTTTACACGAACTTTTTTTGAAAAAAAATAAATAAAAAAGGCAGTCGTTTTCACAACTGCCTGTAAATCAATAAGATACAGTGGTTATCATTGTTCTTTAACTGTTGCAGTCTTTTCGGTAAGCTCAATAAAAGCTGATAACATTTGCGCAAACTTATCTATTTCACACGTTTGCACGGCATCATGGGTGGGGGGTAAAGTACAGTACTTAGGATTAAATGAGCCGTCTTTAATTTTTCGATAGCAAGTAGCAGTTGTAATCTTGACCCTTCCATGATTTTTTTGTTTATTTAAAAAAAATATTAAAAAAAGTTTGCAAAAAGTTTGCGCAAACAAAGCGGAAGGTGTACCTTTGCTCCTGTTAAAGATAAAGTGCTTTGCACTATATTAGTGCAAGGTTTAGCGTAAACAGTAATTATTTACCATGAAGCAAGAGCAGGCAAGAAAGAGAGGCCATCCTAAAAAGAGTGACGACGTGGCGCTGACGGGGCGCATTCACCCCAACCTGACAGAATCCCAGAAAGAGAAGGTTAAAGAAATCAAAGAGAAGATTGGAGCAAAATCATTGGCGGCGACTGGGAGCCATTTGATGGCTTTGGGGATCAAAGCTTTTGATGCGAATGTTGAGTTTAAGTGAGAAATGTTTGACGATTCAATGCGGGTAAAAGTGAAGTTGGTTAGGGCAGAGGCGATTATGGGGCTTTTCGCGCTCTGCCACTTCTTAAGCATGAGATTAAGTTGTTTTTCAGTCAGTCACGCCCGATGCAATGTTGGGCATAGTACATGGGAAATCACCCAGCCCTGAGCAAAGGTTCGGGGCTGGCTCCCTTAAAAAAGTAACTAAAATCCACTAAATATGGGAAAAACAATAAACATCGACGGTATTGAATATATCGAAAAATCAACGAGTCCAGAGTTAAGCGCAGATGGATTTGTTTTAATCCGCTCATACACCTCCGGTGTTCATTTTGGTGTCATAGAACGCCAGAGAGACACCCTTCAAGGGCTTGAGGTGATACTAAAAAACGCGCGGCGTATCCATTACTGGGAGGGCGCTGCAAGTTTGTCACAAGTCGCAATGGAGGGAATTTTGGCGGGACCCAGCAGGGTTGCAATGATGCTTCCTTCAATTACCATCCAAAATGTAATAGAAATAATTCCGCTTTCTGCGGAGGGGTTTCATAACCTTTCAAATCAACCTGTATGGAAGAGTTGACAAGCATATGGGGTAACGGCTCCGGCTACGGCTCCGGCGACGGCTCCAGCTCCGGCGACGGCTCCGGCTCCGGCTACAGCTCCGGCTCCGGCTCCGGCGACGGCTCCGGCTA
>JACCDG010157664.1_pt1 | contig 11291 bp, 6 predicted proteins | sample 7442471 | NCBI WGS metagenome assembly JACCDG01 (sample SAMN15323444, study PRJNA562643) | freshwater metagenome | isolation source: river surface water | place: USA:Blue River Watershed | collected 2017-08-17
ACTCGCTGGTCTTTATTACCGTAAAAGCTTTGGACTTCAGGAATACTTAAAACTTGCCTTTAAATGGTATCTTGAGGCCGCCGCTCAAAAAGACGCTGAAAGCATACGATGGGTAGGATCCTGTTATGAAGATGGCACGGGCGTAGCACAAGACAGTACTGAAGCTCTGGAATGGTACGCTGCCGCAGCTCGACTCGGTGACGAAGTAGCTGAGTACTATCTTAAAGAGAAAACAAACTTTTTCCGGGAAAGAGCTAAGAAATTAACTTGCGTAACAACACCTGCTTCTCTGAGCGCTGGACTCACAACGCCTTCGCCCATTCAATAACGTTCGCCAATAAAAAACCTCAAATTTAAATTCTGCTCCCCCCTTCCTTTGGGGGGTTTTCCTTTTCTATCCATCAAATCACATGAAGCCAGCGCAACAGGGGGCCAAGAAGGCCGCCATTGCCTGACCAAGCTTTAGCTTGCTGACGTAGATCGTCAAAAAACGCATGATCAAGAATACTTTCTGCTACAATGCCACGCTGGTTGCGGGCCGTAACTTCAAAGAAAATACCGTCGCTGCGGCGAGCGATGTTTACATCACAATCTGCGGCACAGGAGACACGCTGCGTAATTTCATAGAGCATAGGAAAAAGAACAAGCACAGGGAAAGGCCTGAATGCATGCAAGGCTGATCGCCACGTATACCCTAAAAACCAAAAATCTTTGTGTGTGGGATCTGCATAGAACAAAGCTCTGCGCGCAAGCTTGCCGTCTTTTGTCTTTTTCCGCCCCACCATAATGCGCATTTGGATCAATTTTTTAGGCAACACTTCACCCTGCGCCGCCAAGAGCTGTTGAATTCTATCAAACCGCCGCTCACTAAAATAACGCCTCGTGCTGATCCAATCACTTACTTGAATACTGTCTCCAAGCGAATAGCAATTGTAGACAGCCCCAAAGAACGACGAAAAAATTGCCGCATCTGTCTCTGGCTGGATAGGCGTTGCCAGGAGCACAACATTTGTGACGTTCCACGCTGGATTGACGGGGGCATAATCCCATTTTTTCTCGCCTTTTTGGTTTTGAATCTTTTCTTGGATGGGCAGAAAGTCCAGAAATAATCGTAATTTTTTCTGACTTTTCTCCCGCACAACTCCGCGCGTAGTGCATACCTCTTGCCCTCTGAGCATACTGACCATAAGGCCCATATTAAGCGCAACGTTGCCGCCATGACTGTGGCAGAGGAGTGTTATCTTGGGTTCAATTCCTTGGTCATGAAATTTTTTCACTTCTGCAGAAAGTTGGTTAAGCAGACGAACAGCCTCAATTCTCCTGCTTGATTGACTCAAAAGCCCATTCCAACCAAACAAGTAATAATGACGTCTTTCGTCAGCTAGGTGCGTTTTTTGCGCGACCTGCTCAAATGCTTGCGCTATTGGATATGCTGCAAAAAAACCAAACGATCCGTTGCGCGTAAAGGATGGTTCAAACTTGGTCAATCCTGCATGCCCCATCGGTCGGCTGGCAAAGAAAAATTCATTGGTACGCATCCGTTGAAGCGCGCGCGCATATAACGATCCTTCAACTCGGTCACGCACAACCGATGGAGCATCGAGCAAACTCAACATTGCTCCAAACGTACCATGCACAAACACAATAAGATGATGCTTTTCGCTCCCGGGTCGTTGTGCAATAGAAGCCGCAGGTAGAACAATAATTGGCTTGTGTTGCATAAGGCGCTTTGTACTCAAAAACCACCAACAACCAAGAAGTGCAGCAATCACAGCCACATAAAAAAATATTTTTGCCAAACCGCGCATACATAACTCCAAATTCATTTGCGTGCTGTGAACATATCAAGGGTTAAGCGGGCGATCAAATTGCCGCAATAATTGCAACAATCTCCCGCTCTTTCCTACACTCGAGAGCGATTTGTAAGCTTGCTCTTCTCTTTTGTGTGGTAAGGATCTGAAAAACTATGAAATTGAGTACCGTTTTATACACACTTCTTATGCTTTTTGTATGCATGCCGCCAAGCAGCGCGCGCATCATCCGCTCAGAAGAAACCACTGCACTTATCCCTACCGAAACCACATCAACACCTCCAGCACCAGCAGCAGCTTCTGCAGATGTCACAAAAACTTCATCCTCTACTCCCACCGCTGCAATAACTACAGCACCGGCAACTCCAGAAAAAAAGACCAAGAAGAAAAAACCTCATAAAAAGCACAGCAAACATCATGAAGTACCTGCAGCCCCTGCCGTGACCGCAGCTGCAACAACAGCACCTGCTGCCCCAAAAGAAGATCAAACAACAGATCTTTTAGACGCTAAAATCAAGCAAATTAAAGAAGAAACAGAAAAAGAAATTGCAGCACTTAAAGCCCAGAATGAAAAAAAAGTCACCATCATCAAACGCACAGAAGAGCTTAAAAAACTTACCGAACAACAAAAAGCCCTAGCCGAGGAATTAGCCAAACTTGATGATAAACCAGCAGAGAAAATACCAGAAAAACCAGAACCAACACCGGTAACCACCGAATGGAAGGTTGAGCAAACCGCTCAATTCCACCGCTACTCAACCGAACTGGCAGACACGATTGCCATGGGTGAATCTGACGACGCAGAACTGCAGGACTTCAAAGACATTTTCAAAAATCAGCAACAATGGTTTGATACCACCATGACCAGCACAAAGTACGTCACCGACCCGGGGTACACAGCAATTAGCGACCGCAACACACGCCTTGGCCTGCTTGTCACCGCTCAAAAACGCACGCTTCCCCTGCTGATGAAGGAAGTGAACATGAAAAAGATCTCAAAGAGCGCGTTTGACAGTCTTTCTACTCTGCTTTTGTACAATCTTAACGGGCAAATTTGTGACGTACACGGATGGAATGGCAAAGTTCCAGAAGACAACGCTGCCCTCATGGCCGTAGTGCAAGACACACTTGCAGAGGCAAAAGACCCTGCTTTCAACAAACAAAATCCTGCACAAAAAGTGCTTGCCCAACTCCAAAAGAAACTCAAAGAAACTGAAAACTTAATTGAAGATCGCAACAAAACAGTGCTTGAACTACAAATGACCATTGCTTCAAACACCGACAAACTCGCTGCGTTAAAAAAAGAAATCTCTGATACCGAAGACAAAAAAAAGAAAGCCGAAGATGAATTAAAAACCCTACAACAAAAAAGCACCGACGACATCACGGCACTTAAGGGAGAAAAATCAAAGATAGAAACAGAGCTTTCACACGCTCAGTCAGAAGCAAAAGAAATCAAAACTAAACTTGATGCCTTAACTGCAGACTCAACAAAAACCACACAAGAAAAAACCGACTTACAAAACCAATTAAAAGATCTTGGTAAAAAGGTTGAAGATCTCCAGGACAAAAAGACAGCTGTTGAAAAAAATCTTGATGAAGAACAACACAAACGCCGTGAACTTGAGCTGCAAATCGAACAAACAAAATTCAAGCAAGAACAAGCAGAAAAAGACTCACAAAAGCTTGCAGACGCAAATAATAAGCTTGATGGTATCCGCAAAGAACTTGCAGAACAAATAGAAAACAAGAACAAGCAAGCCCTTGAACTCACCCTAGAACTCGAACGAGCTCGCCGTGATTCAACCATCCAAACAAGCAAGGCGCTTGAATCCATGCGAGAAGAATTTGAAAAACAAATTCATGACTTAAAAATGATTGTTCTAAAGCAAACACATTCAGATCCTGCTGAAATAAGCAAAGAAGAAGAATCTTTTAAAGCAGAACAGAAATCAGAAAAAAAGCTCATTGCGCAAGGCTTAGATCTTCTCCCTGAGCTTGCACCACCACCCGCACCAAAGGTTGATGTAGCGTTTGTACCGGTCCCGGATGAGCCAGAAAAAAAGGGCGACACAAAAACAGAAACTCCAGGCTATAACGACGCTTTAAACAACCTGGCAAGTGATCTCTCAGCCCCGCTCGTAATTCCTGGCCTTTCTCCTGAACCTGCAACAACCAAGCCATCTGTCGATCTTGCAGCAAGCAATAAAAAAGAACTGGATAAGTTGCAACAAAAAGTAAACGGCCTCTCACCATCCCCTACAACAAACACAACGGCTCTTGCTGCTCAAAACAAAAAAGATCTTGATGATCTTGAAAAGAAAATCACACAAGCCAAGACATCAAAACAAACTCCAATCCCTGCGCCACATCCTGTCTAAAAAAACAAGAACCCAAAAGCAAAAAAGGGGGCCAAAAGGCCCCCTTTTTTGTTAAATACGCCTATCACCAGCGAAGCAAAAGAGCATGAATGAAGTCTGCATCTTCTCGCGTTGGTAAATCCAAATGAAGCAAATCATTCACAAAGCGCTTGGTATCAGCACTTATGTACTGCCCCCCAGAAGCAGAATCCATATTCACAATTTCAACACGAGAGCCATCCGGCACTGGAATAAAACACTTGCAGGTCCAATGCCCAACCCCAAAACTTCCGCCATGATCTAAGAAAGAAAGAACCACGACCTTTCCCTGACGGAATGCCCTAATCGCATTTAAATAAATGTTATCGCATGTAGCAGCGTTCAAAAACTCCAAAGCAAGAGATCTGTACGAACTGAGCGCACGCCTGGTATCTAGATCAAGCGATGCAACGGCATCCTCCAGAGGCATCCGCCTCAACGCGCCAAGCATTGTGCCCATTTCTGCAATTTGGTTTCTGCAAAACATTGGGTCTTGTGCGTAATCAATCCATGCCCAGTAAAGCGATGGGAGATTATTGTTTTTAAACAGACGCGCAATATCAGCAGGAACTTTACCATTTACAAAAAGCGCAAAGTCATTCAACTCTGCATCATTCAAAGCCCTTCTTGAGTCAACAGCCCTTCCTTCTGCACGCCTTTTTGCAACCCACGCATTCTTTAATTCTTGAATTGCGGGGTAGGTAGGAACGGCTCCCCTCATAATGCACGCAACAACGTCACCACCAACCGGACCATCTTTGAACAAAGTAACTACAGATTGTCCATTGCAAAACGAATGATAGCCACAATCTAACCCCGTTTGAGCAGGCACTCTTTTGCCATGAATCGTGAATTCTGCTGGCTTAGCCTCTGCAACCCGATCGGCAAGCCCTCTCCCTGCTGCAACATATTCTTCACCAGGCCGCAACACTCGCGCACCCTGACGCGCAGCCACAGACGTCTTTTTCTCAACAACACCGCGCGATTTTACTGGCGTGCGCACCGGCGCAAAACCTGTTTTTTTTGGAGCCGCAGAAGATGGTCTAACCAAAGGACTCAGTTTTTTCTTCTCTGGAACCGCCACCGGGCGTCCACGCGGCGTTGGAGGACGCAAGCCCAACTCTTCTGCAAGTTTGCGGTCTGCTTCTATTGCAGGATCAATTCTTGGCGTTGGCGGAGCCATAGCAAGCATTCTTGCAACCAGTTCATCTTGTTCTTCCTGATCTGTGCGCAAAATTTCTGCTGGAGCTCCCAAGCGAGGAGATGAAAGCCCTCGAGGCAAAGGAACTCTTCCCGACGGCAATGGAGGTAAAGAAGAAACATCTTTTGGCGAATCTGGACGCGGTGAAGTTCTTGGGCGCGGCGTTGAACCTACGCCCATCCCAAGATCACCCGTGGTGATAACAGGCACGGGGCGTAGATGTGGCACCATCTTCGCCGGCGTCTTTGGCCGTGGATGAGGGGCAACAACACGCCGCTCAGGAGACCGAGATACTCCCCCCAACCCCGCATCTTCAGGAATCACACGTACACGCGGCGCCCCAGGCGTCCTCACAAGCCGGGGCCCTACAACCTGCGATAGCGATTTTCTTTTCTCCTCGAGCATCCTTCTTTTTGCAATAAAAGCACGCTCTTTTTCTTCAACCGCACTCAATAAAACCTGAATTTTTCGCTTACGATCAGAACCCGGTTTAAACCGGGGATCTTGATGAATTTGATGCAAAACACGTTTAGTTTCTGCGCTTTTGCTTACTTTTGGCTGCAACGCTGCCAATTCCGCCTCAACTCCGGCCAAGCTTTCATCTCGCGACACCATAGCATCTGACGTCAAGCACCCATCAATCCACGCTCCATATTCTGCAACAGCGCGCTTGGACAAAACATCGTTTTGATCTACCAAAAAGCTAAACGCATCATTGATTTGCATTTCCGTTAGCGCAAACAATCCACAACACTGCACCAGGCAAAAAAACAGCATTCTTTTGTTCATAGAACCCACCCCAAAACCACACAACCGTCCTACCAAACGTAGCGGCTTGCCTTTGCGCCAGGCAATGAGACAAAAAAAGGAGGACGATTCCTCGCCCCCCTTCTTAAATTCTTTAGAACAATTTTTACGCTAGTTTTTTAGCTGCAAGATCGTCCCATTCTGCCGTTAAAATCTGTAATTCTTTTTGTGCTACCGCAATCTGATCCACAAGCTTTGTGTATTCGGGCGTTCCGTAGGTAGCCCCTTCAAGCGCAGCTGCAAGTTTTTGGTACTCTTGCTCGCTGTGTTTAATTTTCCGCTCAAGCTGATCAAGTTTTTTATCAAGGTCAACCGGGCGCTGCGCAGAAACAGCATCTTTTTGAGCCTTATCTGCCTTTGCTTTTGCTGCGGCAGCAGAAGCGGCCTGTTGCTCTGCTTCCTTTTGCGCTTCTTGTTCTTTGCACCAGAGGTAATAATCGTAGTTACCTTTGTAGTCACGCAGGCCATCGGGCGTAAGCTCAATGATGCGTGTTGCGAGCTTGCTCAAGAAATCCTGATCGTGCGAAACAAACAAAAGCGTTCCGGTGTACTGCGTCAGTGCTTGCAAAAGAACGTGTTTGATAAAGAGATCTAAGTGGTTGGTAGGCTCATCAAGCAGCAAGAAGTTACCTCTTTGCAGCAAAACCTTAACCATGGCCACGCGGTTTTGCTCTCCACCACTGAGCACACGAATTTTTTTGTTAACATCATCACCCGAGAACAAAAAACACCCGAGCATCCGGCGCACATCTTGCTCGGAGGCCTTGGAGCAATGAGCAGAAACTTCTTCAAGAATGGTTTTATTTTGATCCAGCGCTAAAAGCTGGTCTTGCTCAAAGTACGACATCTTGGTGTTGTAACCCCAGGTGTACTCACCCTCAACAGGCGCCAACTTGCCAGCCAAAATGTTCATGAGTGTAGATTTACCCACACCGTTTGATGCCACCAACGCAACTTTTTCGCCGCGTTGAATTTCACACGTCACATTTTTGAAAAGCTCTTTTTCGCCAAAGCGCATAGCCAAATTCTTAAGGCGTAATGGATGCGCACCAGATGGTTCAACACCCGCAAAAGAAAAGTGGACCGTTGGCAGCACTGGCGGAATTTCAATCACTTCCATGTTATCAAGCTTGCGCTGCAAACTGCGTGCAAAGGCAGCCTTTGAAGCTTTTGCCCTGAATTTTGCAATGAGCTCTTCTTTACGCTCAATGTCGCGCTGCTGGAGCTTGGAGGCTTGAATTAAGCGCTCACGCTCTGCATCTTTTTGTTCAACATACTTGGAATAGTTGCCTTTGTACCAGGTAACATCACCATTCTCTACCTCAAGAACCTCGTTACACGCATGATCCAAGAAATACCGATCGTGCGTAACCAAAAGATAGGACTTAACGTCGCTTTTAAGAAACTTTAAAAACCATTCTTTAGCCACAATGTCCAAGTGGTTGGTTGGTTCGTCAAAGCAGTAAAAATCAGCTTTTTGCAGAAGTAATTTGGCCAGAACCAAACGCATCTTCCATCCCGTACTCAAGGCAGAAACAGGTTGTTTTTGTTTAAGCTCGTCAAACCCAAGGCCCGTTAAAATCAGGGTTGTTTGCTTAAGGGCCGTGTGTTTGTCGGCCGTAGCAAGGCGTTCGTGCAAGGCCGCATACCGCTCGATGTCTTCCATTTCGTAAAGCTCACCACGCTCAATCAAGGCTTCTAGTTTTTGCAGTTCGGCCAAATCACGGTCCAACTCATCAAACACAGAAAAGGCTTCGTCAAAAACGCTTTTTTCTGAGGTCAGCACCACTTCTTGCGGAAGGTAGGCAAAACGTTTGCCATTTTCTACCGAAACACTTCCGGCATCTGCCTTTTCATACCCCGCAAGGACACGCAAAAGCGTAGATTTACCCGCACCATTACGCCCAACAAGACCCAAAGACATGCCTTGTTTCAAAGAAAAAGAAACATTATTAAAAATTTCTTGCGATCCATACCGCAAAGAAAGTCCCGCTACCAATATCATACAAAAAGCTCAATCCACGCGTGCCTACCTAAAAAGAATACTTCCTAGTATAAACACGCGCTCAAGAAAGACCACCCCGGATCACATTGGTGGAAGCGGAGGCAACGGTGGAAGTGGAGGTAACGGCGGCAAAGATCCAGCAGGTGATGGGGTGTCTGCTGGCGCCGGCGCAGCCGGTGTACTTGCAGGCAAAGACGCATCGAGCGTACTTGGTAGAGGCGGCAATGCTGGCAAAGAAGGTAATGAACTTGCGCTACTTGATGCAGACGAAGAACCTACTCCACTCGCCGCTGGCACAGGAATGGGCGTCAAATTGAGGTTGCTTGCAGGAGCAGGTGTATCTGTAGACGCTGAAGGAAGTGGCGGCAGAGCCGGCAATCCAGCCGTCGCCGATGAGCCTCCGCCAAGGCTACTGCCCACAGGGGCTATGGCGGACGCAGGGGCAGCTGATGCCGTTGCAGGTGTGTCTGTTGCGGCTTTTGGTAATGATGAAAGTGAATCGCCACTCGTGAGCGTAGGGACTGCTGGAGCGGCTGATATTGATGAGTCTGTTGGCAGCACAGGAAGCGGCGGTAAAGCCGGGGCCGCAGATGATGGTACTACCGCTGAAGCAGCAGGTGCAGAAGACGATGCCGTCGCTGTTGCCGCATCAGGAGATCCTGGAGCAGGAATTACAACTGAGGCTGAAGGCAAAGTTGAAGATGATGATGCTGGGGGCGTAGACGGAGTTGGTAACGGTGGCACTGCGTCAGCATCTGACTTTGGCGTTGTGGATGCCTCACTCTGAACCTCTTTTTCATCTTTTTTGGTAGACTTAGCGTCAGAACCTGCAGAGGTTTCTTTTTGCTTATTTTTGTCTTTATCTACCTGAAGACCTTCCAGCCTGCTCTTGAGATCTGCGTACGAACGTTGGATGTTACCAACCCGATCAAGCACCCCATACAAAAGTTCTTTGTCTGAATCGGAAAGTTTTCTGGAAATTTTCTTTAAATCCTCACCAATACCTCTGAAAGAACCTTGAATAGTCTCGACAGAATCTTGTTTTGGCCCCGCAGCCTGCAACCCTGCTGCCAACAACAAAATAAAAGCTCCAACTCTCCTTGCAAGCATCATACAGACTCCTTTTTGCATAACCAGACGCCTCTATTTATTCCTTTTACCATCACCAGCCCCGTAATCTACAACTCGTACGTCCACGGCCTCAGCCCAAGAAGCACTATGTCTTTTTACAAAAACATCGCCCTTGCAGCCCTCTGCATGCATGCCTTTTTTATGGCGGGAGTGCATGTCGAAACGCTTTTTGCACCAGATGATAGACCCACCACACGGCTAATTAAAGAAATCAATGAAACACGCCACAGAATATTGGCGGCAATTTATTACATCTCTGACCCAAAAATCATCGAAGCGCTCATTCTCGCCCACAGACGCAAGGTCGATGTCCGCATTATCTCTGACGAACAAACAAGCGGAACCTGCTACAGTAAGGTAAAATTTTTGCTCGCAAGCGGCATTCCCGTGCTTATCCCCGCTCGCACACTACCCACGCGCGCAGGATTTGTGCGCAACCGCTTGATGCATGATAAATTTGCGATTCTGGACAACAAAATATGGACAGGTTCATTCAACTGGACGGTTGGCGCCAACGTTTTTAACTACGAGAACGTGGTTATCATCCACGACGATCCAAATACCCACCTCCGCTTCATGAATCGGTTTGCAGAAATGGAGCGGCGCTGCATCCCCTACACTCCATTTGCAAAAAGTCTGGAACAAGAATGTATCATCCCCAATACCATCCCAATCGCTCAGCAACCCCTCGCCATACCTCAGGCATAACGTCTTTCTGGAGACAATTATTTCTCCCTGAAATCCTAAATCCAACGCAAACGCACCCTTTTTTTGATTTTTTAGGGCTATGCATCTTTGACATGCAAACAAATAAAAACCAGATACAATTAAGAGGATCTTAAATTCAAAAACACCGCAAACATGTGAGTTTTTATGAAAAACGTAAAATTATTTTCTGTGCTCTTGGGAGCACTTTGCTTGGTAAACAGCGTCAGCGCTGTTGTGCCCAAATTTACCGACCTGCCTGACGGCGCATTCATGGTCGATAACCCTGCTTGGAGTCGCCCGGGCGTAGCTTTCTGGAAAGAAAAAGATGGTACGTGGTACACGGGAACCATAAAAACAACTACAGGGCACATCTTCAGGGGTACGGTTGAGGGCAAGAAGAAGCTTACCATCGATGAAAAGGCCACGGAATTGCGTGAGCAATATGCACGTCTTTTGAACTCAACCAAAAGACGCGTCTTTAAAGGAATCGTAAAGTCCAAAGCCGCTGCAGAAAAAAAACTTGCCAAACTTAAAGCAGCAAAAAAGGCTGATGGTTCTGCTCGTTACACAAAAGAGCAAATTGCCGACGCTGAAGAACTCATGCAGCAAGAACTTGATTTTGATCTTGCAAAACAACTTGAAGCGCTTGAAGCTGCGATGGCAGACGATAAAGAGTTTGTTGCCGGAATGGCTCGCAGCAAAGAAGCTGCTTTGGCAGAAGCTGAAGGCGTTGCAGCAGAGTTGGCTGAAGAAGCTGAAGAGCCAGAAGCGCCTGCAACAGAAGCCAAGAAATTTGACGATCTTTTCATCAGCGCTTCCCTTCTTGGAAAACGCGACGGCTACGGATTCAGAGTTCTTGCAGAAAAACCAGACGCTGAAACCCTTAAAAAAATGTACCCAAAACTTACGCGTGCACAACTCGAAGCAAGAGATCCATTTAAACCAGATACATATGATGGACACTATGTGTGGCAGAATGGCACATGGAGACGCGGTTTTCGAGAGGAGCATGCAACGGGGGAATTAGCAAGAAAAGCGGCGTATGATGCTAGTTTAACAGCAGAGGAAGCTCGCTACCCAAGAGATAGCGCAGAAACAAGCAGAAGCCGAATCATCGCAAAAGATCCGTTCAAGCCTAAAGGCGCACAACTTGTTATGGTTGACACCGTAAAAGTTGGTAAAGACCGCTTCTGCGTTGTTGCAAACACAGAAGATGATTCATTGAGCCT
>JACCDG010628600.1_pt1 | contig 11291 bp, 7 predicted proteins | sample 7442471 | NCBI WGS metagenome assembly JACCDG01 (sample SAMN15323444, study PRJNA562643) | freshwater metagenome | isolation source: river surface water | place: USA:Blue River Watershed | collected 2017-08-17
GTCATCCAACACCAAAACAAAATCCTGGCCGTGCAACGCGGCCCCGCCAAATACGCCTACATTTCCGAGAAATGGGAATTCCCTGGCGGCAAAATGGAATCCGGTGAAACCGAGGAGCAGACAATCATACGCGAGATACGAGAAGAACTCGACATGCAAATCAAGGTGCAATCCAAGCTGCTAACAGTCGAACACCCCTACCCCGATTTTCACCTCACCATGCATACATACTTGTGCGAAACGGAACAAAGCGAACCGAAGCTGACTGAGCATTTGGCGTTTAGGTGGTTATCGATGGATAAATTGGGAGAAATGGATTGGGCGGGTGCTGATGTGCCGATTGTAGAAGCATTAATCAATAAATGATGGATTTTCGTAAAGCTTTACTACCAAGTTTGGAAACGGGGTTTATCGATAAGGGAATTCCATCTCAACAAGCTTATCGTCCACAGTTGCTCGTCAATGATGCCGCAAAACAAAAGAAAGTACTTTCATCCATTCTTTCTGAACTTGAATCTTTACAGAATCCAGAACAAGATTCGTTTTATTTTTCCGTAGCATTTATCACCACAAGCGGAGTTCAATCTATCAAACAAGCATTAATTGATCTGGATAAAAGGGGCGTTAAAGGCAAAATTCTAGCTTCTCAATATTTAAACTTTACACATCCTGAAGCGCTGAAACAACTCTTGCAATTTGAGCATATAGAATTAAAGATAGCTACTCAAGGAGACTTTCATAACAAAGGTTATATTTTCAAGAAGGGTCCGCATTACAACGTAATCATTGGAAGTAGCAACCTCACTGCTAATGCTCTTAGTAATAACAAAGAATGGAACCTGAAGGTGTCTGCAATTGACAGTTCAGAACTTGTAAATACTACATTACAAGAATTTGAATCGGCTTTTGACACTGCAACGACTGTTGATATCGATTACGTAGAACATTACCGTTTAAACTACAACAGAGAAAAAGAATACCGAACCAAAATTTCGCTATTCAAAGAAGAAGTAACTCCAAGTAAACTTGCGCCAAATAAAATGCAAGAATTGGCGCTTCAGAACTTGAACTCATTACGTGAAAAAGGGAATTCAAAAGGACTTCTTATTTCAGCAACCGGTACAGGCAAAACTTATTTATCCGCATTTGATGCCAAGCAATTTGGGGCTAAGAAATTGCTTTTTGTGGTGCATAGAAGGACCATCGCGGAGAAATCAATGCAATCATACAAAGCATTGTTTGGCGATAACGTAAAGATGGGACTCTATTCTGGCTCAGAAAAGGAACTAGATGCAGATTTCATCTTCTGTACCGTTCAAACACTTGCCAAAACAGAGCATCTTCAAAAGTTCCATAAAAAACACTTCGATTATATTGTTATTGATGAAACGCATCGTGCCGCTGCGGAAAGCTACAATCAAATATTAAGTCATTTTGAGCCTCGTTTTCTACTAGGCATGACAGCAACTCCAGAGAGAACAGATGGAGGAGATGTTTTTAAATTATTTGATTACAACATCGCTTACGAAATTAGGCTTCAAGAGGCATTACAGGAAGAAATTCTATGTCCGTTTCATTACTTTGGAGTTACAGATATCGAGGTCGATGGGCAATTACTCAAAGAAAAGGCTGATTTCAATTTATTGAGTTCTGAGCAACGTATCAATCATATTATTCAGACAATACAAAAATACGGTTCCGATTCTGGAATTGTAAGGGGCTTGGTTTTTTGTTCTAGAAAAGAAGAATGCCATTTTCTAGCTGAAGAATTCAACAAAAGACACCTCCGTTCAATTGCGCTTACAGGAGAGAACAAAGAAGAGGAGCGCGCCAAAGCGATTCATTTACTTGAAAGCACCCGAATTCCAGAGAAGATCGATTATATATTCACAGTCGATATTTTCAATGAGGGAATTGATATTCCAAAAGTGAATCAAGTCATTATGCTCAGACCTACACAGTCTGCAATCATATTTGTCCAACAGCTTGGCCGCGGGCTCCGTAAAACTGAAGGCAAAGACTTCTTGACTGTCATTGATTTTATCGGAAACTACAGCAATAATTTCTTAGTGCCAATTGCGCTTTACGGGGATTCCAGTTACAACAAAGACTCCTTAAGAAAATTGATCTCTACTGGCTGTGAGGCCATACCCGGAACCTCCACAATCAACTTTGATCCAATTGCCAAACAACAGATATTTAATGCCATTGATGCGGCAAACATGCAGCTCAAAAAAGACCTCGTCCAGGACTACAAATTGATGAAATACAGACTTGGCAGAATGCCCATGATGTGTGATTTCTTGGACGCAAGTGCGCGAGACCCGTATGCTTATGTAGGCTATTCTAAAAGTTACTTTAACCTTATCAGTGAAATTGAGCCTGAAATCAAAGATCAGATCAATCCAACTCAAAAAGAATTACTCGAACTCTTTTCCCTTGAAATTGCCAACGCCAAGCGCATCGAAGAAGTTCTTTTGATGAAGCAATTACTTATTGAAAGTGATTGCTCAGTTGAATATTTGCGTGCAATTATTGAGGAAAAATATCACTACACACCGACTAAAGAAACGATTGATTCACTTAAACGCAATCTGAATTTTGAATTTGTAAAAAATCCAAAATCAGTAATTGATGTTACCAATAATAGATACGCACTACATACGTCGTTTAAGGAGCAGCTAACAAATGCTGTTTTTTCCAACTTCTTAAACGATGTATTGAACTACGCTGAGCGAAAATTCAACAACTTATATCAGCTTGATCGATTGCAAAACGGTTTTATTCTTGGCGAGAAATACAGTCGTAAAGATGTTTGCAGAATTTTGAATTGGGATAAAGACATCAGCAGTACAGTTTACGGCTACAGAACCCAAAAGAAAATGACGCCATGTTTTGTCACCTACAAAAAGTCAGCGGATATTTCATCAGGAACTCAATACAACGACCATTTTATCAATACCCAAACTTTTGCATGGGAATCGAGATCCAACCGAAAATTAAATTCCTCAGAAATTCAGGATGTCATCAATTCAGATTTGATTTTACTTTTTGTCAAAAAATCTGACGGTGAAGGAACAGATTTTTATTGTCTCGGTGAAGTCTCAATTGTCGAAGGATCAATTTCTCAAGCGTACATGCCTAAATCCAATGAACCTGTAGTGCACTTCAAATACAAATTGAAAGAAGCGGTTGAGGAGAAGTTGTATCAGTATTTGGTGGGTGAGTGAGTGCCTTTTAAACCAGTTATATCAACTCTGCCTGATATAGCCAAAACTGCATTGTGAACACTTGAAACCGCCTTTTCCGTATTTTCCGCTATGGTTGGTGATACAATTCGGACAGATTCTGAATTGACATTTTTCACATTTGTACCAAGTAAAATACTGCGGAAATTCTTTTCTGCAAGATTGACAAGGCAGCATTGAACTATTTACTAATTGTATAATTTTCAGATACCGACATACTGCCGCAGGTACAACCTGTGAACGAACATTTAGAGCAAGTTACTTTACCGCATTTGCTACACTTCTTAGCTCTGTCGTTGCTTTTTGTATTGCCGCAACTTGGGCACATTGGAATTGATTTCATAATTCAATTTTTAATAATTATCCTTGATCTGATTTAATGCACTATTCGCATTTCTTAAATTTTGACGCGCATCGGCAACTCTACTGTCAATTACATTTGAAAAGAGATTGTTGCTTTTATTTCTAGTTCTGATTTCTTCTCGGAAAATATTAAAATTTGCCATCTGCTCGTCATTTGCAATATCATGGAATATTTGTGGAGTCATATTTCGAAAAGAAGTTGTTGTGTCCAACGCACAAAGTTCGATGACGCCTCCACTAACTAAAGACTCAAGCGTACTGTATGCTTTGTTATAGGCTAAATTGGTTTTTGTAATTAATTCCTCTCTACCATCAAGATACTTTTTATCTCTTCTTGCAAAAATATAGGCGATGATCAGTGCAACTAAAAAAGAGGATTGAGCTGCTTCAATAAAACTGAAATCATCTAGAGCAAACTCTAGAAAAATCATAAAACCCAAAACGATAAGCAAGATATTCAAATATCTTTTTTTAATCAATGGATAGATTTTTGGCGCATCTGACATAATTGCTGCAATGCTTCCGGCCGTCATCTTATACTTCGATTTTAATTCGTTTTCCGATTTATTCCATAATTTGAATTCATCATTCCACTTATTTATCAACTGCTCTTGTTTGGTCATTCTATTTAGGTTTTAAAAATTTCTATATACCAGTTAGATGCATCTTTATATGCACTATTGGAATAGTATGTTCTTAACTCAAAAAGTAAACAGTCTGATAAAAATTTTCAACGGCAATATTTTTAATTTTGCCCAGAACCATGCAAAAGTATAACTCTATACTCTTCGTTTTTACCTTGCTACTACTCTCTTGCAAAAAAGAAAGCAAGCCTGAATTGAAACCATTCAATAATGATTCATCCCATTTGAAACGAATTGTTTTGGATTTTAAAAGCACCCAATCTGTAGATGATTTTTTGGACTTTGGCTTATTCAACTTAGCGTATTGCGTACTTGTTCAAAACCAATCTTATTTCAACGACTCCACTAAAATGAGTTATGCGTTTCAACTTGCAGAATATGGAGAATTTGACAAAGCAACTGCAATAATCCCGTTAGTACAAAGTCGAAATTTTAGTTTCGAAAAAGATAATTTTGAACTTTTTTGTGAGCTAAAGAAGCAAGATACCAGTCGAGCTACAGATATTTTTAAAACGATCAAAAAAAAATATAAATCCACGCTAAACCAAAGAGAAGAACTTGAACTCCTTTTGCAAGAAGCTTACTTAGAGCACAACAAAAAAAATTATGCGCGCTCCATTTTGCTTAATGAAAACGCCTTAGAAAAAATCAAATACCTGTCTTCTAATGAAGTTTTATTGGCTAAAGTTTATAGAAGGTTGGGAAATAATTACAACGATATTGTACGAGACCATATCAAATTTCACTTGCCCAAAAGCATCTGCTATCAGAAAAGTAAATACTACTATTCCAACGAATTGCGCATTTTGAATTTAGCAACTAAAAAAAATAAAAACAAGTTGGCGTTGAATAAACTGACTACGGTAATGCTGACGCGAATGAATTTACCTGATTCGGTTTTTATCAAAGAATATCAGCAAATCTTAGACCTACTGATTGTTTACAAAACTTCAGATTTTATGGTGAGCCGCAACCCGATTTATACATCTATTGCCCTCACACAACTTGGAACAAAATACAATGAGTTAGGTAAGAAGGAGCACTTTGAACAAATTTATGCTTTGAGTAATCAGTTATTGAACAATAGAGCGCTAAATAGAATCAAGAGTAAAGAGAGTTTAGACGCATACGAATACTTCGCACAAATCATTAGTGATAGAAAAATTCAATTTGCACTCAAGCACGAAAAAAACAATTCAATCCTTCAGCAAAAAGTATTGAATATTTCAAGTCAAAATAAATACCGAAATCGAGAGCTGAAACAACATATCACAAATGAATTTGGACAAAAGAATTCAGAAATCGCATTGCAAAATTGGCGCTTATTGAATGAGCTTCATGTTTTAGGCAAACTGACAAAAAACAGAAAACTCAGTTTACTAACCACGACTAAAATCAGAAAATACAAGCCCTACATCAAAAAGCTATTTAGAAAACGAGACATTTCTAAATCAAATGTGGCGAAGTTTAAAATATGGTGTGGTCAAAACAATTCGAGCATTGTTGATCTTCAAGTGCTTCCCGATAGTTCTATTTTAAATGTAACCATAACCAAACATGGGGTGGATCTTTACAGGATTAAAGATTTAAACAAGTCCTTAGCAAGGAATATTCAAGAACTACAGGTTGCTTCTACAAAGGGTGATGTTGAACGATACGCAACGCTTGCATTTAGCATTTTTAAGCAATTGAAGCTGAATCAAATCAAAACGAAAAACATCATTATTTGCCCTGATGAGTATTTAGAAAAGATTCCTTTTGACGGATTAATTTATACGAATAGCAAAGCTAAAATTTGGTCAAAACTGAAGTACTTTGGAATCCAACATACCATAAGACTAACTCCAAATATTGGCTCTATCTCACTTCAAAAACAGCAGCCATCACTACTTCATATTGATATCTGGACCAACCAAACAGCAAACAAAACATTGCCTTATAACAAACATCTTATTGATCATTTGAAAGAAACCTATTCAACTCGTTTCAATCAAAAAAATCCTAACCACATATTACATATTGTAGGACATACATTTAAGACCAATAAAGGTGAACTTGGATTTAAGTTTCCATGGAGAACAATTTCTAATGAGTCAAATATTCATTTTAATCCCAAGCTGGCGATACTTGAGGGTTGCAGCACAGGAACTGGAAAGAATCTCAAAATTGCTGGAACACTTTCATTGACGAGAACTTTTCTTTTTTCTGGCACAAAAACAGTTGTTTATTCACTTTGGGACGCAGACAACCAATCTAGCACTAAACTTTTTGAAATGTTCTACGGGTACCTAGAAAAAGGTTATTCAGCCGCAACTTCATTAAGGAATTCTAAAATTGCCTTGATTCAAGATTATACGCACCCAGAATGGGCAAATCCATTTTATTGGGCAAATTACCAACTAACGGGTGCTGACCTTCGTTTTATTCAATGATTTTAGGATCTTTGTGGCCAAAGGCTGAAATGAATTAGAAGGGTCAGATGATACCTTTTGTAGTAGACCGATGCTGGATTTATTATTCAATTTCAATAATAGTAGTGCCCTTCTGAACTTACTTTTATCCTGGATTAATTTTGAAGTCGACACTTGAAGTTGTGTGTATTGTGCTAATGCAGCATTGACGTCACCTCCCAACTCCTTACAATATGCCAAATAATAGACTGTTGTATCTGTTTTAGTACAATTTTTGAGTAAACTCGCAGCAACATGAAATTGCTTTCTTGCCAGATGAATCATGGCTGAATTAAAATTGTTGTCAGCTGAGCTAGCCATGAGAATTGGCAAACCTGACTCTGAATATTTATATTGACTATACAATAACTCATGTTGCTGTTGTGTCTTTTTTGAGGAATATAAAACCAATGTAATCAAAACACATACAATAACTGCTAAGGCACTCCACCTCAAATAAATTCTATTTCTTTTTCTCTTGCGATCAAGTAATTTAAATCTATTTTTAATCGCATCCAATTCCAGACAATCGTTGTCAATTTCAGCTCTTAAAAGCTTATAAACAACATATTTATGTTGCAAGACCTCATCTAATTCAAGTTTTGCCTTGACAAGAAAATAAGTATTGTCTTTTGTTTCGGCTCCGTATAGCAGATCGAATTCAACTAACTCTTCCTCGCTAATTTGATACAAACTACTCTTCATTGAAATAAATTCTATTAGCCTGAACACTAAATGTTGCAATACATCTGCTCTTTTTTGCTTTAACCGTATCAGAATTTTTATATCCAAGTATTTGAGCAATTTCTCCCATTGATTTTTTTTCAAAATAGAACAAATGAAGTATACGCTTGCATGAAGCTGTCATCTTTGAGTATATAAACTTGACACACTGGTCTATTTTCATATTATATTCTTCCGTCAATAAGTGCTCCTCATGAATACCGTTTTTTAACTTCTGTAATTTATTGTTCATATCAACATACTGAATAAGCTTGGTTTTCCCAATTTGAATGATGTATGCGGATAAGCTTGAATTAATTTGTGTTAATGAACCACTCTTGATATTTTGATAGAAAGCAATAATCGTTTCTTGATATATATCTTCAATTTCTTCCTTCAGAATATTTGGAAATTGCTTTTGTGCATAGAAAAGAAACTTAGGTTTACAATCTAAATAAATCTTATCCAAAATTGTAAGATCCCCTGACTTAATTTTTGAAATACTGTCTTCGTACATATCAACTAGTGATCAAATGTGAAGAATTGTAAACAGTAAAGCTAAGTTTTATTAATTATTCAGAAAATCTCCCCCACCCCCAACTCTCCATCCCTCGAAATGCTATGAAGCCATCATTGATTTCTTGGAATTTTACTAGGAGGTCTTCGGTTGTGAAATTTGGTGCCCTAGTGAGGGAGATTTGGCATTGGGCAGCGAAAGTATCTGCTAGTGCTGGTGTTTGGAGATATTGTTGCCAAGCGGTCAAAATGCGTGCTTTTGAGGCTAAAAGTTGTGCTTTTGAGACGATTTTATCGGTTTTATTGGCATTTACTGCATTTTTGGCGGGAAGCAGGTTCCAGTAGTCGTTGTTAAAAAGGACTGAAAACGGGATGGCGTGATCGATAGCTAGATCATCTGTTTTTTTGATTTGCTGGCCCGACCAAGTGCAATAGACGGGTTGGCCCGATTCAATTTGAGCACACCAGAATTTTCTAATTTGATCGGTGTCGCGTGCAATTGTTTCGCTTTGGAGCAAGATGTCTAGCGGACTAGGTTTGCCATATGCTATCGCTTGCTCTTGAAGTTCACCCGATGAAGTTTTGGCGTTTTGGAAGCGCTGCTTTTCCATGAAATCTACCCAATTCATGATGATGGAATTGGTGCCAGAAAGCAAACCTCCATAAATCTTGAGGGCCTCAAAATAAGAACTGTCCATGAGCAGTTTTGGAGAATTGGCAAGCAAATCAAGGTAGCCATTGATGGAAGAACTTCGCACTGCCTTTCCAGACTCAATCTGAAATAAGGCATTGTAGCCATTACCCATAGAAGTTCCGATGTACTTGACTGGATTTTTGATGATGGTGTCGTTCAAACTTCTCGCCAAATCAATAAAAACGGACTTTAAATCAATCCTGTATTGCTGTTGATGAAATTCTTTATTGAAGTCCCAGTAGTTCTGTAATTGAAGGTCATTTTGTATCTCGCGCAAGCGATTTTCAAAAACCAAGCTCCTATTTTGATGTATTTGTGCGTAGTTGTTGGCAAGTAAATCCCAATAATAAAACAACCACTTGTCTGTGATTAAAAATACAGGAATAGCCACCTGGTTTTGGCGGTGCTCGATGTGCGGTGATTGTGCTGAAATGATATCAATAATAGCGCGCAACAACGCAAACTTATACGTAGAAGTTTTGCTTTCTTGCTCGATGATTTTTTGGAATACGAGAATTGCGTCCATTGTATTTAAATCAAACGATTGTTTGCACTTGCCCCCTCATCCACTCCAAAGTCTCCTCATCACTGCTCCACACATAGCAACCCTTCATGCCGCGGGTCATGAGCGTTCTGTATGTATTCTTGATGATGAGTTCGGCCATTTGATGACCTCGTTCGGGATTGGTTTTGAGTAAGCCCTTGAGGCCGTGGATGCTTTTGTCGCTGGAGGCGCGGGCTTGGGGTTGGCAGATCCATTGGCCGTTGCGGATAACGAGGTCGGGGCCCATAATGACGCCGATGTAGTCTACCTCGAGGCCTTGGCAGGTGTGAATGCAGCCGATTTGCTCAACGGAAGCAGGGCTGATGATCCAGAGCATGCCGTCTTGGGTGAGGTTCCATTGCTTGGCGAAGTTGTGTTCTGGAAAAATAATATCGTTTGCTTTTCGATCTGTTTTGGAGTTCCAGGGCCAGCAGTAGCCGGCTACCATTCGGGCTCTATTTCTGATTAAGTTTTTTTCTTTGACTTTTTCGTAAAGTGCATTCGGTGAAGCACAGATTTGGAAGTCGTAGTTGAGGTCGTTTAGGTTGGTATTGGCCGTTTGGCGGATGCCGAGCAGTTGGTCTAGGTATGCCATGTAGCCGTCGCTGCCGTTACACCTGAATTGGCTAGTGAGTTCTAGGCGGTGTAACGTTGCGCCGGCGTGGGCTGCCCAAATGGCAATTTCGGCATCGGAACCAATATCTTTCATGGTGACGCGTTGGTCTTCATCTAGAAAGAAAACTGAGCAGCGGGCCGCATTGATGATTTCTTTGATTTGGTTCTCGCCTAAGTTCGAAAACATACCGCTTTTTTCGTTCAGGCGGTGGGCTTCGTCTACGAGTAAGGCGTCGTACTGATTGCGTTCTGCACTAATGTAAGTTCCCGAACCTTTGAATAAATTATTGACCCAAGATTTGGTCCGGATGCCACTTAGTTTGCTGGCATAAACGTCGCGGGGTGCACTGTTTTTACTGACATACTGCACCATTTTTTGCTTGGCGGTGAGCCGTGCAGTGAGCTGAATGGCTACTACCGATTTGCCGGTGCCGGGCCCTCCCCTTACAATCACGACATTTTTGGAGCTCGGGCTGGAGTGTTCTACTAAATTCCAGATTTGCTCGTAAACCACCTTTTGCTCGTCGATCATCACAAACTCGTCGTTGCCTTCTATCATTTTGGCAATGGCATCGGCCAGGCCTTTTGAAGGGCGTATTTCGCCGTGCTCGATCTGATACATCACGTTTCTGGCATCGCCATACTTGACATGCTGCTTGATGAATTCAGACAAACGCAACACATCACTTTTGGCAAAAAGCGGTGCTTTTTGAAGGTATTCTGCGTAAAAAGGGCTCGTTAATGGGCTTGGATCGGCACAATTGTGCAAAAATGCGCAAGCTTGTAATTTGATTTGCTGGTCTTCAACCGCAGCATTGAAACCCTGCAACAGCGCCGCATAACTCCAGGCCTGGTAACTCGGGTGGCTTACCTCTCTAACGGCTCCGCCCACATATGTCTTCACCACGCCATCTAGGTTGGTGGCTGTGGCCTCAGACCATTGTTTGAGCTCTACAATTACGGCGCAGTCTTGGTGTGTGTCGGTCTGGCCAGTAATGATGAAATCGATGCGCTTACTGGTGTTGGGCACCTGGCACTCAATACTGATTTTGGCGTCATTTGGGATGTCGGCATCGTCCAGCACATTGCGCATGTACTGCATGGAATTTTTCCAAGAATCTACTTCATTCTTATTGGTATCTCGGCCTAAATTTCGCTTGAAGTTGTCATGAATGATATACTCAATTTGGCTCTCCCGAACCTGGCGCATGAAAGTCTCTTTGTTCTCTTGATAAACAATCATAACTCCGTATACTTCTGCGCACTGCCTCTCGCCTTCTCCACCGGATATTTCTCGGCATTCTTGGCAATCTTATCCAAAACAATTTGCCTCACATCCAAGCCCTGCTTCTCTGCCAACAGCAGCGCATAAGCCAATACATCGGCCAGTTCGTCCTTGATCTTTTCTTTATCGACCAACTCCGCAGCCGCCGCATCTTTCCACAAAAACAACTCATTGAGCTCTGCCGCCTCAATAGACAGCGCCACCGCTAA
>JACCDG010692117.1_pt1 | contig 11291 bp, 5 predicted proteins | sample 7442471 | NCBI WGS metagenome assembly JACCDG01 (sample SAMN15323444, study PRJNA562643) | freshwater metagenome | isolation source: river surface water | place: USA:Blue River Watershed | collected 2017-08-17
CAACGAAGGCACGGATGCCACGCCCCGCTACGCCACGCCGGTCCGGTTGACAGTGGACGGCGGGCAGCCCGTTGACGTCTACGGCATGCCGTCCCCCAATTTCGAGGACTTCGACCGCGACGGCGACCTCGACCTGCTCTGCGGCGAGTTTGTCGACGGCTTCGCGTACTTCGAGAATACTGGCACCCGGCGGGAACCGCGCTACGCAGCCGGGCGCCCTCTCATGACGGGAGGCCGCGCCCTCACCATGGAACTCTGCATGATCGTGCCGGTCGCGGTCGACTTCGATCGCGATGGCGACGCCGACCTCATCGTCGGCGACGAGGACGGCCGCGTGGCCTTCATCGAGAACACGGGCAAGATCGTCGACGGCCTGCCGCAGTTTCTCCCGCCGCGCTACTTCCGGCAACAGGCGGACAACGTGAAGTTCGGAGCGCTGGCCGCACCGGTGAGCGTCGACTGGGACGGTGACGGACTAGAGGACCTGATCGTCGGCAACACCGCCGGCTACCTCGGCTTCATCAAGAACCTCGGGGACAAGCCGGTGCGCTGGGCCGCCCCGGTCTACCTCGCGGCGGGAGATCAGGTCTTCCGCGAGCAGGCCGGACCGAACGGCTCCATCCAGGGCCCGGCGGAAGCCAAGTGGGGCTACACCAATCCGTCAGTGGGCGACTGGGACGGAGATGGACTCCCCGATATCCTGACGAACGGCATCTGGGGGCGCGTGCTCTTCTTCCGAAACATCGGTACCCGCACGGAACCACGCCTCGCCAAGCCGGAGTCCCTGCAGGTGGAATGGCCGGGCGAGACGCCGAAGCCGCAGTGGGTCTGGTGGAAGCCGTCGGGCAAGGAGTTGGTCACGCAGTGGCGCACCACGCCGACCATGATCGACTGGAACCGCGACGGACTGACCGATCTCGTCATGCTCGACCAGGAAGGCTACCTCGCGCTTTTCGAGCGGCGGCGCGGAAAGGACGGTCAACTCCAGCTGCTCCCTCCGCAGCGCGTCTTCTGGGCCGAGGGAGTCAGCAGCTACGACGGCGGCGGACGCCCGATGAACCAGGTATCCGGCCTGTTGCGGATGAATGAACGCCGGGCGGGCGGCAGCGGGCGGCGCACCTTCATCTTCCACGACTGGGACGGAGACGGGGAGCTCGACCTGCTGGTGAACAGCAGCACCAACGTCAATGTGCTGCGTGGCCTTGGTCGCGACGGCGAGGGACGCTGGCGCTTTCAGGACTCCGGCTCCGTGCACACGCACCTGCTGGCCTCCCACTCCACCACGCCGACCATCGCACGTTGGCCCGGCTACGCGCACCCGGTCCTCGTGATCGGTGCCGAAGACGGATTCCTGTACTCGCTTCCTCTCGATCGATGAACCCGACCCTGACGGCCGACGCGCCGGCCTCCGCTTCTCCCATTGCTGCCTTTCCCAACGCCGCACCGAGGCAGGGTATCTTTGCCGCGCTCTGGTTGCCCACCCGTGCGGACGGTCAATTGGAGCGCGAGGCGCTCGCGGCCCATCTCGGGTTTCTCCGCCGCCACGGTGTCCATGGCATCCTAGCCCTCGGAAGCACGGGCGAGTTTCCCCAGTTCGACCTGGAGGAGCGCAAACGGGTCCTGGAATGCGTCGCCGAGCTGGCGCACCCCCTTCCCGTCATCGCGAACGTGAGCGACATCCGGCCGCGCGCGGTCGCGGAGCTCGGTCGCTTCGCGCGGCAGCTCGGTCTGCCGGCCATCGCGATCATGCCACCGGGATTCTTCCCGTCGCGGCAGGACGATCTGCTCGCGCACTTCCTGCACGCGGCCGATGCCGCTCAACTGCCGACCTTTCTGTACAACTTCCCCGAGCTGACCGGCACGCGGATCGATCTCTCCACCGTCCAGGCATTCTCCGAGCGCGGTCCGATGGCGGGCATCAAGCAAAGCGGGCGCGAGTTCGCCTACCACCGCGATCTGGTCGCGCTTGGAACACAACGGAACTTCGTGGTCTTCTCGGGGGCGGATACGCGCCTGCCGGAAGTCTTCGGGATCGGCGCCGCCGGCTGCATCGGCGGGCTAGTCAATATCGCCCCCGATCTGATGGTCCACCTCTTCAATGTGTGCCGCCTCGGCCGGACCGGTGACATCGCGCCGGCATTCGAACGCCTGCGCGAAATCGGCGAGATCATCGACCGCCTCACGTTCCCGCTCAATGTTGCCGCCGGCATGGAGGCTCGGCGTCTGAATCCCGGGTCGCCGAAGGCCGTGGTCTCGGAGTCCTCCCAACGCCTGTACCGGGAGATCGTTCGCGACCTGGGAGCGCGCTTCCGGGCCTGGGGCATGGTTTGAACCGGCTCGGGTAAGCTCGGCGTCCCGCGCTCCCGGACCGCGTCGAGGCCGGTTTGGGGCCGTCACCTGTAGAAACAGCTTGGAGTCATTCATCTGCTTCTACAAAGGTTGGTTATCGAGCGGTCGCCCGCGCCCTCGGCGCGAAAACCCAAGGTGACCGGTCCTCACCATGACCCAACCGAACCCCCGTCGTTCCTCGTCCGTGCGGCTGTTGCGTTTCGTCTTCAGCCTGTCCGTCGCCGTCCTGACCACCCTTTCCGCCGCCGCCCAGACCGGGCGCATCACTGGAGCGGTCACCTCACAAAGCACCGGCAACGCGCTGCAGGGCGCGGTGGTCACGCTGTCCAGCGGCCGGTCTGTTCTCACCGATAGCAGCGGCCGCTTCCTCTTCTCCGACGTCCCGGCTGGCACCGTGAAGGTCACCGCGTCGTATTCAGGCTTCAAGGATCAGACGGTTGAGGCCGCGCTCACCACGGGCGGCGCTCAGAACATCGCGATCATCCTGCCCAGTTCCGACGTGCTCACCCTCGCCCCGTTCACGGTCGAATCCATGAAGGAGGGTCAGGCCCTGTCGATCACCGAGCAGCGCAACGCGGGCAACATCAAGACCGTCGTTGCGCTCGATGAATGGGGCGTCCTGCCCACGCAGAACGTCGGCGAACTCGCCGCGCGCCTGCCCGGCATAACCTACACAACGGACGAGGATGACCTCATCTTCAACATCTCCATCCGCGGCCAACCCGACAGCTACACCCGCCTTAACATCGACGGCATGTCCGCCACGGGCGTCTCCGGCGTCGGTCGCACCGCGACCCTGCACTCCTTCTCCGCCTCCAATTACGAGGCGATCGAGGTGGTCGCCGCGCAAACGCCCGACAAGCGCGCGGACTCGCTCGGCGGCCAGATCAACCTGCGCACCCGCTCTCCGCTCGCGATGAAGGAGAAGCGACGCTTCGGCTACAACGTCAACGGCCGCTACTTCCCCTCGTGGTCGAAACGCAGCGTCCCCCTCTCCGAGCATCCGCTGCACCCCGACTTCAGCGCCAACTACACCGAGGTCTTCGATGTCTTCGGCGGCAAGCGCAACCTCGGCATCTCGCTGAACGCCTCGTACCAGGAGGTCGTCAACCAGATCGACTACGACTTCCTGCAGTACCAGCAGACCGCCGATCCGGTCGCGTTCTTCCATGACTACGACAAGCGCTCCGGCCTCAACCACCGCATCATCCACGGCTTCTCCGCCCGCGCCGACTACCGCGTCAGCGACAGCACCACCGCCTCGCTGAGCTTCATCTACAACGCCGGCTACGAGCCGTTCTACGACCGCGTCCGCGTCAACCCCTTCGGCACGCGCACAATCTTCAACGGGACCACCGGCCTCGTGTTGCCGGGCTACACCGCGAACCGCACCGAGATCCGCAACGCCGCCGGTACGCGGTTCGACGTCGAGACCTGGAACTTCTCGTTCGTGTCGAAGAATCCGACCGGCACGCTGCGCTTCGACCACGACTGGGGTCGCCTCAAGGTCGAGCACGCCTACCGCTGGTCGATGACGCGGTGGCACTCGGGGCACGGCCGCGGCAACCAGGGCGGCCAGTACGTCAGCCGTCTCAACGCTCCGCTCGGCTTCATTCTCGACAACTCCGACCTCGACGGGAAGGTCTTCACGCAGACCGGAGGGCCCTCGGTGTGGGATCTGAACAGCTACACCCCGATCCTACTGACCGCGGCCAATACGACCACCATCCCCGTTCCGCAGACCTCGCGCAGCTTCGTCAAGCGCGACACCGTCACCAAGACCAACGAGGTGAGCGCCTTCGTCAATGCGCAGTACCAGTTCGCCACCCGGAATCCGATCCTCCTCAAGGTCGGCCTCGACAGCCAGAACCGCCGCGTGAACAACTACCAGAACAGCCCGCGCCGCTGGTACGGCGTAATCGGCTCGGTCCTGAACACCGACCTTATGCCGCTGAGCGAATTCGAGCGCCAGAACGCGACCGGTAGCCAGCGCGTCGCCGCCTTCAAGCCGGCCGCCGTCAGCGCCACGCTCAACAATCCCGCGCTCTGGTACGAGGACGTGAACTTCAATGCAACGGCGCCGTACACCAGCCGACGCATCATGGAGGAGGGCGTCGACTCCGGCTACATCCAAGGCGACGCCCGCATCGGCAAGCTTCGCGTGATTGGCGGTCTTCGGCACGAGCGGGTGTCGACCGAGACCTTCACGTACTTCCGCGCCCGCTCCACCCCGATCGCCACGCAGCCGGATCACTACCTGCGGGCCAAGATGGACTTCAACAGCAACAGTCTCGACGGCCGCTACGCCAAGTCCTTCCCCAGCGTCCACTTCACCTACGACCTCACCGAGAACCTGAAGCTCCGCGGCGGGTGGGCAAACACCTACGGTCGCCCGCTCCTCGCGCAGATGATTCCGGGCGTCACCGCCAACGATCCAGCCCAGACGGTCACCATCGGCAACCCGTCGCTGCGCCCGCAACTCGGCGAGGGCTATGACCTCAAGCTCGATTACTACATCAAGGGCAACGGCAAGTTCACCGTGGGCGTCTTCAAGAAGACAATCACCGACTACATCGGCTCCGCTCGCAGCGTCGGACTCACCGTGCCGAGCGGACCGGACAATGGCTTCGACGGCCTCTACGGCGGCTACCTGATCTCCCAGTCGGTCAACCTCGGCACCGCCAAGGTCCAGGGACTGGAAATCGACTACAGCCAGCGTCTTTCGATGCTGCCCGGACTGCTTAAGGGGCTGACGGTTTCCGGAAACTACACCTACCAGCAGACGGAGGGCGACTTCGGCGGAGCCACCTCATTGAAGTCCGACCAGGTTGCCGGTTTCGTGCCGCGCCTCTTCAACGCGCGCGTGCTCTACAACTACAAGAAGTTCGGCGCCTCGTTCGACGCCAACTTCAAGGGCGCCTACCTCGTCGCCTTCTCGTCGATCGCCGGCTTCAGCCGCTACCAGGCTGACCTGCTGCGCTACAACGTCGGCTTCACGTGGCGTCACCGGCCGGAGGCGACGTTCTTCCTCAACTTCGACAACATCACCGAAGAGGGACCGGAACAGTACTTCTTCATCCCGAGCCGCGTTAGCCAGCGGCTGATGGCCCCGACATCGATCAAGTTCGGCGTCACCGGTTCGTTCTAACGGCGCACCCGATCGTCCGAGAAGCGCGATCCGGTCGTCTGGTCCCAACGCAAGCGCGGGCTGGAGGTGCATCGCTGCACGTCCAGCCCGCGCTTCCCGTTTGATCGGGGGGCTCCACTGCCGGGTCAGGAGCGATGAATCACCGCTGACCCGGCCGAGCGATCAGAACTTCGTCGTCAGCGAGAACATGAGATTCTGGGGATCGCCCCAGCCACCCATGTTGCCTTCGCGGTACTCGGCATCGAACGCGTTCTTGAGGTTGAACTGGGCGAGCGTGTCGCGACCGCCCAGCTTGAACCGATACTGCAGGAGGAAGTCCACCGTCGTGTAGGGCTCCATCGTCGCGATCACGTTCGGGTCCGCCACGAAGCGCGCGGAACCGCTGTCACGCAGACCGCCACCCACCGACCACCCGTTGAGCGGGCCGGTCTTGATGTCGTACTTCGTCCAAATCGACAGGGTATGATCCGGGAAAGCCGCGAGCGGCAGGCCGACGCGGAGGGGATTGGTCGAGGCCACGGTCTTGGCCTTCGTCGCATGCGCATAGCCGAACATGATCTGCCAGTTCGGCTGCGGGTTGTACGAGAGGTCGACCTCGATACCCTGCGACTCCTCGGACTCGCCGAAGATGAACCAGGGCTGGCGCGCGGTCGCAACCTCACGAGCCGAGTCGCGCGAGGCGATGCCGGCACGCTTGACGCCGTAGAAGGACACGGAACCCGCGAGGCGACCATCGAGGAGGTTCGACTTCACACCGATGTCGAAACCGCTGCCGTCAACCGGATCCAAGCCGCGCCCATCCGCATCGGCGCCGAGCTGCGGCTCCAACGACTGGGAGTACATGGCGAAGACCGAAAGGGCCGGGGTCACCTTGAACAGTGCGCCGTACATCGGGGTGTCAGCCTTCGTGGTCGGCGTCGCGACTTCGGGATTCGTGACCGTGCGCTCGTAGTAGGACACGCGCGAGTACTCGTTGCGGCGCATGCCGATGACGGTGTAGAGGCGGCTCTTCATCCACTCGGACTGCAGGCCGGCGTAGAGTCCGGTCTGCTTCTCCGCGCGGCGGCGCATGATGTTCCAGGTCTCGGAGCTGGCCGCACGCTCGGCGGCCGCGTTGCGCAGGGCCTGGGTGCGGGGATTCCACACCGCGAAGGCGCCGTAGCGACCGTCTTGGAACCGGCCGACCGTATCGAACCAGCCCGGCGTGTCCTGATTCACGCGCTGCGTCTCATAACCGAACGCGAGGCTATGCCGAGCGTCCGCCAGATCGAAGCGGTACGTGAACTTGTTGTCGAAGTTGTAGGAGTCGCGGTAATTCGCGAAATTGCCGAAGCGGAACCGCACCGTGCCGTCCGCGAACGGCTCTTGATCGCCGCCGATGGAGCGCAGGATCTCGAAGTCGTCGATCGCGAAGTTGCCCTGCAGCTGGTAAACCAGCTGCTCGCCAATCTTCTGGGTGAATTCCAGATCAGCCGTGTACGATTGGTAGAAGGAGTAGGTCTCGCTGCCCATCGTCACTTCGCGGCCATAGGGATCATCAGCGGAGAACACCGGAGCGAACATGTCGAACGTCGGAACGGTGCTGAAGCCATTCGCGTTCAACCAAGCGCGCGGCGCGGTACCTGCGGCCACCGCCGGATTGAAGAGGTAGCGGTTGTTGCTCCGCAGCACCGCCGCCGACTCGCGGTCCTGATTCACGCGTCGGACGGTCTCCAGATCGACGCTCAGCATGCCCGTGTCGGACACCTGCCACATCAAGGTACCGCCGAGGTAATGCTCGTTCTTGAAGTCGTTGTCGCGCCAGCCGCCGGAATCAATGCCGCCCGCGCCCACGCGCAGCGCGACGCGATCCCAACCGCGCTGGTACTCCAACTCCGCCTTCTTGAACTCCCAGCTGCCGTACGTGACGCGCACGTCACCACCCTCGGAGTTAAACTCCGGCTTGCGCGTGATGTAGTTCACCACGCCACCCGGCCGCACCAGGCCGAAGAAGATCGAGGACGATCCCTTGATCACCTCGATGCGGTCCATGCCCCACGTCGAGTAGAGCTGGCGACGATATTGGCCGTTGCGATACGACTGCAGGCCCGAAAAGCCGCGGATATTGATGTACGATTCGTAATTCGGGTTGGTCACAACTCCCGGGACGTAGCGGAGGGCCTCGCTTTGCAGGCTACCACCGATGTCCTTTACGAACTCACCGGTCAGCACGTTGATCGTGACCGGTACGTCCAGGACATTGGCTCCGAAGCCCGTCGCGGTGATCGCGTTCTGCGCGCGATATCCGGAGGCCCGGGCACTCGAGACGTTGAACTCAGAGAGCTTGATCACCTCGTCAGACGAGGCGGCCGGTTTAGCCGTGGTCGAGGCCGGCTGCGCGAACGCGGCCGAGGCGGCCGAGAACAGCGCGATGACTTTCAGAACAGGGTGTTTCATGGTATGGGTCGGGTACGAACAAACGGACGGTTCAAACGGTTTTCCGGTTCCGGGCCTTGGTGGGGGACCGGCACGAGAAGGGGTTAATCGAGCGCGCAAGGAATAGAGATCGATGCCGGGGAGTCTAACGCCCCTCGGGTCGAACCGTTAGATCATTTCCTTGAGCTTGTTACCCCGAGGGGCACTGTGACGGCATGACCCCACCCCCGACGCTCCGAACTCTGGCGGGCGAACTCGGCCTCTCCGCCGCGACGGTGTCCGAGGCCCTGCGCGACAGCCCGCGCGTCAAGGCCGAGACGAAGCGCCGCGTCCAGGAGGCCGCCCAGCGCGCCGGATATCGTTCCAACCCGTTGGTGGGCTCGGTCATGGCCGACCTGCGGCGGCAGCAGCTCCAGGGTTCGCGGGGCGTCATCGGAGCGCTCAACTCCGAGGAGTCCGCCAATCCCCGGCGAGCCCGCTACCACCAAGCGCTACTCGAGGGCGCCACCCGCCGTGCCGAGGAGCTTGGCTTCCGGCTGGAGCAATTCTGGGTGGGCGAAAAACAACTCTCGTTGAAACGGCTGAATACCGTCCTCCTCACCCGGGGCATTCAAGGCGTCGTCGTCATGCCGTTCGAGGAGTCGCAGGACTGGTCAGATGCCGACTGGAGCCGGCTCTCGGCCGTTCGCCTCGACTACTGCCTGTCTCGCCCAGTCCTCCACACGATCTGCCCCGACCACCACGGCTCCCTGCTGCGCTCGGCCAGCCGCCTCTGGGAGCGCGGCTACCGCCGCATCGGCCTGTACGTGCGCCGCGCCAACGAGGCACGCATTCTGTTCAAGTGGACCGCCGCGTTTCTCGGTTTCCACCTCACCCTTCCCGACGAGAAACAGGTGCCACCGTTGGTGTTCGAATCACCCGACCGCGAGGAATTCCTCGCATGGTTCGATCGCCATCAGCCGGACGTCATCATCGGCCACCACACCGACGCAATCGGGTGGCTCGCCGATCGTGGCCTGCGCGTTCCCGGCGACGTCGGTTTCTTCAACCTCAACACGACGCAAGACCCCTACCCGGCCGCCGGACTCGACCTGCTTCCGCGCCAACTCGGCGCAGCCGCCGTCGAATCAGTCGTCGCCCAGATCCAGCGCACCGAACGAGGCGTGCCCGCTCACGCCAAGACGATCACCCTCGAGGGTGCCTGGGTCGAGGGCCCGACGCTCCGACCCGCGCCGGCGAAGGCGCCCGTGGCACCCCTTGTCGCCCGCGCCTAATCAAACGGTTCAACTGGCTCACGATTGCGCCACTCCCCCTCGCTCGAAACAGTCGCCGGCACCCGATGTTTCGCTTCGCGCTTCTGCTGATTGCCGCTGTCTGCAGCTACCCCACCCTCAGCCACGCGGCTCCCGCATTGGTTGAGTCGCGCGCTGGCGAAGCCACCCGCGCCGAGTGGCTCGCGGCCCAGGCGCGGCCGGAGGCCGCCGGGCGCTTCGGCGCGGAGTTCGCCCGAGTCGAAGGGTCCGCCGGCCCTTCCCTCGTCGTAGAAACCACGTCCGGTGCCGCGCGGCGTCACCCGCTGCCCCAGGCTCTTGAGCGCGCGGTCGTCAGCCGCGCGGGTGCGACCTCGTGGCTGGTGGCCGGAATCGTCCCGGCAGCCGGCGGCGAGCCCGCCGGTTTCACGGCCACGCTGGTCATTCTGAGCTACAACGAGGTCACCGATCGCTGGGCGGAACTCGCTCGTCGGGGCACTCCTCCCGGCGCCACACTCGCCTGGGAGAACGCGACCACGCTGCTGATCGAAGAAGACGCCACCGCCGCGCACGTGCGGCGCGAGGCCTTGTCGGCACCGGAGCCCCGCGCCCGGTCGCTCGATCTCGTGGTGGTCGGCCTCTACCTCGCCGCGATGCTCGGGATCGGTCTTTTCTTCTCTCGGGGCCGCGGCACCGGGACCGCCGACTACTTCCTCGCCGATCGTGAACTCAACTGGTTCGTCGGCGGGGTGACGCTCTACGCGACCGCGACCAGCGCGATCAGTTTCGTCTCGATCCCGGCCAAGGCCTTCACGTCGAACTGGCAGTACATGGCCTCGAACTACGTGACGCTGATCGGCACGGTCATCGCCGCGTTCGTGCTCATCCCCCGGCTCCGCCGGATGAATCTGGTCTCGGTTTATTCGTACCTCGAAACGCGTTTCCATCCGTCCCTGCGCATCTTCGGCAGCGGCGTCACCATCATCTTCAACCTCGTGGGCAAGCAGAGCGTCGTCATTGCCCTGCCGGCGCTCGTGCTCCAGCAGATGCTGGGGCTGGATCTGCTCTGGGGCGTGTTCCTGATCGGTGCCGTGACGACCGCGTACACCCTCGTCGGCGGCTTCCGCGCCGTGGTCTGGACGGACCTCGCCCAGTGCTTCCTGATGCTCGGGGGAGCCATCTACGCGGTGATTTGGATCATGCAGTTGGTCGGGGGTGAGCCCGCGGCCCTCTGGCGCGAGGCCTCTGCGCTGGGCAAGACGCAGATCTTCAGCTTCGACCTGAGCCTCGTCGCCCCGACGCTCTGGGCCTTCCTGTTTCTCGAGGTGTTCAACATCCTGACGTGGCCGAAGGACCAGATGCTCATGCAGCGGGTCTTCGCCACGCGCAATGAGGCGCACGCCCGCGGCTCGGTCATCTTCATGGCGTTCCTCGTCATTCCTGGCGCCACCACGTTCTTCGCGATCGGCACCGCGCTCTTCCTTTTCTATCGCGAGCACCCGGAGCGCTTTCTCCCCGGCATCGCCAACGACGCGGTGTTCCCGATGTTCATCGCGTGGGAAATGCCCGCCGGGCTCAGCGGCCTGCTGATCGCCGCCATCCTCGCCGCCTCGATGTCGACTCTGAGCAGCGGACTCAGCTCGCTCGCGACGCTGATGCGGGTCGACTTCCTCGATCGGTTCGCCGTCTTCAGCGGCGTCCGCGACCGGGTATCGAACCGCGCCTTGGTCCTCGGTACCGGGGTCGTCGCCACCGCGGCAGGCGCGGTCGTGTCGTTGTTCGGGATTCAGTCGCTGCTCGACTTCGGACTCCAGGCCTTCGCCGTGCTCGGCGGCGGTTTCGCTGCGGCCTACGGCCTCGGCCTGTTCACCCGCTCGGCGCGCTGGGATGGGGTCCTGATCGGCACCGCCGTCAGCGCGGTTGCCTCGTTCTTCCTCGTCCAACACGTCAGCCCAATTCTGATGCAGGCCACGACCGTCGGAATCAGCCTCGTGGTCGGTTACGTTGCCAGCGTCATCCTGAACTTGATCCGACCCCTCGCCCCGCGATGAAGACCTACACCGGACCGATCTTCGATCTGCATCAACACGTGTACTGGGGCGGCCGCGACGCCGCCGGACTCGTGGCCG
>JACCDG010272221.1_pt1 | contig 11290 bp, 9 predicted proteins | sample 7442471 | NCBI WGS metagenome assembly JACCDG01 (sample SAMN15323444, study PRJNA562643) | freshwater metagenome | isolation source: river surface water | place: USA:Blue River Watershed | collected 2017-08-17
GCCGCTCAACTGGACGGGCTGAAGCGGCTGGCAGAAGACCATGCCAGCGCCATCGAAGCCCTCCGCGCTGAGATTGAGCGCCTTGGGGCTGCGCCTAGCCTGACTTGTCAGACCTTTGGAGAGGGCGTTGCCGTACCGTGCGCCGAGTGCAATACGGTCTTGGTTGACAGCCAAGAGCTTGCAGAGTTGCGGGCAATGGCTGCGCGAATGGCAACCGTGGAGCCGGTGGCGTGGGGCCGCATCGTCGAGGGCGAGGTGTGCGACATCATCTGCCCGTCAGAGCACGCGCGGGAGCCGGGTAGCTACACGGTGCCGCTCTACACCGCCCCCATCGCGCCAGCCATTCCGGGACGGGAGGGAATCGAACCCCCGACCTGCTGCTTAGAAGGCAGTCGAACTATCGAGCATTCATGCGGGTTTGCGGCCGATTTGTCTAAGTCTGGCGGCGTCGTTTTGGCCTGCCGCCACCTACGACGATTGGCGGCGGCTTAGACAGAGTTTGCGCCTCACCCCAGCGTCCGGTTCCGGCTCGTCGTCTGGCCCCAGTAGTACCCAGCAGCCCCGCCGACGATCAGCGACACGACAGCCGTGGCAATGGCTGCCCGCACATCGCTCGGCCACTCGATGCCCCACAGGCCGACCACGCTGCCAACCACCATGTAAACCAGCGGCAGCAGCAGCACCGTGACCCAAAAACTCGGGCTGCACAGAAGATCACGCTTGCCGCTCCGCTCTGCGTCAGCCTTGCGCGCCCCGGCGATCCCATCCCCGCCCGCCTCGGTCAACTCCAGCCAGCGCGACTCGATGGCCGCCGCCGCTTTCTGAGCCACAACCGGGTCAGCTTGGATGGCCTCCACGGCTGCCTGGGCGTTCGGCGCGGCCGTGGCCTCTTTGACCACCTCCATCGCCATCTCCACGGCTTTGATGTTGCGCTCCGACACTTCAGAGCCAGACCCGAACAGGCGGGCCAGCTTGGGGATGCCCTGCACCAGCGACGGCAACAGAGCGGCGAGGATGGGTGCCATGGTGGGCTCCTTCTGGGGTTGAGGCGGCAAGGATTCCTTGACAGCTGGGGCGAGTGCGGCTTTTGCTTTGGCCCAGCGCTGCAGCCTGTCGGCCTGGCCGTTGAGGCCGCCGTTGATGCGGCGGGTGATGCGCTCGAAATCTTCCGGGCGGCCGGCGTCGGCCAGGGCGTTTAGGTTGCGCTTGTGCCAGTAGGCGGCGGCGCTGGCGGCGGCCCAGCGCGGATCGGTCAGGCGCTCGGGGTGGGCCTCGAAATCGGGCACATCGTCATAGCCAGCCAGGATCAAGAGTGGCCGCATTTCGGCGTGATTGGCGCGGCCGGTGATCTGAATGAGGCCATGCCCTTTGAAGTGCACGCCGTCGCCCTGGTGGATGTTCCCCAGGTCTTTGCGGCCTTCGTAGGCCTCCCCGCTGGCCAGCTCGGTGACGTAGCGCAGGCCGCCCGACTCGTGCCCAATCTGCGCCAGGAAGGCGGCCAGGCGCGCGGGCGTGTCGATGCTGAAGCGCTCGCAGGCCTCGGCCAGCGGGCGGGCGAAGTGCATGGCCCGCTCCTGCGAGCAGCCCATGGCCGCCTGCAGCGTGGCGGGCGTGAGCATCAGCCTTCCAGCAGCTGGCGAAGACGGGCCAGCTCTTCAGGGCGCAGCGTTTCGCCATCGCGGGGCAGCAGGCCGCGCGCCTCGCGCTGGGCTTCTTCCAATGCCTGCACGCGCAGGGCCATCTCCTCGTCTGGCGTCAGGTGGTTGTCGTAGCTGATGCGCAGATGCTCCGTGCCGTACACGGTGGCGCTGTTCCATTCCTGCTCGTCCGGGAGCATGGCGCGCACTTCTTGCGCCAGCGCGGCCAAAGCGCTGACCGGCACACCTTCTGCTGGCGTGCGGCCCATCTTGTCGAGCAGCGAGGGGATTTGCAGGCGGGTGATGACGATCTTGGTCATGGTCAGTCCTTTCGGTTGCGGGTGTTGTGCAGGGCAACGCGGGCTTCGTGTTCCAGCAGGCGCAATTCATGCTCGCGGTCGTCTGCGCGCTTCTGCAGTTCGTAGGTTTTGCGGTGCCAGTGCCAGGAAAGCAGCAGGCCGCCGACGACGCCAATGGCGCCCATCAGCACGCCGAATTCGCTAGACAGGAACCAGCTTCCAACAGCCACAGCAGAGCTTCCGTAAGTGGCTTTTGTGGCGACTGAGGCGGCGGCCGACGCGGCGGCGATATCGATTTGCTCTTGCATCACAGTGCCGCCGCGTACCAGCTCAGAATCACATGCAGTTTGTCACCCGCAGTTGGCGTGGCTGACGTACTGATCGTGACTGCGGTAGTGGTTGCGCTTGCGCCTACCGTGTAGGCCGTATTGGTGCTGCCGGCGACAACGACCGCAGAATTTGCCGGGTTTGAAGGCCCGCCCCAGGCTGCCAAGTTGATGGCGATCGAAGTGGTTGGCGTCGTGCCCAGCGTCACCGTGAAGCCGTAGTTAGTGCCGGCAATCGTGGCGCCAGTGCCAGCGCCAGACGAGATCGACGGAGTGCCCGTGTCCGTACACCACGCCAGCAGGTTTTCCCGACTTCGGAATTGGGCAATCGTGCGCTGCGCGCCGGCGTCCGTGTAGAGCTTGAAGCTGATGCAGCCGTTCGTGTTGCCGCTGCCGTAGTCGCCCACCGCGAGGTTCAGATTCCCCGCGAAGCCTGAGGATGAACTGCTCGCCGTGCCGCTGGTGATGGTCACGTGAGCCCCCTGCGCGCCACCTGAACCGCCAATCGTTGTTGCGCCGCCTGTGATGGTCACTGCGCCAACAGCGCTATACCCGGCGCCGCTGTAGATCGAAACCGCCCCGGATGTGTTCAGCGAAGACGCCCCGGTGTAGAAGGCCACCGCGCTGGTATTGGCGGACAGGTCATCCGTTTTGATGGTGATGCCAGTGCCGGTACCAATCGAAGTGCGCAGCGTGATCGCGTCACTGCCGATGGAGCTAAACGCGGCCGGGGTAAAGGCAACGTCGCCGGCGTTGTTGAATTCAACCCGCTTGATCCCGCCGACAGAAACGGCCCAGTTGTTGGCGCCGATTCGATAAAAGCCGTTGTCAGTGTCCGCGCTGAAGGTGATCCCGGGCAGCGAAACCGTGCCATCTCCAAACTGCACTTGTGAGGCGACAGGCTGGCCTGTCTTGCGCGCGTACCAGAGCATCGTCCAGCCGCTGGCGCTGTACTCCACCATGCAGCTGTCGCCCGCCACTGTGGTGATGTTGGCGCTCGTGATGCACGCCAGCGAGGCCGAGTTCGTCAGCGTCAGCGCGCCCGCGAAGGTCAGCAGCTTGTGCACGCCGTACCCCGTGGCGCCCAGGGTGGAGCCCAGGCTCGTGATGGTCGTTGTGCCGGTGACCGTGATCAGCTCGGCGTCTACCGTGCCGATGTCGCAGGTGGCCGCGCTGGCGATGCTGCCGCGCGTGTAGGTCTGGCGCACGGCCACCTGCATCGCGCGAAGGTTGTCGTCGAGGTCCGGCCCCACGTTGGCCGAGCCGCTGGGCTGGTTGGAGCCGGCGGTCGTGGACCACTCGGCAATCGAGTCGGGGATTTGGGCGGGCATGGTGCTAGGCTCCGGAGATGAATCTGGACTTCTTGTTCGGGGTGATCGACCCGATCTGGGCCGGCATGGTTTGCGCTGCGCTCATTGCCTGGGCCTTCGACTCATGGCGCGGGCGGGGCAAGTAGCCCGCCGCCGGCCGCCATCGGCAGCAACAGCTGATCCAGCAGGCCGGGAGGCCGCTGGCCCGGCACCGTAGAAAGCAGGCCCGCAGGCGCGCGCATCGCGCCGCGCTCCATCAGCGAGAGGGTCAGGCTGTCCAGCGGTGCATTGATCGCCTGCTGACCAAACGGCAGCTTGTTGGCGAATGGCTTCACCAGCCCCGAGACCCCCTGCAGCAGATTGCCGAGCCCGGCCGCCGTGTTGCTGTTGTTCACGGCGCTGCCGCGGGGCTGGAATGTCTCGATGGTGCCCACGCGGCCAATGGCCTTCAGCTGCTCCAGCTCGGTCGGGTCAAAGAACAGCCCTAGCTTGCGGTCGCCAATGCCCGACAGCGCCGCCGACCACTGCCGGCCGCTGAAGTTCGCCGTCTGGGCGCTGTTGCCCTTGCCGATGGCCTGGTCCTTCAGGTGCTGCACGATGGAGCCGCGCACCGCCTGCATCGCGGTCGGGTCGCCCGCGAGCTCGGCCGCCAGGCGCGCCACGTCGCGTGCGCCGGCGTTGCTGGCCAGGATGTTCTGCTGCACGAAGGTGTCGGGCGTGGCGTCATCCAGCGCGCGGGCGATGCCCGGGGCGCTCTCCTGCCACTGCCGGCGCTGGAATGCGGCCCCGCGCGCCTCGTTCAGCGCGCCAAGAAGGTTGGCAGGCGCCGAGTCGGCCTCGCGCATCGCCGCAGCCGTGGCGCCGGTCGCCACCTGGCCGCCGCCGAAAGCTGGGTTCCCAGCCGGCACCATCGGGGCGTTGTCCAACTCGTTGCGGACGATTGACAGGGCGCGCTTCACGTTGCCGTCGCCGGTCGCGCGCTGGGCCGTGGAAAGCATCGTCTTCAGCACGTCGAGGGTGCGCACGTCCAGCGGCATTTCGCCGGCCTGGATGCGGTTCAGCACCTTGGCGACCCCTTCGGGCAGGAACGGCGTCTTCAGGTCGGCGTCCAGGGCCTTGAAGATCCCGTTCATGGTCTTGCCGGAGTCCAGCGGGATGTCCCCGCCGGCCATGCCGCGCGCCTTGTCGTAGAGCCCGCGCTCGGCGGCCTGCATCGCAGCGTCGCGCTGCAGGATCGGCGCCATGGCGCGCTGCCCAGCAAGTGCCCGGTCTGGCAGCGGCTGCAGGTCGTCCATGTGCGACAGCAGGCGCTGATTGTTGGCCTGCGCGATCTGCGGCAGCTGCGCGTCGCGCGCGCCGGTCGCGGCGGCCATCCGCATGGCGTTCTGCTCGCGCGTCACGTCGAACGGGTCCAGGCTCACCCGCCCCCGCGTCGGCGTCATGTTCAGGCGGCGGTAGTCGGCCAGGCGCGCCAACGCGGCATCGTCCAGGGTGTCGCCGGTCTTGAGGGCCGCCTTCACGTCCTGCATCAGCGCCGTGCGCATGGCTGGCGTGATGCTGGCCGGGTCGATGCCGCGGTTCTGCAGGGCGGCGGTTACGCGCGCCTCGATCTGGGCCGGCTGCATGGTCGGAGCGAGCGCGCGCTTGGCACTTTCCGCCAGGCTCTTGGTGCTGGATGCCAGTCCTGCGCCGCCCAAACCGCCGAGCAGCGACGCCACGAACTGGCCGCCCCAGCCCGCGCCGTTCTCGGCCGCCTGTTGGCCGGCGGCGCCTGCGGTCACGCCCGCAAAAGCCTGCGTGCCAGGGTTGGCGGCCATGCGCTGCAGGACCTGCTGCGTGACCCCCTCGGCGCTTGGTGCCGCGCGGCCCATCAGCGCAGCGCCAGAAGCCCCGCCGCTGCCCACTTCCACAGCCTTGCCGACGATGCGTTGCATCGGCGTGTCCGGCTGCGGCAAGCCGGCGCTCGTCATCAGGTTGTCCAGCACATGCTGCGTCGGCTGGAAGCGGTAGCCGCGGCCCTCTCCAAGCGCCAGGTCTTGGCCCTTGTTGAGCAGGCCGCCGATGGCGTCGTTTGCCATGCCCGGCAGCGCCATCACGCCCTTGACACCGGCTCGGAGCGTCAGCCCGGCCTGGGCGGCTAGGTCGTTGTTGCGGGTCATCGGACCGGGGGCCGCGCCGGCCGGCATTTGGCCGCCGGCTGCCTTTGCCTCCAGCTCGGCCAAGCGGCGCAGCGTTTCAAGTTCTTCGCGTGGCGTCATGGCTTACCCCCGACCCTGCGGCGCAACTGCTCAAGTTCCGCTTGTTCGGCAGGGGAGAGCGCTCCAGATGTCGGCGCGCTGGCGGCTGGCGGGGCCAACTGGGCGGCCGGGGCGCCAAGCACATCCGCCACGCTCAGTCCATTGCGCTCCGCGATCCCCTGATATTCGCCGCGCTTCGTGTTGTATTGCTTCACGCTCTCGCCATAGAGCGCGTCTGCCAGGCGCTGGAAGTCTTGCCGCTGCGTCGGCGTGAGCTTCGTGCCGTTGATGACGTTGCCCGCGTAGTGCTGCAGGCGGTCCAGGGCGCCGGAGGCGGCCATGGCCATGCCAAGCTCGGACTCGCGCACCACGCTGCCCGGGTCGAGCAGCTTCATGATCTTGGTGGCGCCGGCCAGGTCGCCGGCCGGGCTTGCCTGCTTCAGCGCCTGCTGGATCTGAGAATAGGCGGACTGCGTTTCCTGGTGGGCCTTGTAGATCGGCTCGCTGCGGAAGTCGCCGCGCAGCTTCAGGGTGTTGTCCAGCCCCTTCTGCCCCAGGTTGATAGGCACCTCCACACGTGCGGCCCCTGCGCGCTTGTTCGCGCGGCTCCACTCGTCAAACGGAATCCCGCGCTCCTTGGCGCCCGACAGCTCCCACAGCCGGTAATCGGCCGGGGCCTCGGCCGGCTTGTCTGGCGCGCGGAACACTTCCTGGCCCTTGGTCTTGTTGTAGAGCACCTGGCCGGGGCTCAGGGCAATCTGCTCGTCAGGCTTCGGCTGCAGCATCTGGAACGCCTGGCGCGGGTCGGCCTGCATCAATCCGCGCAGCAGCGCGCCCTGGTCGATCTGGGGCGCCATGCCGGGCGCGGCCTGCGCAGCTGCCACAGTCGGGCCGCCGAACTTCTGCATGGCCGCCTGCTCCGGCGTGCGCAGGGCGCCCCGGTATGCCTGATCGATGCCCTGCTCCCGCTGTTGCGCGGCCTGCATCTGCGCCAGCTGCATCTGCTGCTGCTGCATCTGCATTTCCTGCATCTGCCGGCGCGCCTTGCGGTCTTCCTCGTCCGCGCGCTGCGCCTGCACACCCTGCAGGCTGGTCAGCAAGCCCTCGCCAAAGCCCACGCGGCGCTCACGCGGCGCGGCTGCGGCCATCAGGTGCAGACCAAGCAGCCCCTGGTCGCTGTTCATCATGTCGAGCAAGCCCATCGCTCAGCCCCCCTTGCCGTTTTGCGGGAAGAACGACAGCAGGCCCGGGTTCCAGTTGCCCTGCATCGGCGCACTGCCGAGCAGCGCCTTGCGCGGGTTGCTGCGGTCGTAGTTGTTCGCGCCCGTGGCGTTGGCCTGGAAGCCAGAGAGCAGGCCCGGCGCGTTGGTGTTGGCCAGGTTCAGCAGGCTGCCCAGGTTGTTGTAGGCCGTCTGTTGCTGCGGGCTGAAAGGCTGCGCCTGGTACTGCTGGTTCAGCTTCTGCCCCTGCTGCAGCGCCTCCAGGATGTAGGGCTGCGCCGGGCCCCAGGGGTCGCGGGTCTGGGTCTGGGTTTGGTCTTTGGCATCTGCAGCCCCCGCCGCGGCGCCGGCCAGCTTCAGCCAGTTGTTCGGGTCGGACGCCCAATTGCTCGCCCCGTTGCTGATCGTGTCCCAGAGGCCGCCGCCGGCCTGTGCGCCTGTGCCGTAGAGGCTGGTGCCCATGTTGGCGGCGGCTTGCGCGTTCGCGCCGTAGCCGGCCGAGTTCATGGCCGAATCAATGATTGCCGGATTCCACACGTTCGACCCTCCCGCCGTTGCTCCACCTGCGCCAGAGCCACTGAGCAGCCCACCCCCTGCGCCACCGCCGCCCGCGCCCCCCGCAGCAGCCGCCCCGCCCGCGCCAGCTACGCCAAGCTCGCCCAGCGTCAGCGGCGCGGTCATCTGAAATGGCGTGCTCAGCGAAGCCATCTGCGCCGCACTCAGGCCAGAGCCGCCCGTGATGGAGCCGGTGCCGAGCGTTGGCATGGCCGCCTCGGCACTCAGCAGACCGCCACCGCCCGCTGCGCCTCCACCGCCGCCCGCTGCTGGCGCTCCGGTCAGGCCCGCCAAGCCGGCGCCCGTGTAGAGCAGCAGCGCGCCCGTGGCCGCGCGGCTTGCTTTTTCCATGAACGTGGTGCGGTCGTTGAACTCGTTCACAGCCAGCGCGTTGCCATCGGCGCCCACCAGGCGCTGCAGGTTGATGGACTGCCGCTCGCCGGGCTGCTGGTACTGCCCGGACTGCAGCGCCCAGCCGCGGTCGGCCATGAACTGGTCCAGTTCCGGGCTGCGGGTCCAGGCCTTGCCCGCCTCTTCTTGCTGGGCCTGCTGCAGGGTCATGCCACGGTCGGCGGCATCTCTGCGGTCCATTTGCTGGGGCTGGTAGTTGGAGCCCGTCAGAGAGCCCGCGTAGCCCTGGCTGCGCAGGTACTTCTCGATCTCTGGCTCCACCACGAAATAGCCCGGGCCGCCCGTGGCGTAGGTGTCGCCGCTCCAGCCCTGCGGCCCCCAGCTTTGGAAGGCAACGCCGGGAACCTGCGCGTCAAAGAAGTTTGGCTTGGTCGTCGGCATCTCAGCCCCCCGTCCGCTGCGGCGTGCCGCCGTTGCCCAAGAACCCGCCCATGGCGTTCCAGCCGCCGAAGGCCCCCAGCCACGGGTTGCCCTGCAGCTGCTGGCTCTGGCTGCCGCCCAAGCCGCCGGCCTGGTTGAATCCGCCGCTGAACTGCTGCCAGTAGTTCATCGGGGTGTTCTGCTGCTGCGTGGCGAGGCTCTGCCCCAGGCCGTTCCAGCCGAACAGGCGGTCCATCAGGCCGAGTTGGTCCTGCTGGCCCTGGCGCATGTTCTGGGTGTTGGCCTGCCAGGTCTGGAAGTCCATGCCCTGGTTGAATTCGTCGGCACGCTGGCCGCGATTGCGGCTGCTCTCCAGCATCTGGTTGCCGGCGTTCGTGTTGAACTGGTTGAGCTGGTTGCCCTGCGCCGCGTTGAACTGGTTGTTTGCCTGCCCCAGCTGCGCGTTGAACTGGCCCATGCTGTTCTGCTGGCCCGCGTTGAACTGGCCGAGCGACTGCGCCAGCTGCGAATTGCGGCTGAGGTCGTTCTGCCCCAGGCTCGCATTGAACTGGTTGGTGTTGCTGCCCAGGCCCGCGTCGAACTGCGCGGCGCCCAGCTGCTGGCTCAGCCCCTGCATGCCCAGGCCCTGGCCCTGGAACTGGCCGGCCATGTTGCGCGCCAAGTCGGCGGCGCTCAGGCTGCTGTTGAATTGGTTGTTCGCCTGCGTGCGGTTCAGCGCGTTCTCGGCCAGCTGCTGCTGGGCCGTGTAGTCCTGCATGCGCGCGCCGTTGGCGATGTTCCCGAGGTTGCGGCCAAGGTCGCTGTAGGCGTTGCGCTCCATCTCGCCCACGGCCGAGTTGCCGAAGCTGCCCGAGGCGCGCTGCGCAGCGGCCAGGGCCGGCTGCACCGTGGTCTGGAAATTCCGGGTGGCGTCGGCGCTGGCGCTGTCGATGGCCTGCGTCAAAAACGGGTTATTGGCTCCGAAGGGGTTGGAGCCCGCCCCTTGCGCCTGCTGGCTCTGCTGGCCCAGCCAGGGGTTGGCCTGCTGGCCCTGCTGCGCGATCTGCTGGGCGTAGGGCATCACCGAGCCCTGGCCCTGCACGCCCTGCGCCTGCTGGCCGAGGAAGGGGTTCTGCGCGCCCATCGTTTGGGCAGGTTGCGCGCCCATCGCCTGCTGCTGGTTGGCTGCCGCGAAGCTGCCGGCCGGCGTCTGCTGCTCGTAGTAGCCGAGCGGGCCGCCGGGGGCTTGGCCGTAGCCGTATTGCGTGGGCGCGGGGCCCTGCTGCATGGGCTGCGGGCCCACCTGGTTCTGCGGCATGTAGCCGGCGCCGGGGCCGAGTTGCTGAGGTTGGAGCGGGTACATCAGGCCCTCACACGGTGAAGAAGTTGGTCCCGTCGCTGACCAACTGGCACTTGGGCGCAGCGGCAGTGAGGGCGAGGGTTGCGGCGCCGTCGATCAGGCCGCTGCCAGGGGTCAAGGTCACCGCGTTTGCGCTGCCCTCGGTCTTGCGCACGGTGGTCAGCTTTCCGACCGCATCGGCGGCGCTCTGCAAGGTGATGGCGCGCGCGCCGCCCGCGGCGCTGACGAGCAAGATGGAATCGCCCGACTGCTGCGTGTAGTTGCCGGTCAGCACCTGCGCGGCGTGCACGTAGCCATCTGAGTGCGCGTTGTTGGCCTGGGCCATGCGGCGCAGCAGCTCATAGAGGCGTGTCACCAGGCGCGGCACATCGGCGCCGTTGGGCAAGCGGGGGTCGTTTTCGAGTTTCATTCCGTGCTCTCCGGCTTGACCACCGGGTCCAGGCCCGCGAACTCCATCGATCCGCTGCCGGCCAGGGCCGACTGGTGCCAGCGCGCGCTGATCAGTGCGTCGAAGCGGCCGGTCGGCGGGCTCATTTGCACCGCCGTAGCGCTGGCCAGGCTCGCGGACTCGTCCATGCCGTAACGCTGCGTCAGCGCGGCCACCGTGGGCTTGGTGATCCAGCGCACATTCAGTCGCTCGAACAGGCTCACCAGCTGCTCGTCGCCGTAAAGGCTCGTCGCGAAGCTCCAGGCACCCGGCTCGCCGCCGATGGTGTAGGGGCGGTGGTCAGTGCCGATGACAGCCGGCACCGGGCTGTTGGCGATCCAGAACGGCGAGTCGTAAGGGATCGCCGGCAGGTCGTCGTAGGTGGTGTAAGGCGTGCCGAGGTTGTCGTAGGTGATGCCGCCAAGCACCAGCTCGATGGGCATCTCGATGTCGCGCGCCACCGCGCCCCAGCGGTTGGTGCGGTAGCTGTAGACGATGGCCTCATCCAGCGCGCCGCTGTTGCTGGCCGTGCTGGGGTAGAACCAGTACACGAGGCCATTGGGCCGGTCGTGCAGCGCAGCCATCAGGTACTGATAGGAGCGGTTCAGGCGGGCGAAGAACCATTCACGGATCGGCGCGCCGATGCTCACCGGCCGGCTGCCGTCGAAGCTGTAGAGGTCCGTTTCGCCCACGAACAGGTGCGCGGTGCCGATGTTGACCACGCATTCCTGGCTGCTGCAGCCGATGTCCCCCGGCACCAGGTCCCAGCGCCAGATCGGGGCCTGTGGCCCCACGTAGGAGCCCAGGAAGATGGCCTTGTCCTTGTAGGCCACGCAGTTCGGCCCCAGTCGGCGCATGGCACGGATGGAGCCCGGCGCGGCCACCAGGCGGCCGGTCACGCACTGCGTCGAAGCGCTCGGGGTCCAGGTCGCCACATCGTTGATGGCGCTGGCCCACCAGCGGTCGGGCTGGTCGCCGTAGCCCGTGGCCAGGCCGGTGCCGGTGTCGTCGCAGTTGCCCAGCATCACCTGGCCGTCGATGACTTCGCACACGTCCGCCTTCGGGCCGGTCAGGTTGGCGAAAGCCACGCCGGCGCCGGTGCTGCGCTGCAGCTGGCAGCTTTTGTTCGCCGCGATGGAGTCGTTGCC
>JACCDG010475215.1_pt1 | contig 11288 bp, 6 predicted proteins | sample 7442471 | NCBI WGS metagenome assembly JACCDG01 (sample SAMN15323444, study PRJNA562643) | freshwater metagenome | isolation source: river surface water | place: USA:Blue River Watershed | collected 2017-08-17
AACTGTTTTAATGGCTGCAGAGGACCCAAAGAGTACAGCTATGGTTGTGTATGACCCAAGCGTAGCTTATGGGCAAGATGATTCGTCAGATACTTCTGGTGTAAGTGCAGGTACGTATGTACAACAATTTCAGGCGACTATGCAGGGGATTGCTCGATATCTTCAGGATTTGCAGAAAAGTATAACAGACTGTACAAATGCCCTTGGAGCTGCACAACAAGGAGCTTCTGATGCTCTTGATGCAAGTAAGCAAACAATTGATGCTTTAAGTGATGATGTACAAAGAGCAAGTACTGGGTTGACGGTTGCTAAAGCCGTTGATGATGCCTCTTGATTCTTACTGTTCTTGTAAGGCTGTGACTGGTTTGAGTTGCGAAGCTTTGTGTGCAGGATAAATGCCAAAGAAAATACCCACAAGCATGGTGATCATGCTTGCTGTGATGACAGAAAGAGGACTGATGGAGATTGGCCATTGAGCTACTGCTCCAATGATGAGTGGTAGGGAGACTCCAGTGATGATTCCTAAAAAGCCGCCAATACCGCAAATGACGATTGATTCGATGATAAATTGCATAAGAATCATCGTTGAAGTTGCTCCCAGTGCCATGCGCACTCCAATCTCACGCGTGCGTTCAGAAACAGAAACAAGCATGATATTCATTACCCCAATGCCTCCAACAAGCAGGGAAATGGAAGCGATAATGAGCAGCAGGACGCTTAAAATATCTGATGATCTAGCTTTTGCTTTGCCATATGATTGTTGGTCAAATACCGTAAAATCGTCAGAATCTGTTGGGCGTAGATGGTGTCTGATGCGCATGATGTTGGAAATCTGCCTGACAACTGTTTGGACTGCATCAGCACTGACACAACTTAAAAAGAAGTAATCAGGGAAATCTACGGGACGTTTTGCAATTTTGCGTTGGCATGTAGTGTAGGGAATAAAAACATCTAGGTTTGGTGTGGCAAAAGGATCGTGAATTTCAACTTTTTTTATGATGCCAATGACCAAATATTTTCTTGCATTCAGTGTTATGTAATTGCCGACGGCGGGTCGTTTTTTAAACAAGAGCTCTGCAGCTTCTGAGCCCAGCAGAGCAACGCGGCGGCCAAGTGTATTGTCTTCTGGCGTAAAGTTTCTGCCAGCTTTTAAGCTTCTGGCTGCGATAGAAAGATAGGTTTCATTTACGCCTTTTAAGTGTACTTCAATGGTGGATGAGTCGTTTGAAACGATTTGTTTCCGATGGTCAGACATAGGAGTGATGTATTTTATTTGCTGCACTTGTTTGCGTAGAGAAATCATGTCTTGCATCTTCATACCAATAATCGATGCGGTGCGTTTGGAAGCATTTTTACTTTTGACGGGTGAACCAGCCCACAAGGCAATGGCATTGCTCCCCATGGCAGAAATCTCGGCTTCAATTTTTTTCTGAGCTCCTCGTCCGATTGCCATTGTGGTAATGAGGGCTGCAATTCCGATGATGATCCCAAGCATGGTCAGAATGGTTCTGATTTTGTGATATCTTAGGGCGCGCAAGGCGGTTGAAAAAAGCATTCCGAAGGTCATGATTTTTATCTCGATGCTATTTTTTTATAGATTTCATCGAGTGCATTAATTTCATCAACATCGATAACAACATTGTCATGAAGCGTAAGTCCTTTGATTACGGCGTAATGCGTGTCATCGGTAATGCCGAGCTCAACGTCACGTTCAACAAAGCTGTTGTGTTCAAAAACCCACAGGGACTTACTTGATTTTTCAGAATCAGGATCGTCCACTGATGTTGCTTTTTTAGCTGGAAGTGGCTTGAAGGAATAGTTGAGTTTTTTTGCGACGTCTTCAAGCGCTTTTTTATTGATGAAAAACGCTTGGTTTAAGATGGCAACGGTATTTTCTGCGCAGCCGACAACAATTGAGGCGTGAGCGGTCATACCTGGCCGTAGGAGCTCCTGTCCATTGAGAATGTCTACAACCCCTTCGTACTTGAGATTTGCGCCCTTGCCCTTGGGAGAATAACTTACGGAATGCATTTTACCGTTGAATACTCTGCTTGGTTGACTATCAACGGTGATTTCAATTTTTTGGCCTGCATGGGCAAGTGTGACATCGCTTTCATCAATTTCTAAAAAAGCACGCATGTTTGAAAGGCTTGGTGCAACCTCAAAAAGAACGGTTGCTTGAAGTTCAGTGGTAATGGGTTCACCTTTTGTAACGTTGATTGCAACAACGGTTCCATCGATAGGTGATCTGATGATGCGTTGATCGTAGAGTGCTTTTTGTTGGTCTACAATTACGGTTTGTGTTGCAAGAGCAGCTTCATATTCTTTGAGTTTTGCTTGCTCGGCGTCAAAGGCATCGCGTGCGATATGATTTGTTTCAAGTAGGCGTGCAAAGCGGGCAACGTGTAATTTTTGGTATTCGTAAGAAGCTTTGCTGTGTTGGGCCTGCGCACAAGCAACACGGTATGCATAATCATCATCTCTCGTGTTGATGATGGCTAAAGGTTGTCCTGCGATAACTTGATCGTTTTCTTCAACAAGAATTTGGTCGATCGTACCAGCGATTAAGCTTCCAAGGCGTGCAGAATCTTTGAGTTTGATTGATCCGGAAGCATCAATAATTTTAGTAATTGTTTTTTGTTCTGGGACAATGGTTTTAAATAAGGGGACGTTGTTTTTTTGCATGTAGGATTGATATCCCCACCATGAGCCAAATGAAATGATTGGGATGAGAATAAGTCCGACAAAAATACCGTGGGCAAGTTTCATATGAATGTGAGCGCTAGAAAAAACGATCTTCGTGCGAGTATAGGTCAAACAGATGAAGCAAGCAACGAATCATACGGTATGCGCGGTTGGTCTTCCGTGATGGTTGTAATGCTTTTGCTTTGTTTTTCTGGATTTGCATCTGCTGGAGCAATCCGTTCGCGTACGCATGACAGTGCTGTTTTGCGAGATGTTTTGTTGTTATTGTTGCACGCCAATCGATGGAAAATTAATACCGCTAAAGAGTCAGAAGGTGTTCGCGCTCTTGGTATTCGCAAGGTGGTACTTTCTCGTTTTGGGATGTTGCATCCACTTGCGGAAAATCTGGAAAAGATTGACGTGTTGGCGAAAGCTGAAGGGCGGGACGCTGAAGAGTTGTTGCATGCAATTTTTGAGTATTACAAAGTACTTTTTTGTTTGTGTGCGCTGAAGAGCGCTGTGGAGCTCTTGCCCAACAAAGGGAAGTCGCTGCATCCATTCTTGGAGTATTTTTTTACTTTTTATTCTTCTCAAGATCGTTCATATCAACAAAACAAGACAGAAAAGGCGAAATTTATTAAGGCAGCTATGACTGTTGTAAATGATGTGGAAACGCTTTTGTACAAGCATAAAGAACCCGATGCACGAACGTTTTTTGCAAAGAATCTTTTTTTGAAAATGCATCAGTGTTTGCCGCCATGCAATCTTGATGTCTACCACACACCAGAGGCGTGCTATCGGTGCTCAGCGAACAATGTTTTTGATATTTTGGTCCTGGGGTTGGTTGAAAAAAAGGTAGACGCGTTTTCTGATGTGCAAGAGCACTCTCCACTGGTTGTGCGCATGGTGTGGAAGGTTGGTATTGTGGTTGGGGCGGTTTTTCTATTTTGGAAGATTTCAGGAAAAATTCCAAAATTAGCCGGCCGAGCTTGGGAAATGTGTCAGAATTTTGTGAAAAAATGCTCTGATTTTGGTTCAGAGGGCTGACCGATTGTCTTTTGGGGGTGGCGTACTAATATTGAGGATATATTGTTTCAGGCAGAAAAGTTTTTGTGGCTTTTCCCTGTTTTCCTCGGTTTTTGGTGGAGCGCCAACGTACATGGTCATGAAAAATCTTTCATTTTTCTCAAAAATGCCACGTTTTTTCATTTTTTGTGTTGTGGCCCTAGCTCCTTCTCTGGCCTCGCAGGGTATTGAAGCTTCATGGAAAGAACTTGTTGTTGCGGCAGAAGAGTACACTCGTGGCGGTGTGTCTTTGAACGACGTGATTGAAGAAGCACTGATTTTTGGGGCAGAAGAAGAACTAACGCTGAAAGCTACTAATCTTTTTGTTTCTCTTTTGAATTCTGTTTTTACGAGTATGCGGCATGGCGTGAGTTTTGAAATGGCTAAGATTTCGCGCGATTTACAACGGCAGTTGTTTGATGTTGTTTTAAGGGATCATGTTGCAAAAAAACGCTTAGCTATGGCTGTTTTTAAAGAGTATAAAAAATGGAATATTACGTTTAATAGGAATGGTGAGGTAGCTCGCTTTGACGTTGTGGTTTTTGCGTCGTTTTTACATTCTCTTGATGCAGAATTTTTTAAAGGCTTGGTTGGTGAGGGTGCCGATGAATGCTCTCCTGCTGATTACAAAGCGTTACGCAAACAGATTGATCATGTAGTGAAACTTGTGCGGCCTAGCGCCGCAGGAGTGCTTGCGCGTAGTCAGTTAAACAGAGTTAAATATTCTTTACGGGCGGGCATGCAGTCAGCTGCTCAGAGCGTTAATGCTGCAAAGGCGGCAGTTGGCCGTCAAGTTGGCTTCGTTTCGCTTAAGGGTGTATTTCGTACTCTTGGTACGGTGAGCGTTATTGGGTTGTTTTTTATGGGTACGTATGCGGTTATGTATCGCAAAAAAGTATTACGTGAATTTGCAGCACAAGCTATTTCACTTGGTGGTGGGACCAAAGAAGTGGCAAAAGAAGGACTGTTGCTGTACACGTTGCCAGAGACGCGTTGGGGTAGAGTTTGGAACAGAATTAAAGAATGGATTTATGACGATCCCGAGATTAGAAAACAACAAGCTGAAGCATTCACAAAAGAGTTGTTAGAAAAGCCCGAGGATTATGTTCGTCCAACCGATTCGGGGTACGATGAGCTTACAGATTTATTGCGGTATGCTTCTGATTATCCAGAGAGAGTTAAGGCTCAAGCAAAAAGTAAAGCAAAAGATGAGTGGGCGCGAGATCAACATCGTTTGGATTTGATGGCGAAAAAAGCGAAAGTCAGAGCAGATGAACAACGCGTAGAGCAAAAGAGCTTCTTAGCAGCAGCACGAGCATACCGTGAGTTTTTTATGCAAAAACTTACATGGAGATCGCGATTCCAAAAGGGTGTTGCATGGTGCAAGGTTGCTGGCGCCGGGGCGCGCAATCTTTTCCGACGTGGAGATGGGCGCGTGCAAGTGTATCCAGAAATTCAACCATCAGCACCACCTCTTGATGATGATGCAGAGTCAGTTGCATTTGGTGAATCTGATGGTCAACCAATGGTTCCTGGAAAAAAAGATGTTTAAGCGGTGAGTTCTGCTACTTCTGGGGCGTAGCCACATGCTGCATTCAGAGCGCACAATGAGCGTTCGAAGGTAACCACTTGCCCAAGACATGCAAATTGAGTTTTGTAATTGTCTGCATCAGCCGTTTTTGTTTGAGCTGTGGTGATAAGTCCCGCTGCAAAGAATTGTTTTTGTTGTTCCTGTGTGCTGTTTGTTTTTGCGAGTTGCGCCTGAAGCGACTTTGCTTGTTTTTGTGCAAGTTTGAGGTCACTGTGAATTTTTGTGACTTCTTTTTTTATTTTTCTTTTTATGACTTCTCTGTCTGTGCTTGATTTAAGCGCTTTTGCGCGTGCGATTTCTGCTTGGTATTTGCTTGCGTTGCGGTCAAAAATATTCCAGCTGCTTTGTACGCCAGCAAAAAAGCTTTTTTGCGTAAGCCCGTTTTCTGCAACATCTGGATTTGATGGGGTGCTGCCAGGAGAGTAGCCGCAGGAAAATTGGGTAACAGCGCTTAATGTTGGCATAAGCTGCCCTTTAGCAAGAGCTTCGTCTGCTTTTGCACGTTGCTTTGCTGCGTCATTTATTTCAAGTTCTAAGCGGTTTTTAAAGGCTAGGTCCGTATAAAAAGAGATTGGTTTGATGGTTTGATCGATATTTGGTTGCCACATGAGTTTTGCAAAGACCCCTTTATCGTTTGACATAGTAAGTCCCGTTACTTCTTCTAGATCAGCGATTGCGGAAAGAAGTTCGTCTTTATGGCTTTCTAGCAAGGTTTCTGCGGTGCTCGTGAGCGCAATCTGAGCTTTGTAATCAACTTCCGTGATAAGACCTGTTTCAAATTTTCTTTTTGCTTCATGGAGAGCTTCTTGGCTTGCTTGAAAGCTGAGTTCCAAGAGCTTTTTTTCCTCTTGTTTGAGCCATGCGGTTAAAAAGAGCGTTTCGGTGAGTGAGCGCCTGCTTTGTTGCGTTGCGCTTTTGGTGATCGTTGCAATTGTTCTGTCGATTTCTGCTTGTTTTGCAATTTGTTCAGGTCCAGCTCCACCAAGAAGAAATTGGCTGCCGCTAATTGTTGAGGTTATTTGGGCTGTTCCACTGTTTTTGTCCCCATAGGCAGAGGTGGTCATACTGATTGATGGCAAGTATCCAGCCCATGCAGCTTTTTCGTTGGTTTTAGCGATTTCAATATCTATTTCGGCAGATTTGATGCTGGGGTGTGTTATTGTTGCAGCTTCAATAGCGTGACGGAGCGATAAGGTAACGACTTGTTTTTCTGCTGTATCAAATGAAGATGCTGTTTCTTCTGCGGCAAGAAAGAGGGTGCTTGCAAGAAACAAACCAATAAAAAGTTGTTTGAATTTCATAGGGTATTTTGCAGGTCAAAAAAGAGGCATAACAGCGAACCATCACAGCTTACCCTAATTTGTTTGGTTGTGTACAAAGATTTGTATCGTTTGGGAGGGGGTGTTTGAAGATAACTGGTTTACGGTTATAATTTCCCAATGCTGTTTCTTGAATTGTTTTTAGCTGCAAGAAGGTTTTTATGGAAAACAATACGCTCGCTTCATTTGGCGCGAAAATGGTTGTCAAAAAGAAGTTGTCTAATGGCATGCATGTAGTTGTTATTCCTACATCTGTTCGCCCAAGAGTTCTTGTTCAAATGTTGTATGATGTTGGTTCTGCGAGCGAGCAAGATGGTGAGCGTGGTCTTGCGCACCTTCTTGAGCACATGATTTTCAAAGGAACGCCGTCGCTTCAAGAGGGAGCTATTGCCAAGCTGGCGGCTCGCTATGGTGCTAAGTTTAATGCTTTTACGTGGTTTGATTTGACTTCATATTATTTTGAAGTTGATAGCAATAATTGGAAGCCGTTTATTCCGCTGCTAGCCGATTGCATGGAAAATGTTTCTCTTGATAAAGAGCATCTAGCCTCTGAGGTCAAGGCAGTTATTCAAGAGTTGCGCATGCGTAATGATAATCCTAATGTCTTTATGTTTGATACGCTTTTGGGATCAATGTTTCCGGAAAATCATCCGTATTTTCACCCGCTGATTGGATACAAAAAAGATTTGGCCTCCATTACTGCCGATCAATTGCGCAATTTTTATAAAAAATACTATGTGCCAGAGCGTGCAACGCTGATTGTTGTTGGTGATGTCCAGGCTGATGATGTTGTTGCTGAAGTTGAACACAATTTTAGCCATATTCCAGCTTCTGGTTTTGAATTTCCTGTTTCTTCTTCTGCAGACATTCCAAAAATAACCGGATTTCACAAGGTTTTCCCAAAGCATTGGGTGAGATCGCATTCAATGGTGGCTTGGAGTGTCCCTCTAAATTTTGATGAGAACGCAGACATTGCGCATATGCTCATCAAGCTTTTGGGTGAGGGCGAGACATCAATATTGCACAAGCGTCTTGTTGATCAAGATCGCATTGCAGACAATGTTGGCGTCAGCGTGTTAGAGCTTTTGCATGAGGCTGTTTTCTACGTTTACGTTCTACCAAAAGAAGGCAAGGCAGATGCGTGTGCTGCAGCAATTCAGGATGAACTACAAAAACTGGTTCAGAAGGGTTTTGATGCGCGCGTTCTTGAGCGTTCGTTGAAGTCTGAGCATTTGGATTTTGAACTTACAAAGGAAGCTCCAACAACGCGTTTACTTTCACTTTCATTGTTGACTTCATACATCAAAAAGGGCTCATTCGATGAAGCGTTTAACATTGGTGAGCGCCTTGCAAAAGTTACCCCGGGAAATGTTAAGGCGTTTGTAGAACGTTATTTGACGTCTGATGCACGTATGCGCATTGATGTTGTTCCACAGGATGAAGCGCAAAAAGAAGCATGGCGCCTAGAGCAGCTTGCGGAGCAGGAGCTCGAAAAGCAAATTCTTGCGGTGCATCAGCGCACGCTACCTTTGCCAGAAAATGTGGTGGTCCCTGTTTCTGAGAAATATCCAGATGTAAAACCTACAAGTGTGCCAATTATTTTGCCTACGGGGCGGACACGCTTGGCTAACGGGTTGGAAATTGTTTTTAAAGAAGAACAAAATACTGATTTGTGCGCGTTTAGGTTTGAATACCTGGATAATCTTTTTTTGAATTCTTCTATGGATGGGTATCTTTGGACGATTGTTCAGAGTCTTTTTATCGAAGGCGCGGCAGGGTTCACGCGTGAAGAATTAAGCGACTGGCTGCAGGACCGGGGCTTGCAACTTGTTGCATTCCAGACAGGCTTCTTTTGGTGCTTGAAAGAAGATTTTCAGGATTTGGTTAAGAAATATTTTGAAGTCTTTTTTAATCCAGATTTCTTACAGACAGAGGGCTGGCTGAAGCGCTTTTTTGGTTCTTCGCATGTTAAAACTGCGTTTGAGAAAATAAAAGAACATATGATTACAGCGGTTAAGTCTATGTATGATTCTCCACAAACACTTGCGGCTGTTCACCAAATGGCTGCTCGATATCCAGAAACACCCTTTGCATTAAGTATTGATGATCGACTAAAGGCTTTGCGAGCTCTTGAATTGAGTGATGTGCGGGATTTTTATAAGAAGATCTGTAACCCATCACAATGGGTTTTGTCTTTGGCTGGGCGTTTTGATCAAAAGGCAATTTTGTCGGTTGTTGAAGCCGCAACAGCAGGATGGAAAGATGTTGCATCGTATCGACTAGAAAGAGAATTAACTGCAAAACAAGTCGCAAACATTGATATTCCAGTGAGTCGCGATCAGGTTTTTGTGCAATATCTTCGTGAAGTCCCGTTGCCTGCTTCAGACGTTACTGTAGAGCGTGTGAGTGTTGATATGTTGAGCTGGATTTACTTGTCTGGTATGGCATCAAGGATCTTTAAGTTGCGAGATGCAACGGGGATTTTCTACTCATGTGGAGGGAGTCTTGGCGCACCAATGCAAGCAGGCTTTTTACGTACACAAGATACGGTTTGGGCATTAGTAAGCCCAGAAAAGGTCAATGAGGCTTGTGCGTTGTTTGAAGCATTTATAAAAAATGTCTTTGCTTTGCCAATAACGCAGCAAGAATTTGATGATGCGCGGCAGGCTTTGCGTAGCCGCATGGCAGAATCGTACGCGGGTGTTGCGGCCGAGGCAAATTATTTTGTTATTCTGGCTCTTTATCGTAGAGATGAATCTTTTAGAAAACGTTATTTGGATGTGTTAGATGCTCTTACTATGCCGCAGGTGCAGGCTGTAGCTCAAAAGTATGGGGCTTTAGGCGGGTTTATGCGCGTTCGCGTTGGAACTCTACCTGCCTAAGTCTGTATATTTGCGGAATTTGCCAGTATTTCGCGTAAGCGAAGGTGATCTTTTGAGAGGATTTTGGGATAAAGCTATAGTGTAGTAATGGGTGTTGTGAGCATTAAGAGAAGGGTGTTTTGTGATAAAAAAAGCCGTGATTATCTTGGGTCTTTTGAGTGTTTCAGCTGGGTTTGTTGTAGCTCATGAGCAAGGGGTCCTTACTCATGAAATGGTCATTCCTGTTGAAACGGTGGTGGAAAATCAACCAGTCGTAACGCAGGATCCTGTTTCAAAGGATTATGTGGTTGGCAAAGTAGCTGGCCTTTCGTACGCAGACAAAACGCTTGCAAATGGCATGCGGATTGTTGCGGTTGCTCAACCAGACGTCAAAGGACGTGCCGTTGTTGAGCTTGTGTTTAAGGGCGTTGGTGCTTCTATCGAAAAAGTAGGGCAAACGGGGTTGGCGCATCTTATTGAACACATGTTGTTTAAGGGAGCAAACGAAGGCCTTTATGATGCTGTTGTGAGCCGGTATGGTGGTTATACGAATGCTTTCACGGCTTTTGATGTTACGGCATATTATGTTTCGCTTGATTCAGCAAATTGGCAGCCTATCGTAAAACTTCTAGCTCAAAGCTTGGCACACAAAGAAATTAATCCACAGTATCTCGCTTCTGAAGTGAAAGTTGTGGTCAAAGAATTGCGTCGTGATGATGAAAATTTGGTTTGGACTTGGTTTAAAAAAATATTCCAAACAACATTCCCAAGTAATCATCCGCATTATGGATGCATCATTGGTGATCGCAAAGATCTTGCAGATTTAACCGCAGAAAAGCTTGAAGCATTTTTGAAAACATATTATCACCCAGATGTTGCAACACTTTTTATTGTTGGGGACATTAATCCAGAAGAAGTGGTTCAAGCGGCTGCTGAAGAAATGAACCATCTTCCTTCAGGCAACGTTCAACTGCCAAATCGATTTGCCGAATCTTATGAAATCAAAAAAGGTTTTCATGAAGTTGTGCATGATGAAGTACAAACAAATACGGTAACCATGATGTGGCACCTACCTGGAGGTGACAAAAAGAGTGAGTATGCTGCACACATGCTTAGTGGGGTTCTTGCTAAAAACGATAGTTCTCCTCTCAAAAAGGTGCTTGTTCATGACAAGAAACTTGTCTCGAGCGTGGATTGTGATTGCTGGATGAACCTGGGCAATGGTTACTTTATTCTGTCGATGTCACCATTTGATGGAAAATTGGATGAAGCAGTTCACGTTGTTCATGAAGAATTCAAAAAAGTACTTGATGCAGGTGTTGATGAGAGTACCTTGGAAAAACTTGTACTGTTTGACCGAATGGGACAAGCTCAGGCATTAGAGACTATAACAGCGGGTAAAGGTGGGATTAATCCAGATTGGATTAATCGGTATGCGCGATATGGTTCGCTTGAAGATTGTTTTGCGTACGTTGATCAAATGGCTTCAGTAACGTCTGAGGATATTCAACATCTTATTGCAACGTACTTGTCAGAGCAGGATGTCATGCGCGTTGACATTGTTCCTATGACAGATGCTGCGCGTGAAGAAAAAACCAAAAAGCTGGCAGACCAACAAGCGCTCGAAGAAGTTATTTTTGCTAACCATCAGCGAACGAGTCCCGTTGTTGCTGCGCAGATTCCTGAAATGTATCCAGAAGCCCGCCCCGTTCAGGCAAAATTTGTCGATAACCGGACTTGCTCAACGCTTGAAAATGGGCTTGCTGT
>JACCDG010504527.1_pt1 | contig 11288 bp, 9 predicted proteins | sample 7442471 | NCBI WGS metagenome assembly JACCDG01 (sample SAMN15323444, study PRJNA562643) | freshwater metagenome | isolation source: river surface water | place: USA:Blue River Watershed | collected 2017-08-17
ACCCTCACCCGTCTGAATTCGAGCTGCCAATTCAGCCAATTGAGATGAATGCCGGCCACGCCATAGTTTAGACGTTTAGTGCAAGCCCATTATTGTCTAGCCGACACATTGTCTGGATTGCACTTTTTCTCGCTCGGGACCTTGGGTCAAAACACCCTCCAGCTTTGTAATTTTACTATTAGTCCGAATTGGCATCATGGAAGTTTTCACCACAATCCATAACCCTCTACAGCGCTTAAACGGAGTAGAGGCTTACGCGAATCTGCGGGGAACGGCGCGCTATCCCAGACCAGACCGCGATCCCCAACGATACGTGCCTCTGCCAACCGTCGAACATGAGGCCAAATTCTCCATTAGTGCTGATGCCAAGATATTTACTATTGGGTCTTGTTTCGCACGAAACGTCGAACGCGCCTTGGTGAACCTCGGCTTCAATGTTCTATCGTCGTTTATCGAAGGCGTTGAACCTGATCAAAACATAACGAATAAATACACTCCCCCATCAATTCGACAGGATTTGGAGTTCGTGCTGAAGGGCGAAAAATCCAACAGGCAAATCGAAGATACCTTTTATCGACACTCCGAGGGAGGGTACGTCAATCTTGCCTTTGGCGGAAGTGGCGCATTAATTCCATTAACGCCCGCAGACTTACGGGCACTGTCCAATCGCTACTATGAGACTTTCTCAGAGGTGCAAAATGCGGATGTAATAATAATCACCCTAGGGCTGGTTGAGGTTTGGTTCGACAGGAACTCCAATCTGTATCTTAATATTGCCCCAACTCGCGGAATGGTACTTTCCGAACCCCACAGATTTGAGCTCCGCATCTTGTCATATGCCGACATTTTGAGCGAACTGGAATTGATATACGGGCTCATTAGCCAGAACTGCAAGCCTGGCGTGAAGATATTAACGACTGTTTCACCTGTCCCGCTTCATGCCACATTCCGAGGGCAGGATTGTCTTCAGGCAAACATGTATTCAAAATGTGTGCTGCGGGCGGCCGTTGAGGAATTCTGCGTACGACATCCCGAAATTGGATATTTCCCCTCTTTCGAGATGGTCTTGCTCACCAGCCCCGAGCGCGCGTGGATCGAAAAGGACTATCGACATGTTCGGCCGGAACTTGTTGAGCGATTGATGTCGCAGGTGTTGTCGAGTTATGTAGATAGAGATCTACCCCCTACCAAAATAGAGCTTCAGGATTTATTCGCTCAACAAAAATATGCGGGAATTATCGAAAGGGTGGAGCGCTACTTAAATAAAGGTGATTTACGTTCCGCCGCCCCGCATGTTGCGTACTATTATGGCGTAGCACTCTGTTCAGTAAGTCGATATGCGGATGCGGTTCGGGCCTTGGACCAAGTGGTGGAGAGACTTCCGCAGCATGAGTTGGCAAGACGCCATCGTGATGCGGCAGTGGAGAAACTAACTTAATTTATTTCGCGATGGACTGCAATGCAAACCTCAGCGGGAATTCATTAGGCATCAATTTCTGAAAAGATAACGCCATGAACTGCGGGAAATTTGACCGCTCTCACCTTTGACCCGCTGATGTACCGTTCTCTTTATGTAGGCACATTGGAATATCCCCCTCTTCTTTGTGGACCTTCTTTGAATCCATTCACCAATGAACGTGGTTTATGGCCCAGACGCTAAACGACTGCGTCACGCGGAAAAAATTGAACGAGGGTGCGTGAAATTATAAACAATTGACTTCGTGCCCAAATGCAGTCTCTGGATCCCGAGGTGCAGTAACTGAGTTAAGCCAATGCGATTCTTAGGCTGGTGAACTCAATTTTTTGCCGCGACGGAGATCGATCATGAGCTTAAGTCGTGATTTAGCCAGCGACTATGTGCGTCTGGCGGATACCTTGGCCCGATTGCACTTTGCCGCCTTCGTCTGCCTCAAGCCCTCGTCTGCCGCGCCGCCGCTCGTTCAAGGCTTTGCTTGACAACAACCTTTAGCGCGCCAGCGGCATGAAAAGATTTTTTTTAATTTTAATATACGCAAATCTCCACCACTCAGCCTCCGCTGAAATTGGCCAAGAATTTGATTGCATTATATATTCAAAAAATAGCGAATACATCCATACAGTCACGCTGAACTCCTCTTGCAAAATAATAATGGCTATCGGCAGTGATGAGCTGACAAAAAACCTAAAAGTATCCGAATTCGCATCGGTAACGAACTCCGCCGTTGCAGTTAATGCCAATTATTTCGATCGCCGAAAAATGGAGCCTCGTGGCTTGGTAATTACCAAGGGAAAGGTAGTCTTGGCCAGTCAACCGGCATCAGATCGGGCTGTGTTCTACTGCACTAAAGAAATGTCCTGCTCTATAGCATTTCCTGATGAAAAGTGGAATCCGGCCGATCAGACTGAAACTGCCATTTCAGGGTGGCAATATTTCAGGAACGGAAATTTCTTCTGCGCAATTCCGACGGATGCATCCTGTACAAATAACGCCAAACAGAAACACCCTAGGTCATTCATTGGTGTGGCAGGCAGTCGCATACACATCGTTATCGCGGAAGGCCGCCTTCCTGGTTTTCAGGGTGTTTCTCTGACCGAACTTTCCGTCATCCTAAGGTCACTTGGCATTGAATACGGGTTGAATTTGGACGGCGGTGGAAGCACTACACTGATCATGAATGGAACCCGGCTCAATCGACTCCCGAGCGGCCAAACGGATGAGCGCAGAGTTACCAATAGCATTGGATTTTCCATTTCTCCGCTCGGAAAATGAATTGATGTGAAAAATGCCAAACACACCAATAGAAAAAATCTCGCCACCGAATGAAATGGCACCCAAATCATCCGATGAGAATATACTAGTAAATTTCACAACAACATCAAAAAAATTAAAGCATTTACCATTTCTGGAAATTTTTTTACCTGAATTAAAAATTACCTTTCAGGGCAGCATTGCGCTCCATTCTCGAAGGCAACTATCGGGCATGGTTGGCTGGGGTTTCCGGCCTTCCAGCCACAGAGCTCGGCGCTTTTCAGAAAGACTAGAGATGCCCTATTTGGCACTGGAGGACGCATTTCTCAGATCATACGGCACCGGCGCCACCCACCCGCCGCTCGGACTAATCGTTGATCATGTCGGAATGTATTACAAAAGCAATTCAAATAATTATCTTGAAATAATATTAAACACCCCTGCTGATCTCATATTTGATCCGGTATATGAGGCTAAAAATATTATATCCTCTAAGTTACTCAGCAAGTACAACAACTCCCCTTGCTTGCCTTACTCTCATCTACGATCAAATGACTTCCAACGGGTTCTTGTAATTGACCAGACAGTTGGAGACATGAGCGTGGTACTTGGCGAGGCGGATTCCAGGAGTTTCGCCGCCATGCTGGACTCTGCACAAAAAGAAAACCCAAATGCCACCGTCTACGTCAAAACCCACCCCGAAGTCTCCTCCGGCCGCAAGCGTGGCTACCTCACCCACGTGCAGGACGACGCGCACACCGTCGTCATTCGCGAGCCGGTCAATCCCCTCAGCCTCATCGAGCACATGGACCGCGTCTACGTGGTCACCAGCACCATGGGCTTCGAAGCACTCTTGGCGGGCAAGCCGGTCACCTGCTTCGGAGTGCCCTGGTACGCCGGCTGGGGCGTCACCGACGACCGGGTCAAGGACTCGCCCGCCTGGGCCCGGCGCACCCGTCGCCGAACCGTCGACGAACTCTTCGCGGCGGCCTACCTCCACTACACCCGCTACCTCAACCCCGAGACACACGAGCGGGGGACCATCTTCGACGTGATCCATTGGCTGGTGCGGCAGAAGGCGATGGCCGACCGCATGCACGGTGCGGACCGTAAGGGACGCGTGGTGGGCGTTGGGTTTCGGCGCTGGAAGGCGGCCAACCTCAAGCCTCTTCTGGGCCTGCATCCCGCGCAGGTGCTGTTTGTGCCCTCTGCCACTCGGGCGGCCCGCTTGCAACTGGGGGCTGGGGATACCTTGGCCTGCTGGGGAGCCGCTGCGCCAGAGGGTGTACGGGCCCTGGCTCAGTCTACTGGTGCCAGGCTGGTGCAGATGGAAGATGGCTTCATCCGCTCCGTCGGCCTGGGCTCCGACCTGATCCCCCCGCGCTCCCTGGTGCTCGACGCGACTGGCATCTATTTCGACGCCTCCCGCCCCTCAGACCTCGAGCAGTTGCTGTCCTCGACCGCATTCAGCGAGGAGGACCTGGCGGAAGCCCGCCGGGTGCGGGAATTCATCGTGGCGCATGGCATTACGAAATACAACCTCGAACCCCGGGAGCCTGCCCGCTGGCCGGTGCCCCCGGGGCGGACGGTGGTGGTGGTGCCCGGCCAGGTGGAGGACGACGCCTCCATTCGCCTGGGCTGTACCAGTATCCGTAGCAACCGAGCCTTGCTGCAGGCCGTGCGGACGGCCCGGCCCGGTGCCTATATCGTCTACAAGCCACACCCCGATGTCGCGAGCGGCAACCGCCGGGGCCGGCTGGCCCTGGACGAAGTCAAGGGCCTTGCCGACCATGTGGAAACACACCTGTCGATCACCAGCTGCATCGAGGCGTGCGACGAGCTCCACACGATGACCTCCCTCTCGGGGTTTGACGCGCTTTTGCGCGGGAAGAAAGTGGTGACCTACGGACAGCCCTTTTACGCAGGCTGGGGCTTGACGGAGGACCTGTCGACCGAAAGGTCTGCATTCGAGCGACGGCAGCGGCGCCTCACACTCGACGAACTGGTCGCCGGGTGCTTGCTGAAATATCCGGTCTATTGGGATCCGCTGCTGAAGGGGTACACCACCTGCATGGCGGTTTTGCGTCAGATCCTCGCCGAGCGACAGGCCCTGGAAGAACAGGGCGTCCTCCACCGATTGAACAAGGGATACCTCCGGCGTCTGGCAAGAAAGGGCCATGCCTGGATCCGGGCATGGCGCAGCTTTCGCTGAAGCTCAGGCATGCAGATGAAGTCCAGGACAACTCGAAGCTACCGGTTGGTGACCGCCCTCCTATCGCTAATGCACCTGGCGTGCCAGGCCGGCGGCGGAGACGCCGTGCCGGGCGGCCCTCGCATTCCTGCCTGGGGCGAGGACATCCAGGCGATCGGCACCGAGGCTGCTGTCGTCGTCGCCGGGGTGAGCGCGCTCGGACTGCGCAGTTGGGATTGGGGAAGCTCGCGGCGCTTCCATACCCATTCCGAAGGCTGGTTCGCGCCAGCCACCGGATCCGGCGGCACGGACAAACTCGGCCATGCATTCACCAGCTACGCGTTGACGAACGTCTTCGCAGAGCGCCTCCAGCGCCAGGGCCGGTCGCCCGAGCAGGCGGCACTCAGCGCTGCGCTGACGGCGCAAGCCGTCATGCTTTACGTCGAAGCCTTCGACGGTTTCTCCAAGGACCACGGCTTCTCGCGAGAGGACGTGACCATGAATCTCCTGGGGAGCGGCCTGGCCTATGCGCGTCATATCCATCCGCAGTTGCGCGAGACGCTCGACTACCGCCTCGAGTACCGGCCATCCGGTTACAAGGGATTCCGTCCTCTATCGGACTATGAAGGGCAGCGCTACCTGCTCGCGCTCAAACTCAGCGGCTTCGCGGGCGCCCGGTCGACGCCTCTGCGATTCCTGGAGTTGCTGGCAGGCTACGAGGCGCGGGGCTTTTCCCGGGCGGCCGCGGCTGCCGGCCAGGAGCGCCGCAGGGAGGTCTTCTGGGGGGTCGGACTCAACCTGACCGAACTGTTCCTCGGAAAGCGCGCGGATGCCGAGAGCACGCCAGCGACTGCAGCGCGCCTGTTCCTTGAGCACATCAACATTCCGGGGACATCTGCTCGAAGCGGCGAGCACTTCTGACCAGCTGCGACAGGGGACCGCCCGAACCGGCAAAGAGGGACAGACGCTCAGGCTCATGGTGTGAGCCTGGATGGCTGTTCTCTTTTACAGCCTCGCACTCTACTTCGGCCTCGCTTGAGGCTCAATAAGGGATCCTTCTGATGTACATCATTTCGCCCTTGGAATGAAGTATGACCATCAACCCATGAGTGAATCCGTCCGCCTCTACCGCTACCAGAGCCTCCTGAGCACCCGCCGGGCCGTCCCCACCCAGGAGTTCCTGGACGAGCTCGAAATCTCCCTGGCCACCTTCAAGCGCGACATCGCCAAGCTGCGCGACCAGCTGGGGATGCCGATCACCTTTGACCGTGACCGGGGCGGCTACATGCTCGAGGCCAATGGCACGAGCCAGCTTCCCGGCATGTGGTTCACCCCGCAGGAGCTGGTCGCATTGGCCACCATCCAGCAGCTCTTGGTGCAGCTGCAACCGGGCCTGCTGGCCGACACGCTGGAGCCGATCAAGCTGCGGCTGGCGGACCTGCTCAAGACCCATGGCCTGAACGAGCGCGAGATGGTCGAACGTGTGCGCATCGTCCATGCTGGCAAGCGCGATGTGCTGCCCCAGTCGCTGGAGGCCGCCGCCTCGGCCACCATGCGACGCCTGCGCCTGCGCTTCGTCCACTTCAATCGCTTGAATGGCGAACGTGTCGAACGCGAAGTCTCCCCGCAGCGCCTGGTGCTTTACCGGGACAACTGGTACCTGGACGCCTGGTGCCACCTGCGCGGGGCACACCGCAGTTTTGCGGTGGACGCGATCGAGTCACCCGAAGTGCTCGACGTGGCCGCCAAGGATATGGCGCCCGAGGAGATCGACGCCATCGTCTACCACTCCTACGGCATCTTCGCGGGCCGTCCCAAGGCCTGGGCCCAGCTTCGCTTCACGCCCGAGCGCGCGCGCTGGGTGGCGTTGGAGCGCTGGCATCCCGAGCAAGAGAGCCGCACGCTGGCCGACGGGTCCTACGAGCTGTCCGTTCCGTACTCGGACGACCGGGAGCTGATTGGCGACATCCTGCGCTTCGGGCCGGACGTGCAGGTGATCAGCCCGCAGGGGCTGCGGCAAAAGGTGCAGCAGAAACTCCTGGCTGCGGTGGGAAAGTACGTCGACGAGCAGTGAAGCGGCGGTAGTGGCTAGACCGCTGGCAAGTGGCCAGCCACTCCCCCCCACGAGGGCTACCCCTCCCAATCACCCAGCGCCTCCATCTCCACCCGATGCTGGGGGCATAGCGGTGGCCCGAACGCCAAAAATCGTTTGAGCATCGGCACCTGATAGCCACACTCAGGGCATTTAGCCCGAGGCCGAGGAGCACGGACAGTCTTGCGCACCCGGGCATTCAATTTGGCATGGGGATAAGGACCCAACTCCCCTGCGAGTACCCCAAGCTTGACCTTGAGTTCTGGCCCTGCACCGGCAGAGCGCATAGGCCCCTGGAGACCCACCTTCAAGGCGATCTTCTTGAATTCTTTTCCGTGCTTGTGCTGGCAGTCGTCAATGGCGTGCACCACTTCATGCACCAAGGTGTCCAACACCTCGATCGGGTCTACCAGAGTCGGTGAGATAAAGATCTGAGAAACCGCGTCCTCGCTGCTACTTCGCGACCAGCATTGGCCAATGTGGCCGTTTCGCGTGCCCGAGCTCGCAAAGCCACAGGACAGCCGGCATGCGGGGACGCTGTAGCCCAGTTTCGTAAAAAGTGGGGTGATCTTCTCTAGAGCGGCGAGTAGCCACTGCTCGCGGGTTGGTAGTGCATCCATCGCGTTTGCCTCGTTTGAATCAGGCAACCACTTTGCGAAGCATCAGGCTCAGGACGAGAGCCCTACGGGCAACCTACAGCGTCCCAGCTGTCCATCTAAGCGCGGCAGGCCGCTGGAAAGCCAGCCCTGGGCCATAGCGCTGACATGACAATGGCCCGCCCCTTGGGACAGTTCGTTTTGGAAAATCGCTCAATCCAAGAGATCTCGGGCATGTGCGATTAGGAAAATTTAACTAGTCGCTTTTGGGGCGGCGGTGCTTTGGGGGCGACGGTGCTTTTGCAACTCGATGAGTTCACCAATGGCCGTCGACAACCGGCGCTCGAGCATGGATTGGTACTTCATCATCCGGTCCGCATCCTCAAGCGTCAGGTCGGCCGAGCGCAGCATCCATTCGCGTGTCTGCTCATAGCTTTGGATGACCACTGGGACTCGGGCCGTATCCTCCGCCAGATATGCGATTGGCCGAAGGTACTGCCGGATCAATGCGTCGTACTGAATTGCGCTGGGCGGCGCGGCCGATGCATTTGAAGGGGTGAGCTCCTCTGGAGTTCGAACGCTTTTAAGCAGCTCCTCAAAGGTGCCTCTGGCCTCAGGGTCGGCAGTGAGCCTGTTCGCAATGGATTCGGCACTGTTTGAGAAGCTCCTGAGCAAGCTCTCGATTTCGCTACCGCCCGATGGGCGGGAGAAATTTGCCCCCGGGGACAACTTCTCGCGAGCCTTCTTTCGACCCGCAGCATATGCGCCCGTCAAATGCGAGACCAAAGCGGGCAGCTTCTCGCCCAAGTCTTGAGGACTGGAAAACATGCCGGGATAGGCGTCTATTTCACGGTTGATTTGCTCAAACCGCGCCGCATCCAAACCCAAGGGTTCAAGCGGGCTCTCGCCCGCAAGAAAAAGTCTGGCCAAGTTTCGCAGCCGAAGGGGGTATTGATCGAGCCGCGCCATCACAAGCTCTGGCTTGCGCTCGATTTCTGATCGAGCCAGATGCCTACCAGCCCACTCAATATCGATGAGCCTGGCCAGTTTGGCCCTGCAAAACGCAATGCGCTGGATCTGCAAGACCTCAAGCGGCGAGTGAGGCTGGTAGTAGTCGGAGAGCTCTCGGGTGAAGGCCTCAACCATCTGCACTTCATCGGGCAGCACCCGCGCGCTGGTCAGGCCATGGCTGACCGCATTCAAGGCCGACCTGGATTTGCCCGCCACCGTCTTTGGCCCCGTTGATTTGGGCCGCACCGCGGCAACAGGGCGGGCCTTGGCGCCCGCGGCGTTCGCCCCCGCGTTCGATCCCTCGGCTTTCCCGCCAGAGGCACGTTTCACAGAGCCGCGCTTGGGTAAGTCCTTGGATGCCATAGGTGCCCTGCAATAAGTGACCGCAGGGCATCTTAAGGCGCCCCAGGACGACACCCGCCAGCGCCTTGCACAGTCCCGGGGCGCCCTGCTCAATCAAGAGATTGTTTTCAAATTGGGAAACACCCACTATACTGTATATATTCACAGTATATAACCCTCCCTTGCCAAGGAGGCTTGCCCGCCCGAGCAGTCCTCATGATGCCAACACAAATCGAAGACGCCGTCGCGCTGTATCTGGCTGAGCGGGTCCCTCGCCTCAAAGCCGGCAAGAACGCAGCCTCCGAGCTGACCTCCATGCAGTGGGCCTACAAAGGCAGGCCCTTGTCCGAACTCGCCCAGGTCTGCAAGCTCTACAAACAGCGCGCCACCAAGCTCGGGGGCACGCCCCTGTCACCGGCCACCGTGCGAAATCGGATCCGCTACCTCACCGCTGCCTGCCGTTACGCCTGGAAGGAGCACGGTCTGTGCGAGCACGACCCAGCGGCGGCCGTGACAGTCCCATCTGTCCGCAACGAGCGGCACATCTACGGCACACGCGAGGACATGCTGCGCGCCTGCTGGCAATGCCGCAACAAGACCGCGCGAATGGCCATTCGCATCGCCTTCTACTCCGGCATGCGACTTGGCGAAATCTTGCGAGCCCAAGTCCGCGGCAATACCTGGGTCCTCATGGACACCAAAAACGGCAGCCCCCGGATCGTTCCGATTCATCCCCGGGTGGCCGTGTGTGCGCGGCACTTCACACCCTGCCCCAAGATCACCATTCAGCGCGCCTGGGAGGGCGCACGCGAGCGAGCGGGCCTGCAAGGGATGCACTTTCACGACTGGCGCCATAGCGCTGCCAGCGCCCTCGTCAACGCCGGCGTGGACCTCTACACCGTGGGCCGAATCCTGGGCCACAAAGACTCGCGAAGCACGGCCAGGTACAGCCATCTGGCGGTGGACACGCTGGCAGCCGCGGTTGCGCGAATTGGCCGCAGCGCGAGCCATCGGCCAGCAGGCCTGCGATGACCACTCCACCCTGCGCTAGGTCACGGCGTTCGGTCACGGCTTTCGATCAGCTAGCATCCCTTGCGAAGGAGAGCTCAATGCAACGCCCTCAATCCTTGATCCAGGCCCTCAAGCCATGCGTGATGCCTTCAGGAGCCCTCATAGGCTTATCAATGGCCCTCCTTGCGTCCACGGGCACAGCCGCAACGGAGCGAGCCCAAGCTGCCTCCGCCGCTCGAGGGCCTCAAGCCATTAGTTGCTCCCTCACGGACAGCCACCCCGTCTGCAAGGCTTCCTATGCCTTGCATCCATCGGGAACACTTGGACCCATGGGCGTTTCGACCGGATCTGCCACCGTAGAAGGCGCCAGCGTCAAGTTCACCTGCAAAGCTGGCGATGCACCAGGGCGGCAGCCGCGATCGTGCCGCTGGTAACGCACCTCGCGCAGGCACGCCCGGATCAGGCACGCCGAGTCAGGGCTTGTCGCTTGACCAGACACCAAACCGGCTTGACTTGATTCCCCGACAGTTGCCATAATGACCTCATACATCAAGAGCCGGGCCTGACGCCCGCACCAACCTGCCCCCGGGGCAAGGTGGTCCAGCGATGTGGCCCGGGCTATCCAATGGATGGCTCCTGGCAACCAAGCCGGAAACCAGCGTCAGCCCGCTCCTCTGCTCGAGCGGGCTTTTTTTCTGCCGACACGTCGTTGCGCCATTGCATCTTCGCGTCTTGGCGTCTTTTCCTGCTCGAGACCCCCGCGGTTTTTCTCCTCCCGCGCGGGTGTGTCCATGGAGTGACACGCCCCCGGCCTGACCGTCGCCTCGTTGCTGGCAGGTTGGGCCGGTTCAAACACAGGAGGCCGCATGGCCAAAGGCAAAGAACCCCTCCAAGCCGCGGCGCCCCCGCAAGGCACCCGCGCCAAGTTCCTCGACCAAAGCCGCAGGTACTTGGGCCTTCCTCAGCATCTTCGTGAGCCCGCCCGCCAGCCAGCGCGCCCCGACCTGCGCTGGCTGGTCCGCTACGCGCAGCACAGCGGCTTTGCCGCCGGCGATGACCAAAGCCTCGCAAACGCCCTGCGCCTGGCCATGGGCGCGCCCGCCTGGCGCCTTCTGTGCCGAAGCCCCAAGGATCGCTTCTTGCCGATCCTGCGTAACAGGGAGCTGTCCCTTCACTCCCTGATCACCTACTGCCAGCGCCTGGCGGAGCGCAGCTTCGAGACCGCCCCCCAAGCCCTCTTGCTGGAGTACTTCGTCACCCAGCGGCGCAAATTCTTCAACCTGCCTTGCCGGGTCCCCGAAGAAGGCGACTACGCCC
>JACCDG010626826.1_pt1 | contig 11285 bp, 9 predicted proteins | sample 7442471 | NCBI WGS metagenome assembly JACCDG01 (sample SAMN15323444, study PRJNA562643) | freshwater metagenome | isolation source: river surface water | place: USA:Blue River Watershed | collected 2017-08-17
ACGAGTCCTAAAAAGGTCGACCCCATTAGGACTACCATTTTCGTGTACTGGTCTAGTACCGACCTCTAAAAAACTATTGAAAAATATACGAAGTGTTTAGGTCCTTCGATAAAAATTGCTTCTGCTGACGGAGTCGGTCTCGAACATTACAATACAAGACCCCACAAGGGTTTCTGAGGACGATTCTGTGTCTCAAAAATAGGTGTCTCGGTCTTATGTTAAATATAGGGTTTTAAGCAAAAATGAGACAAATGAGACACTGGGGGTCTGATGTCATAGTTAAATAAAAGTCACTAACTTTAACTAAGGATTTTGTATAGTTAAAGTTACTTCTTGTTTCTTACTCGTACAAGTTCAAGAACATCATCTTCTCTTTCGTATGCCCGCAATCTGCCAGTAAGCATTCCTAATCTGTAGTTGATACCATCCGTCATAAGTCTCCAGTTCGTGTCCTTAGTTACTTTATTTATTATTTTTGTTAAATCAATCTCGCTTGCTTTTGGGTTAGTATTTGCATTTGTATCATAGACAACAAAAGGAATATAGAGGTCTCTTTCTGTGACAGGATCCTTAAATTGAAGTCGGAAAAACTGAGTATCTTTTATTGATTCATTAATTAATTCCTCTAGCTCTAGAATAGTTAATTTTTTAAGAGTCTTAGCTTTTTCTCGTACATCTTCTGAATATTTACTATTTTTCTCTTCTTCATCTTTCTTTGAATTAGAGTAACTTTTGAGAGCTAGTGAGTCCATTATGTATTTTTCTCCTTCTTCTTTTGTTAAACAAAACTCTTCTCTGTCTTTAACAAAATCAACATCAATAACTTCTTCAACTTTTTTTGGTTTAAGATCAAGAGTGTCAACATCTTCGTAACCACAAGAGGTGCATGTGTAAGTAGTTGTAATAACATCTCCATTTCTTACGCTGTTACTTTTTGTTGTTCGCCTACATTTTTTACAGTCTGGTTCTTTGTGTCTATATTCTTCTCCGTCATCATAAAAAGCACGTCTTGGTAAATGTTTAAGTGGACACTCAAACATATATAAAACACGAATCTTTTTATCATCAATACTTGTCTCTATTTCTTTGTGCATCTCATACATAATTCTTCCACATGAGAGACATGTTATTTCCTCTGGAGGCTTGGCGTTCTCATAATATTTATCTATCTCTTCATCTCTAGACATCCACTCACGAATAGACTTCTCCTTGTTCGCATATCTTTCTCCTTTGATTATTTCGATAGCAACATAAGTCCATATTTTACCCATCTCATTGAGTACTTGGTCTTTTAAATACTCGCTATCAGGAGGATTATTTTTATCTGCAAGATTTGTTCCCATCTTGATAAAACGTCGACATTCTTCAACTGTGAACTTATCATACAGATCGGCATAGTGTTGGTAGTTTTTAAGATGAGGAGTGTATGACATATACATATTATAACTCTCATGTGGAAAACTTTCTTACATTTTTACTGCTAAAAACAAGGTTTAAAATCACTGCTTGGTTTATATTATAACCCTCCTTGTTTTTCTTACTTTTTCTTCTGTTATACTATAACTACTAGAGAAATCTAGATGCACAAGTAGACACATCGACACATTCGTCACACCAGTCTCATCGCAAATACATTATTAACTTCGTTTATGTCTCATAACGAAGAATGTCTTTACGAAGGTACTGGTGTTTTTCTTTTGAGACATACACATTAATCAACTAATGGTATGCAAACAAATAAACTGCATGTTGTCGATGTTCCTATTTCGGAACTTAAACTCACTGAGTACAATCCTCGTAAATGGAGTGATGCTCAGAAAAAAGAATTGCAAGAAAGTCTACAAAGATTCGGCGTGGTCGATCCGATTATTGTTAACGGTGCTGAGAACCGCAAGAATATTATTATTGGAGGTCACTTTAGATTTACCGTTCTTAAAGAACTTGGTTATGCTGAAGTTCCTGTTATCTATCTTCAGATTCCAGATCTAGAAAAGGAAAAAGAACTCTGTATTAGATTGAATAAGAATCAGGGAGAATTTGATTTGGAACTACTCGCTCAATTTGATGAATCGTTCTTGCAAGATATTGGATTTGACTCTGAAGAATTAGACACTGTGTTTGATGACAATGAAATTAAAGAAGAACAGTTTGATCTTAAGAAGGAGCTTGAGAAGTTAAACATCAATAACATCACAATACAAAAAGGAGACATTTATGACTTAGATGGTTCACGCCTTATGTGTGGTGACTCTACAGTTGATGGTCATTGGGAAAAGCTCTGTAACGGCGAGAAAGCGGATATGTGCTTTACTGATCCACCTTATATTCTTGATTACCTACATGGGAAGACTCGTCACGGAGAAGCAACAACTGGCTTTGGTTCTAAGAAGAATCGCAGGTATTTAGAAACAGAAAGTTTACCTGAGAACTTCACTGATTTATGGATGAAACAAATCGCTAAAGTACAGAAAGAAAACTTCTCAATCATTGTCTACGAGAATCCTAAGAATCTCAAAACTATTTGGACTGCCCTTGAGAAGTATTGGAAGTATAGGAATACAATTATCTGGCATTTACCAAATAGAATGCAGGGTTTTGCTGCGAAGTATAAGTTCTTTAATAAGCATGACTTTGCAATTGTTGGAACTCAAGGAGATATAGAACTTAATGACGAGCCAGAAGATGATGCACTGTTTCAAAATGAATATGAGACAGCTCTTTTTGCTACATCAGGTAGACCACAATGGGAGTCATACGAGAAAGGTAAAAAGTATTGTCCTACTGACTTTATTGAATACAAAGCAAGTGATGAAAAGTCATCTGGTCAGGGTATTGTTTTCGGCACTAAGCCGATAGAAATACTCATTCCGTATATCAAAGTACTCACTAAGCGTAATGACCTCATTCTAGAGCCATTTGGTGGCTCTGGTTCTACCCTTATCGCATCGGTAAAGATGGGTCGAAGATGCTTCATCATGGAAAAGTCTCCTATATATGCCGAAGTGATACTCAATCGCTGGGAAAAGCTAACTGGAAAGAAGCGAATAAAAATTAATCAGACAAATGAGCAAGTTGCATGAAAAATCTAAATTCACTGAATATCTCAGAGAGACACCTCTCGTTAATTTGGCATGCAAGAAAATTGGGATCTCCAGGGCCACCTATTATAGGTGGTACAAAGATGACAGAGAGTTTCGTGAGAGTGTTCAAAAAGTTATACGACAAGGTCGTGCAAATATAAATGACTTAGCTGAAGCAACTCTTATCAAGATGATTAAAACTGAAAACTTTCATGCTATTCGTTTTTGGTTACAACATAACAATAGTCGATATGTTCCAGTACGAACTACGTACATAGAACCTCCTAAACATGATCATGTGAACTTAAAGCCAGGAGAAACATGCACCTACTGTGGCACCACTACTCCTAAGCCGTTAGGTAAAAGTGGTGGTTACTATGAAAGAGAAATAGAAGAGAACAAGATAAAATTCGCAAAGGAAGCGAAGAAGAGAAAGAAGATGAGTGGTCTTGAAAAAAGAAAGTTAATGACTGAGCTAAAATTAAAACAAGAAGGAATAGAAATGTCTGAACGACTAGAAAAGATTTTCCCTGACTTTAAAGGTGAGGCAGAAAGAATACGAAGTGGTGAGATAAAATATCAGCGACACGGTATAGCTATTTCTTCTAAGGAAGACAAACTGAAATCAAAGAAAGGAAAGCTTTTTGTTGATGAGGAGAATGATGAAGAAATTGTTGAGGACGTACTTGAACTTTAGTGGTCTTTATTAATAAACTTTTTTAGTAAACTTATTTGATCTCTACTTCCTACCCACAGTAGCGCTAGTATAAATAAAGCAATTTCTGTTTGTTTAAATACAAAAATAAGAACAGCAAAAAAGATAATAAGTAACCAATTTTCTATTATTTTCATAAACTTTGGACGGTTTTGTTATGAAGGATTGTATAGGTAGCAAAAAGCTCCTAGCCAGATCCGATATACCCCGTGAGGTATACCCATACCCGTTTCCAGGTATGACCGTCCAAAGTAGACTCTGACTAGGAGTTCTTTACTTTGGACGGATTTGGCGACCATATCCTATTTCTAGGGGTTAGGTCTCTATATTAAGTTGTAATGTGATTATACCATTTTTACTGGTACTTTTGTACTTTAGCTTAGGTTAGAAAATTTGTGTAGTGGTTAAGCTTTTATATCAAAGTTTGTGATAATTAATTCGCTGCCATTTTGTCTTCTTGCTTCACTCATGAAATATGTAAAACTGGTTTCGTGAATTTTTGCCCAAGAATACATATCTTTTATCTCGTGACAATTTTCGTAAGAAAGTATAAATTTAAACTTAGTTTTTTTAAGTAAGTTCATTAAATCTAAATGATCTTGATGTGTAAATTCATTTTTGTAAATCGACTTTGAGGCTTTGAAATAAGGAGGATCTAGATAAAGAAGAACATCATTACTACTATCTTTTTCTATTATTTTTCTGAAATCTAGATTTGTTATTTTTGCACTTGATAGTTTCTCAGCAACAGGAAGTATTAAATCTATCCAACGATCCGGAGTGACACTGCTCCCTAATGCGTAACCCCATCTTGGTTTATGCATTATTCCACTAAACGAAGTTCTATTTAAATAAAAATATTTAAAAGCCTCCTCAATGTCTGTTTTAGGTTCAAATTTTAATACCTCCGCATGTCTTTCTCTGCTTGCGATTTCATTTTCAATTAATTTTAAAAAATTATTGAGTTTATTTTTATCTGAAATTACGTTATAAAACGTAATTAATTCCTTGTCTTTATCATTTATCCAATTAGTTTTAACTAGATCTTTTCCCAGAAAAACTGAAGCTCCTCCAACAAAAACTTCTCTGAACTCAGTATGAGGCACTTTTAAGAAAGGGGCTATAACTTTAAAGCCATAAAACTTGCCACCTGGATATCTTAAGCATGTTTTTATTTTTCTCATATTTCTTTTAAAGATTCTTGATCTTCAAATTCTTTTGGTAATTTAAAATTTGAAATAAAAAGTTCATTCCCACTTTCTCTTGGATTATGATGGACTTTAGAGTTTGCGACACTGTAAGTCCAGGTCCTGGTATATAAATTTGCCCACTTATAGTGGGTTCTTGTAAATTCGCAGTCATCATAAGTTAGTAAAAACTTATGTTTTGTTTCTTTTAAAACTTTTGCCAATCTTTTGTGGTCCTCCATAGTAAACGCATGTTTATATGCTGCAACCTGTCTGCTCTCAACATAAGGAGGGTCTAAAAAAATAAAGACTTTATTTTTTTCATTATTAGGTTTAGCTTTGATTACTTCTTCAAAATCTATATTTGTAATTTTTACATCTTTTAATTTTTCTCCAACATCTCTTATTGCATGTTGTGCATTTTCAATATTAAATCTCACATCTCCAATAAATGAGTTCCAAATAGTGATCCCAGAGAAAGAGCATCGGTTTAGAATATAAAACTTCTTTGCTTTATTGTATTGATCCTTTGGTTTAGATTTAAATAATTCGTTATAGAATTCTTTAGTAATTTTAACTTTTTTTAAGTCATCAATCAGCTTTTCCCTAGTTCCTTTTTTAGAGATGATTTTATAAAAAGAAAAAAGCTCATCATCTTTGTCATTAATCCAGTTAAAATTAACTAATGGTTTAGAAATAAAAACAGAACCACCACCAACAAAAGGTTCACGGAATTCAGTATGTTTTGCTGACTCCCAAAATGGCTTAATGAAAGGGATCGCTTTAAATTTTCCTCCAGGGTATCTAAAAATAGATTTTGGCTTCTTCGACATATATTGATTATAGCTCGAAAAGGCTTATTTTAAAAGCTATTTTAGTGTAGACAAGTCATTTATTTTATACTTTGATCTAAGAATTCTTGTAACTCTCTTAAGATATCCAGGATAATCAGGGTGTTCTTCTAGGTCTTCCGAAGGAATAAAGATAAATTCAGTCTTTGCAGATTTAGGCATGTATCTATCATGTTCTTCATCCATGTCAAAACCTACAAAAAGTGCAATATAATCAAACTCATCTTTTTTAATTAATTCACCAACTCCATGACCGTGAGATTTATGTGTTTTAAAACCATAATATTCATCATCCATCGATCTTCCGTGTGGTGTTTTTACTTGGACACGTATTTTATCTCTCAAAAGATGATCATGTTTACTATACATATCTTTCATCTGCTTGTACGGTACATGATTCTCTTCGAGAAACATATTAAAGTGTTCTTCTCCAGCAAAACCCTTTGCTCCAACTATTAATCTAAAGTTGTCAAAACAGAAAAGACTGTCGATCTCTTCAATTGTGAGATCGCAGCTTTTAGAAAGTAATTCAGCATAACTGTAATTATATTTTGATCTCAGTTCTTCGATTTTTTCTGGGAAAGCACTGTTTGCAAATTTCATGGTTTCCAAGAATTCTGTTTCAAAAACTAACTTTTTATCTAAATCTCTTTTCACTCTAAATTTTCCAGGCAGACTTCCAGGGTAAGAAGAATTATCTGGAATATTTTTTTCTTCAACAATATATGTATTTGAGAGACCAACATCCAAAATTACAAGTCTTTCAAAATCACCTCTAGTATAAAAAGCCCCACTTCCGCTGCGATCGCCGTGAGTTTTTGTTAAGTTAACTCCTACATATTTTGTATTAGTTGAACTTGTTTCAAATCTCTTTACCTGATCTTTTTTACTTTCAACAATATAATCATAAGGTACATCTGTAGGGGCTTTTATATATTTTAATTTTTTAGATATTAAGTCTTTTTCATAGTGTAATTCCGCGGCATGCCCAAGAACGTTAGATAGTAACATTTTAGTTGTTAAGACCATCCTGCAGAATGCTTCATCAGTTAGTCCAAGACTTTCAGCAATATTCATACTTAAATTATCTCAAAAAATAGATATAAAGTCTATTTTATAAGGTGAAATATGCATCCTAGACTCTTCGGATGGGTTGCGTCATTAATGTGTGTATATGAAAGTATTAGATGAAAAAGTGAGGGTAAATATAAAGGAAACCGCTCAGTATAAATACTGCCTTTATGCGAGAAAAAGTACAGAAGCAGAAGATAAACAAGCACTTTCGATAGAATCACAAGTGAAAGAAATGCTTACCTTAGCAGATAGAGAAGGGCTTAATATTACAGAGATAAAACGAGAAGCTCACTCCTCTAAAGAAGTAGGACAAAGACCAGTGTTTAATCAGATGATACAAGATCTCCATAATCAAAAGTTCAATTGTATCCTTACATGGGCACCTGATAGATTAAGTAGAAATGCAGGAGATCTCGGAAGTATTGTGGACATGATGGATAGAGGTAAATTACACGAGATACGAACATACGGACAGAGGTTTACAAATAACCCAAATGAAAAGTTCTTGCTGATGATTCTCGGATCACAAGCAAAGCTTGAGAACGATAACAAAGCGGTAAATGTTAAACGAGGACTAAGAACACGGTGTGAGATGGGTTGGCGACCAGGACAAGCCCCAACAGGATATCTGAATGAAAGACACTTAGATAAAAAATGTCAGTGTAGAATAGATCCAAAACGTGGTCCGATAATTAAACAAATGTTTGAACATGTCGCATACGAAGGATGGAGTGGAAGAAAGTTATTTAAGTGGCTTAAGGAGATAGATTTTAGAACAAAGAATGGTAAACATCTGGTATTGGCAAACATATATCTATTATTAAGAAATAACTTTTACTACGGAGAATTTGAGTATCCAACTGGCAGTGGTAACTGGTATACAGGAAAACATACACCACTTATCACTAAAGATGTATTTGAAAAAGTTCAAGAACATTTAGATGGTAGATACATACCAAAGACAGAGTGTAAAGAGTTTGCATTCACTAAACTTATTAAGTGTGGCTATTGTAACTCTGGGATTACAGCAGATGAGAAGTTTAAGAAATTGAAAGATGGTGGCGTAAATAGACACGTCTACTACTTCTGTTCAAGAAGAAGTAGGGATGGGTGTAATAACCCTGCAATCAATGAAAATGAACTCATTAACGAGCTTGTAGAACTCTTAGACAAGATAGACTTGGATGAAATAGGAATGAATGAAAAAATACGAGAAGAAATAGCTAGATTTAATAAGTTTAGAATAGGAGTGCTTGGGCACAAACAAGAGAAAACTAACGAAGGGGTGGATATTAAAAACTACGCTAAGTATCTTCTCAAAGAAGGAACGATTATCGAGAAAAGAGAGATGCTGTTATGTCTGAGGAGTACGCTTTTCTTGAAAGATAAGAAGGTTACTATTTAAAGATTAAACTTTGCTTTCAATAAGGCAACATCTTTTCTCGAATCTTTTTTCTTTAATGATTCCAAAACTTTCTTTTCAGCTTCAGGTGTCCAGTATATTTTTAGCTTATCTTTTGCTCGTGTTATTGATGTATAAAATATATTATGTGTAATCATTTCTTCAACTTCATCTGTAATAACAACTTTAACAGATTCGTATTCCAAACCTTGTGCTTTATGGATTGACACTGCGTACGCTATTTGAAACGGAACAATTGCCGCTGAAGAGTCGTCATCTTCATCAGTACTTTGAATTTTGTTAACAAGAAATCTAATAATTGAATTACCATTTTCAGCATTATCCATAAGTTGAAAATGGTAGCCCTCTACCTCAAGCCCATTTAGTGTTTTATTAATTTCAATATCAAACTGGATGCTTTCTTTAAAGACCTCAATATTTACTATCTTACCTTTTAAATTATTATAAATAACAGGAGAAAATCTTTCCGATTCATTAAATAGTATTGGGTCACCTATTTTATATGTCTGCACACCCCAAGTGAAAGACTTGTTCTTGTTGTTGCTTTGCAAAAATCTATTTATATTATTTATTCCGTAAAGACCGTCATAATTCAGACAGAGGATTATTTCATCTGATTCTGAGTGATCAAAAACAGATTGATCTAATCTTACAGAGTAATCATTTTTTGTGATGTGTTCCAGAATATCCTCATCTATATTTCTTACTTTATTCCATAGATCTAAAAGTTTAGTATTGTGTGTTCTGTAGGGTTTAGTTAATTCAGAAACAGATGTTGTTGGTACAAAATCTTTAGCCATACTAAACCAGTTACCAAAGCGAATAGACTCAATCTGAAAAGTATCGCCGACCAAAATTAAAAGTTTATAGGATGCTTTTTCTAGAATACCAACCATATCTGCATTACTCACCGTACTACACTCATCAATAATTAATATATCAAATTCTGTTTTATTTTCTCTGCCCATTAAGAAACTTTTAACTGTCTGAAAAGTGCAATTAGACGAATCAACTCTTCTTTTTAAATTATCTACAGCAGGGTTTGTGTTAGCAAGATATAACTTTTCTTTGTCGTTAAAGAAGTTTGAAATATGGTTAATAAGAGTTGTCTTTCCGGTACCAGCTGATCCGTAAATCAACGCAACCTTAGACTTTTCAAACATCTGTTTTAGTTTTTCCTTCTTTTCATCACAGTCAATTTTTAGTGCAGATGATTGAATCCATGCATCAACAGAACTAGAATAATTTTTTATTCCATTTTGTGAAAGTTCTTTAAGCTTACTAATTATTTTGAAAGTGTTTTGATCATAACCATGTATATAGATGTATCCTTTATAATCTTCTAGTTTACGATCCCCATGTGTCCAATATAGTTTTGTGTTATAACTTTTTATTAAATCATCTATATTTTGAAAACCTACAATCTCGTCTCTGTGCGTATATAATTTTCCGTAAATTTCTGTATTGTTAGTAATAAATCTAGCGAAAAGCTCATGCTCTCTACCTGTTGGATCAATAAAATCAAACAGGTCTGTGAGCTTATGTGTGTGATCTATTAAGAAAGTATTGAAGGGCATCTCATCAAACGGTATACATCCATTTTTTAGATATAGGTTTGAAAGCTTTTCACAAGGAGTACGTGTATATTGTCTTTTTATAACTTTATTATTAAGTCTATACATCAAGAACTTAAGAACATTGCTCCCTGGTGAATCATTTTTAATTAGTTCACGACATTTGTCTAAAATAGAAATAATATGAGTCGTTTTTGCTTTTTGTATTACAGATTCTTTAAAACTTATGTAGTTTTCATCGGAAAGATTTACTATTTCAACAAGTGTTAGACCAGTATTTTTTATAAATGACATTACTTCTTTGTATTCAATTGTTCCACCTTGTACTTTTGAATGTATGTCACATATATCAGCAAAGTTATTAAACTCACAAGGTCGGATAGAAACCTCCCATTTATCAATAATTTGAATAGGCATCTTTTTACCAAGCACTTCTATCTCATCATTACTCAAACTTAATTTGACTGCATAGTTTGGTGGTATGTCTAAACTAGTAAAAGCAATAATTCTATCAAATTTACTTGCTCTATCGTTTGCAATAGTAAAAGTAATCTCATAATAGACTTCATGCTTAACGAAAAATGGTTTTATCTTTTGAATATAACAACGATCATTATAATCACTCTTAGTTTTTGTCTGACTAGGGGTGTTAATTTTTTCAGCGATATTCTCGTAATACTCTTTTAAAGCAGAATCTAACTTAATAGGAAACTCGTCTATATTATTTAATATATCTAAACCGTAAGTCTTTTTAAGAAAAGACTTTATCTTAATAAGATATTCATAATACTTCAACATTAACCTTTCAGAATTTTCTTCGTTCAAAGTGTAATGTGAAGCGGTAATTTGTAATAAATTGTAAAACTTATTTAAAAATTTTAAATTACCTCTTGCACTAACAAAAGCATTTGCTGCACATATGTTGTCATAGTTATTCTCAATATCAGCACCATTTGCATATGCTTTCAAAGAAACATGCTCAACTAGGTTTCTAAGTTGAGAAAGTATGTTTTGAGATAAAAGACCTCTTTCTGAATCATCAAATTTACTGATATTTTTAGATATCACTCCATCAATCTCTGAAATTTTCTCATCAATCTTATGCATGTATTTATCGTAATCATATAATCAAAATCACCTAATCTTATATAGTTATCTATACCTCAATAATACCATTTTATGGCAACGATTATTTATATATTTTATGTTACGAAACATCTGACGTATCTCGGTCAGTTGAATTGTAATGTGTTGGCTGGGGTACAAGGACTCGAACCTCGATACTCAGGACCAAAACCTGATGTCCTACCATTAGACGATACCCCAATTAATATTCTGTGGCCCACTACCTCGTTCCTGCCCTTAATCGTTTATTGATACT
>JACCDG010823629.1_pt1 | contig 11282 bp, 7 predicted proteins | sample 7442471 | NCBI WGS metagenome assembly JACCDG01 (sample SAMN15323444, study PRJNA562643) | freshwater metagenome | isolation source: river surface water | place: USA:Blue River Watershed | collected 2017-08-17
CGGGGCGCGCAGCGTCGGCGTCACCGGGGCCGGCGCCGGGGCGGCGGGCTTCACCGGAGCGGCGGCGGCGGGCTTGGGCGGCTCGGGCGCCTTGGGCGGCTCGACCACGGGGGCAGGCGCCGGTTCCGGCTCGGGCGCCTTCTTCGGAAGCTTGTCCCCGGCGAACTTCATGAAGTCGTCGCGGATGAACTTCGGGAAGTTGTTCGAGGCCGCGGGCTTCTTACCCTCGTTGTAGACGTAGTCCTTGAAGTCCGGGTGCGCGTCGACGAACTGGTCGACGAGCGCGAGCAGCGCCTTGACCTCGACGCCGAGCTCCTTGGCCACGTCGTTGTAACGGGCCGTCGCCGCCTTCTTCGGGGCGGCTTCGGGCTTCTTCTTCTTATCGGTCATGCGGCGTCTGTTCGGGGGTAGTGGGAGGGAATTCGCTGCGGATCAGGACTTGGTCGCCTTGGCGATGGCGGCGAGGAAGGCTTCGATCTCTTCCGCGGGGATGTCGGTGCCTTCGAAGTCTCCGGCGGTGGCGCCGGCGACGGCCCCGAGGTCGGAGATGCCGAGCGCGACGAACTTCGCGACGAGTTCGAACGGCAGCCCCAGCTGCTCGCTCAGGCGCTGGGCGCGCTCACCGAGCTGCTGCTCCTGGGATTCCGGAGCGTGGCTGGCCTTGGAGATGTCGAGGCCCCAGCCCATGAGCTTGCCCGTCAGGCGGGCGTTGCGGCCCTTGCTGCCGATGGCGATGCGCATGTCCTCGTCCTCGACCTCGAAGTGGATGATGCGGCGGGATTCGTCGACGCGGACGTTGCGCGGACGGGCGGGCCGGATGGCCTCCTCCAGCAGCTTGAGGGGCTCGTCGTGCCAGCGGATGATGTCGATCTTCTCACCGCCGAGCTCCTTCACGATGTTGCGGACGCGGGCGCCGCGGGCGCCGACGCAGGCGCCGCCGGGGTCGACCTTCGGGTCCTTGGAGTGGACCGCCACCTTGGTGCGGTAGCCGGGGTCGCGGGCGAGCTTGCGCACCTCGACGGTGCCGTCCGCGATCTCCGCCACCTCGAGCTGGAGCAGGCGGCGCACGAAGTTGTCGTCGGACCGGGAGAGCACGAACTCACGCCCGCGCTGCGGGTCGTCCTTGATCTCCTTGAGCAGGCAGCGGATGCGGTCGCCGGTGCGGAACTCGTCCCCGTGGCAGCGCTCGCGCTGGGTGAGGACGGCCTCGGCCGTGCCCAGTTCGATGACCACGTTGCCGCGCTCGGTGCGACGGACGGTGCCGGTGACGATGTCGCCGACCTTGTCCTTGTATTCCGCGAACACCTGGTCCTTCTCGATCTTGCGGAGCTTCTGGTTGAGCAGCTGCTGGGTGGTCTTGGCGGCGATGCGTCCGAGTTCCGCGACGGCGATCGGCTTGCGGATCTCCTCGCCTTCGGCGGCGTCGGACTTGATCTCGCGGGCGAGGATGGTGTTGATCTGCTGCTTGGGGTCGTTGACGTTGTCGGTCACGCGGTAGACCAGCCAGGCCTCGAGCTTCCCCGCGGCGGCGTCGGCCTTCACTTCGACCCTGTGCCCCGCCATGATGGACTTCTCGACGGAGGAATGGATGGCTTCCTGGATCAGGTCGCAGGCTTCCTGACGCGGGATGTGCTTCTCCTTCTCGAGGTACTGGAGGAAGGGCTTGATGTCGACGCTGCTCATTTTGGTGCGGTGGTTGGAAAGAGGGGACAAAAAAGGCGGGTCCGGCAGGACCCACCTCGGTAAAGGTGACTGAGCCTCACTGTGGGACTTCCGGCCCCGGTGTCAAGGCCGCTCCCGGGTTCCGCTTGCCCCCGGCGGCGGGCTCGGGACGCTGGGGGCATGGCCGACGAGAAAGTGATCTTCACGATGACCGGGGTGACGAAGCACTTCGAGCGCAAGCCGGTCTTCCGCGACATCTCGCTCTCCTACTACTACGGGGCCAAGATCGGCGTCCTCGGTCTCAACGGTTCGGGAAAGTCCACGCTGCTGCGGATCATGGCCGGCGAAGACGCCGAGTTCGACGGCTCGATCAGCCGGGTGCCGGGACACACGCTGGGCTACCTGCCGCAGGAGCCGCGGCTCGACGAGACGCTCACCGTCCAGGCCTGCGTGATGCAGGCCGCCGCGCCCATGAAGGCCCTGCTGGAGGAGTATGACGAGACGTTCGTGAAGGTCTCCGAGACGGACGACGCGGCGGAGCAGGAGCGCATCCTCGCCCGGCAGGCGGAGATCCAGGCGGTGCTGGACACGAAGGGCGGGTGGGACCTCGACGCGCGCATCGAGATGGCGATGGACGCGCTGCGCTGCCCTCCGGGTGACGCCGCGGTCGCCTCGCTTTCGGGCGGGGAGAAGCGCCGGGTAGCGCTCTGCCGGCTGCTGCTCATGGAGCCGGACATCCTCCTGCTCGACGAGCCGACCAATCACCTCGACGCCGACACGGTCGCCTGGCTCGAGCGTCATCTGCAGGGCTACAAGGGGACGGTCATCGCCATCACGCACGACCGCTACTTCCTCGACAACGTGGCGGGCTGGATCCTGGAGCTCGACCGCGGCCGCGGGATCCCCTGGAAGGGCAACTATTCGTCCTGGCTCGACCAGAAGCGCCGCCGGCTGGAGGCCGAGGAGAAGCAGTCGGCGGCGCGTTCACGCTCGATGGAGCGGGAACGCGAATGGGCCGCGTCCTCGCCCAAGGCGCGGGTGGCCAAGAACAAGGCCCGGCTCCGCGCCTACGAGCAGATGCTCACCCAGGACCAGAACCAGCTGGAGAAGGCCGCGGAAATCTGGATCCCCCCGGGTCCGCGCCTCGGCGGCGCGGTGATCGAGGCGCGCGGGCTCCGCAAGGGCTACGGGGACAGGCTCCTGATGGAGGACGTCGACTTCTCGCTGCCCGCCGGCGGCATCGTGGGCGTGATCGGGCCCAACGGCGCCGGCAAGACGACGCTCTTCCGGATGATCACCGGACAGGAGCGCCCCGACTCCGGGGAGCTCACGGTCGGAGACACGGTGAAGATCGCCTACGTCGACCAGAGCCGCGACGCGCTGCCTTCGGAGGCTCCGCTCTGGTCGGCGATCTCGGACGGCCAGGAGATGGTGCACCTCGGCAAGGTGATGGTTCCGGCCCGCGCCTACGCGGCGCGCTTCGGCTTCACGGGCGACGTGCAGCAGCGCAAGGTCGGCGTGATGTCCGGCGGCGAACGCAACCGCATCCACCTCGCCCGGCTGATCAAGTCCGGCGCCAACGTCCTGCTGCTCGACGAACCGACCAACGACCTCGACGTGAACACGATCCGGGCCCTGGAGGACGCCCTTGAGGGCTTCGCGGGCTGCGCCGTCATCGTCACGCATGACCGGTGGTTCCTGGACCGCGTGGCCACCCACATCATGGCGTTCGAGGGGGACAGCCGCGTGGTCTGGCACGAGGGCAATTACGCCGACTACCTGGAGGACCGTCGTCGGCGGCTCGGCATCGAGTCCGACACGCCGCGTCGGCCGAAGTACCGCCGGTTCACGCGCTGATCCGCCGCGTCCGGAGCAGGAGTCCGCGCCAGTCCGTCGCCGACGATTCCAGCCGTCCGCGCTCCTCCGCGGTCATCCTCCACTTCCAGTTGCCGTCGGGCCTTCCGGGGGAGTTGAAGCGGGCGGCGGAACCCAGTCCGAGAAGGTCCTGGACGGGCAGGAACGCCGCCACCGCGGGCGAGTCCAGGACGGAATGGATCAGCCGCGCGACGGACGGCGTCTCGCCGCCGAAGGCTTCGCGCAGGGCGGAGGTCTCCTCCTCGGAGGCGGCGCCCAGCCACCCCAGCAGGGTGTCGTTGTCATGCGTGCCGGTGTAGGCCACGCGGTCCGCGGTCACGTTCTCAGGGTGGTGCGGATTGCCGGCCTTGGCTCCGCCGAATCCGAACTGGAGGACTGACATGCCCGGGAGCCCCGCCTCCTTGCGCAACTCCTCCACTCCGGGCGAGAGCATGCCGAGGTCTTCGGCGACCAGGGGGGCGTCCCCCATCGCGCGGATGAATTCCATCCCCGGCCCTTGCAGCCACTCGCCGCCGCGGGCGTCGGCCGCTCCGGCGGGCACGCTCCAGTAGTCATGCAGGCCGCGGAAATGGTCGATGCGCACGGCGTCGAAGCGGCCGAGGTCGTGCCGCACGCGCGCACGCCACCAGGCGAAGCCGTCGGCGGCGTGACGGTCCCAGCGGTAGAGCGGATTGCCCCAGAGCTGGCCGTCGGCGCAGAAGTAGTCGGGCGGCACGCCGGCCACGGCGCGAGGCCGTCCGTTCGCGTCGAGGTCGAACAGTCCGGGTCGCGACCAGGCGTCGCAGCCGTCGGCGGAGACGTAGATGGGCTCGTCGCCGAAGATGCGGACGCCCTTCTTCAGGGCGTAGGCGCGGAGCGAGGCGAACTGGCGGGCGAAGAGGTGCTGCAGGACGGCGGCGCGTTCGGCCTCCGCCGGATCGGGACGCGCGTCCCTGTCCCAGTCGGCGGGGGCGCGGAAGCCGTGCGCCACGCGCAAGGCCATGAAGCGCGACCAGGCGTCGAGCCAGGCGTCCTGGGACTCGCGGAAGGCGGCGAACTCGCGGTCATGGCGCAGCGCCGTCGCCGCCCGGCCGGCGGCCAGGTCCAGCGCGGGGCGCAGCTGGGTCCACAGTCTTCCGTAATCGGTGTCGGCGTCGCGCCCGCGACCCAATGCGGCCGTCTCGGCCGACGTGAGCAGTCCGTCCGACCTGAGCGCCTCCAGGTCCAGCAGGTACGGATTGCCGGCGAACACCGAGAGCGCCTGATACGGCGAGTCGCCGTAGCCGGTCGGTCCGAGGGGGCAGACCTGCCACCAGCCGAACCCGGCTTCCGCCAGCACGTCGATGAACGCGCGCGCTTCGGACCCCAGCGACCCGACGGGGCCTTCGCCGGCGAGGGAGGTGGGATGAAGCAGCAGGCCTGCCGAGCGCACGGGGAAGGCCCGGCAACGGAAGGCGTTCCGGCTGCCCGCAGGGACGGACGCCGGAGTCCGGGCCATCTCAGCGGAACTCAACGTGATGCTTCGCGCGCAGGTCGTCCAGCCACTCCTTGACGGCCTGCTGCACGCTCGCCGTGCGCACCTTGTCCTCGATCTGCGCGAGCACCTCGGGGTCCTTCAGCGTTGCGAAACCCTGGGGGCGGTAGCCGCCGCGGCGGACGATGAACCAGACGGCGCGTCCGCCCGGAAGGTCGAACTGGAGCGGCGTCGACGTCTCTCCGTCCTTGAGGCCGCGCAGCACGCCGGCCACGCGCTCATTGAGGTCGGTCAGGTTCCGCCAGCCGGCGTCGCCGCCTTTGGCGGCGTAGTCGTCGGTGCTGACCGCCTTCGCCACGTCCTCGAAGCCGGGCTCCGAAGCCGGAAGGCGGAGGCCGGCCTTGGTGAAGGCCTCCTTGATCGCGGCGGGAGAGCGCAGCGAGGCGGCCCAGCCGTCCGCCCGCGCTTTGGCTTCGGCCAAGGTCTCGGCCGCGCCCTGGGCGACGGTGATTTGGCCGAGCTTCACCTGTTCCTTGCGTTCGAACTCCGGGCGGTGGGCCTCGTAGTAGGCGGAGAGCTTGCCGGGCGAGACAGTCATGGCGGAGCGGCGCACCTGGCCCACCATGTAGTCGAAGATGATGCGGTCCTCGATGAGCTTGCGGTGGGAGAGGGGCGTCATGCCGGCCGCCCGGAGCGAGCTCACGTACCGGGAGCGGTCTCCGCCGAAGTCGCGCCGCACGGTCTCCTCGATGTCGGCGTCCACGTAGCTGGAGGGCAGCTGTCCCGTGCCCGACCTGAATTCCGCCAGGACGATCTGACGGTCGGCCATGTTGCGCAGGATCTCGTCCGCGGCCTGCTTGACCGTGCGCTCGAACTCGGCGTCGCTGCGGACGGCCGAACGGATCTGTCCGATGACGGGCTCGATCTGGCGGCGGACGTCGGACATCGTGATGCCCTGGCCGTCGGCGGTGCCCGCGATGCGGTCGGAGTTCATCTCGGACCAGCGCCGGGCGGCCGCTTCCTCGAGGGTCGGAGGCTTGAGCTGGGCGGCCGTGGTGGCGGCCAGGATGAGCAGGGCCGGGAGGAGTAGGTTCTTCATCGGACTTCGGGAGCCGCCAGCCTCGAAAGGAAGCCGCGGAGTTCCTTCAGTTTCCGCAGGGGTTCTCGCACGGTCAAGCGGGGAAACCTCGAGCCGAGCCTCACGGTCTCCGGCGCCATGCCTTTCCTGACCCGGACGCAACGGATGACTTCGCCGTCGGTCGCCAGGGAGGCCACCTCTTTCCGCTCCGCCAGGCACCGGATCTCGGCCATGCCGAGCAGCGCCTCCGCTTCGGGCGGTATCCTGCCGTACCTGTCGCGCAGCGAGCGGCGCAGTTCGGCGACCGCCGCGGCGTCCTGCGCGAGGGCCAGCTGGCGGAACGCCTCGATCCTGAGCCTCGTCTCGGGAATCCAGTCGGAGGGCAGGGTGGCGGTGAGGCGGTCCTGGCCGCCGTCGCCCGACCGGGATTCCTCCACGCCGGTGGCCGCGACCGAGTGGTCCACGAAGTCGAGCGCGAGTTCGCAGCGTTCGGGCCCCGTCGCCGTTCCGCCGAGCCGGGCCACGCTGCGCCGGAGGAGCTGGCAATAGAGGTCGAAGCCGACGTTGGCGACGTGGCCGCTCTGCTCCGCGCCGAGGATGTTGCCCGCCCCGCGCAGCTCCAGGTCGCGCATCGCCACGCGGAAGCCCGCGCCCAGCTGGTTGTGCTGACGGATCGCCGTCAGGCGCCGCACGGCCGTGCCCACGAGCGCGGCATGGCGGTGCAGGAACAGGTAGGCGTAGGCCTGGCGGTTGAAACGTCCGACGCGGCCCCGGAGCTGGTAGAGCTGCGCGAGGCCGAAGCGGTCCGCGCCCTCGATGATCAGGGTGTTGCAGTTGGGTATGTCGAGGCCGGTCTCGATGATGGTCGTGCACACGAGCACGTCGTGTTCGCCGGCGATGAAGGCCGACATGACCTCCTCCAGCTCGCCGGCCGCCATCTGGCCGTGCCCCACGGCGATCCGCGCCCCGGGCAGCAGGGCCGAGAGGCGGTCGGCGACCGCGCGGATGGTCTCCACCCGGTTGTGCAGGTAGAAGACCTGCCCGCCACGCGCCAGCTCCGCCCTCACGGCGTCGCGCACCAGGCGTTCGTCGTAGGCGCGCACGACCGTGCGGATCGGCAGCCGTTCCCGCGGCGGAGTCTCGATCACGCTGAGGTCGCGGGCGCCGACGAGCGCGAGGTAGAGCGTGCGCGGGATGGGGGTGGCGCTCATGGCGAGCACGTCCACCTCGGTCCGGAGCCGCTTGAGCCGCTCCTTGTGCCGGACGCCGAAGCGGTGCTCCTCGTCGATCACGACGAGGCCGAGCTTCGCGAACGAGGTTCCGTCCGAGAGCAGCGCGTGGGTGCCCACGACCACGTCGACGGAGCCCGCCGCAGCCCGCGCGCGCACGGCCGCCTTCTGCCTGGCGGTGCGGTAGCCGCTGAGCAGCTCGACGGACACCGGCCACCGCGACATCCGTTCGCGGAAGGTCTCGAAGTGCTGCTGGGCGAGCACGGTGGTCGGGGCGAGCACGGCGACCTGGCGTCCTCCGACGACGCACTTGAAGGCCGCGCGCAGCGCGACCTCGGTCTTGCCGAACCCGACGTCGCCGCAGATCAGCCGGTCCATCGGCGCCGGCCGTTCCATGTCGGACTTCACTTCCGCGATGGCGCGGGACTGGTCCGGGGTCTCACGGTGCGGGAAGGACCTCTCGAACTCGCCCATCCAGGGGCTCTCGTCGTCCCTCGGATGCGCGTCGCCCGGACGGGAGGACCGTTGCGCCTGCATCGCCAGCAGCTGCGCCGCGAGGTCTTCGGCCGACTTTTCGGCGGCCTTGCGGGACCGGTCCCAGCCCCCGCCGCCGAGCTTCGAGAGCTTGGGCTGGGCGCGCCCGATGCCGACGTAACGCGTCAGCAGGTGCGATTCACGCACCGGCAGGTGCAGCATCGAGCCCCCCGCGAACTCCAGGCCGATGAAGTCCTCGGTCCTTCCGGCGTGCTCATGGGCGCGTATCCCCCGGAAGAGGCAAACGCCCTGGGCGGCGTGCACGAGCGGATCGCCTTCGGCCACCTCGCCGAAGTCGAGGGCGCGGCCGATCTCGGTGCGCACGGCGGTGCGGCGGCGGGGCAGGGAGGCGAGCGGACGTCGCCGCCGGCCGAAGAGTTCGCGCTCGGTGAGCAGGGCGAGTCCCGTCCGCAGCGGGCCCGGCAGCGCGCCGGGCGGGATCAGCACGCCCGCTCCGAAGCGCGCCCGTTCCACCCGGGCCTCGAATCCCCGTATCCGTTCCGCCTTCACGTCGGCCGTCAGCCGTTCCACGGCGCCCTCGGTGTCCCCCGCGAGCAGGCACGGCCGTCCGTCGCGGCAGAGTGACGCGGCCGCCCTGATGAGTCCGGCGCGGGCGGCGCCCAGGTCGCCCGCGGTGCCGATGAGCAGGGATTCGGCGGGCTCGCTCACCAGGCCGGAGCTCCCGAAGCCGACGGGCGGCTCATCGGTCTCCTCCAGCGCGAGCAGGTCCGCCGCGCTTTCGCCGAGTCCGGCGAGGACGGGATCCTCCAGGCAGCCGTCCGCGGCCACGATGAGCGCGCCGGCGGGCAAGTGGGTCCAGAAGGGTGTCTCGGGGCGGCCTTCGGAGCCCGGCGCGCAGATGACGACCCCGTCGGCCTCGCCTTCGCTGAGCTGGGTCGCCGGATCGAAGGGGCGCAGCGATTCCACCGTGTCGCCGAAGAGGTCGATGCGCACGGGCGCCTGGGCGTTGAGCGGATAGACGTCGATCACGCCGCCGCGCACCGAGAAGTCTCCGGGCTGCTCGCAGAGCGCCTCGTGCGAGTAGCCGAAGTCCTCCGCCAGGCGGCGCACCAGTTCGCGCGGCGAGACCTCCGCCCCCTTGCGCAGCACGAGCTCGCCGCGCGTCGCCTGGTCGGGCGCGGGCGAAGGCCTCGCGAGCGCCCCCGGGGTGCATGCGATCAGCAACGGTCTCCCCGGGGCGTGCCCGCCGTGGCGCAGGAGTGAAAGGGCGCCCAGCAGGTCGCAGTCCGCTTCGAAGGCGGGCACGGCGGCGTCGGCCTCGGTCAGGGTGCGCGCGGTGGCGGGGACGCCCGCCAGCAGGCGCAGCATCTGCGAGGTCTCCTCCGCCAGCGATTCGGCCGCGCCGAGGTTGCTCGCCAGCAGCACGATCACGGCCCGGTCGGCGCCTTCGGCGCAGGCGCAGGCGGCGCGGGCGTGCGTGGGCACGCCGGTCAGTGCGTGTCGACGCCGCGCGGTCATGCGTTCATCGAGGTCGGAAGGGACCGCAGGTCAAACGCTCTCCTCCCGCTTGCCCGCCGCCGCCCCGACGTCCAACCTGTGCGCATGCCGCCCCGCCTCGCCGCCTTGCTCCTCTCCGTCTGCGTCCTCCCGGCCGCCGAGCCGCTCGGCCATGGCGCATGGCGTTACCGGCTCGACCTCGGGTGGGCCAAGGCGGATCCGGCCGTCGCTCCGGTGGTCAATGCGCACGCCCTGGCGGAAGCCTCCGACGGCCGCATCTACCTCGTCACCGACCATCCCAAGAACGACTTCATCGTCTTTGAGAAGGACGGACGCCACGTGCGCTCGATCAGCGCGGGGCTCGGCGGCGGCCACGGGCTGGAGATCTTCACGAAGGACGGCGCGGAGTATCTCGTCCACGTCGACTCCGGCTGGCACATGGCGGCCGAGGGATGGAACCCCACCCCGGTCGAAGGACGCGTCACGTTGCTGACGACCGAGGGCAAGGTCGTGCGCAAGTTCCCGACGCCGAAGGAGCTCGGCCTGAGCGACGGCAAGTTCATGCCGTGCGACGTCGCATGGACGCCGGCGGGCACGCTGCTCGTCGCCGACGGCTACGGCTCCAATCTGGTCTACGAGTTCTCATTCGAAGGCCGGCTGCTCAGGAAGTGGGGCGGGCCCACCAAGGACGCCGCCAATCTCAGCAACGCCCACGGCATCTCCATCGACGTCGCCGACCCGCGCGGGCCGCTCGTCTGGGTGCCTTCGCGCAGCCAGAACCAGGTCAAGGCGTTCACCTTGGAGGGCAGGCACGTCGACACCCTCGACCTGCCCGGCGCCTTCGCCGGTCAGCTCTTCTTCCGCGGCGACAAGATCTACACCGCCGTTTGCTGGAGCAAGGACGCCCAGGGCAAGCGGCTGGCCAAGTCCGGCTTCCTGCTCGTCCTCGACCGGGCGACGAAGAAGGTGCTCAGCGCGCCCGGCGGCAAGGAGCCCAAGTATGTCGACGGCCGGCTCCAGCCGCTCGCCCAGGACGCGCCCGTGTTCGTGCACGGCCACGACCTGTACGTCGATTCCGCCGGGGACATCTACCTCGGGGAGTGGAACGCCGAACGCCGCTATCCTTCCAAGCTGACGTTGGTGAAGTGAGCGCGGCTCACTTCAGGCCGAACTTGGCCGCGAACTCCTTGGCGAGGGCGGCGTAGGCCTTGGCGCCCGGGGACTGGGCGTCGTATTGGAAGATGGTCTTGCCGTGGCTCGGGGCCTCCGAGAGACGGACCGTGCGCGGGATGACCGTGTCCATGACCTTGTCGGGGAAGTGCTTCCTCACTTCGTCGACGACCTGCTTCGAGAGGTTGGTGCGGCCGTCGAACATCGTCATGATGATGGCGCCCAGCGTCAGACGGTCGCCCGCGCCCGCGGCCTTCAGCTGCTCGACGACGCCGACGATCTGACCGAGCCCTTCCATCGCGAGGTATTCGGTCTGGAGGGCCACCACCAGGTGGTCGGACGCGGCCAGCGCGTTCATCGAGAGCATGCCCAGCGCCGGCGGGCAGTCGATGAGCACCGCCTTGTGGGCGCCGGAGTCGATCAGCGGCGCGAGCGCCGCGCGCAGCCGGCCCAGGTAGTTTTCGCCCTGCGCGAGTTCGGACTCCACCGCGGCGAGGTCGACCTCCGAGGGGATGAGCGAGAGGCCCTTGGTGGAGGTCGTGACGACCATGTCCGCCGCCGCCGCCTCGCCGTGCAGCACGGGATAGAGCGAGCGCCCCGGCGTCTTCTCCAGCCCGAGCGCGCTGGTCGCGTTCGCCTGCGCGTCGAGGTCGACGATGAGCGTGGGGACGCCCAGCCGGGCCAGGCCCGCGCCGAGGTTCACCGTGGTGGTGGTCTTGCCGACCCCGCCCTTCTGGTTCGCGATGGCGAAGACCTTGGTCATGTCAGGCGTCCGTGATGGGGCGTTCGACCTCGGTCGGCGCGTCGCCGTCCACGCCTTCGC
>JACCDG012009724.1_pt1 | contig 11282 bp, 3 predicted proteins | sample 7442471 | NCBI WGS metagenome assembly JACCDG01 (sample SAMN15323444, study PRJNA562643) | freshwater metagenome | isolation source: river surface water | place: USA:Blue River Watershed | collected 2017-08-17
TGGCAAGGTACTATCATGGACGTTATAGCAGATTCTACTGCTAAAAACTGGGTATCTGTGACCTACGGAAACAGAAGATTCGTTGCTATTAGTTCAACAGGCGATGTTGCCTATAGCTTCGATGGGCTAGAATGGAATCCTGCTTCGTTGCCTACACAAGATGGATCCACTGCTCATAATTGGAAACAGATTAGATACGGTCAAGGAGTATTCTTTGCTGTAGGAGATACCGGAGCTTTGGATGTCGGAGCAGATCCAACCACAGGCCCAACAACATTTGCCGCCACATCCTATGATGGAATTGTATGGACTCCTAGAACATTGGCCACAGAAGAGACCTGGGGTATAGTTGCATTTGGAAACCCAGATGTTACTCTAGGAGACAGTACTTTACCAAACAGCAAACCTACATGGATTGTCGCTCCGACAGTATCGAGTAATAAATTAAACAAAGTTTACACAGGCGCAAGAGCATTGGGTCGTGCAGTAGTCGAAGGCAGCGGTATTAGCTCTATGAAGATATGGGAACCAGGCAGCGGTTACGATTACGAGCCCACAGTAACTTTTGTGGATCCAAATAACACTGTCGATGCTGGTTTAAGAACCAGAATTGCGGATGGAGTGTTAGCTCAACCAGTATTTGTTACTAAAGGAACTGCATATAAATCCAGTACCACGTCTGTTACAGTACTAGGCGATGGATTTGCAGATATAACCCCGGTTGGCAAATTTATTACACTTGATAATTTAGATTTTACTCCTGGACCAGGAGCACAGTTTTACATTGGCGGAAGAGAAACATTTTTTATTGCAGTGATTGTAGGAATAAACGAAATTGTATTGCCTAATGGAAAAATAAGATCTACCTTCCAAATCAGTCCAAGACCTACACTGCTTGACAATCTCGAACACGGCATGGAAGTAGTAATACGAGAAAGATACAGCCAGGTTCGTATTACAGGACATGACTTCTTGGATGTTGGTGTGGGAGGTTTTGAAGATACCAACTACCCAGATCTATATGTAAATTACCTATTTGAAACTCAGCCGTTACAAGAAGTAATCAATCTAAACGGTGGACGAGTATTCTATACATCCACAGACCAAGACGGTAATTTCCGTGCAGGCGAACAATTTGCAGTTGAGCAAGCCACTGGTATTATTACAATTGCTGCAGATTTCTTTGATCTTGCTGGATTAACAGAACTAAGATTAGCAGGTATTAACGTGGGATCTACGGCAGTCATTAGAGAATTTTCAAAAGACGGATTATTTTTACAAAATTCTAACAATGTTATACCAACGCAGAGAGCCATAGTGTCTTATCTGCAATCTAGATTAAACGTAGGCGGAGAGGATCTGTTAACCCCAAGTATTATCGCTGGTACAGTAAAACTAGGTCCCAACTTAATTGATAGTACAGCAGGGTTAACGGTTGAGTTTCCTAATGTCGCAGACTTTTCTGGTAGCGGAGTAGGTGTAAGTGGAAGTATAGTTGCTCAAACGATGTTCTTTAGAAGCTTTAGACCTACACCATAATTTTTTGGTAAATAATTATATTCGGAGTTTATAATGGCAGAATTTAAATTAGGTAGAATCAGATTTGTATGGAAAGGCGAGTGGGCCACTTCTACAACCTACTATAAAGACGATGTGGTAAGATTCGGTGGCAAAACATATCTTTGTCAAATAGGTCATACTTCATCGCCAGATTTTAATACAGATCTCGATGTAGTTCCAACAAAGTGGAATTTAATGAGTGATGGTCAACGTTGGAGAGATGATTGGACCACAGCTACTCAATACGAGGAAGGCGATCTTGTTAAGTACGGCGGTACAGTTTATATTTGTATCGACGGACACACTTCAGCAGCCACAGCCACATTAGGTTTAGAAGCAAACTCCGGAGACTGGACTTATTATGTGGAAGGCTTTGATTGGAAAAGCGATTGGGCCCCATTAACAAGATACAAATACAACGACCTAGTTAGATACGGCGGTATTAATTATGTATGTATAACTGGGCATACCTCAGCATCTCTTTTCTCAACAGGTCTAGAAGTTAATGCTGCCAATTGGCAGGTATTTACTCAAGGACAGGATTATAAAGGTACCTGGACTACTGTTTTAAGATATAAAGTTAACGATGTTGTAAAATACGGCGGCGGACTATGGATATGCGTAACAGGACATACTTCTGGCGCCACATTCGAAGGCGATTCTGCCTTTTGGAATCAATTTGTAGAAGGATTTGAATATGAAAATGTCTATAATCCTGCTACTGCATACCAACCAGGCGATGTTGTAAAATACGGCGGAAACAATTATGTTGCCAAGACGCTAAACACCAATTCAAATCCTGTAACAGCAGTCAGCGATTGGGATTTATTTTCGGAAGGTCTGAGTTTTCAACAGTCGTGGTCCTCAGCAACTTCTTATAAAATAGGAGAAGTTGTTACTCACGGTGGAAACAATTATCTTGCTTTAACTGATAGTCCGAGCAGCACATTTACAGTTACAGCAGTTACCGCATCAAATGATCAATTTACTATTGCAGACACTACTGGAATTGTTGCAGGCATGGCAGTTAGATTTACTGGAACAACATTTGGAGGAGTGTTTACTTCTGGAAGATATTATGTAAAAACTGTAGGCTCTGGATTTATCACAATCACAGTAACCCCAGCAGGAGCTACCTTTAATGTAACAGCAGACGATACCGGATCAATGACTGCAACAGTGTCTGCTGAACCAACAAATACTTCTTATTGGACAAAATTGTCTGGCGGTATTAATTGGAGAGGCGACTGGGTAGATGATACTGAATACAATGTCGGCGACGCTGTCAAATACGGTTCTAACTCATATATTTGCGTATTATCTCATAGAGCAGAAGGCGATGACGGTTCTACACTGGGGACTGCTGGTGGCGGTCAGACAAACAGTAGACCAGATTTAGATGCCACAGGAACTTATTGGAATGCATTAACTGTAGGTAGCGAAACCACGGTATTAACTACTGTGGGCGATATGGTATATTATGGTGGTAATGGTCCTACTAGATTACCTATCGGTACAGAAGGTCAAGTACTCACTGTTAGTTCATCCGGAGTTCCGCAATGGAAAACCTGGGGTCTTCGTGAACATGTTTATTATGTATCGCCAGTTGGTGAAGACAGACCCTATCCAGCCTGCGGTGGATCTTTAGATAAACCTTGGAAAACTATTCGTTATGCCTGTGAACAGGTAGATAAAGGCCCGTTAAATCCTAATGCACAATATCTATTAGAGCTAAATCGTGCATTTATACAAAAAGAAATTACAGCCTGGATTAGGTATCAAATTGTCAATGATATTTCTCCATTTACCACAACATTTGACTACGACGAATACAAATGCGAACGAGATGTCGGATTTATAGTTGATAGATTAATATGGGACATTGGGCACGGCGGAAACTATAAGATGCGTTCTGCTGCTCTTAGTCTAATCGGAGCATTCGGTGAAGCCGGAGAATTTTCAGCTCCAGAAGAAAATAATACATATGTGACTCTTGCTGCTGAAGCCGAAGAAGGTGTTGCAGCCTACGAATATATGAAAACTTTAGTGACTGACGTTTTAAATAACGAAGCACCTACTACTGTTTATCAAAATGCTTTAGATGATTCTACAGCCATTGTTACTCAGTATATTGACAGTGATCTTATTGTTGAAACTGGAGTTACAACTGCTACTGATGAATTAATTGATATTGTTATCACAGCATTAACTGATCAAAACAGCACTAATATACCTGGAAGAATTCAACCAAATAATACAATTAATATTAAAACCGGTCAGTATAGAGAGACCCTGCCTATCATCGTACCAGCAGAAACTGCATTAGTGGGTGATGAAAAACGATCTACCAATGCAGGCCCAGCCGGCAGTTTAATCAGCAAAGACGATGTAAAGTACAGCATCGGCGCATTGGGTCGGTTAGAGACTGTGGTAGGTCAGATTATCCTAGGCACAAATGTCACAGAAAGCGCAGGCAATACTGCGACTCAGAGCGCAGTTGTGCCTTTTGCCAGCTCTGTAGAAGTAGCAACTATACAAGAATTAGTCAGAGTAATGCAACATCAGATAGATTTCAAGGTAGGTACAACTATCATGGAAAGTTCTGCAGATCCTACAGGATATAATGTAGGATTCTTAGGCGGATTTGGTGATGCAAGAAAATTATTAAAAGAAAACAAAGATTTTATCAAAGATGAAATTACTGCTTGGATTGCTGTAAATTATCCTGAAGTAAAATATAGTAAAACAAAATGTCGTAGAGACATTGGCTTTATCGTTGATTCTGTATTATATGACTTGACCTATGGCGGTAAATGGTCTACACTTACCGCAGCAGTAGCATATTTTGATGGAAATAATTCCTCACAGTTAATGATTGACAGCACAGAAGTTGCTGCAACCGCTGCTGCCTATAGTAGATTGAAAACAGTCATGCAACAGATTGCAGCAAATACTGTGGTAACTAAATCTACAGGTAACAGTGCCGTACAGTGGAGAGATACAACATACCTAACAGGCGGAGCATCTGCTTCAAGCACAATTGGATCATTAATTGACATCGTTATCAACGTTGTACAAGGAGATTCTACAGCAGGGCAGACTCCACAAATTAATGTTACACAAATTGCTACAAATAATACTTTTACATCGGCTTTGCATGGTCTTGCAGTTGGTGATGCAATTGTTCCAAGAACAACAGCAAATGGCTTAACTGCCGGTGTAAAATATTGGGTGGTTGGTACTGTAAACACAAATACCTTCCAACTGGCAGCAAGCTATGGCGGTTCAGTATTGACATCATTTACCAACGGTTCCGGTCTTGATTTAGATTTTGAGATCATCGACTATCCAACAGCTACCGATGCAGTAACGTCTACCACAGCATTGATCACAGCGGCGCAAACTTTAGATGCGGCGCAGGAAACTATTGTTACCAACGCCACAAGTTTTATTACAACAAATTATCCTACTTTAACATATAATACTGCTAAATGTCAGCGTGATGTAAGATTAATTCTCGAAGCAGTGATGTTTGACTTTATGTTTAACTCAAACTTCCAAACAAGATTAGCGGCTTATTCATATTTGAGAGCTAGTGCCAGCGATGTATTTGATCTAGGACAAAAAGCAGCAACTCGTGCAGCTTTTGCCTATGTAGCTACACAGGCAGCAGCCAACGTTGGAGGTAATGCTACTGCGCAAAGCAGAATTAGCACTTTAATGAGTCTTTTAGATGACATAGTTTACGGTGCTACTAACGAAGGCTCAGTATGTCAAACAGATATTCGTTCGGCTGATTGGGCAAGATTACAATTAGAAAGAAATAGATCTTATATTGTAGCTGAAATAGATGCTTGGATTGACAGTACTTATACTACTACAGTAACAGCTACAACTGCTGGTGCTAACAGTTTAACCTGTTCGGACACTAGCTGGATGCAGAGAAATGCTGCAGTAAGATTAGATGGTCTTATCAGCACACTGTCTGCTAACACAACTTATTATATCTATAATGTTATAGATGCTACCACATTTCAACTTGCTGCTACCAGAAATGCCACAAGCCCACTAACAGTAACATCGGCTTCAGGATCAGTCACATGTAAATTGTATTACAACAGTGCATTATGTTTACGTGATGTAGGAACTTATATTGATGCTCTAAAATTTGATTTACAGTATCCTGGTAATTATAAATCAAGAATGGCTGCCAGGTACTATGCTAATGCGGTTACAGGTTCTCAAGAAGAAGACATGTATTATCTAAGAAATGGAACAGGTATTAGAAACCAAACCTTGGCAGATCTAAATGGAGATCTACTTGCTCCTAATGCTTATGGCACATCTAGAGTTTCTGCAGGCGCATACTGCTCTTTAGATCCAGGTTGGGGTCCAAATGACTTCCGTACTTGGATTGTAGCTCGTTCGCCTTATGTTCAAAACGTAGCTACTTTTGGTTATGCGGCAATTGGTCAAAAAATTGATGGTGCATTACATGCCGGAGGCAACGATTCTATTGTTTCCAACGATTTTACACAGTTAATTTCAGACGGTATCGGCGCTTGGGTAACTAACAATGGACGTGCAGAACTTGTTTCTGTGTTCACTTATTATGCTCACATTGGATATCTATCTGAAAACGGCGGACGTATTCGTGGTACAAACGGAAATAACTCTTACGGTGATTTTGGTTCTGTTGCTGAAGGATTCGATGCTACAGAAACTCCAATACTCTGCGAAGTTGATAACAGAGCTTATACAGCTACCGTTGGTAGAGTAACCACAGACGGTATCGATTCTCTTTATCAGTATGAATACGATAATGCAGGTACTGATTATACCGAGATTACATGGAATGTTTCAGGCGGCGGAGCAGGTGCAGAAGTTGAGCAACTTGAATTCCGTGACGGTGCTGTATATCAGGTTAGATTATTAGATAACGTAGATGACAGTACCACAGCTCCAGAAGCAGACGGAAACTTTGGCGGCTTTGGTTATATTTCTAATTCCAATACTGCACAATCTGGTACAACATCATCGTTGACATTAGCGGCGGTTGATGACGAAATTACTGGTGCTTACGTTGGTATGAAATTAATTATCACTAGCGGTACAGGTGCAGGTCAAGTAGGTATCGTTGCAACATATACAGCAGGTACTAAAATTGCTACAGTAACTAAAGAAAGCACAGGAGCAGCTGGATGGGATCACTTGGTGCCAGGTACTACTATTGTAGCTCCAGACGCTTCTTCAACTTATATTGTTGAGCCAAGAGTAACATTTACTTCACCTACTTATAGTTCAACGGCAAGAACATTGGCCACAGCACAGACTTATAGTGATGCTATATTTGCACCAACGTTTGCGGTGTACACACCAATTTCGGGTGCAACATCGGGCGGTGGTAGCGGTGCAACATTTACAATTGTTAGAAAAGGTGTAAAATACAGTGCGGTGAAAGTTGTTGCTGCAGGTATTAATTATGAAAGATTAGATACTATTACCATACTAGGAACTAGTTTAGGTGGTATTACAACAACCAATGACATAACAATTACCATTACATCTGTTGATTCCAATACAGGCGCTATTCAAGATTTTGAATATAGCGGTGTAGCCTGTGGAGGTAACTTCGTAGCAGTTTCCAGCGGTTCTAGAAATGTAAACACATCAACAGACGGTATTAATTGGACTGCTAACACTTTGGCATTACCAAGTACTTCAAACTGGAATAGCATAGCTGCTGGTAAATTAACTGTAATCGAAACAGCAGGATCATTCGTATCGGGTCGTGCTTATGTGATTACTTCATTGGGTAATACAGTATTCACAAGTATTGGTTCCCCAGCTAATATTGTAGGCACTTATTTTATAGCAACTGGTGCAGGTTCAGGAACAGGAACAGCTACCCCAATCGCCAATCATTTAGTGGCCATTTCGTCTAGTACCACTGTTAATGCTTATTCAGTAGACGGCGGAGTTACATGGACTAGTGGTGGTGGGCTACCAGCAGGACTATCTGGAGTGGCCACACATGTTGCCTACGGTAAAAATAGTTCTGGAAACGGTGTTTGGGTGGTAATTGGTAGCACTGGAACAACTTGTTATTCTGTTAACGGCGGAATATCATGGGTAAGTGGTGGTGCATTACCGGCAGGCACATGGCAATCGGTTGTCTACGGTCAGGGAACATTTGTAGCAATCACAACCGGTGGAACTACAACTGCTTATTCTACTAATGGTGGATTAACATGGACCGCAGGAGGTGCATTGCCAACTAGTACAACTTGGAACAGCATAGCATTTGGTTCAAATAAATTTGTTGCAGTTTCCACAGACAGCTCAATTGACCCAGCATATTCTATAGATCAAGGTCTAACATGGAGCAATACTGGAGAAATAGGTTATCTTACAAGTGTAACTGTTACTGAAATTTCATATGGACAGGGAGTATTTGTAGTAGCTAATAGTACCGGCAATAATATGTGCAGTTCAGAGGATGGAATAAACTGGACTACCAGAGCTGTGACAAGAGCATCTGGCACAGGAGTACTAAAAGCTGCACACGGCAATCCACACTCTAATGGTATATGGACTATTATTCCAAGTGCTTCTACTACTGCAGCATCAAGCGCAGTTTTAGGTTGTACAACTACAGCCAGAGCTTATGTTTCTGATAATAAGATTTTTGCTATCAGAATAGAAGAACCGGGTTCTGCTTACACTGTGGCCCCAACAATGACCATTACAGATCCAAATAATCTTTATGAAGCACCAGCAACTATAAGAATTGGAAATGGTGCTTGTGCAAACGCTACATTTATAAACAGAGGCACAGGCTATGATGCTGCTATTGCTGAAATAGACAGCGGTGATGGTTATGCAGATAATTTCCAAAGCGGCAAGTTTATGGCTGTGAGAAGATTGACAGGAATTCCAAAACCTGGAGCTAACGTGGTATTTGACACACAGCCAAATACTGTTTACAAACTAGTTCAGGTATTGTCAGAATCTGGAGAATTTGATGGCGGAAGAAGGGCATTCTTCCAATTATCACCTAATATGTCAGTATTCAACAGTCCAGCAGACGGAACAGATATCACCACTCGTATTAGATACAGTCAGGTTCGATTAACTGGACACGATTTCTTGGATATCGGCACTGGTAATTTTGACGAAACAAATTATCCAGGCGGAATACCATCTAATCCACCAACACAGGCCAGCGAAACCGTAGACTTAAACGGCGGTCGTGTGTTTTATACATCCACAGACCAAGACGGTAACTTTAGAGTTGGTGAGCTGTTTGTTATTGAACAGGCTACTGGTGTTGCTACTTTAAATGCTGAAGCATTTAATATTGCGGGTCTAGCAGAACTTTCACTGGGCAATATTACGCTAGGTGGAAACTCAGCTACAATTACTGAGTTTTCTACAGATCCATTCTTAACAGCTAATTCTGATACTGTTGTTCCGACACAGAAGGCTATTAAAGCATATATCGCTGCACAGATTGGTGGCGGTGGTGCAAGTTTGAACGTAAATAGTATTGTTGCTGGTTTTGTCCAAGTTGCCGGTACAACTATTAGTACAACAACAGGCGGAACTATCCAAATGCAAGCTAACTTTAACTTCCAAGCAGGAGTAAGAGGTTATCCTGTAGCTTGGAATTACTTTTTAAATAATTAACGGAGAAAATAAATGCCAACAGGAAGATTAGGTACAGCTAACATTACAACTAATGCTAACAGTTCAGTCTACACAGTACCAGCTACTACTTTTTCAGTAGTAACAGTAAACGTAGTCAATAGATCAAGTTCAGCTACCGCACAGGTTAGAATCGCAGTTTCTACATCTGGCACACCAACAGCTGATGAGTGGATTGAGTTTGATTCAGCCATTGTAGCTAACGGAGTATTAGAAAGAACTGGTATTGTGTTAGATGCAGGAAAAATTATAGTAGTGAATTCACAGACAGCAAGTCCAACACTGAGTGTGGTAGTGTATGGAATCGAAACATCAACAGCATAAGGCGGGATAGAACATGGGAAGAAGAACTAGCGGCCAATCGGTAGGTGTAGAAAAAATCGGTAACGTTGCTGCTATGGCAGGAATGTTGACTACCACACAGGCCAATCAAAGTATGACCTTAGATCCAAATGGTTCTGGTACTGTTATTGTAGATTCTACAATGACTATTACAAATCAATCGCAACTACAATTACGAGAATTAGCTGCCAACGGATCAGATTCTCTTAACATGAGAGCTGCAGCAGCAATGGCTGCTTCTTATACCATTACTTGGCCTTCTGCGGTGGCTGCATCAAACGGATTTGTGTTATCATCCGATACCAGTGGTAATTTGAGTTGGGCCAGTGCAGGTGGTAATATTGCTGTGAGTGATCCAGGTGCAGTAGCAACTGTGCATTATCCTTTTTTCGGTACTAATGCAGGTTCATTACCCAGCACACTGTCTCCATTGGCTAGAACAAATTTAGCATTTGTTCCAAGTACAGGCGAATTAACAGCAACAATCGGCAGTTTTGCCAACGTGTACGGTGGCACAGGATCGGCTGGTACAATGACTATCAGAGGTACAAGCAGTGCTTCAAAAGCCACAGCATCAGTTTTAATGACTGACGGTGTTGCTTCGACAACAACCGGTACAGGAACTCTTGTGGTTACTGGTGGTGTTGGGGTCAGCGGACAGGTAACCTGTACAACATTAGTTGAAACTTCCAGTATAGCATTTAAAGAAAATATAAATCCAATTTCAAATCCTTTAGATATTATTTCTAACTTGATGGGTGTGACCTATGATCGTAAAGATAATAACGAACACGAAGCAGGTTTGATTGCAGAAGAAGTGTATAAAGTTGCTCCAGATTTAGTTAGTTTAGACAGTAACGGTAAACCCTATGGTGTAAAGTACACTAAATTAACAGCATACTTACTTGAAGCATTTAAAGTGTTAAAAACAGAAGTTGATAGTTTAAAAGGCAAATAAAAATGGCAACACTGCAAGCCTCAACATTTACAGATTTAACCATAGCCAGCGGAACCACAGCAGAAAGACCTTCATCTCCCACACAGGGGATGATGCTTTACAATACAACCATTAGTTTGGTTGAATTCTACGACGGTAGTCAATGGAGACCAGTAACAGGATTTTCAAATGGTCCATTAGGCACAGGTGGCCAACAGGTACTTGTAAGAGGTTCTGGACTTGTACATGTGTTTACCTCTGTAGGAGCCCAAACTTTTACACCAGCATTTACAGGGTTTGTTCAGGTATTATGTGTAGGTGGTGGCGGATCATCGGGAGTAAACGGCGGTTGGTCAGGCGGCGGTGGCGGTGGCGGAATGGTCTTTAATCGAGCATTTCCTGTTTCCTCTGGAGTCGGCATACCACTTAACGTTGGCGGTCCAGGCAACGGCGGTAATGGCGGTAACAGTACATTTGGACCAATAACTGCATTCGGTGGTGGTCATAATGGTTGGTGGGACGGTACAACCAATGCTAATCCTGGAGGATCGGGTGGCGGTGGTGCAAACAGTCAGGCAGACGGAAGTCGTGCAAGATGTTTTGGTGGATTGGGCGTTACGGGACAAGGATTTCCAGGTGGGTCGGGTGTAAGATTCAACGACGATGGTGAAAATACTCACAACGGTGGAGGCGGCGGAGGTGCTGGAGGACCGGGCTGCGCATCTCAAGATGAAAA
>JACCDG010170866.1_pt1 | contig 11281 bp, 8 predicted proteins | sample 7442471 | NCBI WGS metagenome assembly JACCDG01 (sample SAMN15323444, study PRJNA562643) | freshwater metagenome | isolation source: river surface water | place: USA:Blue River Watershed | collected 2017-08-17
CTGGGGTGCGCTACTCGATCGAGAACCCACTGGCCTATATCGACAGCAACATCGTGGGCTTTGCCCATGTGCTGGAGGGCTGTCGCCATCACGGCGTGCAGCACCTGGTCTATGCCAGCAGTTCCAGCGTCTATGGGGCCAACACCTCGATGCCCTTCTCGGTGCACCAGAACGTCGATCACCCGCTCAGCCTGTACGCCGCCAGCAAAAAATCCAACGAGCTGATGGCGCACACCTACAGCCACCTGTTTGGACTGCCCACCACCGGGCTGCGGTTTTTCACGGTGTACGGACCTTGGGGACGGCCTGACATGGCCCTGTTCAAGTTCACCCGCGCCATCTTGGCGGGCGAGCCCATTGAGGTGTTCAACCATGGCCGGCACCGGCGCGACTTCACCTATGTGGACGACGTGGTCGAAGGCCTGTTGCGGGTGCTCGATCGGCCCGCGCCGCCCAACCCCGACTGGCAGGGCGCACAGCCTGATCCTGGCTCGAGCACGGCGCCCTGGCGGGTCTACAACATCGGCAACCACCAACCGGTGGAATTGCTGGATTACATCGCAGCCCTGGAGCAGGCCTTGGATCGCAAGGCGCAGAAGGTCTTGCTGCCCATGCAGCCGGGCGATGTGCCCGATACCTATGCCGATGTCACCGACCTGGTGGCGCAATTTGACTACCAACCCCAGACCGCGGTGACCCAGGGCATTGCCCGTTTTGTGGCCTGGTACCGCGACTACTACCGGGTGTGATGTCATGGCGCGTGCACATCCCGGCCCCGGCCGTCGCCCTTCGCCCCCCCGCCAAGCCCCCAAGGCACAAGATGGGCGATTGCAGCAGGCCTTGGCCTGGCATCAGCAGGGGCAACTGGCGCCCGCACGCGCGCTCTATGAGCAACTGCTTGGCGAGCAGCCCACGCACGCCGATGCCTGGCACTTGCTGGGCGTGTTGCTGCTGCAGACGCAGCAAGCCCCGCAAGCCTTGGCCCATATCGATCGCGCGCTGGCGTTGCAGCCAGGTCATGCGGCGGCACATGCCAACCGGGGCATGGCCCTGATGGCCTTGCAGCACGCCAAGGACGCCGTGCTCAGTTATCAGCGGTCGCTCCAGCTGCGGCCCGGACATGTGGAGACCCTGGTCAATCTGGGCATTGCCCAGCAGGCGATCAAGGACCACGAGGCGGCTGTTCGCAGCTATGCGCAGGCCCTGCAGTTGCAACCCACGCATGTGAAAGCGGCTTGCAACCAGGGGGTATCGCTGGCTGCGATGGGGCGATTGGCCGAGGCCATTGCCTGCTACGACCGCTTGCTGGCACAGGACCCTCAGCAAGCGCAGATCCTGTGCAACCGTGCCCTGGCCCATTGCCAGCTTGGGCAACACGCACGGGCGCTTGCCGATTGCGCCCGGGTGCTGGAACAGGAACCGCAGCATGTGATGGCACTGCGCCAGAAGGCCCATGCCTTGCAAGGCTTGGGCCAGCCCGAGGAGGCCCTGCGCGCCTGCGAACTGGCGCTGTCGCTGGAGCCAGACGACGCCGCCACGCTGCACCAGCGGGGCGTGTTGCAACAGGCTTTGGGGCAATTGGATGCGGCGTTCGACAGCTATGCGCGCGCCCTTGCACACAAGCCTGCGCATGTGGAGGCGATGAACAACCAGGGCACGGTGCTGGCCGAACAAAAGCGCTGGCACGAGGCGATACAACGGTATCAGCAGGCGATTGCGCTGCAGCCCGGTTTTGTGGAGGCTCTTCAGAACATGGCCAACGCGTTGCGTGAATGTCAGCAGCCGCTAGAGGCCCTGCGCTGTCTGGATCGCGCCTTGCAGATTCAAGCCGACAACGCCGCCCTGCACACCAGCCGGGGCGTGGTGTTGCGGATCCTGGGCCGAAACGATGAGGCGTTTGAGAGCCATGCCCGTGCCCTGGCGCTGGACCCACAGATGGCGCAGGCCCATTACAACTTGGGCATTCTGCAGCGCGAGCAGGGCCGCAGTCGGCAGGCCCTGCTGTGTTTTGACCAGGCCATTGCCCTTGATCCGACCCACGCGCTGGCGCATGCACAGCGGGGCAACACCCTGCAGGACCTTCGGCGCATGGAGGAGGCGCGGCAAAGCCTGGCGCGGGCCTGGGCGCTGCAACCCGACACCGAGTACCTCCAAGGCCTGGCGCTCAGCGCCCGAATGCATGTGTGCGACTGGGAGGGCTTCCCCGAGGCCCAGGCCGCGCTTGGCGCCGCGGTTGCCGCAGGTCGGGCTGTCACCCCGCCCTTTGCCTTCTTGGCGGTATTGGACGACCCCGCGCTGCAATTGCAGGCCGCCCAGACCCTGGTGGCGCACAAGCATCCCCCCGATGCCCAGTTGGGGCCGTTGCCCGTGCGCGTGCGCGGACCCAAGATCCGCCTGGGCTATTTCTCGGCCGATTTCCATGACCACGCCACCGCTTACCTGATGGCCGAGCTCTTTGAGCTTCACGACCGTGAACGATTCGAGTTGTTTGCGTTTTCGTTTGGGCCCAGGGTGGAGGATGGCATGCGGCAGCGCTTGCGCGCGGCATTCGATCATTTCTTCGAGGTCAACCACCTGACCGATGCCCAGGTGGCGCAGCAAAGCCGCGCCCTGGGCATCGACATTGCGATCGATCTCAAGGGCTTTACCAAAGACGGTCGTACCGGCATTTTTGCCTGCCGTGCGGCGCCCATTCAGGTCAACTACCTGGGCTATCCAGGGTCGATGGGCGCCCCGTACATCGACTATATCGTTGCCGACCCGGTGGTGATTCCCCCAGCGATGGGGACGCACTACGACGAGAAGATCGCCTACTTGCCCGACAGCTACCAGGTCAACGATCGCCATCGCCAGGTGGCCCAGCTCACACCCACCCGCGCCGCGCTGGGTCTGCCCGAGAAGGCGCTGGTCTTTTGTTGCTTCAACAACAACTTCAAGATCACCCCCGAAACGTTTGCGGTCTGGATGCAGCTTTTGCATGAGGTGCCAGATTCGGTGCTTTGGCTGCTGCAAGACAACCCTTCGGCGCGCGAACGCCTGCAGGCGGCGGCCAGAGGCCATGGACTGGATCCCGAGCGGTTGGTGTTCGCATCGCGAGCCCCCTTGCCTGAGCACCTGGCCCGTCATCGACAGGCCGATCTGTTTCTCGATACCTGGCCTTACAACGCCCACACGACCGCCAGTGATGCCCTCTGGGCCGGTTTGCCAGTGCTGACCTTCATGGGTCAGAGCTTTGCCAGCCGAGTCGCGGCCAGCCTCTTGCATGCGCTGGACCTGCCGGAGTTGGTGTGCGCCGATGTGCCCAGTTACCGCCGCCGAGCCATTGAGCTGGCACGCCAGCCGAAGGCGCGTCAGGACCTGCGCGAGAAGCTGGCGCGCCAACGCGTGCAGGGCGCGCTGTTTGACACCCCACGGCTGACCCGCCATCTGGAGACTCTCTATGACCAGATGGTGGCCCGATGGGAGGCGGGGCTGGCGCCCGATCATTTGCGTGTGGACGACCACAGTTGAGGGCGGTGGCCCTTGACTTCGGGTTCTTGCGCTTGTTGCGCGCAAGCGCAAAGCCTAGACTGGACGCATGAACCATCCCGAGTTTGACCTTCTTCCCCGCGACCTCAGCCCATACCGGCAGGGCAATGTGGGCGTGCCCTATGTGCACCGCTTTGTGGCCGATCAGCCTGGGCCCCATGTGCTGGTCAACGCGCTCACCCACGGCAACGAGTTCTGCGGCATGGTGGCGGCCTGCCACCTGCTGGACCACGGCGTGCGGCCGCTGCGCGGCACCTTGACCGTGAGCTTTGCGAATGTGGCGGCCTACGAAAGCTTCGATCCCGCACGGCCGTTTGACAGCCGGCAGATCACGCACAACTTCAACCGCATCTGGTCGGACGACTGGCTGGACGGACCTCAAGACAGCGTGGAATTGCGCCGCGCGCGCGAGATGCGCGAGGTCGTTGCCGCGGCCGATCATGTGCTGGATCTGCACTCGACCAGCCAGGATGTGCCGCCCTTCTGGGTCTACCCCGACCGGCCGCACAACGCCGCGGTGGCACGTGCACTGGCCATGCCAGGGGTGCACCTGGTGATGCCCAATGGCCTGGGTTCGGGCGCGCCGCTCATCTCGTATGGGCCGCATGGGCAGGACGTGCGCGCGCAGGGCTCGGCCCTGGTGGCCGAATGCGGTCAGCACTTTTTGCAGGCCAGTGCCGACCGGGCGGTGCGCATCACGCTGGACTGGCTGGGCCACCTGGGGGTGATTGCGCAGGCCCCCGCGCGACCGCTGATGCCACCGCGCCGATTTGCGCTCTTGCGCACGCATGTGGTGCAGCAGCCCGACTTTGCCTTTGTGCGGCCGCTGGTGGGCTTTGAGACCTTTGCGCGCGGCGAGGTGATCGCACACGAGGGCGGCCAGCCCATTGTGGCCCCTTGCGATGACTGCACCGTCTTCATGCCCACGCGCGAGCCCATGGTGGGGCGCGAGGGCGTCTACCTCACGCAGCCCCTGCCCGATTGAGCGGCGGCGTTGACCTCAACGGTCGGTGCGGGCAATGAAGTCCAACATGGCCTTGAAAAAGCGCTCGCGGGCCGCAGGGGTGGCGCCCAGGGACGCGCCCAGCGTCTGGCCATTGCCCCAGGTGGCGCGCCGCTGGCTGAGCGGTCCCCAGAACGCGCTGTGCGCCATGTCGTCGATGTACAGCACCTCGAGCGCTCCGCCACGCTTGAGAACCTGATCGGCCCACTGCTGCGGGGTCGGGATGCGCTGGCCCGCATGCTGGCGGTTGCAGGTGCGCGCGCTGCCCGCGGGCAAACCGTCCACCAGCACATTCAAGCTGCAGTCATCGCTCAGGGTCCAGCGCTTGCCGTTCGGGTCGGCATTGCCAAAGTCATCCAACTGGCCAAAGACCAGCAGCACCGGCACCTTGATCTGATCGGGCAGGCCCAGGCCGATGGGCGTGACGCCTTCAGAGATCACGCCGCGCACATGCGCCGGATCGACCACGCCGGCCATATTCGCCACCACCGCTGCGCCGTTGGAGATGCCAAACAGGTAAATGCGCGAGGAATCGATGTCGGTGCGGGTGAGGGCCCAGCGGTAGGCCGCCATGGCGGTGGCCCAGATCATGCGCTGGCGCGCTTCGTTGGTGACCGAGCGGGCCCAGAACAGCGAATCGCGCCCAGGCAAGCCTTGCATCGCGTAGGCGTCAAACATCAGGGTGGCCATGCCCTGGCGGTAAAAGGCCTCGTCGCTGTTGAGCACATCGGCATGGCCGCCGCCGCCGTGCACGCTGATCATCAGCGCCGGCTTGCGCGGGCCCTGGGGCACCCGGTAGCGCACCAGGGGCTCGCAGGGGTCAAAGCCGCCCAGGCGTCCCTGGACGGTGTGAAAGCCAGGCCGTAGGGCTTGCAGCGTCATCTGGCCGCGTGCCTCAGGCGCGCAGGTGAGGGCGGGGGCGGTAGGGGTGGGTCCCGTGGGCTGTGCCGTGTCCTGGGCCCAGGCCGACACGCAGCAGGCCAGCAGCCATCCAAGCATCCAGGGTCGTCGCATCGTCTCTCCTGTTCAGACCCGGGCGCGGGTCGTTGATCATCGGCGTTCATGCATCACCCACGAGCGCACATGGGCCATCTTACAGGTGCCGATCAGGTGGGCACTCCCCCAATCCACCAGGTGCTAGGATCGACGTGTTGTTTTGAATGAACGCGCCCGCATGTGCATGGGCGTGCGATGGGAATATGGAAGCTTTATTGGTCTCGACCGGTGTGGTCGCGCTCGCCGAAATTGGCGACAAAACCCAGCTGCTGGCCTTTTTGCTGGCGGCGCGTTTCAAGAAACCCGTGCCCATCATCCTGGGCATTTTGCTGGCCACGGTGGTCAACCACGGCCTGGCCGGTGCGCTGGGCGCCTGGATTTCCGCCAGCGTCAGCCCCTCGGTGCTGCGCTGGGGCCTGGGCCTGTCCTTTCTGGCCATGGCGGTCTGGACCCTCATCCCCGACAAGATCGAGGAAGAAGAGACGCGGGTGGCGCAAAAATGGGGCGTGTTTGGCGCCACGCTGATCACCTTCTTCCTGGCCGAGATGGGCGACAAGACGCAGATTGCCACCGTGGCCATGGCGGTGCACTACGCGGCGCCGGTGATGGTGGTGGTGGGCACCACGCTGGGCATGCTGATTGCCGATGTGCCGGCAGTGTTTGTGGGCGACAAGCTCTCGGCCCGCATCCCGATGAAGCTGGTGCACGGCATCGCCGCCGCGCTCTTTGCCCTCTTGGGCCTGGCCACCTTGCTGGGCCTGGGCGCCAGCTGGGGGCTGTAAACCCCTTCAGGCGCGCACCGCCTCGCGCGTGATGAGGGTCAGGCCCGGTGGTGGGCAGGGCCCCTGCCAGGGCTGGCACAGTGGCACCTCGTCACCGAGCGCCCACTGCAGCGAGCACCAGCCCATGCCTGGGCGCTGCAGCACCCCCTTGAGGCGCAGCCAATGCGTGCGCGGGCCCAGGGCCTCGAGGGCCTGCGCCAGCGCGGCATCGCCCCACTCCCCCGGCATCGGCACAAAACGGGCCTGCACGCCATGCGCGTGCGTGGATCCATCACCTGGCGCGTGGTCGTGGTCGTGGTCGTGCGCCGCGTGGGGGGCGTGCACAGGTGCCCCCCGCAAGCGTTCATCGCCGTGCTGCGCTGCATGGCCAGCGCCCCAGGCCTGGGCCCAGCCCAGGCTGGCTTGCGCCGAGGTCTGCAGGCGCGCGCGCGGCTGCAGCGCTTGCACCGTGGCGGCCAGCGCGGCCGGGTCGGCACGGTCGGCCTTGGTCAGCACCAGCACATCGGCGGCGGCCACTTGTGCGCGGGCTTCGGGGTGTGCTGTCAGCACTGCTGGCCCGCCGGTGGCGCTCACGCAGGTCAGCACGCCCGCCAGCACAAAGCGCTCGCGCAGCAGCTCGTGCTGGTGCAAGGCCTCGATCAGGGGCCAAGGATCGGCCAGGCCGGTGGTCTCGATCACCACGCAGGCAAAGTGGGGGCGCCGGCGGTGCAGGCGGTCCCACCACAGCTGGGCCAGCGTCTCTTGCAAATCGGGCAAGCCGGTGCAGCACACGCACTGGCCCGCCACCAGCTGGGCGCTGTCGACCGCCTGCGCCAGCAGCTGGTCGTCAAACCCGACCTCGCCGATTTCGTTGATCACCAGCACCGCATCGGCCAGGGACGGCTCGCGCAGCCAGCGCGAGAGCAGGGTGGTTTTGCCGCTGCCCAGGTGACCGGTGACCAGCCAGATCGGCACCGGCGCGCGCTTCATGGGCGGCCTCCGGGGTGGCCCAGCCGCGTCGAGATGGCGGCAGCGGTCTGCTCCACGGCCTGGGCAAACTTGCGCAGGCCCGCCTTGGTCACGCGCTGCGTGGGGCCGGCCAGGCCGACGGCTGCCACCACCTGGCCTTGCGCATCCAGAATGGGGGCGGCCACGCTGCGCATGCCCTGTTCGGACTCTTCGTCATCGATGCCGATGCCGCTGTGACGGGTTTGCGCCAGGATCTCGGTCAGGCGCGTTTTGTCGGTCACGGTGTGCGCGGTGCGCGCCACCAGCTTTTGCCGCAGCACCTGCGCCACCACCATCGGCGGGCTGAAGGCCAGCAGCACGCGGCCTTCGCTGGTGCAGTGCGCGGGCATGCGCACGCCCAGGTAAGAGCGGGTTCGCACCGCGTGCGGGCTGTCGATGTTGCGCAGATACAGGATCTCGTGTCCGTGCAAGACCGCCAGGTGCACTGTCTCGCCGGTTTGCGCGCCCAGGGCGTGCAGGTGGTCGGTGGCCTGCTCGGCCACGTCCATGCGGCGGCGCACCTGGGTGCCCAATGAGAAGAGCAGCAGGCCCAGCCGGTAGCGGCCGTCGTGCGGGTTCTGCTCCAGCATGCCCTCGGCCACCAGGGTGCTGGCCAGGCGGTGGGCCGTGCTCTTGGCCACCCCCAGGCGCTGCGCCAGCGTGGTGATGCCCAGCTCGGGCTCTTCGGCGGTGAAGCACTTGAGCAAGCGCATGGCCGCCGACACCGAGGACAGGCGGGGGGCGTCGGCGGTGTCGCTGGGTGGCATCAGAGGGCGGGGTCGATGACCATGTGGATGGCGCCTTCCAGGCCCTCGCCCACCAGGGTGCGCAAGGCCAGGTCGGTGTCTTGCAGGCCCAGGGCGTAGGTGCTCATCTCGGTGACCTGGTGCCGGTTGGCCGCAATCAGCTGCAGGGCCAGCTCGACCGCCGCATACGAGTGGCCCCGCATGCCCTTGACGGTGAGGAAGTTGGCGATGATGCGGTCGCTGTCAAAGGCGGGTACCTTCTGCCGCTTTTGTCCGCCCAGAATGACCCGGCCGCGCCGCCGCGCCAGCTCGATGGCGCTGACCACCGAGGCCGGACCGCCACTGGCGCAGTCGATGACCAGATCGGCCATGTGGCCGCCGGTGATGTCGGCCACGGTCTCGAGCAGGTCGTCCTGCCCGATGTTGATGGTGTGGTGCGCGCCCAGGCGGCGGCCCAGGGCCATGCGGCGCGCATCGGTGGGCGTGTCCATGCCGGTCAGGATGATGCAGCCCGCCCCCGCCTCGCGCGCGGCCACCACGCAGGCCAGGCCTTGCTGACCAGGGCCCTGGATGAGCACCGTCTGGCCCGGCCCCGCCCCGCCTTGCAGATAGGTCCATTCGATGCCGTTGGACAGGGGCAGGGCCAGCGCGGCGTGGCGCGGCGCAACGCCGGCGGGCACGCGGTGGAACACGGTGTTCAGGTGCAGGTGCTGAAACTCGGCGTAGCCGCCCCAGAGACCAGGCGCCAGCGAGAGTGCGGTGGCGCCGTAGCGCAGGCCGCCCAGGCGCCAGTCGGTGGCGGCGCACAGGCGAAACTCGCCGCTGCGGCAGTCGTCGCAGTGGCCGCAGGGCAGGTACTCCTCCAGGGCCACCAGATCGCCTTCACGCACCTTCCACTGGCGCGCTGCCAGTGCCCCGATGGCCTCCACATGGCCCACGGTTTCATGGCCCAGGATGAGCGGCCCGCGGGTGCCCGGCAGGTTCTGGTAATAGCCCCAGTCGCTGCCGCACACGCCGGTGCAAGCCACCTTGAGCAGGCCGGCGGCGGGGTCGGGTGCGGGCAGCGGCAGATCCTGGATCTGCGTCACGCCAGGCGCGGTGGCAACAGCGGCCTTCATACCGAGCTGTGCGGCTGGCCGGGCACGGCGCGCAGGGCATCGCGTGCGGCCACATGAAAGGGGGTGCCTTCGGGCAGCACCAGCGCTGCCGAGCGCACGCGCTGCGTGGCCGGGTCGATGGCGGGCGGCGGGGTGCCTTGCTCGGCCAGCGCCAGCGCGGCCTCCATCAGGCGCCGCCGGGCCATGACGATGCCACGGTCGGTGCCGGTCAGGTGCTCGCGCGTGCGGTCCTGGATGGGGCCCATGCTCTCTTGCAGCGACGAGTCCTGCACCGCAATGCCCTCGACGCCGCTGTAGAGCTCGCCGCTGCGCTGGCGCTCGCGGTCCATCAGGTAGTCGTTGTCCTTGTTGGCGCGCGGGATGAAGGTGCCAGGCACGTACTGGCAGTGGATGCCGTGCCCGTCCTTCATGGCCTGGCGCTCGGCGTCGGTCAGCGGCCGCGAGGGGTGGTAGTCAAAGCTCCAGGCCCAGCAGGTCTCGTCGTCAATCGGGACCCAGAAGTGGCCATGCACCGGGTGGTCGCCGCGCGGCGGCACCATGGTGAAGCAGGGCATGATCCAGGGCGTGATGCGCCAGTACAGATGGCCTGGCTCGGCCTTGCGCCGCACGCCAATCAGCAGGCCGCCGTCGGTGTCCACCACCTCGAACTGCGGGCGCAGGTCCTGCAGGTTGTAGTCATTGCCCTTGGCGCCCTTGAAGAGCGGGTCGCGGCTCAAGCCACCCCGGTGCAAGAACGAGACATGGCTGGAGTCGATGCCGCCCTCAAGGGCTTGCAGCCAGTTGCACGATTGCAGGCGCTTGGACATGAAGCTGTGCGCGGCCGGCACGGTGGCAAATTCCCACTCGGGCGGGGCCGGCTGGTGCTCGGGCGCGCCCATGTAAATCCAGATCACACCGCCGCGCTCGATGAGGGGATAGCTCTTGAGCTTGATCTTCTCGGCAAAGCGGCTGCCCTCGGGCTCGGAGGGCACCTCCAGGCACTGGCCGGTGACGTCGAACTTCCAGCCGTGGTAGGGGCAGCGCAGGCCGTTTTCTTCGTTGCGGCCAAACCAGAGCGAGACGCCGCGGTGCGCACAGAACTCGTCCATCACGCCCAGGCGGCCCGAGCTGTCGCGAAAGGCAATCAAGCGCTCGCCCAGGAGCTTGAGGCGCACCGGCGGGCAGTCCGGCGCTGGCAATTCTTCGGACAGCAGGGCTGGCAACCAGTAGCGCCGGAACATTTCCCCCATGGGCGTTCCGGCATTGGTTTGCGTGACCAGATCGTTTTTTTCCTTGCTCAGCACAATCGTTCCTTCAGACTTGACGAATGACAGCGGAAAATGCTGTTCCGTATAGAGGAACGCTTTTCCTTTGGCAGGAACAACCTTAACATAAGCACAACGCAAGGGCAACGACCCGCAAGGAGACATGCATGAACTGGAAAGCTTGGCTGATCACCCTGGGCGCCAGCCTGACCTTGGGCACGGCCCTGGCACAGGCCCCCGCAGCCGACTGGCCTTCGAAGACCGTGAAAATTCTGGTGCCCTATGCCCCGGGCGGCTCGTCCGACACCCTGGGCCGCATCATTGCGCAGCAGTTGCAAACCCAGCTCAAGCAATCGTTTGTGGTGGAAAACCGTGCGGGCGGTGGCGGCACCATTGGCTCGGCGGCGGTGGCCAAGAACGCGCCCGACGGCTACAGCCTGGTGGTGTCCGGCATTGGCTCGCATGTGATTGCGCCGGCCACGGTCAAGGTCTTCAATCCCATGGACGATTTCAGCCACATCGCCCTCCTGGGCGGGCCGCCCACGGTGCTGGTGGTGCATCCCTCGGTGCCAGCCAACAATGTGGCCGAGTTCATCACCTGGGTGCAGGGCCTCAAGCAGGGCCTGAGCTGGGGCTCGCCTGGCCCGGGCACGCACGGCCACATGGTGGGCGAGATGTTCGCGCGCCAAACCAAGATCTCGCAAACGCACATTGGTTACAAGGGGGCCGCACCGGCCGTGACCGATCTGGTCAGCGGCCAGGTGCTGGCTGCCTTTGTGACCTTCTCGTCGGCCAATGCCTTCATTGCCAACGGCCGCATCAAGGCGCTGGGCGTCACCTCGAACAAGCGCATGGCCGACATGCCCAATGTGCCCAC
>JACCDG010547324.1_pt1 | contig 11278 bp, 18 predicted proteins | sample 7442471 | NCBI WGS metagenome assembly JACCDG01 (sample SAMN15323444, study PRJNA562643) | freshwater metagenome | isolation source: river surface water | place: USA:Blue River Watershed | collected 2017-08-17
TTGAAAGGATCGCAGTGCAAAACATAGTAAGGATGAAACCATTGTTTGAAAAAGATCTGAATTGGAACGACGTTTGAGAGAATTAGTTTATCAACCTTGATCTTTCGATGCCTTGTAACGACTTTGGCTTCCTGTGGTATATCGATTTGCCCCACGAATTCACAGTCATCATAGAGATTTGTCCAATAGGGAACATCATTTAATAAGCATGCAAAGAGACCACCTTCTTCTCCTTCGGGCTCAAAGGGGGTTGGTAGAACATTGAGACCGAGTGTATATTGAAATCCCATATGCGTCCATGTCGAATTGAGTACCTTCCAAAATAAATGCGCCGTAGTCTCTGTAAAATCCAGAAATTTTTTGCGAAAAACCCGCACACACAGCAGAAAACGAGTTCGTTGTTGCAGATGGAAAGGCAGGATAGTCTTAGAGGAGAGATGGACAAGCTAGATGAGAATTCTATTGGAGAAAGTGCGTCTGGATCTGACGCCAGCAGTGGATGGAACACTCATCAAGAACAAATGCTAAAAGCAGTTTCGGAGCGGTCGAATTGCATGCGATGGCTGCACAATGAGTGTATGTTGCATTTTGAATCAATGAATTTTTATTTAACGATTCCAAATGTCATCATTTCCACACTCAACGGCAGCTTCACAATGAGCTTGGATTCCTTATTTCCCGATAAGGATTCCCAGAAGGGCGCGCAGACTGTTATTGGACTTATAAGTATCTTCTCTGCAGTGTTGATTACAATGAACCAATATGTGAAGTCGCAGCAAATGATGGAGGCGCATCGCGCTGCGACCTTGGCTTATAGCAAGATGTATCGTAACATCACAAACGAGTTGTCGTTGCGTCGTGATCAACGATCGAATGTTTTTGAATTCTTAAAGTTAATTCGCGCAGAGCAAGATCGCCTCGAAAGTACTGCACCTTCTATTTTGCCAAAGGTCATTATGAAGTTCAATAAGCAATTTGCAGAACATCAAATTGAGAAACCTGAAATTGCTGGTGATCTGGATGCAACTCTTATTAATACAGAATCCAAAGAGCGAAAAAGGGAATCAGCCTTAGCAAAGACTCGTCGTAGTCCAATCGCGCAACAGTTCAATAAGACACTACAATATGTGAATTCTGCAGCGAATGTTCTGTTTCCCTCTCAACGGGCTGAAGTTGCTACAGCAGACGAGGAACTGTTTCGGAAGAAAAAAGGTGCTATTGATGTGAAGGTCTATGAAGATGAGGAAAAGAAGGCTGATGTTTGACTATGGCGCAGTCATAAGATTATGCCGATTTCAGTTGGTATTTGAATACTTCTTTGCATAGTGTTCTGCCCAGTATGCATTATAAGAACGAATCATTTCTTCGGCAGGACGCTGTTTCACCCAATAGCCATAGCCAATGATTCGGATCTCTGCGATCTCGTTGTCCTTATAAGGCTTTACGAGCTCGCACAGTTCCAGGACATGCCCAAAGAAGACAGCCTTTGTGGGATTCTGTGTGTAGTAAACATAGCCGCGGACATTGAACTTGAGGTCACGCATGTCCTGCAAGAGTTCTTGGCGCTTGCGGTTATGTTGGAAGAGACGCGTGTCCCAAGCCTCTGCTGTCGGCAAACGAGGAAAGAATTGCCACATTCCTTTCGCGTTTGAGTGATATTGAGGGTTCAGGCTGGCTGAGGCTGTCAATTTTTCGCCTTTTGCTTGCGTTTTGCTTTGCGCGTTTTTGATTTGCGCTTGCGACCGCCAAGTTTGTTGCGTGGAACAAAAAATGTAAAGTTTGATGACTCAACATCTTCCCTTGATGCTTCTTCGTTAAAAACGTGCGCTTCATATTGCCAAGGAACTTCATTCCCCCTCAATGGCCGATGAAGTGCTTTATAATAATATGTTTTTATTACAATTATAGTATCGTCTTTGTCCAATACCCTCGAATATAAATAATACGGTATGTCATTTTGAAGTGGGTCAGTGACTATAAAGTAGTATTTTCCTACCTCAATATTATCAAAGCTGATAGATTGATATTCATTTTTATTAATCTCTCCATTCGGGAGTTCAGATGCAAACTGTATAGCATAGTTCATTCCTAATTATTGTAAGTACTTCTAGGAGTTCGTGCTGGCAGGGCATTTGGGAAATACCGTTCCGCAATGTACTCGTATTCTTGTTGGTTGAGATTGGAAAGTGCAAAAAGGATGCTGGAAATCAAGTCACGGTCATCTGGATTTTGGACGGATGGTAGATCCCCTGGTACCAGGTAGTTTGGAATCTGTCCCCTCGTTTGCTCGTATTTGAAGAGCCAGTCTTCGATAAAGGGTCTCGCATCTAACATCAAATAATACAACTTCGTGTCATAGTCTTGACTATCATAGAGTGTATCTTCTAGCCAACTGGCGTTGTAGATTGCCGCATTATTGGGCTTGAATGACACAGGGGTTCTGCCCCAGTTTGTGTTCTGATTTCCCTTTTTATTTGCGGGGATTCTTATACGCAACGCCGAGGTTTTATTGCGTCGAGGCGATCCTCTGCGAACCTTTCTGGATTTATGAACGCGACGCAAGCCTCGTCTGCGCATCGTGGAAGGCATCTTAATGAAGAGGAATATATAAATGCCAAGAGCGTGTTGCGAACCGAAATCCTGTAGAATCAAACAGAATTCGGACTGGCTCGTCAACATCATGAAACGTACCCTTCTGCCCACCCTTTTGAAGGTTTGGATCGCCGAGGGCAGTTGAACAGATACCAATGGCGCCACCAGGAAGTTCATAGCGAAAGCCATTGGAGCCGCGTAGTTGGTCGTCGCCTCGTGTGGATGCTGCGGCAAACCAAAAGCCATTGGAACTTTTATAGATGCCGTCTTCAAAACCGAAACTTTTTTCCCAGACTCCCGTATAGACTGAATGTTTCATAAAATAGGCCAGATCGCCAATATAATATTGTCCAGCTTGAAGAACCCCACTGACCGCTGTGCTAGGATGAGCAGTCCAAATGGTGGGAGTCCACCCCGCCCCCTTGGCCTCCACGCTAGCAAAGGATTCATCTTCAATCGCGGGTGGGCGAAAGTCTAGTCTTGCCATCCTAAGGGAGGGTTGTGCTTGGTCTCTAGACTCTTGTTGCGGTTAGGTAATTTGAAATAATATAGAGATCTACTTTATAGAATGTTTGTAGAAGCCGTCTATACTGCTAAGATTACGAAGCAGATTCAGGATCACTATGATGCGGCTTGCTTGGCTGGCGAGTTCCACAACATTGAGTTGACGAACAATGTGTTCAGTGTTCCGTTCTTGATGCACAGGGATTTCTACATGGTTTGCTTCAACGTCGCAAAGAAGGTGTTGAAGCATCCGTATGTCTTATCATCTGAGCGTACAGCCTTGGGGAGCCGTGTACTGATTCAATTCGTGCAGACGTGTGATGTGACGGATACGGCCTAATTTTTTTGTTTTGCAGTCTAAACATAGTTGGCGTTAGCAAGTTAGAATGGGTGTTCAACAGTCACGCACACTAACGTTTCGAGCAGGGAGTGTTGAAACACAACCGTTTTCTCATCATTATGTAGGGGATTATTATTATCGTAAGACAGTTATGATTACCCCAGACTTGCATGTGTGGCTAATAGATAAATGGGATACACGTTGGCGTAAATCTGACTATGAACGGTGGTCTACATTAGGATTCCACATATCAAATGTTGTTGTAAAGGATGCCAACACAATCATTCTTGTATCAGACTACGCTAAACGCAGTGATGGGGCTACCTTTACCCAAAAAGAAGGCTTACAATATACTATTGTATCCAAGAATGAGTATATGGATAAAGATGGGCATATTTTTGAACTCCTCAAAGAGCCTCTCGCAAACCCTTTGAAGCACCCGTTTTTGGATCTAATGAATGAGTTCCTTGTGAAGAAAACAGAACCTGTGAAGGTCGAGGTCTAAAGTTAGTTGGCGTTACTACGTTAGAATGGGTGCTCAACAGTCGCATCCGTCACGCAAGTTAAACTTTCCAGCAGGGAGTGTTGAAACAGATCCGTTTTTTGAGACTACCGTCAAAGTTCGAGACTTCGTAACAGCAACTATCATATGCGACCGATTGTCATTTATGATTGAACCTGACTCTACATCATGGTTTCTATGTAAGAGATTTGTTGATTGGAACACACCAACTCAGCGTCACGTTGGTACACTTGGGTATCGTGTAAAAGATGTATTCGTGCGTGATGATAATCTGTATATTGTAACGGATCGTAAGCGCTATACAAATTCATCCGTTGATCAACAACATGTCTTTGTATATAAGAAACAAAATGACAATAAGGTTGTAGATCAAGATAATGACGTATTAAATGTTCTCACAGAGTCACTCGCAAATCCTGTGAAGCACCCGTTTTTGGATATTTTCCATGGATTTCTAGTGAAGAAAGAGGAAGTTAAGGAGACCTTCATCAAGGAGCGCCATGGAACCCTTCCACCAACAAAAACGGGTCGTGTTCGACTCGCTATTAAGGGAACACTCTCTAAATTCACCCTGAACGGCGTAGAGCCAAACAGCGAGGTTGCGTTCCTAGTAAATGGCTCTTTACATTCAAAGGGTGTTGCGAATGAGGCTGGTCTGGCACATCTAGATGTGAAGTTAGTAACAGATGGCGTTTCTGTGAATCTGGATAGGATTGACGCACCACACGTACAATTCAAGCCCTCTGACAAACCTATCACGTATCAGTTTGACGCTTGAAATGCTTTGAAAAATTGAACCTTTTGATTAGCGTGTTGAACTCTAACCAAAATGTCAGATGCACTGGAAGCGAGGTCTGCGCGGTTTCGAGAACTCCACAGCAACCCATGGTTCCCTGTTATGAACTGGGTACTCGACCAACTGCGGATGCCGAAGGATGATCAGTGGCGTTCTGTCATGAACTGTGGTTTCTATTTCGACAAACGAGAGATTCCTAAGAAGCACTGGGTGTATAATTATAATGCGATGTGGTAAGTGATTTCAAACAACAAATCGCCCATAGGTGAGCCATTTGTTATTTGTATATGGTTATACATACTTACAATTCAAGAGGCTTTCGCGTATTTTTGACAATGTGTTCCTCAACGAGTTTCGTGAGTGCTGTGACTGCTGTGGTTAGTGCGGTCAGTTGCTGTAGGATTGGGTCAGTTGGCTTTACTGGTTCAGGAGATGTTTCCTTGGTAGATGGAATTGAATATTTCTGAACGATTTGTTCCAACTTTTCTCCTACTGCAAATAACAGTTCAGAACGAGATGGTTCCAGCGTTGTTTCATTCATTTGTGTCCCTGACGTTGGCTTTACTGGTTCAGGAGAGACATCACTTCTTGAAAGAATCTGAACTGCGGGACGAAACGACATTACTTGATGTTTTAGTGTGCGTGGATCAGGGCACCAATAGGCTCCACCTTTTGTGAATACAAGACCATCTCCAGATTGAATTGTCTGCTCACAGACTTGGTTAAACACATCATATGGAGTCAAACCACACTTTTCTGCATAGCGATGAAAGAGACTCTGCTTTTCGTTATATGCAAGAAAAGAATAACAAATAACTACCATTTTAGATGATTGTTGAATAGTGGGTGGAATATCAAAAAAAGTATCATATGCAGAAATTACATTCAGACAGTTTCTTGCAGGAAAATTTTCGTATAGTGCATCTTTAAGAGTAGCGGCAAGTTCCTCTCCAAGTTTCCCTGGACACACAATACAAATGTTGTCCTGAATGTGATCAAAGACTTTGAACTTCCCCAGAATGACATTCTTACCCGTTGACACAACACGTTCGTTTTGCTCCGTTGATGGAACACACGATGACATTGCTGTGTTTATGAATATTAGTGGTAGGGTTACTTTAGGCTACTTACATATCCTCCACGTCCACTCCAGCTTCCAGAAGGTGTAGTACACGATCTGGATGCCAGCGATTCATCATCAGTTCTTCCTTGACTGTGAGGCATACATTATGCGCCATTGACTTCTCGTAATCAATCCACCGTTGCTTATAGTCCTCAATAGAATCTTTTTCATCACGCTTCACTGGTAGATTTGGGCACCACTGGCAATCCAGTTGCGTCAAAGAGGCTGGAAAGGTGAGGTAACCAATGGGTGTACTATCCACATAGAGTTCCTCAAGGCCGTTCGGCAGCGCTGGAAGGTTCTGCAACTTGGAGCACGAATACGAACTCAGAATCTTGAGAGATTTGGGGAGTTGTGGAAGGGACTCAATCTGCGTGTAGCCACAGTACAGTTCCTTCAGGTTGGGCGGCAGCTTCGGCAACTCCTTGAGCGGTGTCTTACTGCAGTCTAGTTCCTTGAGTGCTTGGGGCAAGTCAGGAAGATGCTCCACGAGACATCCCTGGCACGAAAGATCACGAAGTTGTTGTGGCAGGGGTGGAAGGGTCTTGATCCACGTCTTGTCGCAGTTCAAGGTCTTGAGAGATGAGGGCAGACTGGGCAAGAATTCAATGTTGCACTCCATCACGCGTAGATAGGATAGCTTCGGTGGAAGTTGGGGAAGATTTGTGACAAGTATGCACTTCAGGGACAGGAATTTGAGACCCTGTGGCAAGGGTGGCAGTGTCTTCATTGGTACATTCTCAATGACGAGCATTGTGAGAGTTGGAGCAAGCGACTTGAACTCAAAGGGGTTGAGTCCCTCTAGCTCCACATCCACAAGTTCGTCGTGGAAGGTTTCGTGGTTCACGCACGGCACATACCTGAGAGTGAGGATTTTGATGTGCTTGGGAATCTTGAGAGGCTGAGCAAATGTGCAGCGCGAGATAGCGATACACTTGAGCGCTGGAGGCAAATCAGGAAGATAGGGCAGTTCAAGGCCGTGAAGTTCCAGTGGTTCATCTGGAAGTCCTGCGTTAACCCAGTCATCGATCAGTTCATAGGCGAGCTCAAGGTCTGTTATTTCGCCCTCCATTGTTACTAGGTTGTTTGGGTGAGCGGTGCTTCAATTTTTTGGGATGTTTGGGACGTTTCCTCAGAATGACAGTTTGTATTAAAACAATTACAGGGCTTTCTAAAATGAACCGCAAACCCCACCAAATTAGAAGAATCATTCCTATGTAACTTCAAATAAAATGGTTTATATTTGCCAAATACTTTGGAAATAGGTTCATCACCCAAAATCCATTTTGTGTCTGTTTCTCTAGCATGGCGTTGAAAATAGACATGTGTATTCCAAGACTCTATATAGATTACTCCCTCGCCATCTTCATCAATCTTACTCTTCCTATATTTGGATTCAAATTCGTTTTGTATATTTGCAATGAGTTCTTCACACGATAACTTTTTTGTTTCTATATATTCAATAGAAAGTTGTGTTTTTACTGCAGGAGTAGGGTGTGTATTTCCCATCGGTTTGGTATATAGAAGTGCTGTTAGTTTAAGTTCTAAAGTGGATTATTTTTGAGAGGGTGTTCAATCTCCATTGTTGGATCAAAAAGCTTCAGCGCATTTATAATACCATCTAACTTTGAGTGTTGGCGCTTCAGTTCACGGAGTTCGATCATGGCTGAAGGATTGCTCTGGCTGTTTCGTTGACGCCAGATCTGGATTTCGTACTGAATATCATCTCGTTTATTTGTAACTTGGGCAATTGCCTCTTGAACTGTAATGCGCTGCGCCATTACGATGGAACAGTGCAGCGGGTTTAGGTAAAAAAGATCACAAGTAGAATGGCCAAATCAAGATCGTTCCGATCCAATGACACTCCTGGTAGTGATATTGCAAAAGGTGTTGGTGTGGGACTTGTAGGTGGATCTGTCAATACCTGTCCCTCAGATGATCAGTCCCTTTTTTGCAAAGCGTCGCGCGCGTTTGCAGTGTTTGGCTGGATCATGACGGTACTTGTTTTCTTGTTTGTAGGATGGGTCTTTCTGGCACCGTTCTTTTCCAATGCAGTGCGTTCTGTGAAAAAAGGTGTGAGTGGACGAAAGTAATTACTCAGCCTTGTCCTCGTGCTCTGCGTATTCCTCTACAAAGTCCTTGATGCCCTCGCTCACTGCCTCGTCATCAAAGACTGAGACAAGATGCCACATGAATCCTGCACCTAGAAGGAATGGACATGCAACTCGAAACTCTGTAAAGATTGAGAGCGTTCCCATAAGAAGCAGAAAGCGCACAAACCAATAACTGAACTTCTTTTCCCATGCAACGAAATCCATGTTGGCTGCTTTTATGGGCTTTAGGTAGTCCAGTGGCGGCCAATTTTTAGCCGCTCAGGGAGTTGACTCTTTTGAGTTTGAATTCATAATACGTAAATCCTTCGTTTGACAAGCGTTTGTTATGCATTGAGACCTGGTAATGTCCCATAAACATAACTGCTCCCTCGTAGCGTTTGTACAAGATGGGAAAGATATTTCGTGTCTTGAGGCTTCTTAAAAAAGGTGCTTGACTCTCCCATTGATGATTTCCAGTTGGATGGCCAGGGGTCGTGTGACTGCCGATGCCGACGTAGTAGATTGTCTGACCGCCCTTTAAGATTCGGTGATAGGATCGTGGGTGCTCCGTGAGTTTCAGGGATAGGATTCCATCGACTGTCGACGCATTGATTGCATTGGTGGGCAGTCCGTCGAGGGCGAGGATGTCATGAGCCTCCTCGTAACTACGGAACGTGCGCATCTAGTTGACCTTGAAAAATGCGAAATGGCGGCCGAACGCGGCTGCTGGCGAAAAAATTGGGCTGGGTTGGCGGCAGGGTTGATGGTATACACGCAAAAATGGCAGCCGCAACGGACAATGGTGTGAGCATCTCTGGCCTCATCCAGAACATCGAGCACAGTGGCTTCAAGCTTCTGGACTGCTTGAGCGAGTTTATCGACAACAGCATTGATGCGGGGGCACGCACGATTCGTCTTTGGTTCGTGACCGAGAATGATTGCCTCTATGTATCAGATGATGCGACCAGTATGAATCCTGACAAGTTGCGTGACTCGAAGATCCTGCACAATCGGTCTGAGGCAGACGACAGTCGCAATGGGCGCTTTGGTGTTGGTGGCAAGTTTGCAGAGGCGATGTGCAGCAAGGCTGGGCGCAAGACAAACACCTACGCAAAGCAGCCTGGCAAGGAGATGTATCAGGTCTCGCTCAATTGGCCAGAGTATATTGCAAACAACAAGATGATCATTGCACCTCACGAGGCGACGAAGTCTGGCGATGAGGTTTGGCAGAAGCGATGCATTGATCCTAATCAGGGAACTGTGCTAGAGGTCTTCTGTGATGCCCTGCGATTCCACGATCTTCTCGAACTCGTCTACACCACGGATCTGCAGAAGAATCTCTACAGTGTCTTTGGCCGCATGTACTGTGAGTACCTGGCTGGTGGTGGAAAGATTGTGATTGGTATTGACGATGAAATCACAGAAATTGAGTCCCATGAGCCCCTTGAGTGGGCAACGACGGATCCTGAATGGAAGAAGGAGCAGGAACTCAATGTGTATCGAACTGCGCTGGGAGAACTTCTTGTGCGCTTTAAGAATGGAAAGGGGAAGGAGGTGCACTTTGAGTTCGGTACGACCGCCAAGCAGCCGAAGCAGAGTGAGGCTCTTCCTGAAGGTGCTGTGTGGCTCGGTCGTACGACGCTGCAGAGTACGTTCAAGCAAGAGTGGAGCGACAATCGATACGGGCAGCTAGGAGGGGTGTATCTGCAGCGAAAGAAGAAGCTGATTGAGCAGATTGCACTTGAGACTGAGGTGTTTGGCGACATTCTACAGCGAAAGGTGATCAACCACTCCCGCCATAAATACACATTCGGCACGAGCCTGGATAAGGAGAATGGTGTTCTTCTGAACAAGTCGCATGTGAATGCAAAGGAGATCCATCCTGCGATTTGGCGAACGGTGTCCATTCTGTCGCGTGACTGGGCATACAAGCTGTATGTGAAGAAGCTCAAGCCCGTGAAGGAGGAAGAGTCTGACAGCAATTCGGTTCGCAGTATTGTTGGAGGAAAAGGAAGTCTGCCTATCGAAGTCAGGGAACCAGAGCCAAAGGATCCTAAGCCAAAGGCGAAAGAGCCAAAGGATCCCAAGCCAAATGCGGAGGATCCTAAGGCAGAGGATCCTAAGAAGAAGACGGTCGTTGTACAGCCTCCTGCAGAACCAATCGTAGAGGGATATCGATTCGATATCACGACACAGGACATTGTAGTCCTCAAGGATAGTCTTGAACTATTCCGCATGAACGCCCTTGGAAAGGGATCTCACTGGCGAGAGGTACTCATGGAGACTCTGCGCCGAACCAAGAACAAGGATGCTTTCGAAGCATTCCTCAAGGTTCTTGAGAAGGGTGTGCAAGACGCAATGGCCTAAGTAGTACTCATTATGTACAGGTATGACGCGTCTGGCAACTGCTGAGGCAGACAGATGTTGGGGTTTTTCAAAAGATCATCGACGATGCCGCCTTGTAAGGAGACAGGGTCATCGAACGTGTGCAGTTCATAAACACTATTTTAGGGAATGGGCTACGAACCATCCGCCGTTTGTATCAATGACCCTTGAACAATTGCTCAAAGAAGAGTACCGTATCATAAAAGAATATAGGGCTATTTTTGAGAATCGGTTGATCGATGTGGAGAACTATGTGGAGGCTATTCCAGAAGGTCGGTTATACAATGATTTTTATTTATGGGTTGTATCCTTATCGCAGGTGGATTCGAGGAATAATCTTCGACAGTTTCAAGGAACTGTGAAGCTATATGTAGATGATTGTTATTTGCTGAATTCGGCTGTATTCAGTTCAGATCAACAAGCACAGCAAACCGATTTGGATCGAATCTATCGCCCCCTTACAATCCTGTCCAAAGATGTACTACAGATCAAACTCACCTTTTTGTTTTGCATTGAACATTTCTTATTGAAAGTGTATAGATTGTTTACATTTCCATTCTTTGCATCGCAAGTGAATATTGAATATGTGAAGCACTGGCTAATGGTCTGCTTGGACTGGCCGCCGTTTCGGTCTTTATTATATTCGGATTTCCCATTGATTTGTTATGTCTTGCTGAAAGAAAAATATACTTCCTCGTATCAAGCATGGATTATTGAGGATCTCATTCGGCCGACCGTTGAACAACAAGCACTCGTTTGGAAGAGCCTCTGTCAAAGCACTTGTTATATTTTTAAAGAGGAGCTTATGATGAAACAATGGCACCCAGATCGTGTCATGAAACTCTTAGAAGAAGGATGGGAAGATATCTGTGACTAGTAGAGGATGTCTTGGAAAACACGGCGGGTTCGTGGTGGAGGGAAA
>JACCDG011700860.1_pt1 | contig 11277 bp, 11 predicted proteins | sample 7442471 | NCBI WGS metagenome assembly JACCDG01 (sample SAMN15323444, study PRJNA562643) | freshwater metagenome | isolation source: river surface water | place: USA:Blue River Watershed | collected 2017-08-17
ACCGCCGTCCGCCTCGCATGGGCCGCAATCCGCGCAGCGGCGAGCAAGTGCTGATCCCCGAAAAGCTGGTCCCTCACTTCAAGCCGGGCAAAGCCCTGCGCGAAGCGGTGGATGCACGCACACAAGAATTGTTGACGGGGTCTGAGCCTAAGGCTTAAGTTCAAGCGTTATTTCAAGGAGCTGCAAGGCTAAAATGATCCTCGTCACAGAGGAGCTAACTTGAAAAACCTCATGTGGCTGTTTCAGTTGTTACTGAAGGCAGCCATTTTTTTTACCCTCTTCGCTTTTGCGCTGAATAACCAACACGATGCCGTGGTCCATTTCTTTTTTGGCGCCACGTGGCGCGCGCCGTTGGTGTTGGTGCTGCTGACCGTTTTCGTCATGGGCGTGGCGGTTGGTGTCGTTGGCATGGTGCCGCGCTGGTGGAAGCACCGTCGCTTGACCCAACTGGCCAGCACCCCACAAACTGAACCCACACCGTCAGCCTCCTCTTCTGCGGACCCCACACATGGAATTTGACCTCAGCTGGATTTTGCTGGGCTTACCCATGGCCTTCATCTTGGGCTGGGTGGCCTCGCGCATGGACTTGCGCCAGCTGCGCCTCGAAAACCGCCAAACGCCCAAGGCGTATTTCAAAGGCTTGAACCACTTGCTCAACGAGCAACAAGACCAAGCGATTGACGCTTTCATCGAGGCAGTGCAACACGACCCTGACACCTCTGAGCTGCACTTTGCGTTGGGCAACTTATTCCGCCGCCGTGGTGAATACGAGCGTGCAGTGCGTGTGCACCAACACTTGCTGTCACGTGGTGATTTGAGCCAAGCCGACCGTGACCGTGCACAACGCGCGCTGGCCCTGGACTACCTCAAAGCAGGCCTGCTCGACCGGGCCGAAGATGCACTGCACAAACTCGAAGGCACCGCGCATCAAACGCAAGCCCACTTGGCGCTATTGAGCATTTACGAACGTTCACGCGATTGGGCCAAAGCCTCCGTCATTGCGCAAAAACTGAGTGACAGCGGTCAAGGCAGCTTTCAAGGCCGCTTAGCGCACTACCTGTGCGAAGAGGCGGAGAGCTTGGATGTGGCACAACACGCAGACCAAATCGTGAACCTGCTCAAGCAAGCCACCGAAGCCGCCCCCAACAACGCACGCGCACGCATCGCATTGGCCAAGACCTATGAACAAACAGGTCACGCTGCTGAGGCCTACACCACGCTGGAAAACTTGACCACACAAGTGCCTGCTTCTTTGCCTTTGGTTTCCCCCAAGCTCGCAGCCTTGGCGCAAACATTGAACTGCATTCCCAAAGCTTTGACCTTGCTCGAAGCCAGCTACGCCAAAACAGCTTCACTGGATGTGCTCAACGCCATCGTGACTTTGCGCAAGGCACAAGGTGACGCTGACACTGGCGGCTTGTTTGCCAAACACTTAGAGCGTGAACCTTCGTTGGTCGCGGCCACCCAGTGGATTGCCAACGAAAAGTTTGAGCACGAAGAATTTCACCCACAAGTGCAACGTGCGCTTGAACGTGCAGCCAAACCCTTGCAGCGCTACCGCTGCGCCGCTTGCGGCTTTGAAGCCAGCCAACACTTTTGGCAATGCCCAGGTTGCCAAGCTTGGGACAGCTACCCCGCCCGTCGCGTGGAAGAACTATGACAGTGAACAAACAACAACTCAGCCTTGCCCACGTATTGGTCGTAGGCGATGTGATGCTCGACCGCTATTGGTACGGCGCGGTAGACCGCATCAGCCCAGAAGCCCCCGTGCCCGTGGTGCGCATCACGCGCGAAGAAAACCGCTTGGGCGGTTGCGCCAACGTGGCATACAACGTGGTGAGCTTGGGCGCGCATTCATCTCTGCTGTCTGTGGTAGGTGACGACGAAGCCAGCCACTTGCTCGAGGACTTGGTGGCCAAAACCGGCATTACCCCGCACTTGGGCCGCGACAGCCAGCTCAAAACCACCGTCAAACTGCGCGTGATTGGTCGCCAACAGCAACTGCTGCGTGTGGACTTTGAAAACACACCACAAAACGAAGTCTTGGCCTCGCAAACCGATCAGTTCATGCAACTGCTGCCTGCCCACAATGTGGTGCTGTTCTCTGACTACGGCAAGGGCGGCTTGGCACACGTGTCAGAAATGATCGCTGCCGCACGCGCTGCAGGCAAAGCCGTGCTGATCGACCCCAAAGGCAGCGACTATTCGCGCTATGCGGGGGCCACCTGTATCACCCCCAACCGAGCTGAGCTAGAGCAAGTCATTGGCAAATGGAGCACCGAGGCTGAGCTGGTGAAAAAAGCTCACGCCCTGCGCCTAGAACTCCAACTCGACGCCCTGCTGCTCACCCGCAGCGAAGAAGGCATGACCTTGTTTGATGCGCAAGGCGAGTTGAGCGTATCTGCCCAAGCACGTGAAGTGTTTGATGTCACAGGCGCGGGCGACACCGTGATTGCCACCTTGGCCACCTTGGTCGCCGCGGGGTTGAGCTTGCGCGAAGCCATGCCGTTGGCCAACAAAGCTGGCGGCGTGGTGGTGGGTAAATTTGGAACGGCCACCGTCAGCTACGAAGAGCTGATGGCGTAAATCAGAGCTGAATAGCTCAGGAGTAAGTTATGAAAATCGTCGTCACAGGCGCCGCTGGTTTTATCGGCAGCAACATCATCAAGGGTTTGAATGCGCGCGGCATTACCAACATCATTGCGGTCGATGACCTGACCGAAGGTGACAAGTTTCGCAACATCGCCGACTTAAAGATTGCCGACTACCTCGACAAAGATGTGTTCTATGAACTCTTTGCAGAAAACGCGTTTGGCAAAGTCGAAGCCGTGTTCCACGAAGGTGCGTGCAGCGACACGATGGAGAGCAACGGCAAATACATGATGGACAACAACTACACCTTGTCGTGTGGTTTGTTCAATGCGTGCCAACAAGCTGGCACACGCTTGCTATATGCCTCATCCGCGGCGACTTATGGCGGCAGCGACACATTCATTGAAACACCTGAATACGAGTTGCCACTCAATGTGTACGGCTACTCCAAGCTGTTGTTTGACCAACGCATGCGTTTGGAGTGCAACAACAACTTCAAGAAGTTCAAGCGCCAAGTAGTGGGCTTTCGCTACTTCAACGTGTATGGCCCGCGCGAGCAGCACAAAGGTCGCATGGCCAGCGTGGCGTTTCACCAGTTCAATCAATTCAACGCCGAAGGCAAAGTGAAGTTGTTTGGTGAATACGGCGGCTATGCGCAAGGCGCGCAGATGCGCGACTTCGTTTTCATCGACGACGTGGTGGCTGTGAACCTGTGGTTCTTGGACAACCCTGACAAATCAGGCATCTTCAACCTCGGCTCTGGCCGTGCGCAGCCTTTCAACGATGTGGCTTTGTCGGTCGTCAACGCCATGCGCGCCAAAAAGGGCGAAACTGCGTTGGACTTGGCAGGGGCCGCCAAAGCAGGCTTGATCGAATACGTGCCCTTCCCCGATGCGCTGCGTGGCAAGTACCAGTGCTACACACAAGCTGACCTGACCAACCTGCGTGCCAGTGGCTGTGACCACCAGTTTGCCGATGTTCAAACTGGCGTCACGCAATACATGGCCACGTTAAGCCGATAAGCAACCAACCCATGAAGTGGATCTATGCCATTGCCTTGATGCTCAGCGTTCATTCGGTTTTGGCCTTAGATATCAACTTAGCCAACGAGGCAGAGCTAGACAGCATCAAGGGCATGGGGCCATCTCTGAGCGCCAAAGTGCTTGAGGCACGGACTCAAGGCCCATTCAAAGACTGGAACGATTTGATGAACCGTGTGTCTGGCATTCAAAAGAACAAGGCCAAACAATTTGCCAACCAAGGCGTGACCGTCAACGGTCAGACGCTGCCTTGAGCACGAAGTGCCTCTAAGGCATCTTCTCGCCAAAAAACAGCGGCTGCAAAAAACCCCTCCCAGACACACCCATTGCAACCTCGACCACAACACGTGGTGGGCTCTGCAGGGGGTGGTCTCAACACCACGCCGCAAGAGCAGGCATAAGCTTGTACACGAGCAAACATGGCCTGCGCGGCAGGGCCGTCATGCAGCGGCATTTGGGCTAAGGATTCGAGAGACATCTGCGAATCCTAGCCGCAAGGCTAATTACTGATTGGCGTTGGCAAAAAACAGCTGCTCGCCGCCAATTTTGTAGCCGTTGATGGAGGCTTGACCTGCAGGTGAGACCACCCAATCTACAAACTTTTGCGCCAAGTCGGCTTTGACGTGTGCGTGTTTGGCAGGGTTGACCACCATCACACCGTATTGGTTAAACAAGCTCTTGTCGCCTTCGACCAAGATTTGCAAATCTTGGCGATTCTTAAAGTTCAACCATGTGCCACGGTCTGTCAGTGCATACGCGCCAGTGGATGACGCGATGTTCAATGCGGGGCCCATGCCGCAACCACACTCTTTGTAGCCGCTGCCCTTGTTGTCTAAGCCGGCTTGTTTCCAAAAGCGCAGTTCCGCCGCGTGTGTGCCACTTTTGTCGCCGCGCGACACGAAACCCGCTTGCGTGTTGGCCACTTTTCGCAAGGCTGAGACGATGTCTTTACCGCGTGTTTTAGCTGGATCGTTCGCTGGGCCAACCAGCACGAAGTCGTTGTACATCACGGGCAAGCGTTTGACGCCAAAGCCTTCGGCTACAAACTTTTCTTCGGCCACTTGGTCATGCACAAACAGCACATCGGCGTCGCCTCGGCGGCCTGTGTCCAAGGCTTGGCCCGTGCCCAAGGCCACCACCTTGATGTCAATGCCTGATGCTTGCTTAAACGCCGGCAGCAAATGCGAGAACAAACCCGATTGCTCGGTAGACGTGGTCGAAGCCATCACGATGCTGGGTGTTTGTGCTTGTGCAGCGCTGAGCCCCAACGTCAAAGCCACGACCAGCAAACCAGCCAATGAGAACAAATGTGAACGTCGTGTCATCCCAACTCTCCTTTTAAAAACAAATGTGCCTCTGGGTGACTCTCACCCAAAGGTTGATTGAAAAACTCATCCACGGGCAGGTCAGCCAGCACACGCCCTGCCTCTAAATAAATCACGCGTGTGGCCAAGCGTTTGACTTGACCTAGGTTGTGACTGCTGAACAGCAAAGTCACGCCAGACGCCGCCACCCACTCCGACAGCAGCCGCTCCACGTCACGCTTGGCATGCGGGTCTAAGCTCGAGGTGGGCTCGTCTAACAACACGAAGTTGGGTTGCAAACCCCATGCACGCGCCAGCGCCAAGCGCTGCTGTTGACCACCTGACAACGTACGAGCAGAACGCTCGGCCATGTCTTGCAGACCCACACGCTCCAATGCATGCATGGCATGCGTGTGCGCCTCACGCCAAGTCGTGCCTTGCAACCACAAACCCAAAGCCACAAATCGCAATACAGAGGTGCGCAACATGTGTGGACGCTGAAACACCATGGCTTGCTTCACCTCTGAAGCCCTTGACACCTGCCCAGCAGACACCTTGAGTAAGCCGTGCGCCACACGCAACAAGGTGCTTTTACCGCTGCCGTTGGCACCCACCAAGGCCACACGTTCACCGGCTTGAACGCGCATGTTCACGCCCTGCAACGCCAGATGCGTGTTGAACTGCACCGACACATCGCACAGATTCAAAGCATCATGCACAGCCACGGTCATGCCAATACCCCTTGCACGGGCTCAGCCGCTGCGCCATCGATGCGTTGACGCCAGCGGCGAAGCGCAGAAATACACGCATTGAGCAACAGCACCACGCTCATAAGCACAAAGCCCAAGGCCAAGGCCAAAGGCAAATCGCCCTTGCTGGTTTCTAGTGCAATGGCGGTGGTCATCACACGTGTGAAGCCCTCGATGTTGCCGCCTACCACCATGACCGCGCCCACTTCTGAGATGGCGCGACCAAACGCGGCAATGAGCACCGTCAGCAAGGCGTAGCGCTCATCCCACGCCAGCAACACGCTACGAAGCCAAGGCTTGGCACCTAAAGATTGCAGCTGTTCACCATGGTTGCGCTCGGCGTCTTCCACGCATTGCCGTGTCAAAGCCGTCACCACAGGTAGCACCAGCACGGCTTGCGCCAGCACCATGGCTTTGAGGCTAAACAACCAGCCCAAATATCCCAGCGGGCCTGTACGAGACAGGAGCAAGTAGACGAGCAAACCCACCACCACAGACGGCAAGGCCAACAACGTGTTGAGCACCGTCAGCAAGGCATCGCGCCCTGCAAAACGTGACACACCCAACCACGCCCCCAACACCAAGCCTAGGCTGCAGGCCAACACCGTGGCAAGCACACTCACCCACAACGAGCGACCCACGATGGACCAAAGCACGGGGTCGAGCTGCGTTAAGAGTTGCAGGGAAGTCAGGGCGGTATCGCTAAACGTAGTCATAAATCGATCGAAACTTCAGTTATCGTACCGAGGTACCCAATATCCCAACATATGTAATTTCGTGCATAGCGTCAGCCTTCACTACACCCTCAGTCACCGCGATGACAACGCACCGCCCCCCTCAGCCGAAGGTGCGTTGCTGCGCCATCCTTTGATGGATTTGCTGCAGGCCGTGGCACAGCAAGGCTCGATCTCTGCTGCTGCACGACAGTTGAATCTGTCCTACCGCCATGTCTGGGGTGAACTCAAACGCTGGGAAGATGTGTTGGGCCATGAACTCATCGTGTGGGAAAAAGGCCAATCGGCCAAACTCACCGAATTTGGCGACAAGCTCATGTGGGCCGAACGGCAAACCCAAGCACGTTTAGCACCGCAGCTCGAAGCTTTGCGGGCTGACCTTGAGCGCACCTTTGCTGTCGCCTTTGACCCTGCGGCGCATGTGCTCACCTTGTACGCCAGCCATGACGATGCGCTGCCTCGACTGCGCGAGCATGCGGCGAGCGAGGGTTTGCATTTGGACATCCGCTTTTGCGGCAGCGTGGATGCGATTCGCGCATTGAACGAGGGCCGATGCACCTTGGCGGGTTTTCACACGCAAGCCAAACCAGAGTTGCAGTCTCACACCGCACAGGCTTACCGCCATCTGCTCAAACCAGGTTTACACAAAATCATTGGATTTGCCACGCGTAGCCAAGGCCTCATCACCGTCCCCGGCAACCCCTTGCAATTACAAAACTTGACCGATGTGGCGCAAACCCAAGCACGCTTTGTGCAGCGCAGCCCAGGCACTGGCACACGCGTGCTTTTGGATGACTTATTGGCACAAGAAAAACTGGCTGTACAAGACTTGAACAACTGGCCAGACGAAGAGCCCTCCCACACCGCGTTGGCCGAAGCCATTGCCTCAGGTCGTTGCGATGTGGGCCTTGGCATTGAAAGCACCGCCCGTGCGCGCGGTCTTGGTTTTGTGCCTTTGGTGCAGGAGCAGTTTCATTTGGTCTGCCTCAAATCGGCACTTGACACCCCTGCCGCACAGGCCTTGAGACAAGTGTTGCAAACACCTGAATGGGCTGACCTTCTCAAAGGTTTGGCAGGCTACACACCCCATGACAGCGGGCAGGTGCAATCCCTGCGCAACCACTTACCTTGGTGGACTTTTGCACGACCCAAAATGCAGCATAAAAAATCAAGCTAGCAAGCGGGTTTGCCCTGTTTTGAGGCGCATTGAAAGCAATTCAAAACGGCCTCAAAAAATTCACCTTGTGGGTGTTACGTACCCAGGTCATTCTTGGGGCCCTACCGCCTAGAATCATCAGCTGTTCTAACGGAGGTACGCATGGGTCCATTACTCAATGCTTCAAAAACAATTGATGCCATCAACGCAAAAGTTGGTCAATTCACCACTTGGCTGATCTTGGCCACCACACTCATCAGCGCTGGCAACGCCATTGTGCGAAAGGCGTTTGATGTCAGCTCTAACGCCTTGCTCGAAGTGCAGTGGTATTTCTTCGCGGCAGTGTTCATGTTGGGTGCCGGCTATGGCTTGCTTAAAAACACCCATGTGCGCATTGACTTCATCTCTTCGAAGCTGAGCCACCGCACACGCAACTGGATCGATGCCTTGGGCTTCATCTTTGTGCTCGCACCGTTTTGTTTGATCTCCATTTACCTGTCATGGCCCATGTTTGCACAAGCCTTGAGCAGCGGTGAAATGTCTCAAAACGCAGGCGGGCTGATTCGCTGGCCCGTGTTTGCCATCATCCCTCTGGGCTTTGCTTTGCTGCTGTTGCAAGCGGTGTCTGAAACCATCAAACGCTTCGCCTTTCTGTACGGCCACGGTCCTGACGTGCTCAACAGCGAAGACGCAAAATCAGACGACCAAAAGAAGCTCGAAGAGCTCGAAGCCCAAACCGCTCGTATGTTGGCTGGAGAAAAATAAATGCAAACTACTTTTTTGGCACAACAGTTTGTGCCTTTGATGTTCATCGGCCTGTTTGTGCTTCTGCTCACAGGTTTCCCCGTAGCGTTTGGCTTGGCCGCCACTGGCTTGGCATTTGGTTTCATCGGTATTGCTGCTGATATTTTCCCAAGTGCGATGTTCCAAGCCTTGCCCTTGCGCATCTTTGGCATCATGCAAAACGACACTTTGCTGGCCATCCCCTTCTTCACCTTCATGGGCATCATCTTGGAGCGCTCCGGCATGGCCGAAGACCTCTTGGAAACCGTGGGTCAAGTGTTTGGCCCCGTGCGCGGTGGTGTGGCGATTGCCGTGATTTTGGTGGGCGCTTTGCTGGCTGCCACCACAGGCGTGGTCGCTGCGGCTGTGATTTCGATGGGTTTGATCTCTTTGCCCGTCATGCTGCGCTACGGCTACGACCGCTCGATTGCCACAGGTGCGATCACTGCATCAGGCACTTTGGCACAAGCCATCCCGCCCTCATTGGTGTTGATTGTGTTGGCTGACCAATTGGGCCGCTCTGTGGGCGATATGTACTCTGGCGCTCTCATCCCCGGCTTGATGCTGGTGGGCTTGTACATTTTGTTCATTGTGGTGGTGTCCATCGTCAAACCCGAAATGACACCCGCTTTGCCGCCTGAGGCCTTGCTTTACCACGAAGACGATGGCAGCTCTGGCCACAAGTCTTTGGGCGTGTTGGTGTTGGTATGTACCGCTGTGGGCTACACCTGGGCACAGTTCCACGATCAACTGATGACCGCTTGGTTGCAACGTGCCACAGCATCGCCTGGCGATGAAATTGTGATCATGTCGCTCACCTTGGCTTCGTTGACCGGCTTGGCTTTGGCCATCCTCAACAAAGTGGCTGGCTTGAAACTCTTGTCCAAATTGGCTGAGCAAGTGACCTTTGTGTTGATGCCTCCACTGATCTTGATCTTCTTGGTCTTGGGCACCATCTTTTTGGGCGTGGCCACTCCCACCGAGGGCGGCGCTATGGGTGCTTTGGGCGCCTTGATTTTGGCCAAGGGTAAAAACCGTTTGGGCATGGACCTGATGAAGCAAGCCTTGGACAACACTGCCAAATTGGCCTCGTTTGTGTTGTTCATCTTGATTGGCTCAACCGTCTTCAGCTTCACCTTCAACGCGGCCGATGGTCACATTTGGGTGGAACACCTGTTTGACGCCATCCCTGGCGGCGCTTGGGGCTTTTTGATTGTGGTGAACATCTTGGTGTTCATCTTGGGCTGCTTCATCGACTTCTTTGAAATCGCGTTCATCGTGATTCCATTGTTAGCACCCGTGGCCGAAAAAATCTTGCCCGGCTTGGTGCCTGGCATGACACCTGACCAAGCCATGATTTGGTTTGGTGTAATCATCGCCATGAACTTGCAAACCTCGTTCTTGACGCCCCCCTTCGGCTTTGCCTTGTTCTACCTGCGCAGCGTGGCTGCCAAGTTTGACTACAAAGACCGCGTTACGGGCCAAACCATTGCAGCTGTGAAGACCACCGAGATTTACAAAGGCTCCATCGCCTTCATCATCTTGCAGCTCATCATGGTTGTCGCCGTGATCTCCTTCCCAGTCTTAGTGACTGGCGGCATTGAAAAGGCCGACGCACTCAGCTCAGAGCAAATCATGGATCAGCTCAACATCTCGAACCCTGATGATGCACCAGCCCCAGATGCACAACCTGATGCTTCGTCAGATGCCAAAGCCGCAGAAGACGACCCCATGAAAGCTTTGATGGAAGATGCCAAGCGCGGCAAATAAGTCAAAGCACTCAGGCGTGCACCCGTTGCCTACCTGAGTTGGACAGAACAAAGCCAGCACATCACTGTGCTGGCTTTTTTTGTGCCCACCTATGGCCTGCTGAACACTATGCGGCGCGCATAAAAAAGCCCCGCCAAGGCGGGGCTCAGTTGCGAGAACGCTAAAACTGAATTACAGCTTTTGCGCTTGCATGAAGCTGTCGAAACGCGCTTCGGTGAAGCGGAACCACAGGTTTTGCTCGCGGCGGAAGGCGGCGTAGTCGTCGTACACCTTTTTCCAGTTGGGGTTCTTGGCACCGATCTCTTCGTACAAGGCCATCGACTCTTTGTACGCCAAGTCCATCACGTCCTTGGGGAAAGGCAAGACTTTGACCTTTTGACCCACCAACTGCTTCAAAGCCGCTGGGTTACGTGCGTCGTACTTGGCTTGCATTTCGGTGTGCGCGAAGGCAGCAGCAGCTTGCACAATGGCTTTGTTCTCAGCGGACAAGCTGTTGAAGGCTTTGTCGTTGATGAACAAGTCGAGCTCTGGGCCGCCTTCCCACCAACCTGGGTAGTGGTAAATCGGAGCCACTTTGCCGAAGCCCAATTTCTGGTCATCGTATGGACCCACCCACTCGGCTGCGTCAATCGTGCCTTTTTCCAAAGCCGTGTAGATCTCGCCGCCAGGAATGTTTTGTGGCACGCCGCCCATGCGCTCAATGACTTTGCCAGCAAAGCCACCCACGCGGAACTTCAAGCCCTTCATGTCTTTCACAGACTTGACTTCTTTGCGGTACCAGCCGCCCATTTGTGCGCCAGTGTTACCCATAGGGAAGTTCACCATGTTGTACTTGGCATAGAACTCACGCATCAGCTTGCCGCCGTTGCCTTCGTACATCCATGCAGTCATTTGACGGCTGTTCAAGCCGAAAGGAATGGCGCAACCCAAAGCAAATGTTTCGTCCTTGCCAAAGAAGTAGTAAGGCGCTGTGTGAGCCATTTCAACCGTGGCGTTTTGCACGCCGTCGACCACACCGAAAGCAGGCATCAACTCGCCAGCGGCGTGCACGGTGATGGTGAACTTGCCACCAGACATTTCGCCAACTTTCTTAGCGAAAGTTTCAGCAGCACCATAAATGGTGTCCAAAGCTTTTGGAAAGCTTGAAGC
>JACCDG011498297.1_pt1 | contig 11274 bp, 9 predicted proteins | sample 7442471 | NCBI WGS metagenome assembly JACCDG01 (sample SAMN15323444, study PRJNA562643) | freshwater metagenome | isolation source: river surface water | place: USA:Blue River Watershed | collected 2017-08-17
CAAGCTATTGCTTCAAGAATTCAGCAATTGGCATATGACTTTAGGGCATCACTTAAAAACTCTGGTTTTGCAGTAGGCGATTTTGAAATTTTCGATACTGTGTTAGTGCCAACTGACAAGGCTAGATCAATCTTTGAAGCCGCAGACAAGTCTGGATACAACCTACGCTTTATAGATGATCAACATCTTGCAGTAAGTTTTGATGAACAAAGCACAAATGAAGATTTAAACATTATTGCCCAGCTTTTTCAGGCATCACCAGTAGTTCAAGGTAAGGTGGCGCTGAAGTTAAGTAGAGGTAGTGATTTTCTTAGCCATCCCATTTTCAACACCTATCATTCAGAGACGTCGATGTTGCGATACATCAGGGCGCTTTCTGACCGAGATCTAGCATTAGATAGAACAATGATTCCTCTTGGTTCTTGCACCATGAAATTAAATGCCACTTCAGAGATGATTCCAATTACCTGGCCAGAGTTCAACTCAATCCACCCATTTGCACCAGTTTCGCAGTCGCAGGGATATACCAAGTTAATCGATTCATTGAGCCAGTGGCTTACTTCGGTTACTGGTTATGACGCAGTTTCCCTACAACCTAATGCTGGATCGCAAGGGGAGTTTGCTGGATTGTTAGCTATTAGAAATTATCTTGATAGTAAATCAGAGCAGGATAGGGATATTTGTCTCATACCATCAAGTGCTCATGGCACAAATGCAGCTAGTGCGGTAATGGCAGGAATGAAGGTAATTGTCGTTGCATGTGATGAGGATGGCAATGTCTCAATTGCTGACTTGAAATCAAAAATTGCACAATATGAGAATCAACTAGCTGCATTGATGGTTACCTACCCTTCAACACATGGAGTATTTGAATCTGCAATTTCAGAGATATGCGAATTAGTACATAATGCAGGTGGCCAGGTTTATGTGGATGGTGCAAATCTAAATGCTTTAGTAGGTGTGGCAAAGCCTGGGAAGTTCGGGGCAGATGTCTCACATTTAAACCTTCATAAAACTTTTTGCATTCCGCATGGTGGTGGGGGACCAGGAGTTGGACCAGTTATTGCACGTTCCCATCTAGCACCATTCCTACCAAACCATCCAGCCAATCCATCTGCAGGTCCAGCATCTGGACCAGGACCAGTCTCTAGTGCACCATTTGGTTCAGCCTCAATTTTGCCAATCTCTTGGATGTATATCAGGATGATGGGTGGGTCAGGATTAACTAGAGCAACTGAGGTTGCGATTTTGTCTGCAAATTACTTAGCTAAAAAGCTAGATCCGTCTTTCCCAGTTTTATACCGAGGTCAAAACGGACACATTGCACATGAATGCATTATTGATATTAGAGAGATTACTAAATCAACAGGTGTAACTGTGGATGACATCGCAAAAAGGCTTATGGATCATGGATTTCATTCACCAACGGTTAGTTTCCCTGTTGCCGGAACCATGATGATTGAACCTACAGAATCTGAGGATGTTCTAGAGTTAGATAGATTTTTAGCAGCTATGGAGAGCATTCGCGGTGAGATTGCCGAGATCGAATCTGGCAAGATAACAATCGAGGATTCACCTCTTCGACATGCACCACACACAATTGGAGATTTAGTCCGAGATGATTGGGATCGCAAGTACTCTCGTCAGATCGCTGCTTTTCCAAAGGGTGAGGGATTTGGTATTGGCAGATCTGGAAAATACCTACCAACGGTAGGACGCATAGATGGGGTTTATGGGGACAGAAATTTGGTGTGTAGCTGCCTGCCAATCGAGGAGTTGGCCTCAAGTTAGATTTACTTTACATAATGTAGATTATCGGCGTTTAAACCTACGCCGCAACGCCCAGATTGTCACCATCGACCAGGCTTCCCAGATAATTGCAAGACTCATCTTCGAATAGCCATTTTCTCGCTCAACAAATGTAATCGGTACCTCCTTGATGCCAAACCCAGATTCGATGGCTTTCAATGCCATCTCTATTTGAAAGCCATAACCACGAGTTTCGATCAGTGAGAAATCCAACTGAGATAAGAATTCCCTGGGTAAAACACGAAAGCCTGATGTTAAGTCCTTGTACGGCAGATTTAATGCTATCGAAGCATATCCAGTTCCTAGTTTAGAAATCCATTTGCGCCTTTTTGGCCAGTTAACGACCGATCCTCCCGGTATCCACCGAGTCCCTATGACAAGATCGGTTTTAGAGGCTGCAGAAAGTAAATCAATTAGCTGCTCGGGTTGATGGCTCAAATCAGCATCCATTTCAACAAAAAAATCGTATTTTCCTAGCAAACCCTGCTTAAAACCAGCTAAATATGCTGGACCTAAACCTGATTTAGATTGCCGACTTAAAATCTTTGTGCCCGCTAATTGAAGATTTGCTGCAATCTCAGCCGTTTTGTCAGGAGAATTATCATCGACGATCAGTACCTCTATAGAGTATCTGTCGGATACGTTTCGTCTTGCTGCATCTACTCTTCTAAGTAGTAATTCAATACTCTCAGATTCATTGTATGTAGGGATTACGATTAAGACCGAGGTCATTGCCTCCCCCATCGTCTAACAATCAACAGTATAAACAAGGCGATTATAACAAATGGTTCAACCATCCAGCCAAATCTTTGAGCATATGTAGCTCCATTAGATATCCCCATCTCACTGATGAGGGTTCCAGCAGTGAATTTGTCTAACTTGCTCTCTACCTTACCTTTGTGATTTATAAAAGAGGTAATACCCGTAGTTGAAACATACGCGATGTGTCTAGAGGATTCAGCGGCTCTTACCTTTGCAATAGTCAACTGTTGATCTAATTGCGCGGTATCGCCAAAGGTTGCATTATTTGTCTGAATTACCAAGAAATTTTGATTGTTTTCTATAACAAACCTATCATCTAATAATTCATAGCAGATTAAACTTCTAAATTTGTAATCATCAACTTGAAACACAACAGGATTGGACCCAGCATCAAAATCATTAACTTGATCAGCGTATGGTGACACCTTCTCAGCTAGCTCTCGAAGTGGAAGGTATTCGCCGAAAGGGGTGAGATAACGTTTTGTATAAACTTGAGTAAAACTTGGAGCAAATAGCATTGATTGGTTGCGTGGGTTTGGTGAATTGGTGACTCCACCAACCAAGATAGGAGTACTTAAATTCTTGGATAATTCGGTAATACTCTCCATTACATCTTTGTTTTTGAAAACATCTACATCTACGGCATTTTCTGGCCAAACAATCAAATCAACCTGATTCTCAGTTACTGATTTTTGGGTTTGATTTACATGACGGTTAAAGACCTCTCTTGGCTTATCATTAAAATCTAAACCAAGATTAACTACGCCACCCTGAATTAATGCAATCTTTATAGACCCATTTAAATCCACTGGGTTGGGTATGAGATAAACGAGGGAAATTGTTAATAATGTAATAATCAATGATCTGAGATTACGAATAGTTGATATCCATGCAAGTGTTCCGGTAACTGCGGCGACACCCAACAGTGGGTAGATCCCCCTAAATAATGAATCAGTTTGGGTAAATCCTAAACGTGTCCAACCAAAACCGGTGAAAGGAACTGTTCGCAACGTCAGTTCTACCAATATGTATGAACAAACGAATGCAGCTGAATTAAGCCCTTTGTTTTTACCTACAAAAAACGATGGGATTAAGAAAAACAGGGCTTGCATAAAGCAAAGCATGAGCCATGGCAGATTACCCACGTAAATCCCGGTCCATACTTGAGTTGGTAGCAAGATACCTAAACCAAAAAAATAGGAAACTCTTAGTCGCTGTTTTAAGGTTTGACGAGAGATGAATTGATACCAAATTCCCAAGCTGATGATTGCTAAAGGCCAAATTGCAAACGGCTCAAATGCAAAAGATCCAAGAAATCCTGCGAATAGGCCAATGAAAGTATTTATCATGACCACCCGAAGGCGCTAATTATGCGATCAATGCTTGCGCCAAGTCCATACTGCTCCTTTAATCGCATAAGGTCTGGCATCGAAGCCGGAGATTTTGGCAAATTGATCTGCATCTTTGGAATAGTTACATCTGTAGCACATTTAACCAACTTAGGAGCAATCAATGCGTAATCTAAACTCTCTATCAATTTCTTTCGATGGTTGGCAGTAAGCCGCTCATCCCCAGTCTTTGCTGCCTCTATAACCTCCGGTAATGACTGGAAGTTATTTGCGATATACGCTGCGCCCTTTTCTCCAATTCCTCTAATGCCAGGTAAACCATCCGAAGAATCGCCTCGTATCATGGCAAAAAGTGAGTATCTATCGCCTGGAATTTCATACTTGCGGGCAATCCAATCTAGATCTACTAAGTCATGATTGGAAACCCCCTTAGCTAAATAAACGATCTTGACATCCCGTTGATCATCTACCAATTGAAATAAATCGCGATCGCCAGTAACTATTCGTGTAGGTCCAGATTGCTCGACACTTAGAGTTGCTATCAAATCATCGGCTTCATAATCATCAACACCGAGAAGAGGAAGTCCAAGTGCATCTAGAACCTCAAGTAAAACCGGAATTTGGGGAGAGAGCGTATCTGGCTCATCTTCCTCACCCTCTTCATCCAATCGATTCAACTTGTAGTCAGGAAACAACTCCACTCGCCAAGAGGGACGCCAATCCCCCTCTAAGCAGGCAACTAAGCGATCAGGTTGATATTTAACAACCAAGCGAGATGTCATGTCTAGAAAACCTCGAATGGCGTTGACTGGCATTCCCGTTGGCGAAACGAGAGAGTCTGGCATGCCAAAGTAGGCGCGATACCAAAGTGATGCACTATCTAAGAGCATTAAAGTCATACTGCAGCACCTGCATAAGCTACAACTCCACGATCAATTTGTTTGAGAGATTGATCGATAATTTGTTGAAGATCAGGAGCTGCAGAACGTAGTTGACGCAGTAAGTCAATTATCTGCTTGATGGCCCGTACAAAATCACCAACTGTTAAATCACTTCCCTTAAGGATTGAGGTTAAAGAATGACCACTCGCCCATTTTTGAGATGCCCAACAAAAACCAAAATCAGGTGCCCGCAATGGCTCTAAATTCATGTCACTCTCAGCATCGTGGATCTTCGCATAGATCTTTGATACCTCGGCCAACGCCATTTGTACATCACCTCGAGGTATCTTTGCTCCTTCATCGCTACGAGATTCGTATATGCAGGCTGAGATCACTGAAACTAGATCTGAAGGTGATAATTTACTGAAAACACCAGCTTGAATAGATTCAGCAATAAGTAGATCAGTTTCACCATAAATCTTGGCCAATAATCTGCCTGAATCAGTGATGAGATCATTTTTTATATATCCAAGTCTGTCCAAAATTATTTTAATTCGATCAAACCTTTTGGCGATCACATTAGTTCTTGAATCTATTCGCTCCGATAAACCATCTATTTCTCGCTGTAGTCGTTGAGCTCGCTCAGTCAGACGAGAGTGATTTTCTCTGTCAGGACAAGCATGTGAAGGATGCTGTTTTAATCTTTTTCGAATGTGTCCGATTTCTTCCTCAATCTCATGGCGCTTTCGTTTACTTTTACGCCCATCGGTTTCAAGTTTTTTTATCTCGCCTCTCATGGCAGCGTACTCCAAGAAATTTCCTAAATGGCACTCCACTTGTTTGAAAAGTTCATCTCTTGCAGTTTCATTTTTTCGAATTTGTTTCGCCAAACCAACCACAGCTTTATCGGCTTGAAATTGAGCTAACGAGGATTCCAAAGAAGTTCTAGCCCGACTTGAACCGAATTGTGAAATCAGGTTAATACTCATGTTATACGTCGGTTTAAACGAACTCTTCAAAGGATAGGTTCTAGTCGACGCTAATCCCCCGACAGAAGTTGAATCCAGATCATTGTTCCAAAGAATCACCGCATTACCTTCTATATCTATACCCCGTCGACCGGCTCTTCCAGTTAGCTGTGTGTATTCACCCGGTGATATTGCAACATGTCCTTCCCCGTTCCACTTACTTAATTTTTCTAACACCACTGTTCTGGCAGGCATGTTTATACCCAGAGCAAGAGTTTCAGTAGCAAAAACTGCTTTAACAAAACCTTTTTGGAATAACTCTTCTACGGTGACCTTAAAAGCAGGTAAGAGTCCAGCATGATGAGCAGCAATACCCCGCTCTAATGCATCGGCCCATTCATAATAACCAAGTACAACTAAATCATCCTCTGCAAGATTTTTCATATTCCTGGCAATCGTCGCTCTGATCTCTTTGCGTTCCTCACTATTAGTTAACCGAATACCAGCAGCTAAACATTGCCTAACGGCTGCATCACAATTATTCCTAGAAAAAATAAATGTAATTGCTGGTAGCAGACCCTCTCGATCCAATTTTTCCACTATCTCTGATCTCATTAATGGTTTGGGACCTTTTGGTTTATCGCGCCAATTACCTCGCACTTGTCGATAAGTGTCCCTCTCTAATCGGGTCAACTCTGGATTCAGTTTTTGATTATCACCAAACAAATCTAATAAGCGATTACCAAAAAGCACATGTTGATAAAGAGGAACAGGGCGAATCTCACTGACAATCACTTCCGTATCACCCCTTACTGTCTGAAGCCATTCGCCGAATTCTTCTGCATTTGAGACTGTTGCTGACAGGGAAATTACCTGAACCGCTTCTGATAAATGAATCAGGATCTCTTCCCAAACCGCACCTCGAAATTTGTCAGCTAAGTAATGCACCTCATCCATGACCACGTATTTAAGATCAGAAATCGTTGAGGAATTGGAGTAGATCATGTTTCGTAAAACCTCTGTTGTCATGACTACAATCTGAGCTTCAGAATTGATTGAAATATCACCAGTGAGTAAGCCAATTTTGCTCTCTCCATATTTTGCGCTTAACTCCTGGAACTTCTGATTACTTAGCGCTTTTATTGGCGTTGTATAAAAACACTTTCCACCAGAGTTAATCACTAAATCCACTGCAAATTCGCCAACAATAGTTTTTCCCGCTCCAGTAGGAGCTGCAACCAAAACACCTTTGCCGCTTTCTAAAGCTTGGCATGCCTCTATTTGAAAATCATCTAGTTCAAATGGAAAACTCTCAGAAAACCTCTTTGTTTTCGGAAATCTATTTCTTGCTTTGCTTAGGGCGTAACTTTCAGCCGGAGAAAGGCTCATTTCATAAGCCAAGTGCCTAATGCATTTGGTACATTTGAAATCGAAATAGGCAAATCAGACACATACTCGCCGTCGGCATATGCAAATGTTTTTGCGTTTATATGTACCTTCTTTGCCCGACGAATTTCAATTCTTGGATGCGGGATATGTTTACCAACAAAAACTTTTGGAAATATAGTTAGAAGTAATATCCTAGAAACAGGTTTTACTATGAAGATATCAAATAACCCATCGGAGTTCGAGGCATCAGGGCAAATCCGCATGCCACCACCATAAGTTTGACCATTGGCAACAGATAAAAGCATGGCTGAAATTGTAAATTGATTTCCATCCAAATCCACTTCATATTGAACTGGCTTAAATCGTGCAAGAGTAAGTAAAGTACCAATTGTGTATTTAAATCGGCCTTTTGGCCATCTGAGCTGATTAGCTAATGAATTAACTTGAGCATCAAAGCCAGTACTTAAAACTTGTACATACCAGCGCTCCCCAAAAGATCCTGAGATTCTTCCAAGATCGATTTTTTCAATCTTTGAAGTTTTAATAGTGCGATAAATATCGAAAAGAGCCTTTTGATAAGTACCAACTGCTCGTGCAAAGTCATTACCTGTACCTGCTGGAATGACCGTGATAGCGATCTGTTTGGTAGCAATATGCTGCAAACATAAATTGACCAGTCCATCTCCGCCAACAGCAACTAGTCTTTCAAATACATACTCCTTAAGTGCTTTCTCCACCTGTTGTTGAGTTTCTGAGGCTGATTCAGCCTCTACTACCTTGTAATCCTGCTTATCTGCTTCCAATAAAGAGACCAACTGGTTTGTTAATCTGCCAGCTTTGCCTCTTCCAGATTTGGGATTTACGACTATCAACCACATTTAAATAGCTTCGGGTTTTTGTATTGGTGAAACCTCTAAAGAGTTATCTTTACCGCGATCTCGTCGTTTATCAGTCAGTAAGGCAAAAACTCCACTGATGAAATATATAAGACAAAGTGGAATTGCAAGTAATGTCATCGTGATGGGATCTGGAGTTGGGGTAAATGTTGCTGTAAATAAAAAGCATAGAAACACAGCTGTTCGCCAGGGTTTTAGAATAGATTTGCCTGACAACACACCAAGCAGGTTAAGAGCAACCAAGAACAATGGCAATACAAAGGCAATCCCAAATATTAGAATTAATCTCAGAACGAAATCAAGGTACTCATCGAAGCGCACTAGATTTCCCAGATTATCTGGAGTGAATCCAAGTAACACATCAACGGCATGTGGTAGAATTAAATAAGCTAATGCAGAACCAGCAGCAAATAATGGCGTTGCAATTGCAGCGAAAATTAGCGCAATTTTTTTCTCCCGTTTGTGAAGCGCTGGTGTTATAAAAGACCATAATTGGTAGATCCAGACGGGAGCAGCAAGAATCACGCCACACAGAACTGATATTTTGACTTGAAGATTAAATGGTCCAAGTATTCCGTTTACATATAAATCACCGCAGCTTTCGGCATCAGGCGTAGTTGCAGCACCGAGGTCGCAAAAAGGTAATGTAAGTAGACGAATTATTTCTTGATAGAAGAACCAGCCTAAAGACGCTGCTAATACAACCGCAATAACAGATTTAATCAACCGATCACGAAACTCACGTATGTGATCAAGCAGCGGCATTTTGTCGCCCCGCTTCTTACGCACGCAGATTACCTATCAGAACTAGGATCTGATTTTTTATCCTCTTTTGAGTCATCTTTGTTCATCTCTTGAACCTCGCTCTTAAAAATACGAAGTGAGCGTCCTAGTGATCGTGCTGAATCGGGCAGACGCTTAGAACCGAAAAGTATTAAAAAAACTACTGCCAGTACGAGAAGGTGCCAAGGTTTTAATGAGTTCATGTGCTCATACTACCTCAAACGCTGGAGTAATTTGCATAGGTAGCTAGCAGATCTCTTACCCTTTGATTGACCATCTCCGATAAAGATTCCGGCGAAATCACCATAATATCTGGCGCAAAACTAACTATAGACCTTGCAAGCCATTCTAGATTACTAACTTTCAAAGTAACCTGTAAGCCACCTGTGACTTTTTGTTGCGCGATAATTATCGAGGTATTTCGTTCAATAAAATCTGTCAGTTTTTCATCAACCCGTAATTCAATAACATGGTCACTCTCATTGGATTGAATCGGATTTTCCTTAAATATCTCCCCGGTATCACAACTGCTTATAAGCTCCATTTTAAAAACTCGATCGCTTTGACGTTCAATGTCATAAGCCGAAAGATACAGATTGCCGTTTGACATACTAATGCGACCCGGCAGGATTTTCCTTTTTGATAGATTGTCTTTTGCAAGAGACTTGTACTCTATATTGAGTATCCTCTTTTGAGAGATCGCTAACGATATTTGGGAGTAAAAAAGCGTAGAATTGATTTGATCTGCGAGTAAAAAAGAATTTTGATCTGCTCCACTGTTGATTTTGTTTAAGATTTTGTCAATTTTAGTCAGCTTGCGCACGTCATTAGCATTTATTTCTCTTAGGATTTCTAAACCAAGTTTTATAACTACCATTTCACTGCTCGAAAATTTACGTGGCTTATTCAGTACTTGAGGTTCAATTACTGAAACGATTCCATCCTCAAAGGTCAAATCAATCAACTCATATGGAGTGTAGCCAGGCAGTCCGCAAAGAAAAATTAGTTGTAGGTCTTTTTCTATTTGCTTTTGGGTAGTATTAAATTTTTCCGCTAGCTCAGTTGTAGTAATACCTGGATTTTCCAATATATAGGGGATCAAATCCATGGTACGCAGAGCCCTCTGCGCAGCATTATCTGCCATTTATTAACGCCTCACATTTTGAAACTATCTTTTTTCTCAATGTTTCAGGTGACAAGACAATTACATCTGATCCATACCAGAGCAATGATTGGATAATCTCATCCTCTAGCGAGTATTTAATCTCCATTTGATCCCACTCGTCATCTTTTGCTTCGAATTTATACTTATTTCTAAGAGCATGCGCTTGATTCTTTTTAACAAGAATTACAGCCGTTGATTGAGTCAATCGCGAAGAGTGGTCTATAAAAGCCTTTAAATCAAAATCAGCCGACTTAACAAAGCTGTTTGTCTTTCCTGTTGCCTCAACTAATTTGCTGATGCGTACTAGCTTGTATGTCTTGATTGTTTGCTCTTCCTTAGCAACCATGTACCAGAATCCATCTTTGGTATATAGACCGTAAGGCTCAACAGTTCTAATACTGCCCTTGTACTCAAATCTAAGTCGAGTGAGATTATTAATCGCATCAATTATGAGCAAAAGTATTGTCGAGTCCTCACTATCTGTAATGACCGGAGAACTGACCTCATTAGCTTCAACAGGACCACTAATCGATTGAATTTTCAAAAGAGCAGCCTGGGATTGATTGTGTAATGCTGAACCATGCCAAAGATTTGCCGCCATTGTTAAATAGAGAAGTTCTTCTTGAGTGAATGCTTTTGAATCTATCTGGAAGGTCTCTTCTTGGATTAGGTAACCTTGTTCATCCTCAAAGAGGGGGTCTAAACCTTTCACCTCAATCTCTATTCCTAAATTTCTCAACTCATCCTTGTCGCGTTCAAACATCCTTTCCATAGTTTCTGGACTACCCGAATAACCTGCAACTGTGCTAAAAATCTCATTTTTCGTTAGGAAGCGCTTTGACGCAAGTAAGGCTAGAGTTAAATTTATCAATCGCTCAGTTTTTTGATCACTCATAGACCTAGGCTATCGACTTGCAAATAATTTGATAAGATTATGCATGCGAAAATACAATCAATTTGCTTTGCTAGCGGCTTCTATACTCTTGTTCTCTGGTTGTTCAACTGATGGAGGCGTTAATCCCATGATCGATCAAAACACCGATTCCTCCGCTGCATTACCTGCAATTTCTGGCGCAAAGGATTCAAAGCCAACAATCTCAGTCCCAGTGGGTTCACCACCATCTACTCTTCAGAAAAGCGATATCTATGTCGGAGATGGTAAAGAAGCTAATGATTCTTCAATATTAGAGGTTCACTACACCCTTATGGCTTGGAGTTCAGGAACGCTGGTGGAGTCTTCATGGGATTCCGGTCAGACAGCCACCTTCCCAC